>ENA-OPZM01000347-OPZM01000347.1-human-gut-metagenome-genome-assembly--contig:-NODE-347-length-20576-cov-1.663309_pt1 | contig 20576 bp, 25 predicted proteins | sample MGYA00242478_ERZ504493 | MGnify/ENA primary metagenome ERZ504493 (study PRJEB26092, sample SAMD00036227) | human gut metagenome | host: Homo sapiens | study: EMG produced TPA metagenomics assembly of... | reverse complement strand
TATTTTTTGAAAATGAAGGTGCCTACTATCGTATTCTTATTCTGGCAGTATTACAAAACTATCGCCGTAAGGGTGTTGCGACAGCCTTGATAGATGCTGTCAAAAATTGTGCACTATCTGAAAATATTCACGCTTTAGCGCTAAATAGTGGGGATACTTTAGAACGACAAATAGCTCATCGTTTTTATGAAAATTATGGTTTCAAGCAAGCTAGTCGTGGCTATTCTCTCTATCTAAAATAATGTTAATTTGTCAGTAGATTCAAAATTATTGTCACTTTTCTGATGTGTTATAATAAAGCTATCAAATATTGAGGTAATTATTATGAACAATATTATAGATTTATCAAAACCAGTCGCTGAGACGATTAAGGAACACCCAGAAGTGAAGGAGATTTTGGTAGATTTGGGGTTTAAGCCATTGTCAAAACCTGCCATGCTAAACACAGTTGGGAAAGTAACATCTCTGAAAGCTGGTGCAAAGTTAGCTAATGTTTCACTTGAAAAAATTCAACGAACACTTGAATTTAATGGTTATGAGGTGATTGGAGGCAGTTATGACTGAAAATCGTATTGAAATACTAAAAGATATTCTGTTACGTTTGCATCATGGTGCTGATGCTAAGTCTGTTCAAGAGGATTTTGACCAGCATTTTACAGGTGTGTCAGCCTTGGAAATCTCAATGATGGAACATGAGCTAATGGGAACTGATACTGGCATTACTTTTGAGGATGTCATGAGCTTGTGCAATGTCCATGCTAATCTTTTTAAAGGTGCTATCTCAGATGTTGATGTGCCAGATGCGGAGCAAGAAGGGCATCCAGTCTATGTTTTTAAACAAGAAAATCTTGCTTTGCGTGCTGCCATGTTACGCATTCGTCGTATTATCGAAAATTATGAAAAAGCTGAAAACGAGGAATTTCATCCAGATTTGATTCGTGGATTGAAGCATCAGATGAGTCTTTTAGGGCAATTCCAGAATCATTATAATCGTAAAGAAAACCTCTTTTTCCCAGTGATGGAACGATATGGGCACGATGCACCGCCAAAAGTCATGTGGAGTGTTGATGATAACATTAGAGCACTTTTTGAAAAAGCGCAAACTGCTGTGGAGCAGTTACCTGACCTAACAATCGAGGAAATTTCTTCAGCCTTTGAAGCATTCGCAAAAGAATTCGAGGAAATGATTTTCAAGGAAGAAGCTATTCTCTTAATGATTTTACTAGAAACGTTAACTCAAGACGATTGGCTTGCGATTGCCGAAGAAAGTGATGCTTATGGTTATGCGATTATTAAACCAACAACTAAATGGCAGCCTCATCGTGAAAATTTTGAGGATACAAAACAAGACCTTGCGCATTCGACAAACCAAACAGAAGATAGTCAAGAAAATTCAACAACTGATAATCAATTGATCAAAGTCATTGATACGCCAGAAGGGCAGTTCACTATTAGCTTTACACCTAAAAAGGAAAGTCAAAGTTTTGACCGTACGAGTAACAATCATTTGGTAACGGTTACCTATCCGTTGAGCAAGCTAATCTATTCTCAATCATTTACCATTAGAAATCACTTTCGTCAATAAAGATGATATTTTCCAATATTACAACGATAGTAAAGCACCAGATGAAATGATTTTTAAACGGACACCAAGTCAGATTGGACGCCATGTTGAGCTTTGTCATCCACCAAAAGTTTTAGATAAAGTCAAGAAAATTTTTACGCTTTTGCGCTCTGGTGAACGAGATAAATTTGTGATGTGGTTCAAGTCAGAAAAACTCGGTAAATTTGTTCATGTCACCTACGCTGCTGTTCGTGATGAAAATGGTGAATTTCAAGGCGTCTTAGAATACGTTCAAGAAATTCAAGATTTCTTTGAGTTAGGTAGCGATAACAATCGCAACATTTAAACAGAATAGATAAGAATATAGCTAAAACTCTCATAATGGTGTTTTAGCTTGTCTTTTGTTAGTAAAAAAGTTATAATAAAGGTTATGATTAACGGAATTATTAATTTAAAAAAAAGAAGCAGGAATGACGAGTCACGACGCAGTCTTTTAAGCTTCGAAAAAATATTGCATGAAAAGAAAATTGGTCACGGAGGAACGCTAGACCCTGACGTTGTTGGAGTTCTGCCAATTGCTGTCGGTAAAGCAACACGTGTGATTGAATACATGACAGAAGCTGGCAAGATTTACCGTGGGCAGATTTGTCTAGGGTATTCGACAACAACGGAAGATGCTAGTGGTGAATGTCTTGAGACAACGCCAGTTAGTGATGTAGCAGTAGAAGAAGTTGACTTGGCTTTGAGAAGTTTTATCGGCGAAATCACTCAAATTCCTCCTATGTACTCAGCAGTTAAAGTCAATGCAAACGATTATATGAATATGCTCGCGCTGGTAAATAGTTGAGCGACCTGAACGCCATGTGACAATCTATGATTCAAACGCACTAGCCCGTTAGAATTTAAAGATGATTGTTGTTATTTTGATTTTGAAGTGGCTTGTAGTAAAGGAACTTACATTCGTACGTTGTCAGTTGATTTAGGAAAAAAACTTGGCTACGCTAGTCATATGTCGTATTTGGAACGCGAAGCTTCAGCTGGTTTACGACTAGAAAACGCCTTAACTTTGGCAGAAATCGCTGACAAAGTAGCTTTGGAAGAATTTTCATTTCTTCTTCCTGTCGAATACGGCGTTAAGGATTTACCACGTGTTGATTTGACCGAAGACCAAAAAATAGAGATTTCTTTTGGACGAAAAATTGCTTTAGATAGAAAAGATGGACAACTTGCGGGATTTTATGAGGATAAGTTGGTGGCAATTCTTGAGCCGCGAGATGACCTTTACAAACCGCATAAAGTATTTATCTGATTTAGAATGGAAAAAATGGAAATTCAACGAATAAAAGATTACAAAGACATAACAAATGCCAAAGATAGTGTGTTAGTATTAGGATACTTTGATGGGCTTCATCGAGGACACAAGGCATTATTTGATAAAGCAAAAGAGATTGCTAAACGTGATAATTTAGCACTAACTGTCCTAACGTTTAATGAGTCTCCACGTCTTGCTCTATCACATTTTACGCCTGATTTATTGCTTAGTTTAACCTCGCCTGAAAAGCGCTATGAGAAGTTTGCGGAATATGGTGTTGATTATCTGTATTTGATTGATTTTACGTCAACTTTTTCAAAACTCTCTGCAAAAAACTTTTTAGAAAACTACATCAAACAGTTGCGTGCTAAGACAATTGTTATCGGATTTGATTATAAATTTGGACACGACCGTAAAGATGCTACTGATTTAGCGCAACAATTCAACGGTGACGTTGTCGTTGTGCCAGAAGTTCAAGATAATGGTGAAAAAATTAGTTCAACACGGATTCGTCAGTTGATTTTTGATGGCAATATTAAAGAAGTTAATCGTTTATTAGGTTACAATTTTAGTACGCGTGGTATTGTCGTACATGGTGATGCGCGTGGGCGAACTATTGGTTTTCCAACGGCTAACCTAGCGCCGATTGATAACGTTTTTCTACCTGGAGACGGCGTTTATGTTTCCGATGTTATTGTCAACGGAAAATCTTATCGTGCCATGACAAGTGTTGGCAAAAATATCACCTTTGGTGGTACTGAATTACGTCTGGAAGCCAATATTTTTGATTTCAAAGATGAGATTTATGGTGAGACACTTGAAATAATCTGGTTAGATAAAATCCGTGATATGGTAAAATTTGCAGGCGCTGATGAATTGATTGAACAATTGAAATCTGATAAGGAAGTTGCTGCAAATTGGAAAAAAGATAGCCAAGTTCCTTAAAATTTTGTATAATAAAAGCAACAGTATGGGAGAGGTGGGTATATGATTACTTTATTTTTGTCACCAAGTTGTACGAGCTGCCGAAAAGCTCGCGCTTGGTTAAATGAACACGACGTGAAATTTCAAGAGCATAATATTATCACCAGTCCTCTCAGTCGTGAAGAATTAATGTCGATTTTGGCATTTACCGAGAATGGAACAGAAGATATTATTTCAACACGTTCTAAAGTTTTCCAAAAATTAGATGTTGATGTTGATGAATTATCTGTTTCAAACTTGATTGATTTGATTTCAAAAAATCCAGGATTATTGCGTCGTCCGATTATTTTAGATAACAAGCGAATGCAAATCGGATTTAACGAAGACGAGATTCGTGCCTTTCTGCCACGAGACTATCGTAAACAAGAATTGCGTCAAGCAACCATAAAAGCAGAAATTGAAGGATAGAAAGGAATAACTCAAGCTAGTTTCTGATGGCCTTGCTAGACTAGTGCACTGCAAAGTTGTCAGAAAGCAAAAAGTGAGATTGCTTTTTGTTAGTTTAATAACTTGATGATTCAAGTTATTTGAGAGTTTTTGGTATCTTAAGATGAAAAATTACAGCTATCCTCTTGATTTGTCTTGGAGCACTGAAGAAATTGCCTCAGTGCTTCATTTTTTGAATCAAGTTGAAGCCGCTTATGAAACAAAGGGTTCTGTAAAAGATATCTTGGACAGCTATGCTATTTTTAAAACCATTGTGAAGAGTAAAGCGCAAGAAAAGCAAATTGATCGTGAATTTGAAAGAAACAGTGGTTATTCAACTTATCAAGCTGTAAAAGCCGCAAAAGCTAAGGAGAAAGGATATATTTCTCTTGGAAAATAAGTTTACATTTGCTAAAGCTTTAATTCATGCTGCGGGGGATTTATCAAAAATAATATGGTTCAGGATCTGCAGATTGAAGAAAAACGCGTTTGATGATTTGGTGACAAATCTCGATAAGGCAACTCAGGAATTATTAATTACTAAGATTAAGCAAGCTTATCCTAATGACAATATTATGGCTGAAGAAAATAATATTCATCATCCTATTTCAGACGGCAATGTTTGGGTATTAGATCCGATTGACGGTACGGTTAATTTTGTTGTTCAAGGGGCTAATTTTGCGGTAATGATTGCTTATTACGAAAATGGCAAAGGGCAGTTTGGTTTGATTTATGATGTTGCTAACGACATCTTGTATAGCGGTGGTGGACAATTTGATGTTTATGCCAACGACAAACGACTTACACCTTACCAAGATGTGGCGCTTAAACGAACTTTAATTGGCTGCAATGCTAGTATGTTTTCATGCAATTATTGTGGAATTCGTGACCTTGTTGACCAGACGCTAGGTGTTCGTGTTTATGGCGGAGCTGGTCTTAGTATGGCGTATGTTATGACAGGGCAATTGTTAGCTTATTTCTCATATATTCAACCATGGGATTATGCTGCGGCAAAAATCATGGGAGAGAAATTAGGCTATGTTTTGTTAACGCTTGACGGAAAAGAGCCAGATTTTGCAACGCGCCAGAAAGTGATGTTTGTTCCTAAGCAGAAACTATCAACGATTCAAACTTATTTGGATTGATACAGAAAGGATTGTCAATGACTGACGGAAAATGCCGCGCATGGTACGAAGGTGACCATATTTTAGAAGAATACCATGATAACGAATGGTGTAAGGTGGCACATGACGACCAGTTTCAATTTGAAATGCTTTGCCTAGAAGGGGCAAGTGTTGGCTTGTCATGGAAAACAATCATGCACAAACGTGAAAGCTATCGCCGTGCTTTTCATGATTTCGACATCGACACCTGCGCTAAAATGTCAGATGACGAATTGGAACAATTATTGTCAAATTCGGGCTTGATTCGCAACCGAAATAAGATTTTTAGTGTTCGAAAGAACGCTCAAATTGTGCAAGAGATTCAAAAAGAATTCGGCTCTTTTGATACCTATCTTTGGAGTTTTATAGACGGCAAGCAGATTGATAATAAGTGGAAAACGCTAGAAGATGTGCCGACGGTGTCTGATTTATCAGAGAGACTAAGCAAAGACATGAAAAAACGTGGCATTGGATTTGTCGGACCCGTTATTACCCACTCATTCCTACAAGCTGTTGGTATTGTTAATGACCATCTCGTTAATTGTGATTATCGATAGTATAACCTAGTGAAATCACTAGGTTTTTTGGTACTTTTTGCTACAATGAAATAAATTCACAGAAATGATTTTGATGAGATAAATAATTATTAATTTTATAAAGGAGACTTTTTATGATAGATTGGCTGATGACACAGAACGTTGTTTTGTTAGCCTTGTTAGCAGGATTATTTACATGGGGATGTACCATTCTTGGTTCTGCTGGTGTTTTTTTCTTTACAAAAGTTAGTCGTAAATTGCTTGATATGATGATGGGGTTTGCTGCTGGAGTTATGATTGCTGCTTCTTTTTGGTCCTTGTTAGCGCCAGCTATTGATTACGCACAAGCAGACTATGGTAAACTTGCTTGGTTACCAACAGCGGTTGGTTTTCTGTTGGGTGGTTTTAGTTTACGCTTAATTGACGCCCTTGTTCCACATTTGCACTTGGGAAAAGATGTTTCAGAGGCAGAAGGGATTCAACCGAAGAAAAAATTGTCTAAAACAGCGTTGCTCTTTTTAGCCATTACGATTCATAATTTTCCAGAAGGTTTAGCTGTAGGTGTTACTTTTGGAGCGTTAGCATTTGGCAATATGACGAATGCTGCTCTTATCGGAGCAATTGGACTTGCGGTTGGTATTGGGTTACAAAATATTCCTGAGGGGGCGGCGCTTTCCATTCCCATTCGTGCTGATGGTAGTTCACGTTGGCATGCTTTCTTTATGGGAGCAATGTCTGCGATTGTAGAACCTATCGGTGCTGTTTTAGGAGCAGCTCTTGTTATTGTCATGCTACAAATCATCCCATATGCTCTTGCCTTTGCGGCTGGTGCTATGATTTTTGTTGTTGTCGAAGAACTTAATTCCAGAGTCGCAAAACAACGGTAATACCGATATTGCCACACTTGGACTTATGATTGGTTTTGTCATTATGATGGTGATGGACGTTGCCTTGGGATAATGTAGTCGTGGAACGCTAAGTTTATTTTGATTACCCCTAGCGGACATTCGCTAGGGGCTTACTGATTTTTTTGTATATTATTTGGAAATGTTTTCAAAATGTAATAAAATAAAGAAAAAGACTAGAAAAGGATATTTTATGGCAATTACAGTTAATTTGTATTACAAGGGTACTAATGGCAACGCTAAAAAATTCATGGAAGAAATGGAAAAATCAGGCACGGCAGCAGCAATTCGAGCTGAAAAAGGAAATTTGAGATATGATTATTTCTTTCCAGCAAATGATCCTGAAACGGTTTTGTTAATTGACAGTTGGGAAAATCAGGAAGCCATTGATGTGCATCATGCTTCACCGATGATGACCACTCTAGCTGAACTTCGAGAAAAATACGACTTACACATGACCGTAGAACGTTACGTGTCTGATGATAGCAAAGTCGATAGTGAATTTATCCGAAAATAATGACATGTGATAAGAGGATTGGGCAAAATCAATCTTCTTTTTTGATTTTTCGAATCAGAAAGTTGAGAAATTTATTCGTATGAGATATGATAAGGGTAATATTTTTGGAGGTATTGTTATGACAACATTTGCAGATTATTTTACACCTATTTCAGCCAAGGAGCTAATGCACAACTTCAAACTGCGGATAATTTTATTCTTTTTATCGGACGTCCGACTTGTCCATATTGTCGCCGTTTTGAGCCAAAACTAACGCAAGTGGCGAAAGATAATCAATTAACTGTTCATTTCTTAAATAGTGAAAATCAAGATTCAGACACGCAAGAGCTTCGCACAACTTATGATGTTCCAACAGTTCCAGGCTTTTGGTAGCCAAATCAGGTCATGTGAAAGTGGTCTGCGATTCATCCTTATCAGAAGAAGCTATTTTAGATTTTATAACGCATTGATTAGGAGACTGTATGGAAGTAAAACAATATGATTACATTGTTATCGGTGGTGGCTCTGGCGGAATTGCTTCAGCTAATCGTGCCGCTATGCACGGCGCAAAAGTCATTCTTTTTGAAGCAAAGGAAGTCGGTGGAACTTGTGTCAATCTAGGATGTGTTCCTAAAAAAGTCATGTGGTACGGCGCACAGGTAGCTGAAACGTTAAATACCTACGCTAGTGAATACGGTTTTCAAGTTGGTCAAACTTCTTTTGATTTTAAAACTCTGAAAGCCAATCGTGAAGCCTATATTGATCGTATTCATGCTTCTTACGAACGCGGTTTTGATAATAATGGTGTTGAGCGTGTCTATGATTATGCGACCTTCGTTGACGCACATACTGTTGAAGTGGCAGGAGCGTATTACACAGCGCCGCATATTTTAATTGCTACTGGTGGTCATGCACTTTATCCCGATATTCCTGGGGCGCAATACGGTATCACATCGGACGGATTTTTTGAGTTAGATGATGTGCCAAAACGTACTGCGGTAGTCGGTGCAGGGTATATTGCCGTGGAAGTAGCTGGTGTCTTGCATGCACTCGGTTCAAAAACGCACCTTTTTGTTCGCCGTGAGCGTCCTCTACGAACTTTTGATAAGGAAATCATTGATACTTTGGTGGATGCTATGGCTGAAAATGGTCCAACGTTGCACACTTTTTCGATTCCTAAAGAAGTTATCAAGAATGATGATGATAGTTTGACATTGGTTCTGGAAAATGGTGAGACTTATACAGTTGACACGCTTATTTGGGCAATTGGTCGTAAGGCAAATGTTACTGGGTTTGGTCTTGAAAAGACGGGTGTAGAACTTAATGATAAAGGATTTATCAAACTGATGACTACGAAAACACATCAGTTGACGGCATTTACGCTCTTGGTGATGTCAATGGTAAATTGGAATTAACACCAGTCGCTGTCAAGGCGGGTCGTCAGCTGTCAGAGCGTCTTTTCAATGACAAACCAAATGCTAAAATGGATTATAAAGATGTAGCGACTGTTATTTTTAGTCACCCAGCAATTGGTTCAATCGGCTATTCAGAAGAAAAAGCCATTGCAGAGTTTGGCGAAGAACAAATCAAAATCTATCGTTCAAGTTTCACACCAATGTACACAGCTTTAGGCAGTCATCGTCAACCAAGTAAGATGAAGCTAGTTACTCTTGGAAAAGATGAAAAAATCATTGGCTTGCATGGAATCGGCTATGGCGTCGATGAAATGATTCAAGGCTTCTCAGTTGCTATCAAAATGGGCGCTACCAAGGAAGATTTTGATAATACGGTAGCCATTCACCCAACAGGAGCAGAGGAATTTGTGACGATGAGATAGTTTGATGTAGGAAAGTATTGTAATACCATGATTAGAGCTTGAGACGTAATTGTTTCAAGCTTTTTAGTATGTTAATGATTGGTATGTAATTTCTTTTATGCAATTTTGAAATTAAATCGTTATGTTATCGAATGAAAAATAAAAATTTCTCAGAGTTCACCTAAATAAGGAGCACGTTCCAAAATGTATTTAGGAGGATTATGATGAAAGGAAATCATTACCAGAATTTTATCGTCACTTTGGTGATTGGGATTATTTTTTAGCCGACGGTGTAGTGATTGCTATTGTTAATTACAGAAATAATACTGTCACAACTTTATTGACAAAAAATTAAGTTTTTAACGGTGAAAACACATCTGCAGACAGTGGAGCAATGGTTGTGGTTAATGTGTATGGCATTTACGGAGAGCTAATTGCGAATATAGACAGACACAACACGCTTATTTGATTAATTACCTATGATAATAGTTATATCGGAGTGGAGGCAAAAGAAGATAATTAGCAAATTGCGGCTCTAATTTCAAAAGGGAGTTATTTTAGTTAACACCCATAGCCTATGGTCCCTTTACTAGCATGGATTTAAATGATGTTCAACAACTTTATCATTATGTTATTAAAATCAAGCGGACTTTCATTACAATTGAACGAAATTCAATACCTATCGGTATTACAGAAAATAAAAAGCAGAAAAGCATTTCAATTAAAAATATTAGAAAATGATTGACAACGAACTTCAACTGATGTTCGAATATGTTGCACAGTATTTCCCCGAAATCAAATCGGGCAAGAATTAGTTTTTCACAACTTAATCAAGTTAATATGGTAGTAGTTTAATACTAAATAAGACAGTAAAGCTAAGGTTTGTTGCCTTAGCTTTTTTATTAAAAAAGCCGTGCGATAGTTGTAATTGGTATGTTAAATTGTTATCATATAAGTATGTTATTACCTGAAAAATTTATTGAAAAATATCGTAATATTTTTGGAGATGAAGCAGATGATTTTTTAGCGTCATTTGACCAAGAGGCTATCTCAGGATTTCGTGTGAATCCTCTAAAAAATACTCAACAGACATTTGATAACCCAATTCCTAACACACCATGGGGGTATTATGGCAAGGTTTCTGGCAAGTCTCCAGAACATGTTTCAGGGCTTGTTTATTCGCAGGAACCAGCCGCACAAATGGTTGCTCAAGTTGCAGCGCCACAGGAAAATATGCGCGTACTTGATTTGGCAGCAGCACCAGGTGGCAAATCGACACATTTACTTAGCTATATGAATAATACTGGCGTCTTAGTCAGTAATGAAATTTCTAGCAAGCGTAGTAAAGTTCTAGTAGAAAATATTGAACGTTTTGGGGCTCGAAATGTCGTTGTTACTAATGAAAGTTCACAAAAACTTCCAAAGTATTTAAAGATTACTTTGACCTTATCGTTTTTGACGGACCGTGTTCAGGTGAGGGAATGTTTCGTAAAGACTCCTCGGCCACGCAATATTGGCATGAAGACTATCCTGCAGAATGTGCGGTGCTTCAAAAAGAAATTTTAGAAGAAGCCATGAAAATGTTAGCCATTGGTGGAACACTTGTTTATTCAACATGCACTTGGTCACCAGAAGAAAATGAAGGAGTGGTTAAGTGGCTTTTGGACAAGTATGATTATCTGGAACTTGTTGATATCGAAAAAATAAATGGCATGGTGGAAGGAATAGACATGCCACAAGTTGCGCGCATGTGCCCACATCATTTTAAAGGAGAGGGGCAATTCGTTGCAAAATTACGTGATACAAGAATGCCAGAAGCACGTTCTGTTAAGCCTGTAAAATCTAACCTTACCAAAGCTCAATTAAAACTTTGGCAAGATTTCGCAAAACAACATATCAAAGTTGGTTTAACAGGAATCTTACAAACTTTTGGAGATAATCTTTACCTATTGCCGGAAGGTCTGCCAGATTTAGGAAACCTAAAAATCGCACGTAATGGACTTCATCTGGGCATCTTTAAGAAAAATCGATTTGAACCTTCATTTGCTTTAGGACTTGCATTATCACCTGATGACGTAGAACAGTTTGTGAAAATTGATATAGAACAGTTTAGGGTTTATGTATCTGGAAATATTGTCAAATTGGAAGAACCGATTCAAAACGGCTGGTATCTGGTGGTGATAAATGGCAATGGCATGGGCTTTGCCAAAATTACTGGAAATATTCTGAAAAATCACTTCCCTAAGCGACTGCGTTTTTATTCCTAAACTGTTACAGATACAATTTATGTTAAATGGGGAGAAAAGCACTTTGCAAATGCCTATTCGATATGGTACTATTTTCTTTGTGAGGTATTTGTAACACTTCATGTAAATTACTTTTTATTTTCAAGATTAAGTAGGAATCACAAATGAAAAAAATGAAAAAACTTAGCTTTTTACTGCTAATTATTTAGTTTCTATCATTTTGTCAGGTTGTGCTAGTTGGATTGATAAAGGTCAATCAATTACCAGCGTTGGTTCAACAGCGCTTCAGCCTCTTGTTGAAGCTGCAGCTGATGAATTTGGAACAGCTAATATTGGAAAAACAGTTAATGTTCAAGGTGGAGGATCTGGTACAGGACTTTCCCAAGTTCAATCAGGAGCAGTCCAAATTGGGAATAGCGATGTTTTTGCTGAAGAAAAAGACGGTATCGATGCTGACCAATTGGTTGACCATCAAGTAGCAGTAGCCGGACTTGCTGTTATTATTAACGATAATGTCAAAATTAATGATTTAACGACAGAACAGCTTCGAAAGATTTTTACAGGTGAAATTACAAACTGGAAAGAAGTTGGCGGTCAAGATTTAAAAATTTCAGTTATCAACCGTGCAGCGAGTTCAGGATCACGCGCAACATTTGATGGTGTTATTATGAACGGTGAGTCAGCCGTGCAAAGTCAAGAGCAGGATTCAAATGGTATGGTAAAATCTATCGTATCACAGACTCCAGGTGCAATTTCATATCTTGCTTTTGCCTATGTTGATGATTCTGTAAAGACAATCAGTCTAAATGGCTATGAACCAACTGCTGAAAATGTAACAACAAATAATTGGCCACTTTGGTCATATGAACATATGTACACTAAAGGTGAACCGACAGGCTTGACAAAAGAATTTTTGGATTATGTCATGAGTGATGAAGTTCAAAAAGGCATTGTTGAACAAATGGGTTATATTTCAGTTAATGATATGCAAGTTACTAAGTCAGCTGATGGCACAGTAACTGAAAAATAAGGAGACGTTATGAGAAATCAAGAACTTGAGAAACAATTAACCTCACCTTCAAAAAATTCTCGATTAGAAAAATTCGGGAAAGGATTAACTCTTTTCTGTTTGGTACTAATTGTTTTTATCGTTGCAATGATTTTAATTTTCGTTGCACAAAAAGGGTTGTCTACTTTCTTTGTTGATGGTGTCAATCCGCTAACATTCCTTTTTGGAAGTAAATGGGATCCAAGTTCAGGCTCTTTTGGAGCTCTACCAATGATTTTGGGTTCATTTACTGTAACAATTCTATCTGCTTTAATTGCAACTCCGATTGCTATTGGAGCAGCGGTATTTATGACAGAAGTATCACCAAAATATGGTGCTAAGATTTTACAACCAGCTATCGAATTATTAACAGGAATTCCTTCTGTTGTTTATGGTTTTATTGGTCTGCAAGTTATCGTACCATTTGTTCGTTCGATTTTTGGTGGGACAGGTTTTGGTATTTTATCAGGTGTCTGTGTACTTTTCGTCATGATTTTACCAACAGTTACCTTTATGACAGTGGATAGTTTGAAAGCAGTTCCAAGACATTATAAAGAAGCCAGTCTTGCTATGGGGGCTACTCGTTGGCAAACCATTTGGCGTGTTATTTTAAACGCAGCTAGACCTGGTATTTTTACAGCTATTATTTTTGGTATGCTCGTGCTTTTGGTGAAGCACTTGCCATTCAAATGGTTGTTGGAAATTCAGCCGTTGTTCCAAACTCATTAACAACGCCAGCAGCGACCCTAACGTCCGTTTTGACAATGGGAATTGGTAATACTGTTATGGGGACTGTTCAAAATAATGTTCTTTGGTCACTAGCTTTAGTCTTGCTTATTATGAGTTTAGGTTTTAACATGCTCGTGAAGTTTATTACAAGAGAAAGAAAGAGAAATTATGCACGCTAAAAAAATTGATAAATTAGCAACAGGAATTCTCTATACCATCGCTGGAATTATTGTTGCAATTTTGGCTTCTTTTGTTACTTTATATTTTATTAAAAGGGCTACCACACGTTAACTGGTCTTTCTTGACAGGAAAATCATCATCTTATCAAGCTGGTGGTGGTATTGGTATTCAACTGTACAATTCTCTTTTTCTTTTAGTGATTACATTGATTATTTCAATTCCGCTATCAATGGGAGCAGGAATTTATTTATCTGAATACGCTAAAAAAGGGCGTTTTACAAATTTCATTAGAACTTGTATTGAAATCCTATCATCTCTCCCATCAGTTGTTGTTGGATTGTTTGGTTATCTTATTTTTGTTGTTCAATTTCAATATGGTTTCTCAATTATCTCTGGTGCCCTTGCCTTAACCGTATTTAATCTGCCACAAATGACACGTAATGTTGAAGATGGTCTTCGTAATGTTCACCATACGCAACGTGAAGCAGGGCTTGCGCTTGGTTTATCACGTTGGGAAACAGTTGTTCACGTTGTTGTGCCAGAAGCTTTGCCAAGTATTGTTACTGGTATTGTGCTTGCTTCAGGACGTATCTTTGGTGAAGCAGCTGCGCTCATTTACACAGCGGGGCAATCTGCGCCAGCTCTTGATTGGTCAAATTGGAACCCACTTAGTGTGACAAGTCCTATTTCTATTTTCCGACAAGCTGAAACATTGGCCGTTCATATTTGGAAAGTTAACAGTGAAGGAACTATTCCAGATGCAACACAGGTTTCCCAAGGCAGTGCTGCAGTATTATTGGTGTTCATCCTTATTTTCAACTTATCAGCTCGTTATATTGGTAAGAAGCTTCATGCGAAGTTAACGTCTGCAAACTAAAGGAGAAGAGATGACAGAATATAATTGGAATGAAAGACATATTATTACTTTTCCAGAAGAAAAACTCGCCCTAACAACAAAAAATTTACATGTTTATTATGGTCAAAAAGAGGCGATTAAAGGAATTGACATGCAGTTCGAAAAGAATAAAATTACTGCACTTATCGGTCCGTCTGGTTGTGGCAAATCAACATTTCTTCGCAGTTTGAATCGAATGAATGATACCATTGATATTGCCAAAGTAACGGGTGAAATTTTATATGAAGGTATCGATGTTAATGCTAAAAATATCAATGTTTATGAAATGCGTAAACACATCGGTATGGTTTTCCAACGCCCCAATCCTTTTGCTAAGTCAATCTATAAGAATATTACATTTGCTTACGAACGTGCAGGTTTTAAGGATAAACAATTCTTAGACGAAATTGTCGAAACCTCTTTAAAGCAGGCTGCACTCTGGGATCAAGTGAAAGATGATTTACATAAATCTGCCTTTACACTTTCCGGTGGTCAGCAACAACGTTTATGTATTGCGAGGGCAATTGCTGTTAAGCCTAACATTCTTTTGATGGATGAACCCGCCTCTGCACTTGATCCAGTTGCCACAATGCAATTAGAAGATACAATGTTTGAATTGAAGAAAAATTATACGATTATCATCGTAACCCATAATATGCAACAAGCTGCTCGTGCTAGTGATTACACAGCTTTCTTCTATTTGGGAGACTTGATTGAGTATGATAAAACTAACAACATTTTTCAAAATGCTAAGCTACAATCTACTAGTGACTATGTATCTGGACATTTCGGTTAGAAAGGGAAGCGATGACAGATCCTATTTTAAAAGTAAGTGATTTATCCGTTTATTATAACAAGAAAAAGGCTTTAAATAATGTGTCTATGGATTTCTATCCTAATGAAATAACGGCTTTAATTGGTCCCTCTGGTTCAGGAAAATCTACACTTTTACGTTCAATTAATCGTATGGGGGACCTTAATCCTGAGGTAACTTTGACGGGTGCAATTGCCTATAACGGTCATAATATTTATAGTCCAAGAACGGATACTGTGGAGTTACGTAAAGAAATTGGTATGGTTTTTCAACAACCTAATCCATTTCCTATGTCAATCTATGAGAATGTTGTCTATGGTTTACGTTTGAAAGGAATTAAAGATAAAGAAATTCTAGATGAGGCTGTAGAGAGGTCGCTTATCGGTGCTTCCATCTGGAAGGAAGTCAAAGATAGGCTCCACGATTCTGCTCTTGGTTTATCTGGTGGTCAGCAACAACGTGTATGTGTAGCACGTGTTTTAGCTACAAGTCCTAAAATTATTTTATTAGATGAACCAACATCAGCGCTTGATCCGATTTCAGCAGGTAAAATAGAAGATACACTTTATGATTTGAAAGATAAGTATACTATGCTCATTGTAACACGATCAATGCAACAAGCATCACGCATCTCAGATCGAACAGGTTTTTCCTTGATGGTGATCTTATTGAATATGGAAAAACACATGAAATGTTCATGGAACCTAAGTGCAAAGAGACAGAAGATTATATTACAGGAAAGTTTGGCTAAGTTTTTAGTAGCCTGAGAAAGGAGATGATATTATGTTGAGATCAAAATTTGATGAGGAACTAGAAAAATTACACAATCAATTTTATGCTATGGGAACTGAAGTTCTTTCGCAGATTAATAAGACTGTTCGAGCATTTATTAGTCATGATCGCGAGTTAGCTAAAGAAGTTATTGAAGGAGATGAAGTAGTTAATAATTTTTGAGACAAAAATTAGAAAAAAAAATCACTTGAAATTATTGCACTACAGCAACCTGTATCTCAAGATTTGCGTACAGTTATTACAGTTTTGAAAGCTTCAAGTGACGTTGAACGTATGGCTGATCACGCAGCTTCAATTGCTAAGGCTACAATTCGCGTTAAAGGTGAGGAGCGTTTACCAGAGGTTGAAGCAGAAATCAAAAAAATGGGTAAAGCCGTCCGCAGTATGGTAGAAGAAGCCTTAGATGTATATATTACAGGCGATGAAGAACGTGCTTATGAAGTAGCTGCATTAGATGAAGTTGTTGACAACTACTTCCGTGATATTCAAAATATGGCTGTCGAGTCAATTCGTCACCAACCTGATGCTGTTTTTGCAGGAAAAGAATATTTTCAAGTTATCACTTATTTAGAACGTATTGGTGACTACGCTCGTAATATCTGTGAATGGGTTGTTTATCTTAAAACTGGAAAAATTATTGAATTATAAGAAAAATAAACAAAAAGGAGGTGAACCTTCTTTTTGTTTATTTGTAAAAACTGACAGATATTTAGGATTGTGGTATAATGATATGGTTCGATGGTACTTAAGCATCATTAATTTTAAGATATGAGTATTATTGCTATCAAGTATTATCAGAATTAATTACACGATTCAATGATATGGGGAAATGGTTGCTAATCCTCATTCCTACATTCTAAAGGAGTTATATGAAAACTGTAGAACATTTTATTGAAAAGTTTATTCCTGAAAATTATAATATTTTTCTTGATATTAACCGTCAAGAAAAGACTTTTTCAGGTAATGTAGCTATTAGTGGTGAGGCTTTAGATAATGTTATTTCGTTTCACCAAAAAAATTTAATCATTGCTTCTGTCTTATTAGACAATCAAAGTTTGGGGTTTACTATTGATAACAACAACGAAGCTGTTCATGTTGAATTACCAGAAACAGGTATAATGACACTTGTTATTGAGTTTTCTGGTAAGATTACAGATAATATGACAGGTATCTATCCATCATATTACACTGTAAATGATGAAAAAAAAGAAGTTATAGCGACACAATTTGAAAGTCATTTTGCTAGAGAGGCTTTTCCTTGTGTGGATGAACCAGAAGCGAAAGCTACTTTTGATTTAAGTATTAAATTTGATCAAACAGAAGGTGAAATTGTCCTTTCAAACATGCCAGAAGTAGACACAGAACGTCGTAAGGAAACAGGTCTGTGGACTTTTGATACAACGCCTCGTATGTCATCATACCTTCTCGCATTTGCTCTTGGGGATTTGCAAGGTAAAACTGCAAAAACTAAAAATGGCACGGAGGTTGGTGTTTTCTCAACAAAGGCACACGTTCTTAGATCATTAGACTTTGCTTTAGATATTGCTGTTCGTGTCATTGATTTTTACGAAGAATATTATGGTGTTAAGTATCCAATCCCACTTTCATACCATATTGCTCTGCCTGATTTCTCAGCTGGCGCTATGGAAAATTGGGGATTGGTTACTTATCGTGAAGTTTACCTTTTAGTTGACGATAATTCTACTGTTAAGAGTCGTCAAAACGTAGCGCTTGTCATTGCTCATGAACTGGCTCACCAATGGTTTGGTAACCTTGTGACAATGAAATGGTGGGATGATTTATGGCTAAATGAATCATTCGCCAATATGATGGAATACGTTTCTGTTGATGTTATTGAGCCATCATGGAATATTTTTGAAGATTTTCAAACAGCAGGTCTGCCACTAGCACTTCAGCGTGATGCAACTGATGGTGTCCAATCGGTGCATGTTGAAGTTAAGCATCCTGATGAAATCAATACTTTGTTTGACCCAGCCATTGTTTATGCTAAAGGAAGTCGCTTGATGCACATGCTTCGTCGTTGGCTTGGTGATGACGATTTTCGTGCTGGCTTAAAAATTTATTTCAAAAAACACCAATATGGCAATACTATTGGTCGTGACCTTTGGGATGCGTTATCAGAAGCATCTGGAAAAGATGTTGCAGTCTTTATGGATGCTTGGTTAGAACAACCTGGTTATCCTGTTGTGACAGCAGAAGTTGTTGATGACACACTTGTTCTTAGTCAAAAACAATTCTTCATTGGGGAAGCTGTTGATAAAAATCGTATTTGGCCAATTCCACTTAATAGTAATTGGCAAGGACTTCCAGAGACGTTGACTGAAGCCCGTCTTGAAATTCCAAATTACAGCCAATTGGCGATGCAAAACGAAGGAGCTCTTCGTCTCAATACAGAAAATACTGCTCACTACATCACAAATTATAAAGGCGAATTATTGAATGCTGTTCTTGAACAATTGATTGAACTTGATACTGTTTCAAAAACTTCAAGTCATCCAAGAACGCCGTTTGCTTGCCGAAAGTGGTGAGATTTCATATGCAGAACTTGTTCCGTTATTAACAAAACTTGCTGATGAAACTTCTTATTTGGTAGCGGAAGCTATTTCACAAGTTGTTGAAGGTTGGATGTTTTCTTGACAGAAGGAAGCCAAGCTCAAGCACAATTTAAAGCCTTGGTTAGCCACCTCATGCAAAAGAATTACGACCGCCTTGGCTTTGAACCACAAGCAGATGAATCTGACGAAGATGAAATGGTTCGTCAAAATACGATTTCATTGATGTTGTACGCAGACAACGAAGATGCTGTGACAAAAGCGGAAACTATTTCCATCAATACAAAGATAATATCGAAGCTATTCCAGCTTCAATCCGTCTATCAGTTTTGGCAAATCAAATTAAGCACGCTGAAACAGAAGAACTTGTTTCTCTGTATTTTAATACTTATGTGAAGACTAATGATGGTAATTTCCGTCGTCAGTTAGCTTCTGCTTTATCAAATACAAAATCAGAAGCCACAATTGAACGTATCTTAAGCACTTTGAAGAACAAAGATATCGTGAAACCACAAGACTTAGCAATGAGTTGGTACCGCCCATTCCTTGAAAAAGATTTTGCACAAGGAGCATTCTGGACTTGGGCACGTGAAAACTGGTCTTGGATTCAATCAGCTCTTGGTGGTGACATGAGTTTTGATAAATTTGTTATTTACCCTGCCAATTCATTCAAAACAGCTGAACGTCTTGCAGAGTACAAGGCTTTCTTTGAACCACAACTTGGTGATATGGCAATCAGCCGCAATATTGCAATGGGAATCAAAGAAATCTCTGCTCGCCTCGATTTGATTAGTACAAGTAAGGTAGCTGTTGAAGAAGCGCTTGCAGAAGTTAAATAGAAGCGACATCTGAGTATTTCTCAGATGTTTTTTCTTGAATTTTGTTTATGTAATGACAGTATTTTAGATAATCTTAAGTTATATTAGATATGCTTTTTATCAAGAATTGCTATTGAAATTATAAAAGCTATGGTAAATTTTTAGACCAAAGCTGTAAGTCATGATATAATGATATAAATATGAGGAGTGTGCGTATGATTAAAATATTATTAGTAGAAGACGATTTGAGTTTATCTAATTCCATTTTTTGATTTTTTAGACGATTTTGCTGATGTAATGCAAGTGTTTGATGGCGAGGAAGGTTTGTATGAAGCAGAGAGTGGTGTATATGACCTTATTCTACTTGACCTAATGTTACCTGAGAAAGATGGCTTCCAGGTTCTAAAAGAATTACAAGAAAAGTCTGTATCAACACCTGTACTTATTATGACTGCGAAAGAAAGCCTCGACGATAAAGGACATGGATTTGAGTTGGGAGCTGATGATTATTTAACTAAACCCTTTTACCTTGAGGAATTAAAAATGCGTATCCAAGCTCTTTTGAAACGTTCTGGTAAGTTTAGTGATAATAATTTGTCTTATGGAGAGCTAACTGTTACTACTTCTACTAATACAACAACTATTAATGGTAAAGAAGTGGAAATGCTTGGTAAAGAATTTTGACTTTGTTTGGTTTATTTCTTTACAAAAATCAAAATGTTATTTTACCAAAATCACAAATTTTTGATCGTATTTGGGGCTTTGATAGTGATACAACGATTTCGGTTGTTGAGGTTTACGTTTCAAAAATTCGAAAAAAACTTAAAGGCACTACTTTTGCTAAAAACCTTCAGACCCTACGGAGTGTAGGTTATATTCTGAAAAATGCTGAATAAATTACAGAAAAAATTATCATCAGGGACATTTTCACATTTCTTTCATTTCTTTGCTGTCTTTACAGGGATTTTTGTCATCATGACAGTGATTATTTTGCAGATTATGCGTTATGGACTTTATTCCTCTGTTGATACGAGTTTGCAAAATGCAGCAGACAATGCTGATGATTATGTCGCGCGAACTATGGAACGTAGTGATACTTTGCAATCGGACGATTCTTCTACGGACGCTTTTTCAGGAGGAACAGGTAGTTCTGGGAAAGCGAAACCTAGTACCGGCGGAGTTGGTCTAAGCAACGTTAGCGTTCTTCTTTATGATGAAGACGGTAAAATTTTAAATGCTTTGGATGCTTTTGTTCAATTTGGAACCTTATCGACAACTT
>ENA-OPZM01000346-OPZM01000346.1-human-gut-metagenome-genome-assembly--contig:-NODE-346-length-20623-cov-2.421448_pt1 | contig 20623 bp, 32 predicted proteins | sample MGYA00242478_ERZ504493 | MGnify/ENA primary metagenome ERZ504493 (study PRJEB26092, sample SAMD00036227) | human gut metagenome | host: Homo sapiens | study: EMG produced TPA metagenomics assembly of... | reverse complement strand
CCGGAGTATACGATTAAAAAAAAGGCAACAGTATAAGTCTCAAATCGATGAGAATTTTGTACTTCAGGAAGACATGCTGTTTAATACACCATCGGGTGCTGTAAGTATAGTGGTTCAGTTGTCAAGACAAAAATCTAAGCTTTTTATAATGAACTGATATATGTAACTGGGTAGGGGAGAAAATCCCCCCTTAGGCTGCATGATCATCCAGTAACAGAATCGGATAATAGCAGGATGCCGGTGTTTGATTATTGAGTGCAGAATGACAACGTTCAAAGTTGTAAGTGTGCACATATTTACCGATTGCTTCCGTGCTTCTCTGATATTGTTATATTGGGTCAGATATGCTTCCTCGTACTTGAAGCTTCGGAACCATCGTTCAATCATGATATTGTCAGCCCACCGGCTTTTACCATCCATGCTTTGACGGATCTGGTTCTCTTTGAGGAAATTCATGTACTCATTGCTTGTAAACTGACAGCCCTGATCTGAATTCAGGATAACAGGTTTTGCCACTATAAACGCCTTTTTTAACGCAGTTATGACCATTCTGGTATCCAGAGTATCATCGACTTCCCAGCCAACGATACAGCGGCTGTACCAGTCAATCACAGCGGTCAGATACAGAAATCCACGCTTAATGGGGATGTATGTAATGTCGATTGACCATGCCTGATTTGGACGGTCGATAACGGCGTTACGTAGCAGATACGGGCAGACTTTAGCCTGTCGCATACGTTTAGAAAGGTTCATTTTTGGATAAATTGGATCAATCCCCATTTCATTCATATAACGGCGCGTTTTCCGGCGACCAACCTGATGCCCACGCTTCTTCAGTTGAGCAGACAGTTGTCGTGCTCCCCAGGCCGGATTATCCGTGTGTAATCGATCTATGATCGATTTGCAATCCAACTCCTCCTGAGATATGGGCATGCCCTTGTAATAAACACTGGTACGATTGATATCAAGAAGCGCAGCTCCTGTTTTAACTGGAAGTTCTTTAGTCTTCAAAAGGTTTTGGACTAAATTTACTCTCGTAGTCAGGTCCAAGTGTTTCTTCAGATTTTTTTTTCAACCAATCCACCTGCATGGTGAGCTGGCCAACTTTTTTCGCATATTCAGCTTTTTCCTTGCGCTCTAAAGCGAGTTTTTCTTTCAGATTATCCTCTCGTGTGTCATCAAAAACCACGGATGCTTTATCGAGGAACTCCTTCTTCCAGTTGCGGAGAAGATTCGGCTGAATATTGTTTTCGGTTGCGATTGTATTTAAGTCTTTTTCTCCTTTGAGCAGTTCAATCACTAATTCTGATTTGAATTTGGCAGAGAAATTTCTTCTTGTTCGAGACATAATAATAATCCTTCTTTCTGTAGTGTTTACAGTATATCAGATTCATTAAGAAATGTCTCTTGAAGTGTCTTAAATTCTACTTTGTCGTACGACATTTTTTACAATTTCATTTTGTAACAGAAAAAACGGCTGAAAACCCAGTAAAATCAAGGTTTTCAGCGTTTCCATTTGATGAAGCATCGGGGATTCGAACCCCGGACAACTTGATTAAAAGTCAAGTTCCCTTACCGCCTAAAATGCCCGCAAATACGCCATTTTTGCGAAAGCCCATGACACAAAAATGACACATTCAGATCTTAGCACATTGTGTCTATCCTGTCAAATAAAAAACCGCGTCAATTTTTGACACGGTCTTTTGTACGTATATTATTTGTTTTGTCTATATTTCTTTATCCGTTTTGCGTTTTCAGAAATGTTTTCATTATATGCAGGTCTTACCCTCGGTAAATAGGCATGAACTGTCGTTTCTGCATAACCAGTTATTTCAGAAATTTCTTTTGCATTTTTTCCTCGATCATATAAATTCAAAATAATTTCATGAGTATCATTTGCAACAATTCCATACGTAGATAATACCTTTGCTATTTGTTGCCAATTATACCCAGTAATTTTATGCACACCTGTTATTGATTGTTTTTCTTCGAACGCCGATAAAATTTTTTCATCTTTTAAATTCATATAGTTTCTCCTCTCAAATATTTTAGTTCTCCCCTCTTATTTTATCTTGTTCAACAACTCTTTCCAACAAATTCAGCACATACGACGGCGGCTTTCTTTCTCCACTCTCCCAGTGACACAAGGTCTTTCGGGATCCCATACCGTTTGCAGAAAGCTCCTTGTGAAAGTCCGGAGCGTTCTCTTATCTCTTTAATCGTCATAACTTTCTTCCCCGTCTTTCTTCGCCATCCACTCTTTATTTTGTTTTATCCTGTTAAAACTTTTTTACTATTTTTTTAAGTCATTGTCGATCAGTTCATTTATATATTGAGACGATGCATAAAAATCCCAAAAAGGTTGCAGCCAGTTTACAGGAAATCCAGTCCCTCATTATTTTTTCGGTAATTCAATAGGAATGTCAAATTACAATATTAGAAAGAATTTCATTCAATACCTTCGAAAGGGACATATTCTGAGCATGTGCGATTTCCTCTAATTTTTTTACATTTTCTTCTTTCAGATTAAAACTCTTTATTATTGTTTTCGGTTTCTCTGGGGGAGTAGAAAATATCTTTTGATACATCGAATTTTGTTTCATCTGTAGTTTTTTCTTTCTTTTGAAGAATCTTTTTTCAGCCAATGTTAAAACACTCCTTCCATGACTTTTTCCAATTTGCTATATTACTTGGTATATTCTGGATAACGGATCTGGATTGCCTGCCAAAAATATGGTGCATAAGAGCTGCAAAACAGATCTTTTACCGTATAACTTTTACATTCCTTTACCTGATTGATTGAATCCCCATAGTTGTTAATACTTGGGGTATCGCCAGAAAACAAATTGAATGCCATTTTAATTGCTTTTTCATCATCTTCTGAAAGTGCATCATTTTTCAGGCATTCAGGTTTTGGCTGCATGGCATGGAAGTCAAAAAAATTCTCCAGTCTATCCCTTGTATTGGGGCTTAAACATAAGCAATAACATAAAGACTTGACAGTTGCATCCGGATCTGGAACATTTTCTAAAGTTTCATAATACCTTTTCTCGTGATCGGCGCTGGCAAAGAGAAATTTTTCTTTTGAAAAAGTTTTCGATGATTGTGTGACCGACAGTGTTTTTTCGACTTTTTTCTCTGGTTGCTCCGGTTCTTGTATATATGAAACGAAATTTTCAGTAGGGACTTTTTGCTCGATTTCTTGTTGCTGAATGAAAGGTTGCTCTTTTCCTGACATGGAGGATCGCTGAACCGGTTTCTTACTGGACAGGTATCCTTTCAATTGCAGATACGGTGAAAAAATTCCTTCTGAACAAGATCTTTCTGATCTTCTTCTGACTGTTTAGCCAGATATAGTGCGGCTGCAGGTGTTAGCTTTTCTTCTTTGAATGCCTGCATTCCATCTTTTGATAGATGTTTTGCCGTATACATTAAGTTCTGGATGGTTGACTCGCTCCGTTTCGTGGACAGAGCGATTTCTTTCCGCAGCACTCTTCCCTTCAATGTTTCATCTTTATTTATTTTGGGTAGGAGTTCCTGCAGTCTAACGACCTGCATCATCTGCTCATATCCATTTAAGTCACTTCGAGCGGATGAATTTGTCAGGATCAGAAGCAGCTCTGCAACATCATCATTACATTCTATCACAAGACATGGAAGGTAAGCATATTCCGGAAAGCCACGTTGCACTACGATTTGACTGGCCCGCCATCTGCGGTGTCCGGCCAGAATTTCATACTGTTCTGCATCCTTTTTCCGGACCAGAAGGTTCTGGGCAACCCCACCCAAAATCTGGATAATATCTGCCAGATCTTCCAGTTCTTTTTCGGTATAGAACTGGTTAGTGCTTGGAACCAGCTGGGAATAATGGATTGATTTCATATTCTGCCGGTAAGATCCGGAAAGAGAAGCAAGAATCTTGCTTTTTTTTGCCTGCTCTACAGACAGGCCCATTTTATTCTTAAGAATCGCATTTAAATCTGCCATATTTTTATTTCTCCTATTCCATTAATGCCAGAACTTCTTTTGTAAGATCCTCGTAATCTTTTGTTGATGCATCGGTTCTGCGGTGTTTTGCCAGTGGTTTTCTTGCCTTATTCGCTGAATTCACAGCAGCTCGGTTACTGATAACGGTAGTGAGCAGTGGAAACTGGTATTTCTCTACCAGGTCACGTATTTCTTCTATCTGAGATTTACGGCCAGCATATTTCGAAATAAATACATGGTATGTAAGTTCCGGATTATAGTATTCCTGAATCTGTGCAATGTAATCAGATAGAAAGTTTAGGCCAGTTTTTCCGAAAGCATCCGGTTCATATGGAATCAGAAGTTCATCCGCTGCAACAAGTGCGGCAATTGTTGGCAGCTGCATGGAAGGATGGCAGTCAATAATCGCATAATCATAGCGATCTTCTACTTGGTGCAAAGCTTCTTTGATAATAACTGGAAGTCCATCTGCCTCCTCCATCCGGGGAGAGGCCTTGATAAGATCAAGGTTTGGATAATTCGTTCTGTAAATGCATCTTTCTGTTTTTACACCATGGAAAATATCCAGCAATGTTTTGGAATTTTCGTTGACTCTGTTGTAAACATAGGTTGTATTGGACTGCGGGTCAGCATCAACCATCAGCACTCTTTTTCCCAATGCGGAAAGGTTGTAAGCCAGATTAATGACCGTTGTGGTTTTTCCAACCCCTCCTTTGTAGTTATCGACTGCGATTACTTTCATGTTATCTCCCTTCCGGTTCCTTCTGGAACCAATAAAATAGACAGTCTAGGAAACATAAATAATTTTTTTTAATAATTTTTTATTAACTTTTTCTATTAATATTATATGATAAAAATGCGCAATAAATCAAGAGAAAATTTGATTTATCGCGCAAAAAACATAACCCTGGCGGGTGGAAATGTCAAAAGGACACATCCGTTTTCAACAGATCTGTCCTTTTGACATTTGAAAAAGTGTATGTTGTACGTTTACAAAATCACCTCTATGAAGGTTTTGACGGCTTGCTTATATTCTTCCGGAAGGATCAGTACGCTGTCAACCAGTTTTGTATCCGGAGTAAGTGCCTGCGCAAAAGAAAAAATTGCTTTTGCTGCATGTGCTGGACACTTAATAGAAATTGTACGACCGTCAGAAGCGGAAGGTTCCTTCGTTGTGTCTTCCGGCTGTTCTTCGGATACAGGAATTTCTTCCGAATTTGTGCTATTCACGCAGGTATCTAAGGCATTATTTTGAAAATTTAAAAAATCCTCAGAGGCAAGTACCTTTATTTTCTCAAGACTTCCATCAATATAAAGCCCATCCATGGAAGTAGCCCTGGATAAGGCTACATAAAGCTGCCCACAAGAAAAAATTTCAGGCCACCTATTCCCTAATTTGAGAGTAACTTTATCCAGACTTTGCCCTTGAGATTTATGGATTGTTATTGCATATCCTGGTCGGACTGGAAGCTGCCGGAAAGTACCAATGATTTCCTTTGTGACTTTGTTTGTGCTAGGATCAACGGCATAACGTTCTACATCCCAGTTGGCATATGGAACGGTTACCAATTCATCGCTTTCGTCAATTTTAACTGTAATCTCATCATTCCCAAGACTGGTTACGATGGCGCTGCTTCCGTTCCGGTATTTATCCGTGTTCTGCAGCATGATAACACGAACATTTTTCTTTAAATGCAGCTGATCTGGTGCCGGTTTATCCTGAGCGGATACATCACCGGCAATTTGTGCCTGATAAGTGCGTGCTTTTCCAGGAAGCTTCGCAATTTTTGCGGCGTTAATTTGGTCAGCAGTTTTGTTCCTTCCACAGAGACATATAGCCTCATCGGAGTCAGAAAAGGGTTTCTTCCTTGAATTTTCAGTAAAATACGGCAGGAAAGATCGATCACCTAGACGAATTCCCTGCAGGGCATGTATCATATCCTTATTGGATTGTCGCATAACCTCTGTTAATTCACATTTGACAAAGTTACATTCCTTCCATCCAGGGGCAAGAAAGGCATAACCAGATTTGACGGGGAATCCGTAGTGTTGTGACATAAGATCACCTTCATCCGGTCTTCCATCGTTCGTATGCACAATTACCGGCGGCAGCTGTCCGAAATCGCCAATGACGATCAGCTGGATAGGATCACGATGTTTGTTTTTGGGATTGGCCAGATAAATATTGCTTTTTCTGATTTTGTTTACTTTCTGTATCGACTTGCATATAAAGTCAAATGCGTCGATCCGGAGCATGGACACTTCATCAATCAAGATCACATCTGACTCATAAATAGGATCTTTTGGCGTAATCTTGGGAGTTGCAGACCAGGTCATACGGATTGGGATGCGAAAGGCACGGTGGCATGTAACACCGTTGATGAGCATGGCAGCTTTTCCTGTTGAAGCTGTAATTAATACAGTTTTTCCGGTAGCTTGGAGTTCATCTACGATAATTTGTGATATATAACTTTTTCCTACACCTCCACCTCCGGAAATAAAAATATTATGTCCATTTTGGGATTCTAAAAGAGCCTGTTTTTGTCCGTTTGTAAGAGTCTGCATCTGTTCATTTCCTTCTTTCTTATTATGGCTGCTGTTGCAATCTTGCTTCCAGTAATTCGATTTTTGCCTGCAGTTTAGCGTTTTCACGTTCCAGCTGCAGCAATTGCCCGTTCATTTCCCTTTCCTTTGCAGCAACTGCATTTAATGTTTCTAAAGCAGCATCTTTTTGCGCAGCGGAAAGTTTTTGCTCTGCTTCTGATTGCAGCTCACGCTTTTCTGTTGCATGATCTTTCTCAAGTTCTTTAATGGTACGTTCTAAAGCATGTATCTGCTCTTGCGCAGTTTTTTTTGACTCGTAAAGACCGTCGTATTTCTTGCCCTTCTCTTCTGCAGAAGATAACTTTTCAGCCAGGGTAGAGATTGTTTTTTCCTTCTCGGCAGCCAACTGGCTGGAAGATTCGGCCCTTTCCTCAGCAGCAGCCAAATCCTTGAGAGCCTGACCAGCTGCTTGTGCAGAAGCGGTTGCAGTTTTTTCAGCATTTTCTTTTGCAGCCTTTAATTCTGCCATTTGATCCTGTAGATTTTGTATTACTTTGTCTTTACTGTCCATCGTTGCGGAAAATTCCTGCAGCACGGATTCGCGCAGATCATGATTAGTTTGCAGAGCATCCGTGAACATTTGAATCATGTTTGTGGCACACTGCTCAAATTTTTCAATGGAAGCCTTATGCTCCGGCAGGTCCACTTTTCGTTCTTGCATGTAGTATGCATTTATCAGCAGCTGCATGGTTTCCTGCTGATTATTTCCGGTTGCCTCTGCGATTTCCCGGAATTTTTCTTTCACATTTCCATCAATCCGGAAGGAAACGGGTTTTAACCACCTCAATTTTCGAATATAGCATGTCACATGGCTAATGTCAATTGCGATGTAATACACTATAACGTATTACATATGTATTACACTCTTGACGGGCAGCCCGGGACTAAAATTATGATTCCCGGCGTGCTATTTATTAATAGTATTTTAAAATTTCATCGTTTGTCGGAACCACTTCAATCAGATCGCCTGGCTGCACTTTGAGCATGATACAAATCTTGTTTAAGGTCGCAAGAGAAATATTTTTTCCCTCTCGAATACTCTGAACTGTCTGGTCAGACAAAAGGTGTTCTTTGTGTATCCGAGTTGAACTATATCCTTTTTTCTTTAATTCTTCCAAGATGTTTATCTTATAATGAATCAATATAAAAACTCCTCTCTTCTGCTGTGCTTTTTCTTTAATTATAATCTGATAATAGATTAATGTCAATATCTTTTTTTGTTGAGGAAAATGCTATATTATAAACAAAAATGTACAATATAGAAGATAAAAAGTAATCTGAAAATAGATTATTTTTATTGACGAAGAACAGATGTGGTGATATAATGAAAACAAAGAAAGGGTTTTAGAATAAAGTGGAGGTGAAGCAAATGGAAAAGTTGGATAAGAAAACATATAGAGGTATAGTTAAATTTACTCTTGAGTCTATGTTAAATTTGTCCAAAACAGATAAAAACTACAATCTGGCAGCAGATACAATTTATTATTATGAAAATACAATTGTCCCTGAAGGGCAAATAACACAAGATGAATTTTTAGAATTGTGTAAAGAGGTTGCGATAAAGTAATTGGAAAGGATGTGGCAAAATGATAATTAATTGAATTAAATGTTATGGCGTTCTGGGACACGAAAAAAACCTGTTTATGCAGAATTTCCAGCAATGGAAGCGTATTACGAAGTAGAGGTTATTATTCCAGACGATTTGTTTGAAGTAGGAAAAATGAATTCGGAACAACTTTAATCACTCCTAAAAATGGTAAATGGACCTATACCTTGAATCAAATTTTAAGAAACTGGAGAAAAAAACCTGCATTTATATGGTATGACAAAGATGGAAAGCTACAAAGAAAAATTTTAGAAGAAAGATGAAGAAACAGAAATTCTTAAGAATGCCGATTGTTTAAGTGTTTCCCGTGTCAAAGATTGACACGGGAAATACCCCCAAGGGGATTTTTTCCGTAGCATATACGTTATGAAATTTCTCCTTTCTGCCACGCCGGGCGGCTGCTTCTGTTGACTGATCTGGTTTTGCTGTTTGCAGCATACCAGAAATCAAAACAGCAGCAAGGGTCAAGATGAACGGGCAAAGGCCCGCCCTTGCTTCTGTTCCGCTTCCTGGTATTTGAGCTGCACGCAAACCCCGATAGATCAGTCAACAGAAGCAGCCGCCCGGCGTGGCAGAAAGGAGAAAAAAAGAACAGTCTATGCTTCGAAAAATAAAAAAAAACGCGCCCCCTCCTGAAACAGTTCCAGAAGCTGATTGGAACCGTAAAAACTCGAAAGGAGAAACAAAATGGATTTAAGAAAATACAGCGTATCTGAATTTTCTGAGATGCTGGAAAACGAAATGAAATTGAATAAAGAAAAATGTGAGAAAATCGCAAAATACTATGAAATGAAAAGAGACATTAAAAATGATCTTGAAATTACGTACAAGATCGTAGCTCCGGTGGAAAAAAAATGTATATTATCGCAGACCACTGGAAATGGCCTACAATTATGAAAGCACTCTTTGGGGCATGAAGGAAGCGCAGATCAGCAGTTTTACCGGAGTCAAAAATAAAGAGTATTTTGTCAATACTATTAATTATTGCAGAGCGAAATACATTAAAGAAGCAATCGAGGAAATAATTAAAATCAAATCAATTCCTGAAGAAAATGAATTTTCCATATACAGTGAGCAGGAATTTGTTTTAGACTCATGGATGGATTATCCTAAAGTATACTTATTAGAAGAATGGCCAGAAGAAGATTGCCATTACTTCCATAAGATAATTCCATCAGCTGCAGGATTCATGCATTTTGTGATGGACGGTAATACCATAATGGCCGGAGAAGAATACATTAAAAGCAACATAAGAAAAATTCGACAAAGGAGCTGGTGAAACTCAGCCAGGAATATTGCAAGATACGTTAATGAATAGTTTTATCGCCAATGCTCCAATGCGGTGAAGGTATCTTATCTATCCAATCTCTTTTACTGCTGCGGCAGAGGTTGGCCAGACTTATAAGAAAGCGGAGCGGCCAAAGAATCCACCTCAAAAGCGATCACAGTCGATGGTGTGTGGGGTCATGAGCTGACCAAATGCTTGCAGGAGATTTTTAAGACTGGAGTAGACGGCGTGATCAGCGATCAGCCGACGAGCAACAAAAAATACTGTGCTGGCATCGCGGCGGCCGAATGGTCTGGCAAGCTGTCCGGCGGATCCGATCTGATCAGGGCCATGCAGAGATGGGCAGGAGTGACCGCAGACGGCTACCTCGGACCGCAGACCATCCGCGCGCTCCAGAAAAAACTCGGCACACCGGTAGACGGCGTGATCAGCTACCCGTCTGCGATGGTCAAGGCTTTACAGGAGTGGTGTAACCGCCAGTAAAAAAATATAAAATATATCAAAAGGCGTGGGGATTTCCCTACGCCTTTTTTATTGCAAAAAATAAAAAAACTAAAATAACCTATTGACGTATACGTCGATGAGTGGTATTATATAATCAAAGTTAAGGCATAACAAAAATCAAGGAGGAAATTAAAATGGAAAAAGCAAAAAAAATTAAAAGTCTGGAAGGAATCCAGAGAGTAAGATTTAATGATTTTTCGGAGTACGAATCAGAGAAGTCAGCAAACGGTGGAGCGTATGGCTTCTGGACGGACTACACCCGTTTGGAAAACGGGATGTGGGAGGTTTCCTACGGAACCACCGCAGAATTTGACTTCTGCCCGGTGTGCGGAAGCTCGATGATCACCGTCTCGAAGACGGAACTTACGAGTGCGGTGAGTTCCAGACGGTCAGCGAAGAGGAACTGATCGAAGAAATCAATAAATTCGTTGAGACGGATGACGAATTTATTGAATATAAAGAAGGAGAAAAATAAAGAATGAAAATAAAAACAATCCGGAACGCCTCCGGCTTAACACAGGAGGCGTTCGCAAGAAAATATAACATCCCGAAGAGGACTCTTGAGGGATGGGAGCGGGAAAAAGAAACCCGCCGGAGTATGTCCTTTTACTACTCGATAGAGTAGTTAGAGAGGATACCAAAAAAACAGAAAAGGAGAAAACAGATATGAATGAGTTTTATAACACTATAATTTTAAAGCATGGAGTAGGCAGCTACTCCAAGAAACAATTTAACAACTTTACCGAGGCGATTGCATCTGTGGAGAAAACGCAAGCCCGGAAGAACTGAAACGCTGGACGGGAGACCAGTACGACTTGGCAAAAGCCGAGCTTGCTAAATATAGCTGCTCGTACCGCAAGTCCGGTGGATACATGTTTGCCGATGAATACGCGCTCGAATACTGTAATACGGACGAAGACGGGGAATTTCTCGATGGATCAGACCTCGATCTCGCGGAAAAAGAAGCATGAAAGAAAAAAATTATAAAAAGTGTGTAATTTGCGGGAAGGAGTATCCTTGCACTCCCTCCCGCAACGTTGTGACTTGTTCGAGGGAGTGTAGACTCAAATACTTGAGCCAGAATCACAAGGGGCTTAAAATGTCAGCCGCCACCCGGGAAAAGATGGCAGAGTCGAGAAAAAAGGTTCCGAACAGTGCAGAGATACAGAGGATGGCGACGGAAGCCGCCAAGAAAAGCCCGAAATCTGGGCGATTTATAACCAACAAGGCGGCGATCGACTGGCACTTAGTCAGTCCGGAAGGGGAGCATTTCCATATTCACTCCCTTGCCTTTTGGCTGAGGGAAAATCACGAGATGTTTGGCGTTGAGCCAGACACTCGGGAGTTTAAAAATGTTATTTCGGGGCTTTCCCGAGTAAAAAGAGCAATGCTCGGGAAAATCGGAGACGGGCAGCGGCCGTGTGCAACGTATAAAGGTTGGTCTGTGATTCCGACAGATTACGACTTGGAAAAATTAAATAAGGATTTAACTGATGATAGCTCAAGGTGAAGATAATTAAAAGGAGACAAATAATATGCAAAAAAAATTTATAACAATTGCAAGAGAAAATAAAAATGCAGACTTTTATTTAGTATGTCATACAGCCTGTAATGAACTAGGAAACTTTCAATGGTTCTTAACAGATGACCCCAACTCTGAACATGAAGTAAATCTTGAAAACCAAGTTTATGAATCATTTTCAACTGACTCAAATTGGATTAAAGAAAATGCAGAAAATAAGTGGCTAGGTTGTCATTGTCTATTAAAAGATGATGAATATACAGAAATGATTTGTCATCTATCAAGCGATATTTTAACCATGCTTCGCAATAATATTTTTGATATGATTAGTACATTTAATTCTCAAGGGAATTTTGACCATAATTATATTTTAGAAAATTAAAGGAAGATTGTAGGAACTAAACTTGTTGATAATTATACGTATGTAAAAGGGATCGACAATGGATTTCCACATGCAAGTGCTTATGTAAAAATTGACATGAAAAAGAATAAGATTGTTGATTATTATAACGCACATAACTGCCCTGTTGAAGTAAAGGATGGAATATATGAATAAGGTAATTTTATTAGTATTTTGTCACTTGGTTGGTGATTATGTTTTACAAAATGATTTTATTGCAAAGACCAAAGGAAGTAATTGGTATCATTTGTTCGTACATTGTGCGTTGTATTGTTTACCATTTTATCTTGCCTTTGGATTAACTTGGCAGCTTGGAGTTGTTTTTTTGACACACTGTATTATTGATCCGCTAAAGGCGAGATATCAAAAAATATCATATGTAACTGATCAAGTTTTGCATTATTTGGTATCATTCGTTTATTTTTTGTAAAAACAGGAACGAGGTGAGTAAAGCTATGAAACCTGATAGATTTACAATTACAACTAAAAAATTTGATTTTATGAAACTAAAAAAGAACTTAGATTATATCCATATATAGATTATAGTATAAAAAATGGTTGTTATGGATGGAGTTATGATAAAATGGACGAAGAAGAAATCAAAATATTGAACAAGTTATATGATGAAAAACATATTGTCTATTCTCCAGAAAAAATAATAGTTACTCGTAAGTTTTATAATTATATTCAAGATATACTGGCAACTGGATATGTAGAAGAGTTTATTAGAAATGAGTAATTATTAAAAAACTAGGCCGCAGTTCCGAGCGCAGCGCAGTTGCGTGCGCATCTTACCGGAGCGGGGAAAATTGGAATCAGATCAATGCGCGGACCTGGCAGCCACGGAAAAATCCATCTTAAATCTTCCGGAAGGGAACTTATAATTTCTTGGTGCTATTTTCATTAAAGTAATTTCACGTAAAGCATGATTAATGATAGACAGAAAAATATATAATATGTAAGGTCGTAAAGAGAGTGGAAAAAGTGATGATTTTTCTGCTCTTTTTTTGTGCAAAATGATAAGTTAGAAAAGTGCTGTTTGTCATATTGGTTGTGTACCATTCCCAGCACCGCTGCGCGTTGGTCTGCCCATCTCCCAGACCACTTGCCGGAAGCAGCTCTTTTCCGATGAAAAGAGCTGCAAAAAGCGCCGGCAGAAAAAGGAGAAATAGAAGTCCCCCCTAAATCCCCCGGAAGGGGGACTTTTTCCGAATGTCCGTAGAAAATGTCTTTCTCCTCCCTGCTATATTTTTTTCTTCCGGTTCCTCGATCAGGGGTTTTTAAGCGTGCATTATACACCATCCGCAAAAAGATGATAGGGTCAAGATGAACGGCTGCGCCGCCCTATCATCTTTCCGCGATGGTGTATTTTTCATGCCCGCAAACCCCGAAAGATCGAGAACCCGGAAGAAAAAAATATAGCAGAAAGGAGAAAGAAAATGCACACTTCTACATTCGAAAAATCAAGAGCATCCCCCTCAGAAACAAGCCCCAGAAGGTTTTGGGGAACGCTGGCTCCAGTAAATTTTTATAAAATCGTGAATATGTCTTGTGTCAATCATTGACACGGAATATGGAAAGGAACGACCCATGATAGAGAAGAATAAAAAATCAGTTTACATAAAGGAAGGATGATGGAAAATGTATAAATATGAACTATGGTATGATGGTGGACTACTGAGAGATAGTGGCGATCTTGGCTACATTTACGAAACAGAAGAAGAAGCAAATGAAGAAGTAAAGGTAACCATGAAAGATACATAGAAAACTGGGAAATTGATGGTTGCGAAGATGTTCATGAAGATTTGTTTGATATTGAAATTTTGGAGGTGTGAATATGACCAAAAGAGAGATTGAAAAATGTGAAAATCTAATGCATGAAGCTATTAGATATGCAAAAGAATCGAAAGAAGAGTTAGAAAAGGCAATGAGTGAGAAAGATAAAACTGAAAGAGAAATTTTACACAGCAAAGGGGTTCAACATTATGGTTATGCACATGGAATTAACCAGGCACTTGTGGAACTTGGATTTAAACATGAGAAAATGAAAGAACTTTATAAATGTCTTTAATGAGATGGAGGAAATGAATATGATGACAAAAGAAGAATATAAAAATACAAATTGGAAAATGACATATGAACAGTATCAGAAATGCTACTGTCCGGAATGTGATAAGGCAAATTGTCCACATAGAGAAGCATTTAGAAGAGTGTCTAAAATTGATGGTGGATTAGGCTTGTGTCCAAGATTAAAGGAGAAATGATTATGGTAGATTGGTACGGGACTTTATGGAATGGAAATGGTGACAGACCTACAACTTTTAAGAATTGAGTTCAACAAAAAGCCCTCGCCTCTATAGACGGGGGAGGATGTTACACTAAGAGAGAAGGATAATACAGATGGCGAAAATATATAGGAATAAGGCAGGAGAGAAGTTATACCCAGTATGTAAGTGGAAGATAACCAGCATAAGATCTATAATGCATATGATCGGATTGTGATTAGATTATATGAGGCACATGAAAACGGAGGAGAGGATCTGGAGGCTTTGTATAAAGAGCAGGAGCGTATAGAGAAAGCTCTGGAGCTTATAGATGCTTGTGTGATAGATGGGCTGGTATATGCCACTTATGAGGATGGATTGATATTAAAGGATCTTATATGGCTTACAATGCCAGACATTGAGAGGCATAGGTGGATATGAGTATACAGAAAATGACAAAAAGAGAAATGAAAATCACATTTCTCTTTTTGTTTTTGCAAATTTTAAATTATAAGGTATTTAGAATATATCATAAAAAGCATCAAAAAGCAAGTGTCAATTTGAAACGATCTCGCGGGTACATTCCCAGCACCGGCAGAAAAAGGAAAAATAGAAGTCCCTAAATCCCGGAAGGGGACATTTTTTCGAATGTCTGTAGAAAATGTCTTTCTCCTCCCAGCTATATTTTTCTTCCGGGTTCCCGATCAGGGTTTTTAGCGTGCATTATACACCATGCCTGCAAACCCCCGAAGATCGAGAAACCGGAAGAAAAATATAACTGAAAGGAGAAAGAAAATGTACACTTCTACATTTGAAAACTGCGCGTCGCATTCTCGTTACTTTAGTGATGAGTTAGACGCGCAATTTTTTTTAATATAGAACAGAACAAATGTTTGATATATTATTATGGATATGGTAAAATACTTTTATGGAGAAAGATATGTTTACAATTAATAAAAATGGTTTTTCCTATCCGGCGTCAAGGAAAGAGTTGTGGGGAGAACATTTGTGAAATCCGTCTTATTGTGCTGTAACGGTTAGTGACCGAAGCCGTGAACAGATACTTGCTTACATAGAAGGTCAGAAGGAAAAATCCCGTTAAAACCCGGAGGAGAAAGCGAATGAAAATCATATCCAGTTATGGTGTAGAATTACGAAAACAGAATATTCCAATCCGCCAGACACTGGAGATTTACCGTTCTGCTGTCCGCTATCTGGTCGAAGTGTATGAATCTGTATGGGAAGAACTGGCCCAAATTGAGAACAGTAAGAAACGTTTCAATGCAGCGGAACATCTGGTGCATACAACGAAACGGAATCCGGCCCGGTTTGATTTTGATTTCTGCTTTCCCAAGATGCCATCCTATTTCAGACGGGCGGCAGTCCAGCATGCGCTTGGGAGTGTATCTTCTTATCGGACGCGTCTGGAACAGTGGAAAGCAGAGGGACAGAAAACAGGAAAGCCGTATCTGAAAAGTGAGCAGTATGCCATGCCTGTTTTTTACCACGATGTCATGTACCGTGGAAACACAGAAGAGAAAGATGCGGCCTTTTTAAAACTGTACGATGGCCATGACTGGAAATGGTTTGCTGCGCGGCTGAAACATACGGATATGGAATATTTAAGAAAACACTGGTCGGGCAAAAAAGCTTCGGCGCCAACGTTGGAGAAAAAGCACGACAAATATTTCCTGCGTTTTACGTATGCGGAAGAGGTATCTTTAAACCGGACACCTGTCAAAGAACAAACGATCTGCAGTGTGGATCTCGGCATCAATACGGATGCAGTCTGTACCATCATGCGTCCAGACGGAACTATCCTGGGAAGAAAGTTTATTAACTTTCCCAGTGACAAAGACCGGATGTACCGTGTGCTGGGACGGATTCGAAGATTTCAGCGGGAACATGGATCGCGTCAGGTGCAGGGAAAATGGGCATATGCAAAACGTCTGAATACAGAGCTTGGCAGAAAAATTGCAAGGGAAATCGTTCTGTATGCGTCAGAAAAGAAGGCAGATGTGATTGTTTTCGAATATCTGGAAATGAAAGGAAAACTTTCCGGGAAGAAAAAGCAGAAACTGCAGATGTGGAGAAAACGTGATATCCAGAAACGGTGCGGACAGCAGGCACACAGAAAGGGAATCCGAATTTCCCGGATTTGTGCCTGGAACACGAGCAGGCTTGCCTTTGATGGATCAGGAGAGATTGCCCGTGATACACGGATCATCGTCTGTGTACGTTTCAGACTGGAAAAAGATACAACTGTGATTTGTCAGCATCGTATAATATCGGAGCAAGATATTTTATCCGTGAAATTTTAAAACCCTTGCCGGAAACGGAAAGGTCTTTGCTGGAGGCAAAAGTTCCTGCAGTAAAGCGTAGAACCTCATGTGTTTATGCAGATCTGAGAGAACTGATTTCAGAAATGGAACTGCGTAAAGCAGCATAAACACAGGCAGATATGCAGTGGATTACCTGTTATGTGGAAACCTGCCGTATCCGGCATGGAAGAAGCACATATCTGTGCAAAATCTAAGTAACAGGCGTATCCGCCGATATTTGGTCTGCCGCCTAAAGCGGCCGGAAGCACGTGGCTTTAGTCATGTGAGGTTCACACCTTAACTAATCAATTAGAATCAGCGAAAATAGAAGTAACGAAACCATTCCAACAGGAAGAAGAACTCGCTGAAAAGCTAAAGCGACTGGCAGAACTGAATGCGCTCCTGAACATGGATGAGAAAGGAACAGATGCTCTTATACTGGAAGATGATGAACAACCTGCAATAGTAAACTCCGACATGGCAGTTACGCCAATCACATCCGTGAAAACAAAACCAATGCTAAAGAAAAAAGTGGTTGGACTATGCTTATAAGAAAATGGGGAGGATTTCAATGGAAATAACAGAAATAGAATGCAAAATCCTACGGATAAAAGCCGGAGCTATTTTAATTCTTGGGATGCAGCTAGGAAGTGAGCTGCAGCTTGATACGGAAGAAAAACGAGAGGATGTTCTGATGCAACTGGTGGCTATGCAGCGGCTTGTCGAAAAAGCGAATATTCCCCAGATCTTGCATTTGAATATTTCGGTTATTCGGAACAAAAACGGCAGCTTTACAAGAAGGTTGTTGACTACATGATTGATGTTTCGAAATAAAAAAGGTGTTAAAAAGAAAAAAAGGTCGCTAAGGGAAATTTCATCTTTCTCTTACGACCTTTTTTGTTGGAGGCATTTATGAGTAAAAGAAAATTTTCAAAAAAAGAGGTTAGCCAATAAGCATAGCGGCGGCCGCTCTTGCAATAGCAACGGTTGGAGGCGCGGTCGCTATCCATAAAGATTCCAGCAACTCAAATACTGGACATTCTATTACCGTGGAGCAATCAGACTACAGTAAAAAAAAGGAAGAGGCAATCCAGCAGATTCAGGATGCCGTAAAAGACTTATCGGATGACCAGCAATCCGAAATTGACTCTTATATCAAACAGAATATTGAAAACATCCAAAAAGCTGAGTCTGAACGTACCATAGAAAGCACGCTGCAGGAAACACTCGATTACATCGACCAAAGAAGTTTGAGTGAAAAAGAAGAGCAACGAAAAGAAACACAGACAACGGAAACATCTTCTTCCAGTGAAAGGGAGGTTACTTCTTCCTCTGTATCAGAAGAAGATAAATACCATATCCTTGGGGAAGATTATATTTATGAAAATAACGACTATCTTCCAGTTATCAATCAAAGTAACTGGATCTATATGTCTGATGAAGAGAAAGACGATTGGCTGAAGAAATGCACACCGGTAAAAGAAGATTCCGCCCACTCTATCACAGCCATATGTACAGACGCTTATGGTTACAATAAAAGCTGGTTTCTTCCCTGCAGACTGCATAAATGGATCACGGGAAAACAATATCACAGCAACGGAAGGTGAATATCTGGCCTATGGAACCTATAAACCAAGTAAGGAAACATTCTATCTCGTACTGAATGACAGTAACCGAACCGTAACTCTGGTTACATACAACAAAAATTCCCAGGACTTTTCCTTTGAATTTGCCGGCATGACAGAGAGTGAGGTACTGGAAATGAAGAAAATGGATTCAAATACATCAAACACCACAGGGAACCAGGAAGATTCCAATAATACTTCTGATGCCGGTGATGCACCACTTTCTGAATCTGCCTTAAATGAAATGGAGAAAAATGCAGAACAAAATCAATAAAATCAAACATACCGGTGTATATGTTCTGGTTGTAGATGATTACTTATACAAAACCGGAGACATATTTGGCGATTGGGTTTTTCTTCCCATGGATTCACCGGCAATCTCAAAATATGATGATACTTACGTTATTATTAAGTATGATTTAAGTGACATTACAAATCAGACACAGAAAAACTGGATTCAAAAGCAAATTGAGCAAAATAAACATAATATTTCGCGTCTCAATAGCGTTTTAACAGCGTATATGGAAAACGAAAACTAGAATTCATGCACCCTATCAACCACCAACGGAAAACGGATACTTGTAAATTTTTTCAAAGAAGGTAGCCTAATTTTTTTGAGGCTGCCTTTTTCGAACCCTAAATCAAAAAAGGAAGGAGGAGTAAAAACATGAAAATACAACGAGATGGGAAAGAATATACCTTGACGGCCGAAGAAGTTATGGAAGCCCACGAAGAATTTGTTACCAGTTTTATGGCTGCAGAATTGGAAGATTCGTATGATATACCACATAAATATTCGAAAGATCTCGCAAAAGAGGCATATGATATTTATGCTGACAGCGGTAATTATTCCGAATATGATTGCATCGAACGTGTTGCAGAGGACTATCAAGATCGCTGTAAAGAACCTACTGTTACAATAATTTGGTCAGAGTGTAACGATTTTTGAAGATGGCGAGGTTATTCCGCTCTCAGAAGCAAATAAAAGGTTTGAATTAATTGATGCCGATATTCGAGAACAATATGGCGGCCACTATTATCAAAAAACAAAATTCCTGTTGAACTATAATATGGAGAAAGAAAATTCTTCCTATGAAGGCCGCCAGGATTTCGGTGATTATGAGGGCTCCTTGATCGATCACATTCATAATATGGCACTTATGTATGCATATGATTCTGAGTATTATGATTCGGTGGCATCCAGTAATATACCGGAACTTGCAGAGGAAATCCGTACCAATGGACTGTTTCTTTTAAATAAGCTGGTGCCGTATTTGAGAGCACATGAAGAAATTTCCGATAAATCAGTAACAGTGCATGTTCTGTTTGACAAGCCATCTGTAGAGATAGAATCATGGAAGGAAAAATACTTGATAGATTTCGATAACTATGTATCCGAATGTAGATACTGCCTTAATTCTGGTTTGGATTTACCTGATGAACCGATGATAAAAGATTACGATCCAGCTTTAATTGCAGAAAGGCAAAAAATAGAGGAAGAACTTAAGCAGGAAGCTGCTGCTGCGGGAATGACGGTAGAGGAATATGCTGCAAATGATTTTATTTCTCCAAAGCAGCAAACAACGAATAAGAAAGCCACAAAAAAACAGCCAACCCTTTAACCTATGTTCAGCAATCTATCCCCGGCTTCTTGCATATACCTAATTTTCTGTTATTATAAAAGTGAGAAAAAATGAAAGAGGCGAAAGAAATATGAAATTTGATATTAATGCATTAATTCAAAAACAAAAAAGACCAATCAAAGATAAAAAACAGCTTTCTGCTGAACTGAAAAAAACTATTGAGCAAGAAGAAGATCCTCGGATTCAAAAACATAAAATTAATGCCTTGAAAAAGGGTTATACTCCAGAAGAAGCGGAGAAAATTGCTAGTATTTGCCGATCATACTATAAGTCTATTGACAAAATGCAAGCGGAACTTTCTGAGAAATCCATGAAAATTCACGAGATTTTTAACGAGCAATCTGTAAAGAAGGATCATGGCAGCAAAAATACTTGACAGATTTTGATAAATATGTATCCAAATGTAGATACTGCCTTAATTCTGGTTTAGATTTGCCTGATGAGCCGCTATTTACAGATTATGTTCCGGATTTAATTCCTGTAGAGGAAGAACTTAATCAGGAATCTGCTGCCGCAGGAATGACGTTAGAAGAATATATCAAAAAAGAATATCTTTTCAAATAATATTTTCAAAAGGCAAAAAACAGTAAACAAGCATACAAAATGTTCCCAAAAAACGCCCAATCATTTAAGACTGCTAAGCAGTCTTTTTTATTACACAAAAAGGAGAAAGAAACTATGGATATAGATACATTAATTGAGCGACAAGAAGTACTGGTTGAAAATCAAAAACAGCTTTTATCTGCGATGGTTGTCTACACTTGACCTAATGAAAGCAGAAAAAATTACGTCAAGAAATAGATCAGGAAATAGCATTGATGAACCAAATAAGACTGTTGAGCAAGAAGAAGATCCTCGG
>ENA-OPZM01000345-OPZM01000345.1-human-gut-metagenome-genome-assembly--contig:-NODE-345-length-20634-cov-8.934559_pt1 | contig 20634 bp, 31 predicted proteins | sample MGYA00242478_ERZ504493 | MGnify/ENA primary metagenome ERZ504493 (study PRJEB26092, sample SAMD00036227) | human gut metagenome | host: Homo sapiens | study: EMG produced TPA metagenomics assembly of... | reverse complement strand
AGGTTCTCCACGTGTTACTCAGCCGTTCGCCACTCGCTTCCCTCCGGAGAGGGGTGCCGTTCGACTTGCATGTGTTAGGCGCGCCGCCAGCGTTCATCCTGAGCCAGGATCGAACTCTCCGTCCAAAATAAATGGGCTTCGAGCCCGTCCGGTCCTCTCAGTTCATCGCTGATCGGTTCCGTTCGATTCATATGGTTTTAGTATAGGAAAAGGAATTTCTCGGGGCCGCCTCTCGGCGGCCTTGCGAAAAACAAATCCAAGTTAGACCATTTCAAATGGTTCGATGTCTGCCCGGATGCGACACTGAAGTAAGTGTCCATCCTCGCAGTATCCGGTTCTCAAGGTGCACGCTTTGCGGCTGATCCGGTCTCACCGGGCCGCGCGGCAAGGAGATATATTGCCAGACCGGAGCCCCGGGGGCGGGAATCTGGGCGCACACATTTCCTACACAACTGTGCCCTCAACTGACGCTTGCCAGTTGATAGCTACCGCTCGCCGAGCACATCTTTATATAGAGTGACCCCTTGGCTAGAGCCGATATGCGCCCCTGGCCAAAGCGCAGCCGGCATCTAGCAGTTCATCGCGCTCCTCCACCGAAAAGCCCTCGGCGTACACGCGCACCACCGGTTCGGTCCCGCTGGGACGGATCAGCAGCCAGGTGTCATCTTCAAATGCCAGACGCAAGCCATCCATATGACTTACGCTCTGCGGTACCTTGCCGCATATCGACTTGGGATTCACTCCGGGAAGCAGCGTGCGCAACGTCTCGGCATCCTCGGCCTCAAGGCGCAAATCTCGACGTCCGTAACTCGTCTTGCCAAAGCTCGCCTCGAGCTGATCGATAAGCACGCCCAAGGGCGCGCCGGTCTTGGCCATGAGCTCGCACAAAATCAGGCAGGCAAGGATGCCGTCGCGCTCGGGCATGTGCGCGGCGATACCGATACCACCGGCCTCTTCACCGCCCACGAGAACGCCGCCCTTCTTCATCTCGGCGGCTATATATTTAAAACCGACGGGCTTGATGACCACGCGGCAGCCGAGCGCCTCGGCAATGCGACGCACAAGCGTGGAGCATGAAAGGTTGACGACGACGCGTCCCTTCAGATCGCGATACTGGACCAAATCGCCCAAAACGAGCGCCATGATCTGATGTGGATGTATATATCTGCCGCGCTCATCAACCGCGCCGATACGATCGGCGTCGCCATCAGTCACCAGACCGGCGCACGCCCCGTCTTCGACAACTGCGCGCTCACAAGCATCCACCCACGGCTCGACCGGGTCGGGGCAGATATCTCCCCTATCGGTCGTCTCGTCGGCGTGAATCTCATGGACTTCGACGCCAAGCTCTCGAAGCAAGTCGGCAAGATATCCCTGCGCAGCTCCGCCCATGGGGTCAACCACCACACGCATATGCGCGGCGCGAATGGCATCCGCGTCGACAAACGATGCCACCGCTCGCATATAGTCGGGAATGATATCTGCCGTGCGGTATTGCCCCTCAAGCCCCAGCGGCTCGGCGGCCATCGTCTCCTCGAGCTCTTCGATGACATCCTGGTTGGCCGTCGAGCCATCACCCATCCGCAGCTTGAGGCATAGATAGCCCTGCGGATGATGTGAGCCCGTCACCATAAGCGCGCCGCATGCCTCGCCGTCATACGCAGCCGCCCACGTAAGAGCGGGAGTCGGCACCGGTCGAGACACGAGCACGGCATCGAGCCCGTGGCGGCAATCACGCCCGCCGCGAGCTCGGCGAACTCGCGCGCTTGCGGCCGAGTATCAAATCCTACATATACCGTTTTACCGGGATTCGTCTTTTGCCATAGCCTGCCGATAGCATCAGTGACACGAGCGACGTTGTTGATAGTAAAGTCTCCGTCGACGCGAGCTCGCCAACCGTCAGTTCCAAAGTGAATTATCGCGCACACGCGCAGACACCTCGCAGTGTTTGGATCATGGTACGCATGAGGTATACCCGCAACGGGCATCCGGCAAGCCGCCGGCACGCTCGTTCACCGTTTAGGCAAAAGCGTCGAGGTGCGCACCGCCAACAAAAAAACCGCCCCAGCGGGGCGTGATTCGATACTCCCATTTTCGGTTCTATATATTGAGCGCATCTGCCATAGCTGCTGTCGTAACCGCCGTGGTTCCGCAGCAGCTGCCTACCATTGCGGCGCCCGCCCGCTTCCACTCGACGCATGCGCGAGCGAAGGCTTCGGGGTCCTCATGCCACACGGGACCATCCTGTGTCTGAACCGGTTTTCCCGCGTTGGGACGCACCGTGACGGGAGTAGTCGCCGATGCAACCATCCTGGGCACCGCCGCGTTCGCGGCCGCAAGCGAACAGCAATTAACACCAACCGAGTTTGCGCCGTGTTTTTCGGCGTACAAAACGGCTGCCTCGATGTTGAGGCCATCGCCCAACAGGTCGCCTTTATCGTCAACGACAAAACTCACCAGGACAGGCATACCGTCGGCGGCATCTCGGGCGCCGGCAAGCATGGGCTGCAAATTACGGATAGACGTCACCGTCTCGATCAGCAGACCGTCAACACCAGCATTGAGCAAGGCGTGCGCTTGTTCGCGCGCAATGCCTCGGATTTCACGATACTCGGCAGAGTCCTCGGCAAACCACTCAATACAAATCGGGCCCATCGAGCCCAGCAGCAGCTGTGGGTGCGCCTGGCGAGCATCGTCGACGGCCCCGCGATTGACCTCCGCCACGGACGGCGCAATCTGGTCGTGCTTGAGGGCATAGCTTGATGCCTGAAAGGTGTTGGTAATGAGCACCTGCGCGCCGGCGGCGACATACAAGCGATGGATACGAGAAACGGTCTGCGGCTCTGCCAGATTCCAAAACGCCGGTGGAATGTCGGCGGCATCGTACTCACTCAACAGAACACTGCCCATGGGGCCCTGCGCCAACAAGGTCTCGCTCGACAAGCGGCGCGTAAGTTCCTCGGCACCAAAGCGGTTGTAATAACTCGTATCCATATATATCCCGCTATTCCTCGACGCTGATTCCCTGCTTTTCGAGATAGGCGAGCCAGCGGTTCATCGTGTCCTCGGATAGAGCATGCTCCATCATGCAGGCCTCGGAATCGGCTCGCTCAAATTCGACACCGAGCTCCTGAACCAAAAACGTGCGGACCAGACGATGGCGATACCAGATAGCCGAGCCGACCTCGCGCCCACGGTCAGTCAGGATAACTTTGCCGTAGTGAGACTGTTCGACAAGTTCAGATGCCTTGAGAGCCGAAACCGCCTTGTTGACCGATGCCTTCGAGACGCCAAGCGCTGTGCGATATCGACCGACCGCACGCCGCCGGTCTCCCCATCTTCACTTTCGATGCGAACCATGCACTCCAAGTAGTCTTCGTTCGCCACCGTTAGGTGTAGCTCGCGCGAGCTATTTGTCGTATCCATGAACATCCGTCCCTTCTGCACTCAATGGCTGATTCTACCCCATCCAAGCGTCGCGGTATGCCGCGGCATACCGTGCTAGAGTTCTTGTTGCACACGACGACCAAGATTGGAGCGATCTTTATGGAAAACACCACCACGGACCCCGACGTCCTCGAGCGTTTTTTGCGCTATGTCCAGATCAACACGCAGTCCGAGGATGCCAACTGCGACCAGGTGCCGTCGAGCACCGTACAGTTTGACCTTGCCAACGTGCTTGCCGAAGAACTGCGCGAGCTGGGTGCAACCGATGCCCATGTAACCGAAAACGCCTATGTCTGCGCGCACATTCCCGCTAGCGCCGGTTCCGAGAATAAGCCCGCCCTGGGCCTGATCGCGCACCTCGATACCACCGAGGTCGCGCCGGGCGCCGGCGTAGCGCCGCACATCGTGCACTACGAGGGCGGCGATCTGGTTTGCGGCATCGTCGACGGCAAGCCCGTGTCCATGAGCACCGCCAAACTTCCTGCCCTCAACAACCTGGTGGGTGAGGACCTTGTCTGCACCGACGGAACTACGCTGCTGGGCGCCGACGACAAGGCGGGTGTCGCCGAAATCATGGCGCTTGTCGCACGCATCGCGCAGGATCCCTCCCTGCCCCATCCCGCGCTCGGCATTTGCTTCTGCCCGGACGAGGAAATCGGTCACGGTGCCGAGCTGTTGGATATCGAGGCCTTCGGCTGCAAGTACGCTTACACGGTCGACGGCGGTCCGGTTGGCGAGCTTGAGTGGGAGTGCTTCAACGCCGCCGAGGCAACCGTTCGCTTTGAGGGCCAGTCCATTCACCCCGGCGACGCCAAGGGGCGCATGGTCAACGCGGGCAACCTGTTCTGCGACTTCAACGCCCTGCTCCCCTACGGGCAGCGCCCGGAATACACCGAGGGCTACGAGGGCTTCTATCACCTTGAGGGCGTCTCGGCAACGGTCGACCATGCCACGGCGCGCTATATCGTCCGTGATCACGATGCCGCCAAGTTCCAGCAGAAACTCGAGCTGATGAATGCCGCCGCCGCACTGCTCAACCAGCGACTGGGCGAGGAGCGCGTAACGGTCGAGATTAAGCAGCAGTATCGAAATATGGCCGAGATCGTTCGTGACTATCCCGAGCTTATTGATGTTGCCAAGGAAGCCTACCTTGCCTGCGGCGTTGAGCCCAAGTACTGCCGATTCGCGGCGGCACCGACGGCGCACAGCTGTCGTTCCGCGGCCTGCCCTGCCCCAACCTCTCGACAGGCGGCTACTGTTACCACGGCGTCAACGAGTTTGTCCCGGTCAGCTCGCTCGTCAAGATGACCGACGTCCTGCAGGAGCTCGTCGCCCGTTTCGCATAAGACTGGCTGCATGAGCCCAAGAGACGAATCGCCCCGTCCTCAACCGAGAACGGGGCGTTTTTTTGGTGCAAGAAAAGTAGTCGGCATCGCAGGTTGAGCCAACGTCAGCGAGCGACGTCCAGAGCGAACAAGTTGGCATGAAAAAGGCAGGGCATTGACCTTCTGGTCATGCCCTGCCTTTTGAATGACAAATTGTAGCTCTGGGCGTCGCGCAGCGTCGAGCCGCTACGCGGGCTGGTAAGCCCGCGTAACCCTAGTAGTTGGCTTCGTAGCCGTTGCCGTCACCGGTGGGCTCTTCGTAGTAATCGGAGCCGTCGCTCGAATCGTCGGAATCGTCCGAGCCACCCGACGAGGTCGCGGTGCCATATGCGTAGTCCTCGGACGTATTGTTGTTGAGGTCACCGATCGTGGAGCTGGAGCCGTCTGAAAGGCCCATGGTGTTGGGGCCCTTGGGATCCTCACCGGCGTCGACGCGGGCCATCATTTCCTTAAGCTCGTCTTCGTAAACAAAGACATAGCTCACGCCGTCGATCATAGTGCTGTCGTCGGCGTACGAGGCAGGTTGGCCGAGTAGATGCCCTCGACATCCATGCCGCGCATGGCGTTGACCGTGGACACGATATCCTGAACGCTCATATCGGTTACGAGCATATCGGACAGCGAATTAACCAGGCCAAAGATCTTCGTGGCATCGAAGTTATTGAGAATCTGGTTGGCAAGGGCGCCAAGCACCTGACGCTGATGGCGCATGCGCGTGTAATCGCCGTCGGCATAGGTGTAGCGGCAGCGGGCATAGGTAAGGGCAGTAGCGCCGTCCATATGCTGCTGACCAGCGGTAATCTTAATATCCAGGTGCTCGGGATCGTCGACGTCGTCGGTCGCGTTGATGTCGATACCGCCAACCGAATCAATAAGCGACTGCATGCCGTCAAAGCTGACCTCGGCATAGTGAGAAATCTGCACGCCGCACAGCTCGTTGACCGCCTGGACCATGGCCTCGGCGCCGCCAACGGTGTGGCAGGCGTTGATCTTCATGGTCTCGCCCTTGTACACGACCTTGGTGTCGCGCGGAACGGAAATGAGCGTCGCCTGCTTTTGCGTGGGTCGATGCGTGCAGGATAATCGAGTCGGCACGATACGTATCTTCGCCCGGACGACCGTCGGTACCAAGAAGCAACACGTAGAACGGATCTTTTGCCTCATCGGTATCGACCAGAATCTGGCGCAGGTTGTTGGTAATGACATTGGAGTCGCCAAGCTTGCCCATGATAGTGGCAAACCACAGACCTGCAGCGGTCGTGGCGCTCAGCAACACACCGAGCACGGCGATGAGCGCGACACGGCGAACCGTGCGGCCGCGACGGCGCTGACGGGCGCGCTCGGAATAGCGTGCGACATTGTCGCGACTGTAGATCTTGGCCTGCGCACCAGTCGAGGGTCTTCGGGTGTTATCCGCTAGGGGCTTCTTGTTAAACATAGGCAACCTGCATTAGTAGATGACGGGATCGGGAACGGTGGCATGTTCGACATGCGCGCCAAGCGCCTGCAGCTTTTCGACAAACTGCTCGTAGCCACGTTTGATGTGATGGATGGCCGAGACCTCGGTAACGCCATCGGCGATAAGACCGGCAACCACAAGAGCCGCGCCGCCACGCAGGTCGGGTGAGGTGACCTGTGCGCCCGAGAAGCCCTTGACGCCGTGAATCATGGCGTGATGGCTCTCGATACGAATATCGGCACCCATACGCACGAGCTCGGAGGCGAACATGAAGCGGTTCTCGAAGATGTTCTCGGTAATTACGGAGCTTCCGTCGGCAAGGGCCGAAAGCACCATGATCTGCGCCTGCATGTCGGTCGGGAAACCCGGGAACGGAAGCGTCTGGATATCGACCGGCTTGATGCGCTCGGCGCGATTGACGTGGACACCGTTCTCGATACGCTCGCACTCGATGCCCATAAGTTCCATCTTTTTGAGCACCATTCCCAGGTGGATGGGGCAGAAGCCCGTAACATCGACGCCGCGCTCATCGGCCATGAGGCGCCGGCGACGATAAAGGTGCCGGCCTCGATGCGGTCACCCACCACGCAATGGGTAACGGGATGCAGCTCCTCCACGCCCTCGATGGTCACGACGGGCGTGCCTGCGCCGACGATCTTGGCACCCATCTCGTTGAGCATGTTGGCAAGGTCGACGATCTCGGGCTCGCGGGCAGCGTTGTCGATAACCGTGGTGCCCTGTGCGCGCACGGCAGCATGATGAGGTTCTCGGTGGCGCCCACGCTCGCGAATTCGAGCGTGACGGTGGTGCCGTGCAGACCCTGGGGAGCACTGGCGTTGATGTAGCGTGGGCGGTGTCGAACTCGACGCCAGAGCCTCGAGACCCAAGATATGCATATCGATCTTGCGAGCACCCAGGTTGCAGCCGCCCGGCATGGCGATCTTGGCGCGATGGAAACGACCCAGCAGGGGACCCATCACAGCGTGGAGGCGCGCATCTTGGCGACAAGCTCGTAGGGCGCCTCCCAAGAATCGACCTGGGAGGTATCGATCTCGAGCGTGTGCTCGTCGAGAACATCGATCGTAGCGCCCATGCCCTTGAGCACCTTGCCCATCACGTGGACATCGGAAATATCGGGCACGTTCCGCAGCGTCGTCTTGCCCGGCGCCAGAAGCGTTGCCGCCATAAGTTTGAGCGCGGAGTTCTTAGCACCCGAGACAGGCACGGAACCTCCGATGGCGTGGCCACCCTCAACGCGGATAATATCCAAGGTCTACCCTTTCAAAAAGCATGCCCGGGGTGGCTGGGCCATCCCGGGCATGATGTGTTCGCAAATGGTCGAACGCTAAAACGTTTGACTATTGGGCAAGCTTGAGCTTACACCATGCGATTTCATTATAGAGGTAGGCGCGGCGTGCATCATCCTCCGACAAATTACCCAGCTTCTCTTCAAAACCTTGAATATCAGCTTTAACCTTGTCGGCGTCGACGGTCGCCAAATCGCAAGCGCGCTCGGCGAGGACGGTCACGACATCTTCCGCAACCTGGGCATAGCCGCCGGCCACGGCAAACGTGTGGTCGACAGTGCCATGGCCTTATCGGAAACGCGAACGTAACCGCGGTCGATCGTGCAGATTTCGCTGGAGTGAGCAGGTAAAACGCCAAACTCGCCATCCGTAGACGGAATCGACACAAACGCAGCGTCACCCTCATAGGCGAGGCTCACGGGGCACACGATGCGGATACGCATAACCTACTTCTCCTCCATCTTGCGGGCGCGCTCGCGCACGTCCTCAATCGTGGAGGCATAGCGGAATGCCTGCTCGGGCAGGTCATCGGCCTTGCCGTCGACAATCTCGGCGAAGGAGCGGACGGTATCCTCGACACGGACGTAGACGCCGGGGTTGCCGGTGAACTTCTCGGCAACGTGGAAGGACTGCGAGAGGAACTGCTGGATCTTACGAGCACGGTTGACCGTAAGGCGCTGCTCCTCGGACAGCTCGTCCATACCCAGAATGGCGATGATGTCCTGAAGGTCGGAGTACTCCTGCAGGAGCTCCTGGACCTTGACGGCAACACGGTAGTGCTCCTCGCCGACGATCGAGGGATCGAGAGCGTCCGAAGAAGACGCGAGCGGGTCGATAGCCGGGAACAGGCCGAGCGACGAAATGCTACGCGAAAGAACCGTGGTGGCGTCGAGGTGCGTAAACGTCGTGGCAGGCGCCGGGTCGGTCAGGTCGTCTGCAGGGACATAGACAGCCTGGACGGAGGTAATGGAGCCCGTCTTGGTCGAGGTAATGCGCTCCTGGAGGTCACCCATCTCGGTAGCCAGCGTGGGCTGGTAACCGACGGCGGACGGCATACGGCCCAGCAGTGCGGAAACCTCGGAACCTGCCTGGGAGAAGCGGAAAATGTTGTCGATGAACAGCAGAACGTCCTGGCCGCGATCGCGGAAGTACTCAGCGGTGGTAAGGCCGGCCAGACCGATGCGCAGACGCGCTCCGGGCGGCTCGTTCATCTGACCATAGACCAAGCAGGTCTTGTCGATAACGCCCGACTCGCTCATCTCGAGATAAAGGTCGGTACCCTCACGGGTACGCTCGCCGACACCGGTGAACACCGAGGTGCCGCCATGCTCCTGGGCGAGGTTGTTAATGAGTTCCTGAATCAGAACGGTCTTGCCGACGCCGGCGCCGCCGAACAGACCCGTCTTGCCGCCACGGATGTAGGGCTCGAGCAGGTCAACGGCCTTGATGCCGGTTTCGAAGATCTCGGTCTTGGTGGTGAGCTCGTCGAAGCGGGGCGCTGCGTGGTGGATGGGATAGAACTCCTCCACCTCGGGCATAGGCTTGCCGTCGACGGGCTTGCCCATGACGTTCCAAATGCGGCCGAGTGTCTTGGGACCAACGGGCATCTTCATGGGCTCACCGGTATCGGTGGCAATGAGACCACGCTGCAGACCGTCGGTCGAGGACATGGCGACCGTGCGGACGACGCCGCCCGGAAGCTGGCTCTCAACCTCGAGGATCGTGCTCAGGTGACCGATCGGGGTCTCGGCCTCGACCGTGAGCGCGTTGTAGATCGGGGGCACCGCACCGTCAAACTTGACGTCGACGACAGGGCCGATGATACGCACGATGCGACCATCACCGGCAGTCGTCTTCTTGGTGGCTTCCTCGACCGCAAGCTTTACGGTGTTATTAGCCATTACTGTTCCTCCAATGCTGAGGCTCCGCCGACGATCTCGTTAATCTCGGTCGTGATCGAAGCCTGGCGCACGCGACTATACGTGCGGGTAAGGGTCGAGATGATCGCGGTGGCGTTTTCCGTCGCGGAGTGCATGGCCTTGCGACGTGCACCCTGCTCGGCAGCCGCCGAATCGATCAGGGCCTGGTAGATGACCGTCAGGATATACGACGGTACAAGCTTGCCGAGAACATGCTCGGGAGAGGGCACGAACTCGAACGTGGACGAGATGCGCTTAGGGGCGTCGGTCTCGTTCTTACGCGGACCGTGGGCCATAGCGATCATCTCGGGATCGAGCGGCAGCAAGTGCTCGACGCGAAGCTCCTGATCCACGCGGTTCTTGGCGTGGTGGTAGACAAGCTCGACGCGGTCAAGCTCGCCGGCACGATACGCATCGCAGATATGAGAGGAAATCATGCGAGCCTGATTAAAATCGGGCTCGGAGGAATTGCCCTCAAAGTGCATGACGACGTTTGCGCGGTCGCGGAAATACGTGGCCGGCTTACGTCCACACGCAATGATCTCGCACTCGATGCCATCGTTCGCCCAAGAAGCGGCGAGCTTTTCGGCCGTGCGCTCCACCGTCGTATTGAAACCGCCGGCAAGGCCGCGGTCCGAGGCAATAACGACAATCAGGCCATGCTTGACGCTCTCATGCTTCTGTAGCATGGGATCGGTGCCCGAGCAGGAGGCGTCGCCGGCGACCGTCAACATGACGTCGGTCAGCGCCTCCTTATAGGGCTCGGCCTGCTTGGAGCGATCGAGGGCACGACGGATCTTGGCCGTAGAGACCATCTCCATCGTGCGCGTGATCTGCTTGGTCGTGGTAACCGAGGAGATTCGCTTCTTAATGTCGCGAAGGTTGGCCATAGGGCTTAGTTCTCCTCTGATCCAGTCGTATCGGCATGGTGCTTGGCCATGAACTGCTGCTTGAAGTCACCGATAACGCGCAGAAGCTCAGCCTTGGTGTCATCGTCGATCTTCTTGGCGCGAACCTTATCGAGCAGCGAGCCAAAGCCGTTGTCCAGGTACTCGATAAGCTCAGCGCGGAAAGGCAGCACGTCGGCGATCTCCAGGTCGTCCAGGAAGCCCTCGTTGCCTGCAAACAGAACTGCAATCTGCTCGCCAACCTCAAACGGCTTGTAGCGCGGCTGCTTAAGGAGCTCAGTCATGCGAGCGCCGTGGGTAAGCTGCTTTTGCGTGGCCTCGTCGAGGTCGGAGCCGAACTGCGTAAAGCCGGCGAGCTCCTGGTACGAAGCGAGGTCAAGACGAAGATTGCCGGCAACCTGCTTCATGGCCTTGGTCTGTGCGTCGCCACCGACGCGGGACACGGAGATACCCACGTCGACTGCCGGGCGCTGGCCCTGGAAGAAGAGCTCGGACTGCAGGTAGATCTGACCATCGGTAATGGAAATGACGTTGGTCGGAATGTAGGCCGAGACGTCGCCGTCCTGGGTCTCGATGATCGGCAGAGCCGTCATGGAGCCGTAACCGTTCTTCTTGGACATCTTGACGGCACGCTCGAGCAGACGAGAGTGCAGGTAGAAGATGTCGCCAGGATAGGCCTCGCGTCCGGGCGGACGATGCAGCGTCAGCGACATCTGACGGTAGGCCACAGCCTGCTTGGACAGGTCGTCGTAGATGACGAGCACGTGGCCGCCGGGGTTGGTCTCGCTGGCGGGCTTGCCGTCCTCGCCGTTGTACATGAAGAACTCGCCGATAGCGGCACCGGCCATAGGCGCGATGTACTGCATAGGGGCGGAATCGGCAGCGGTTGCCGAAACGATGATGGTGTACTCGAGCGCACCGTGCTGAGCGAGGGTCTCGCGGATGTTGGCAACGTGGAGGCCTTCTGGCCGATGGCGACATAGATGCAGACCATGCCCTTGCCGCGCTGATTGAGGATAGCGTCGATGGCAATGGCGGTCTTACCGGTCTTACGGTCGCCGATGATGAGCTCACGCTGACCACGGCCGATAGGCACCATGGAGTCGATGGCCAACAGACCGGTCTGAACCGGCTCGCACACCGGGGTACGGTCGATGACGCCGGGGGCCTTAAACTCGATAGGACGACGGTGCGTGGCGACAATGTCACCCAAACCGTCGATAGGCTGGCCGAGCGGATTGACGACGCGGCCGAGCATGGCACGGCTCACGGGGATATCCATAATGCGGCCAGTGGTGCGGCACTCGTCGCCTTCCTTGATGGAGTCGACGGCACCAAACAGAACGGCGCCGACCTCGTCACGGTCAAGGTTCTGGGCAAGGCCGAAGACGGTCTCACCGGTATCGGAGCTCTTGAACTCCAGAAGCTCGCCTGCCATGGCGCTCTTGAGGCCGGTGACGCGCGCGATGCCGTCGCCTACCTCGTCGACCGTTGAAACCTCATGCGTATCGACCGTCGCGGAGAGGCTCGTGAGCTGCTCCTGCAGTTTCTTGGCGATATCCTGGGCATTGAGGGTTTCGGACATTAGGCTTCACCTCCGTACGAATTAGCAGAGTTTGCGAGGGTCTCCTGCGCAACGCGCAGCTGCGTCTTGACGGAAATGTCACGACGCTCGCCGCGGGCCTCGAGCACCAGGCCGCCCACGATAGACGGGTCGACCTGCTCGATAAGGAATACCTTGCGACCGAAGTCCTGCTCGCATTTCTTAGTGATGGTTTGACGCAGCTCGTCGTCGAGCGGGATCGCCGTGGTGACGGTCACGCCCACTACATCCTCGTCTTCCTCGGCAACATACTTAAAGGCAGCTGCCACCTTGGGAAGAAGGTCGAGCTGGTCGCGCTTGGACATGGTGTCGAGCACGGCGATGATCTCGGGGCTGGCGGAAGCCAGGCGCTCGATCATCTCGAGGTCCTCGAACACATGGTTCTCGGCCTTAGCGGCTTCCAGAAGGGAGCGCGCGTAAGTCTCGAGCACCTTGTCCTGATAGCGGCTAGTCGGCATTCAGGCTACCTGCTTCCTGGATGTAGCGCTCGATGAGCTTCTTCTGCTCGGTCTCGTCCTCGAGTGCCTCGCCCACGATCTTGGTGGCGACGGCAACGGACAGGTCGGCGATGGAGCTCGCGGCACCGGCGTAGATGGACTTGCGCTCGTCCTCGACGGTCGTATGGGCCTTGGCGATGATCTCCTCGGCCTCCTTGTGAGCAGCTCGATGATACGGGCGCGCTCGGACTCGGCGTCCTTACGGGCCTCGAGAACGATGTCGGCAGCCTGACGACGGGCGTCGGTGACGATCGAGTCGGACTCAGCGCGCTTGGCGATAGCCTCCTGCTTGGTCTTCTCGGCCTCGTCGAGGCTCTCCTCGATCTTCTTGCCGCGCTCCTCCATGGTTTTCATGATGCCCGGCAGGGCGACCTTGGCCAGCACGATCCAGATAATCAGGAAGCGATAAGCGCCGGGATGAACTCCGCCATCTTAGGGATGAGGATGTCCGCACCGGCAGCGCCGTCCTCGGCGAACGCGGAAACCGGCATGAGCAGCGCGGCCGCGGACGCGGAGAGTGCGATCGCGCTCTTCTGGGATGAAAGATTCATACTTGACGCTCCGTGCTATTTAACGATCAGCGCGACAACGAAGCCGATCAGAGCCAGAGCCTCGCCGAAGGCGGAGCCCATGATGAAGACGGTGAACACGCGGCCCTGGACCTCAGGCTGACGGGCCATAGCACCCGTAGCACCCAGAGCAGACAGGCCGATAGCAAGACCAGCGCCGATAACACCGAGACCGTAACCGATAACTCCCACGATTCCTCCTTTGTCGTGCGTGTCTTATTTCACGCAGGATAACCTTATTTATAACTGCCGGGCTCCATGGGTACGGGCACCGGCGGTTTAACGAATTGCCTTACCTTTAAGGCGCGAACGGAAGACTACTCCTCCTCCGCGACCTCCTCTGCCTCGGAGACGTACACGGCGGTAAGGACCGTGAAGACGTAAGCCTGGATGGCGCCGACCACAAGCTCAATCGTATAAATCAGGATGAGGATGGCAAGCCAGGCCAGCGAAGGCAGGGCGCCGACGGCGTGGGCCGCGGAAACCTGCTGAAGCAGCGGCTGCATGAACATGCTCGCCATGATGGCGAACGAGCCCATGACCACGTGTCCTGCGAACATGTTGCAGAACAGACGGACGGCGAGCGTGATGAGGCGCAGGAAGGTCGAGAAAAGCTCGACGACCCACACAAGCACGTTCATCGGGAAGCTCACGCCCTGCGGGGCGAGGCTCTTGATGTAGCCGATCACGCCGTGAGCCTTGCATCCGTAGTAGATGAAGTACACGAAGGCGAAGATGGCGAGCGCGGCGGTGGAGCCGATTGCGCCGGTGCCGGGCTTCATTCCCGGGATCAGGCCGATCATGTTATTGATCAGGATGAACAGGAAAAGCGAGCACAGGAACGGGAAGTGCTTCTTCCAGTTCTCACCCACGACGCCCTTGCCGATATCGTTCTCGACGTACTCGATGATGTACTCGAAACCGTTGACGAAGAAGCCCTTGGGAACCAGGGTCTGCTTCTTCTTGAACACGGCCAGGACGATCAGGAGCACGATCGTGGAGACGATCAGCCAGAACGAGTACTGCGTGATGCCGCAGCTCAGATCGCCCACGACGGGGGTGGAGCTGAACTCGCTGACCAGATGATTAATCTCATCAGGCAGCTTTTCAAAAATTTCCACGACTTACCTTTCGACCTCATGAGGATCTCGCAGCGCCTTGGCGACGCGAACCGTGCAGGCGGCCATAAAGACCACGAAGCCGATCGCCTCGCCCAGGAGGAACATGCGAAATGCCTCTCCGAACAACGCAAACACAACCAAGGTAAAGACGAGCAGGGTGACCGCCGAGACCGCCAGACTCACCATGCCCTTGAGCATGTCCGCATTCTGCTTATCGTCAAGAACCGGCTTGAGCGTAAAAACAAAGGGAAGAAAGGCGATTGCGCCCGCGATGGCGCCTGCAACGATAGCGAGCAGATCGGCTATCTGAAACACTGGCGTCCTCACTTTCCTCTTTTAACGCTTCCCAGAACAGTTCCCGCCAAACATTGGTGACTATTGTACGAGCCAATCGCTAAAGTACAACCGAAAAAGCATCGGTTAATACGCAGCTGTACGTTTTCTTAAGACCTTCTTTATCCCGTAGCTACGGTAACGCGTTTTTCCGTACCCTGCGGGGCGAAACGTCCGTTAACAGGGGTGAGCGCGGTCGCCTTTTATTTGTCCGCGCGCACCGTTTCTTCGTATTTTCGACGTTAGCCGGTTTGGCCCAGAGACTACAGCGTGCCGTAGATGCGGTCGCCGGCATCGCCCAGGCCGGGGACGATGTAGGCGGCTTCGTTGAGGTGGTCGTCAATGGCGCAGGTATAGATATGCACGTCGGGGTCTTTCTCGGTCAGCGACTTGAGGCCCTCGGGGGCCGCGACGATGCACAGCATGCGAATGTCCTTGACACCGCGCTCGCGCAGATAGCCGATAGCCATCTCGGCAGAACCGCCCGTGGCGAGCATGGGATCGACGACCAGGCAGATACGTTGGTCGATATCCCTGGGCATCTTGCAGTAATACTCATGCGGCTCGTGGGTGACCTCGTCGCGCTCCATGCCAATGTGGCCCACGCGGGCAGAGGCACCAGGTCGAGGATGCCGTCGACCATGCCAAGGCCCGCGCGCAGAATGGGGACGATGGCGAGCTTCTTGCCGGCAAGCTGCTTAAACGTGGCAGTGGTGATGGGAGTCTCGACTTCGACATCCTCCATGGGCAGGTCGCGCATGGCCTCGTAGCCGTCAAAAAGCGCGAGCTCGCGTACGAGTTGGCGGAACTGGTTGGTGCCGGTCGACTTATCGCGCAGGATCGACAACTTGTGCTGGACGAGCGGATGGTCGACAAGCGTCACGCGGGACGCATCGTAGGTAACGGTCATGGGTTGATGCCCCTTTCGTTGCGGCCGCAAAACGACCTTGCTGACATGACGCACAGCGATGTTGCCGCCGCCCGCCATGCATAAGTTTAGCGGTTTGTTGTATCGAACGCTCCGTCACAACCCTACTGAGTGGTGCTGAGCGAACGCCTGACCGCATCGTGCCAACCGTCCAGGTTGCGCTCGCGACGCTCAACGGACATATGGGGATGGAACGTCTTGACGATCTGGGCGTTTTGCTCCAGCTCCTCCAGATCCTCCCAATACCCAACCGCAAGACCCGCCAAGTACGCGGCACCGATTGCCGTGGTCTCCACCGTCTCGCATTGCAGTACAGGGATATCCAGCAAGTCTGCCTGGAACTGCATGATGAACTCGTTGCGCGAGGCACCGCCATCGACGGACAGGCGCTCAATCGAAAGACCCACATCCTGCTCCATGGCACGCAGCACGTCATAGCTCTGATAGGCCATGGACTCGCAAGCGGCGCGCACGATGGTCGCTCGAGTCGAAGCTCCAGTCAGACCGCATACGATGCCGCGGGCGTGCGCGTCCCACCAAGGTGCACCCAAGCCCGCAAAAGCGGGGACAAAGTAGCATCCCTCGTTATCGCCGATCGAAGAGGCGAGCTGTGCCGATTCGGATACGTTGGAGATAACGCCCATGTTGTCGCGCAGCCAGTTCATCGTTGAGCCGGCGGCAAAAATAGAGCCTCGAGCGCATAGCTGACCTTGCCGTCCGCAGCGATACCGATGGTGGAGACCAGGCCATTCTTGGATTCGACGATCTCGTCGCCGGTATTCATGAGCATAAAGCAGCCCGTGCCATAGGTGTTTTTGGTCTGGCCGGGATGGAAGCAGCAGTGACCGAACAGCGACGCCTGCTGGTCGCCCGCCACACCCATGATGGGCGGCATGTTGGTCATGATGTCGCTCGCTACGCGGCCGTAGTCACCGGCGCTCCAACGGACCTCGGGCATCATGGCACGCGGGATGTCGAAGAGAGCCAGCAGGTCATCGTCCCAGTCCAGCGTATGAATATTGAAAAGCGCCGTGCGGCTGGCGTTGGTGTAGTCGGTGGCGAAGGTTTGGCCGCCGGTGAGGTTATAGATGAGCCAGGTATCGATGGTGCCAAACATGAGGTCGCCCGCTGCCGCGCTCTCGCGCGCGCCGTCGACGTTGTCGAGAATCCACTGCACCTTGGAGGCCGAGAAATACGGTCGAGCGTAAGGCCGGTGCGGGAACGCACCAGCTCCTCGCGGCCCTGCTCGGCCAGTTTATCGATTGTCGAGGCGGTGCGGCGACACTGCCACACGATGGCGTTGTAGATAGGCTGGCCACTCACGCGGTCCCACACCACCGTGGTCTCGCGCTGGTTGGAGATACCGATGGCGGCGATGCGATCGGAATGGATGCCGCTCTTAAACTGGACCTCCATCATCACGCCGATCTGGCTGGCAAGCACCTCCGTGGGATCCTGCTCCACCCAGCCGGGGCGCGGGAAGCTGGTTTTGACGCTACGACGTGCCTGGGCGACAATGCAGCCGTACTCGTCGACGATGGTCGCGAGCACCGAGGTGGTGCCGCAGTCGAGCGCCATGATGTAGGAACCGCCAAAGTTAAACGAGGCATCTTCCATGCCCAGGCTGCCCAGATTCAACGACATCGCTTACACCTTTCTATTGCATCGGGTCGGACAGGACCCGCTCGATCTCTGATGCGGGAAGTGCGCCTTGGCGCAGGATCTGAAGCTCGCCATGCTTAAACGTCACGATGGTCGAAGCGTCGCGGCACGGGGTCTCGCCCGCGTCGACGGCCAGATCAACCCCCTCCAGAATACGGTCCTCAACGTCGGCAAAGCTTGCCGGCGCGGGCGCGCCGTGCGTATTGGCGCTGGTGCAGGCAAGAGGGCTGCCGCAGGCGCGGATGAGCGCTTGCACCACGGGCGAGGCCGAAGCGCGAAGTGCCACCGTGTCGTCGGCGGCGCGCATAAAGGTCGGCACGCAGGGGGCCGCCTTGACCACGATAGTCAGGGCACCCGGCCAGCATCGTCGGGCGAGCACGCGGGCCTCATGAGGGATATCCACGCCATAGCGATCGAGTGCCTCGCATCATCAACCAGCCAGGCAACCGTTTGCGTGAGCTCGCGCTGCTTGAGGGTAAAGATACGACGATAGCCGGTACCGAGTGCGGGGACCGCGGCGCCGTTGACGGTGACCTGCGGATCGCGCGGCCACGGCAGAGGTTCACTTGTATCTTGTGGAACGGCATCCGAGAAGGCGTTGACTGCCACGGCGACACCGTAGACCGTCTCGGTTGGAATAAGCGCCAGGCCACCGCGACCGAGTAGCTCGGCCGTACGCTCGACGGCGAGCCGATGCGGCTCACGCGCTCCCTCGAATACCCGATAGACCGTCTGCATGTGTATGCCAGCCCCTTACGCTCTGGTGAAAGTTTGTTTACTGTGGGGCATTCTCGCACGAAACGTTCAACCTATTTGCCCAGAGCGCATGTTGGTTTGGTGAGCGGCTCTAGTAGTCGGTGAAAGTGAGGGGGTTATTGGACTGCGACGAACTTCTTTGGCCTGCCGGCGTGGCGTTCTTGGGCGGCGTAGCGCTCGATGCTGTCTATCGTTATCATCCGACGGCCGTCGACGAGTTCAACATCGAGCTTTCCGGCTTTGACCAGCGCGGTAATCCGCGGAGCGGAAACTTTGAGGTCCAGCGCTGCGTCTTTAAATGTTCGGCACGCCGCTTCCCGAGCGTCCTCGTGGTCGATTTCGACTGAAAGGGTCACGACCTCGGCCAAGCGTTCGTACCCTGCCGGAGTCAAACCGTTGTTGAGGTCGTCGGCCAAAAACGCCATCAGTGCCTCGGTGGCATGGGCAATCGCTTCTTCGCGCGTATCGCCATCGGCAAAGGCGCCGGGAATCTGCGGGAAGCTAGCGCAGTAACCGTCGTCTTCTTTTATGAGAACGCAGTCATAGGTAAATCGCTGCCTCATTTTGCCTCCAACTACCATCCAGCTTGGCGACGAATACTTGCCCACGTGCCCTTCTTTGGTCGATCACCACCAGAACCGTTCACGGTGACAACGCGGTCACCAGAAACATACTTAGCATGACTACCGACTTGCGCGACCTTCACGAATCCATCGTGCTTGAGTAGGGCAATGATTTCCCGAAAGGTAGGAGGTTGCATGGGCCGACCTCTTTCAGCCGTCCTAATTATAAACTACTTTATAATTTTTGCTAACCAGTTAATAAATATTACTGGCGCTGTTTGGGCTCGGTGACGATGGCTCGAACGATACGGGGACGATCGGTGAGGTCGCGGACGATGTGCACGTCCGAGAGACCCGCCTGGCGGCAGAGCTCGGCGGCGGCGTCGAGGGCGCCTCGTAGAGCTCGCAGGCAAACAGGCCGCCGGCGCGCAGCATATAGGGCGCCGCATTGAGCAGGCGGCGGAAGATATCAAGCCGTCGGCACCGCCCTCGAGCGCCAAATCGGGCTCGAAGTCCTTGACCTCGTGCGGTAGCGAGCGCATGACGTCAGTCGGAATGTAGGGCGGGTTGGAGACGAGCACGTCGAAGGTGCCCCATCCTCGCGGGGGATAGAGCTCACCAGGTTTGTGAGGCTGAAGGCGACCTCATCGGACGTAAGCCCGAGCGCGTCGCGGTTTTTGGTGGCCAGGTCGATGGCACGCGGTTCGATATCGGTAGCGGTGCAGGTGACATGCCCACGGCGCTCCCAGGCAAGGGAAAGCGAGATGCAGCCCGTGCCGCAGCCGACCTCGAGAACGCGGGCAGTGCGGGGCTCGACCGGAGCGGGCGCGGCGGCATCCTCCGTCAGAGACGCCTCGTGGTCGGCGCCTTCGATGGCGATGCCGTATTCGTCGAGCTCGGGCTCAGCGCCTCCTCGGCCTCGGTCTCTGCTGCCTGCGCGGCGGCTTCCTCGGCCTCGCGATCGGCCAGTTCCTCGGCATAGGCGCGGCTGCCCAGTACATCGCTACCCAACGCCGCCTCGTCGGCAGCTGTGAGGTTGGCGGCACGGCGCTCGGCCGTCGCTCGCTCGTCGGCCAATGCGGCTTCGGCCTTGCGCGCTTGCTCGACTTCATCGTTCCAGGGCAGCTCAACGCGCTGACGGGCGGCAGCTCGGGACTCAGCACCTCGGCATCCAGATAATTGAGGACTTCCTCGACGAGCATCTCGGTCTCGGGACGCGGAATGAGTACGCCGGGGGCACACGCGACGTCGATCATGCGGAACTGCGTGCTGCCGGTGATGTACTGCAGCGGCTCGCCCTTGGCGCGGCGGACGACCGCCGCGTGCATGGTCTCGAGCTGCGCCGCATCGAGCGTCTCGTCCATACGCATATATAAGTCAATGCGCGCCAGACCCGTGGCTGCGCACAGCAGCCATTCGGCAGAAAGACGGGGATGCTCCTCACCGCGCTCGGCCAGGTACTCCTTGGTCCACTCGAGACAACGCTTGATGGTCCAGATCTCGTTTGCCATGGGGTCCTCCCCTCTTAAGCGCCAGGCGGCGCGCGAATGTCGGAGCAGATTGTACGCGAGGCCAGCGCTTGGCAAGAGACGATTGAAGGCGATTATCGAGAATCAGCCAGAATTTTTCACCGGGCTCGCTCAAAGTGTTCATTCGCCGACGTCTAGATTTGCATTCGTCAAGCTTTTGGCAAGGTTGCCCCAAAACTAACCAATATCTAACCAAACGCTTGCCACATCACTTGACGCGCAACGCGTCAAAAATCACCCCGCGACTTCTTGGACGATTTTTCAAGCAATATTTTCAATTGCAGATGCATACCGTTAATTGCTTTCAGCAGGTAGACAGCTTGAAGTCTATCAAAGACGATTGAATAACATCTCAAAGCAATAAGCCCAACCTAGTCGTTTAAGAACGTCCCCAATGACTACCTCTAAGGCGCCGCAGGTTGAGCATACCGCATCCGGAGCAAGGCAACGCCGCAGGCAGAGGACGGACAGCGAGCGGGTCGCATTTGAGACAAGGTGACGTGAAACGAAAGGGCGCTGACCTTCTGGTCGCGCCCCTTGAAGTTGAACGTCAGATTGTCCAATGCGACCCGCGCAGCGTCGAGCCGTTACGCGGTTTGGTAAAACCGCGTAACCTAAACCGCTGCGCCAGCTTCTGGCTCGCTCGGC
>ENA-OPZM01000344-OPZM01000344.1-human-gut-metagenome-genome-assembly--contig:-NODE-344-length-20647-cov-2.193031_pt1 | contig 20647 bp, 26 predicted proteins | sample MGYA00242478_ERZ504493 | MGnify/ENA primary metagenome ERZ504493 (study PRJEB26092, sample SAMD00036227) | human gut metagenome | host: Homo sapiens | study: EMG produced TPA metagenomics assembly of... | reverse complement strand
TGCATGACCCATCTTTGCGGATGCGTACAGAAACGGACAGTCAAGCTGTTCGTCAGATGCATCGAGGTCCATCAGAAGCTCGAGCACTTCGTCGATAACTTCATCCGGGCGTGCTTCCGGGCGGTCGATCTTGTTGATGCAGACGATAACGGACAGATCCAGCTCGAGTGCTTTTTTCAGCACGAATTTGGTCTGCGGCATAGCGCCCTCGAATGCGTCTACAACCAGAATAACGCCGTCTACCATTTTCAGAACTCGCTCAACCTCGCCGCCGAAGTCCGCATGGCCTGGGGTGTCGATGATGTTGATTTTCGTTCCTTTGTAGTAAACTGCTGTATTTTTGGAAAGAATGGTGATTCCACGCTCACGCTCGATATCGTTCGAGTCCATGACACGTTCCTGAACCTCCTGATTGGCACGGAAAACGCCGCTCTGTTTCAGAAGCTCGTCTACCAGTGTAGTTTTACCATGATCGACATGGGCGATGATGGCAACGTTTCTTACATCTTCTCTCGTTGTTTTCATTTCTTCATTCCTCTTCCTATGGGTTGACCCTGCCGGGTTCAATTTTTCAAAATTTCAAGCCGGCCGGGAATGTTTATCACAGCACAAAGGCAGGTGCCTTGCCGTTTTGTCTCTGCTGGATGCCTGCCTATCTGAACTATTATAGCACAGAACAGAGAAAAAAACAGGGAAGATGTGACATTTTTTGTATTGCAATGGTAGAAAATACGAAGCATGTGGTGCGGTTTTTACAGAAACATATACAAAAAATTGGGCAGAATGCTGATTTGAATAGAAATAAAAAAATCTGGAAAAAGTGGTTCTGAAAAAGAAATGTGGTTCATACATTAGGATTATAGATCAGCAAAGTACCGATCAGAAATCAATATTCAGAAAGAAAAGACAAAGGAAGGGGATTTTCATTATGGCAGACAAGATGATTGAAAACAATCAGGTGGTTATCATGGGAGAGATTGTCTCCCCGTTTACATTCAGCCATCAGGTATTCGGAGAGGGCTTTTACCTCGTCGATGTGATGGTCAAGCGGTTGAGTGAATCGCAGGACATCATTCCGGTGATGGTCTCCGAGCGGCTGGTGGACGTATCACAGGATTACCAGGGTGAGTGGATCTGCATCAGCGGTCAGTTCCGGTCCTACAACCGCCACGAGGAGAAGAAGAACCGTCTGGTACTCTCCGTATTTGCGCGGGAATTAAGCTTCGTGGAGGAAGAGGACGATTCCGTCAAATCCAACCAGATTTACCTCGATGGATACATATGTAAACCGCCGGTCTACCGGAAAACACCTCTGGGAAGAGAGATCGCCGACCTTCTGATCGCGGTCAACCGTCCGTATGGAAAATCAGATTATATCCCGTGCATCTGCTGGGGACGGAATGCGCGGTATGCCTCTGCGTTTGCCGTGGGCGGCCACGTTCTCATCTGGGGACGGATCCAGAGCCGGGAATATATGAAGCGGCTGAGCGAGACGGAAATGGAAAAGCGGACCGCATATGAGGTTTCGGTGAGCAAGCTGGAATATAGTGAGAGTTAAAGCGCGATCCGCTGTTGACAAGAAAATTTAATGATGCTATAGTAAAAGCAGAACTGAAGTGGATAGAGGTCGCATTACTTCAAGAGTACCTTTTCGGATGCCTCAGCAGCAAAAGAAGAAGAAGGAAAAGGGAAGAATGCCGAAAGGACATCCGGCGCTGAACCGGTATGCTCCTGGGCGCAGGTTGAAAAAATCTGCGACTGTCATCGAGAGATGGAGAGCTATCTGATCATAGATACTGCGTATGTGTGAATTTGGAGGCGATCTTATCTGGGATGAGGCGCCTCTTTTTTTAACGGAAAGTGAAATTTTCCGTGGGAGATAAGCTCCGGCGACTGATTTCTTATGGTTTTATCTGACACAACATACAGGAGGAAAAGAGAATGTCTATTTTTAAAGGTGCAGCTGTTGCAATTATCACACCGATGACCGAAACACAGGAAGTGAATTACGAAAAACTCGGAGAACTGATTGAGGAGCAGATCGCCGGCGGAACCGACGCCATCGTTATCTGCGGAACCACCGGTGAGGCTTCAACCCTGTCCCATGAGGAGCATCTGGATGCCATCAAATATACCGTGGAAAAAGTAAATCACAGAATCCCGGTAATTGCAGGAACCGGCTCCAACAGCACGGAGACAGCAATTTATCTGTCTCAGGAAGCAGAAAAATACGGCGTGGACGGACTTCTTCTCGTTTCTCCGTATTACAATAAAGCAACACAGAAGGGCCTGATTGCACACTTTACCGCAATCGCAGACAGCGTCAAAGTGCCGGTCATCCTTTACAACATTCAGGGCAGAACCGGCGTAAACATTGCACCGGAAACGATCGTCTATCTGTTCAACAACGTTGAGAATATCGTTGCAGTCAAAGAGGCTTCCGGAAACATTTCCCAGGTCGCAAAAATTATGCAGCTGACCGATGGAAAGATCGATCTGTACTCCGGAAACGACGATCAGGTTGTGCCGATCCTTTCCCTTGGCGGAAGCGGTGTAATCTCCGTTCTTTCCAACGTAGCACCGCGTGAGACCCACGACATGGTACAGAAATTTCTCGACGGCGATGTGGCCGGATCCAGAGAAATCCAGCTGAGAGCACTGCCGCTCATCGATGCGCTGTTCTGCGAAGTAAACCCGATTCCGGTAAAAGCAGCGCTGAACCTGATGGGCAAAGAGGTTGGACCGCTTCGTCTGCCGCTGACCGAGATGGAGCCGCAGAACCAGGAGCGCCTGGCAAAGGCTATGAAAGATTTTGGAATCAAACTGGCTTAAGTTAAGAATACACGAAGTAAAGAAGGAAAAAGACAATGGTTAAAATTATTATGCATGGCTGCAACGGCCATATGGGACAGGTCATCACCGGCCTGGTAAAAGAAGATGCAAATGCAGAAATCATAGCCGGAATCGATATGAACGACAACGGCCAGAACGATTATCCGGTATTCAAAAGCCTGGCAGAATGCGATGTTCCGGCAGACGTAGTCGTTGACTTTTCTTCCTACAAGGCAGCGGACGCACTGATGGATGCGTGCAAAGAGAAAAAACTGCCGCTCGTTTTGTGCACTACGGTCTTACCGAGGATCAGTTGAAAAAAAGTGCAGGAGACCAGCAAAGAAATTCCGGTTCTCCGCTCCGCTAACATGTCTCTTGGCGTAAATACTCTGATGAAACTGGTACAGGCAGCCGCAAAAGTGCTCGCAGAGGCAGGCTTTGATATGGAGATCGTGGAGAAACACCACAAACTGAAATGCGATGCTCCGAGCGGAACCGCCATCGCCCTGGCTGACAGCCTGAATGAGGCAATGGACAACCAGTACCACTATGTTTATGACAGAAGCCAGCGTCACGAGCAGCGTGATCCGAAGGAAATCGGAATCTCTGCCGTACGCGGCGGCACCATCGTCGGAGATCACGACGTCATCTTCGCGGGACCGGATGAAGTTGTTACTCTGTCCCACAGGGCATATTCCAAAGGAGTTTTCGGAAAAGGAGCTGTAGAGGCTGCAAAATTCCTGGCTGGAAAACCGGCTGGCATGTATGACATGCAGGATGTCATTGCTGCGAAATAAGGCAGAAACAGGGAAAAAGTGAATAGAAACCAGAAAGTGCGCAACGAAAATGCGAAACGTTGCGCACTTTTTCTTTTCTTACAACGGGATTTTCGGAATTGAGGAAGTTATTTTGCAGAATATTTGGCAGAATACACAAGAAAAAATACGGAATATCAAAAGAGAACGTGAAAATCGCAAACGGTAATGGAAAAATCAATGCGCAACAAGGTAAAACGCTAAAGTTGCGCGTTTTTGCACAAAAAATAGTAAAACAGTATATTTCGACAAGAAATATCTTATAAAAACTGCGAATTGTAAACAATATGCCGAAATGATATGATAATGGCACAAAGAAAAATAAAGAGTTGAGCAACAAAAAGTTGCGCAAACAAGAAAGGGAATGAGAAGATGAAAAAGAATGGTTGGAAAGGGTTTTGCAAAAAGCTCTACAAGTACCGGGTATTTCTTCTGATGCTTGCACCGGCAGTAATTTATACCCTGATTTTTTCCTACTACCCGATGACAGGAATTGTAATGGCATTCAAAAAATACTCCTACGCAGGAGGTATCTGGGGAAGCCCGTGGAACGGATTTGATAACTTCAAGTTCTTCTTTAAATCAGGACAGGCCGGACTCGTTACCAGAAATACCGTGCTGTATAATCTGGCATTTATTGTGATCAACACGACGATGCAGATTGCCGTTGCCGTGCTTCTGACCGAGATCCGCAACAAACATTACCGTAAGATCACACAGTCGCTGATGTTTCTGCCGTATTTCATTTCCTGGGTTATCGTAGGAGTTATGGCATTCAATATTTTCAGTTCCGACTACGGTTTTCTGAACCGACTGATTGAAACCTTCGGTGGAACACCAATCAAGTTTTACACGACACCAAAGGCATGGCCGTTTATCCTTGTCTTCTTTAATGTATGGAAGGGAATCGGATACGGTTCTGTTATGTACCTGGCAGCAATTATGGGAATTGACACTTCGATTTATGAAGCAGCCCGCATCGACGGAGCAAACGCGTTCCAGCGAATTTTCAAAGTAACAATCCCGATGATCATGCCGACCACAATCATCCTGCTTCTGCTATCCGTCGGAGGCATCTTCAAAGGAAACTTTGATATGTTCTACAACTTGGTTGGAAGTAACGGTCTTCTGTACAACTACACCGATGTAATTGATACCCTGACGTTCCGTGCCTTAATCAGCAGCAACGACTTCGGAATGTCCGCAGCTGTTGGTCTGTATCAGTCGGTACTGTGCTTTATCACTGTCGTAATCGTAAACAAACTGGTTGGTCTTTATGATAAAGACTACACCTTATTCTAGGAGGGATGAAAAGTGGGATCTTCCAGTCATACAAGTAAAATCAAAAGAGGAAAAGATGCGGTTGCACTTGATATCATCGCGTACGGATTCTGCGGAATCATCGCGCTGGTCTGCCTCGTTCCTTTCATCATGATCGTATCCGGCTCGTTTTCTTCGGAATCGGCCATTATCCAGAACGGTTTCAGCCTTCTGCCGCAGGATTTCAGCCTGGAGGCATACAAAACCGTATTTAAAGATCCTATGGTTGTCTTCCGCGCATACGGCACGACCATCGGTCTGACCATCGTCGGAACGGTACTTGGTCTGCTGCTGCAGACTATGACAGCTTATGTACTGTCACGCAAGGAGTTTGAGTGGAGAAATCAGTTTTCGTTTTTCTTCTACTTTACCACTTTGTTTTCCGGCGGTCTTGTTCCGTACTACGTACTGATGACACAGACCCTGAATCTGCGGGACAGCTACCTTGCACTGCTCCTTCCGCTGCTGTTCAGCGTATACAACCTTCTGATCATGAAGAGTTACATCGTGGGACTTCCGGATTCTCTGATTGAAGCGGCCAAGATTGATGGCTGCGGCGAGTTCCGTATTCTGTTCCGGATTGTAATGCCGCTGATCAAACCGGCACTTGCTACCGTGGGCCTCTTCATTGCACTGGCTTATTGGAATGACTGGTACAATGCGATGCTGTATATCAAAGACACGAACAAGTATCCGCTGCAGTATTTCCTGTATCAGCAGGTTAATGATATCGAGGCATATAAAAAGCTTCTTGCAAACAACGCCGCAGGCTCTGCCGTCAGCGCAATCTCATTGCCGACCCAGTCCCTGAAAATGGCACTTACCATTGTAGTAACCGGCCCGATCGTTCTGGCATATCCGCTGGTACAGAAATATTTTGTACAGGGTATCACAATCGGAGCAGTCAAAGGCTGATACAAATCATGTTAATTTAACTGAATCAAGTAAGTCCCCTGTTTCCATTGCGAAAAGCAATAAGCAGGTGGGTGGGGACTTGCTTGTATCAGGAGGAGTGCAAGCTCCTTCTGATAAACTGCGGAGCAGTTATTCGGTTATGAGCAAGTAGCAAAGCGGATTGCGAATATCCGCTTGAATTACACATTATATTTATGAAGGAGGTTCTTTATGAAAAAGAGCACAAAAAAACTGGTATCTGTATTACTTGCATCCGCAATGGCAGCCGGCATGCTGGCAGGATGCGGTTCCGGCAACGGAAAGGGAAGCACGGGCGACAGCAAAAGCAGCTCCGCAGCTTCCGGCACATCGGGAGACAACCTGAATGCAGACACTTCGGAGCATGTCGATCTGACGATGTATCTGATCGGCGACCGTAACCCCGGATTTTGATGAGGTTTACGCCAAAATCAATGAGATTCTGGAAGAGAAGCTGAACTGCTCTCTGAACGTAGAATTCCTTTCCTGGGGCGAGCATGACACGAAATATTCCCTGCTGTTCTCCTCACAGGAAGATTTTGACCTGATCTTTACCGCATCGAGCTGGTGCCATTACGAGCAGACCGTTTCCCTCGGCGGATTTGCACCGCTTTCTGAGGACTTTATCAAAACGTATGCACCGGATATCTGGGAGGTTGTTCCGGAAATGGCATGGGAGCAGGCAAAGATTGACGGACAAATCTACATGGTTCCGAACTATGCCAACGAGTTTGGTCAGGAAGTTCTGGCAGTGCGCGGTGACCTGATGGAAAAATACGGTATGGATGATATTACATCCTGGGATGACCTGATGAAGTTCTACAAAGCATGTGCAGCAGACGGTATCTATGCAAGTCAGGGCGGACCGTGGTATCCATTCTTCCAGTCCCAGGGCTACTCCACAACGGGCGGAGCACCGAAGGGCGGCGAGCTGATTCTGTATCATACCCAGGATCCGAAAGATCTTGAATTCCAGTACATCGGTGAATGGGATGCGTTCCGTGAGTACTGCCAGGAGATGAAAGACCTGGTAGACGCCGGAGCATGGTCCAGCGACGTATTAAACAGCAGCGATGAGAGACAGACCGGACTTCTGACCGGAAGAACAGCAAGCATGAGCTGGAATCTCGGAACCTGTCTTACCTACGGAAAACAGGCAAATGAGGAACATCCGGATTGGAATGTAACGATGGTAGACCCGAACAAAAACCTGTCGAAAAAAGTAAACTCTTACATCAACAACGGTGTTGCCATCAACGCAAACAGTAAAAACAAAGAGAGAGCCATGATGGTATTAAATGAATTCTACACCAACCCGGATGTTTACGATCTGGCTATGCTCGGTATCGAAGGAAAGCACTGGGAAGCAGTCGGTGATGATCAGTACAAAGTTATTGATGAGAGCGGCTATGGTGTAGCAAGTAACTGCAACTGGGGATGGAACAACTGCACCATCCAGAGAGAGGAATATCTTGAGAACAGAACGGCTCTGGACGACAAGTATGAAAGCATCAAAGATGCCTTCAACAACAACATCAAAGAAGATCATGTTTACGACGGATTTAACTTTGATTCCAGCAATGTAAGTACACAGTTTGCAGCAGTAGAGGCAGCCATCGACAATTATTATAACCCGCTGATCAACGGTCTCGTTGACGATGTGGACGCTTCCATCGATGCCATGAACGCAGCTATGGACAGCGCCGGAATCCAGGATATTCTGGATGAGATGAACCGTCAGGCAGCAGAGTATGTAGCGGAGAAAGAAGAAAAATAAAACAGTAAAATAAAACAGGGAATGGACGCGCTGGTCTGCCAGAAGCTCCGGCGCGGCCGTTCCTTCTTTTAGAGATCAAGTGATGGTTCAAAAAGCTTTGAGGGATGACTTGATTTCTAACAGCATTCGTATTAAATATAAAAATATAGGAATTTTTCAAATTTAACAGAAAGTGACAGGGTATTTTTATGACACTGGAGGAAATTGCAAAAGAGATAGGGGTATCAAAAAGTACCGTTTCCCGTGCACTGTCCGGTAAGGGCAGAATCGGAGAGAAGACCAGAAACCGGATTCTCGAGGTGGCAAAACGGGGAGAAGAGCGGGAGGAGATGGCGCGGACCCGAACGGTGACGCACAACATCGGCGTGGTACTGCCTTCAGACGTTTATTATGGAAGCGGTGTTTATTTCCAGAACTGTCTGCTCGGCGTCTGCGAATCGGCATCGATGCTCGGGTACAATGTGCTGATTACGACGAGCAACGCGCATGATATTTCAGAGCTGCAGTCGCTGGTGGAGTCGAACCGGGTGGATGGTATGCTCCTGACACGTGCGCTTGAGGATGACCGTGCGCTGCAGTATTTAAGTCAGGCAAATTTCCCGACAGCACTGACGGGAACATGCCGGTATGACAACATTATCCAGGTGGATACCGACAATGAGGGTGCGGCAGAGAAAATGACAACGCTGCTGATCGGAAAGGGATTCCGCAGATTTGCGTTTCTTGTCAAGGATATGAGCTATAACGTAGACCGCAAGCGTCACGAAGGTTTCTGCCGGGCGCTGATTAAAAATGGAATTTCCGAGAAGGATCAGCTTTTCTACAATGGTTCGATCCGTATGGAGTTTCTGGATGCGATCATTGAAAATATTATATCCAAAAAAGTGGAATGCATCATCTGTGGCGACGACGAGATTTGTACGATGGTGATGTCCCGGCTCCAGGCGGAAGGCTATCGAATTCCCAAGGACGTCGCGATTGCTTCGCTCTACAACAGCACCAATCTGGACTGCTATTCCCCTGCAGTTACAGCAGTCAGTGTGGCAGCATCCCAGATGGGAGGCACAGCCGTGCGTCAGCTGATCCAGCGGCTCCGAGGGGAAAATTATGAGAAGAAGACGATGCTGGATTACGACATTTTATTCCGAAAATCGACAAACTAACGTAGCAGGGAGGACAGAACAATGGAATTTCAGAAGGGAATGGATCTATCTTTTATACCGGAGCTGGAAGATGCCGGAGTACAGGTGAAGGACTTTGACGGAACTGTTATGGATCCGCTGGATCTCGTTCAGAAATACGGGGTAAATTCCGTACGGCTCCGTATTTGGAATGCGCCGGAGCATGTCAGGGAGTCCGGCGGATACTGCAGCTATGCGCATACACTGGCGATGGCAAAACGGATCCGGCACATGGCATGAGCTTTATGCTGGATTTCCATTATTCTGATTTCTGGGCGGATCCCGGTCAGCAGAGAAAGCCGAAAGATTGGGAAAACTTAAGCTTTAAAGAATTAAAAGAGGCTGTTTTTCTTATACAAGAGATACGCTGACGGCATTAAAAGAGGAGGACGTTCTGCCGGATATTGTTCAGATCGGAAATGAGATCCGAAGCGGCCTTCTGTTTCCGGACGGAGAGCTGCCGGATTATACAAAAATGGTACAGCTTGTAAATGCCGGAATCCGCGGTGCGCGGGCTGCAGCCGGAAAAGATGAGATGCAGGTTATGATCCATCTCGACCAGGGCGGACGGTATTTCTATCTGAAAGAGTGGTTTGACTGTTCCTTTGAGGCAGGACTCGAGGATTTTGACCTGATCGGACTTTCCTATTATCCATTCTGGCACGGCACTTTCACGGATCTGAAAGAGACAATGACGAAGCTGATCCAGGATTACAAAAAGCCGATTATGGTCGTTGAGACGGCGCATGCATGGAGAAAGAGTGCGCATGGTTTATCGATGAACAGCAGGAAAAAATCGCAGGATTTCCGGCGACGCCTGCCGGACAGAAGCAGGTGCTGGATCTGGTTGCCAATATCGTTGCTTCGCTGCCGGATGAAATGGGGCAGGGTATCTATTACTGGGAACCGATCTGTGTTCCGAAAGACGGTGAGGGCGGCTGGTCGGAAAATATGGGTCTGCTGGAGGAGAAGGGAACCATCATGGAGGCATTCGTTCTTTCCTGTTTACACGGAATGATGCCTGTCCGGAAAAACCGGCCAAGATTTACGAGCCGGAGCCAATGACCGTAGTAAAAGACGAAGCATGCGGTCTGCCGGAGATGCTCCCGGTTTTGCTGTATGACGGAATGGTGGAGCAGCGGCGGGTAAACTGGAACGAAGTGCCGGACACACGCGTGACAGGCGAATATGATGTGACAGGAAATGTGGAAGGTGTTCCGTTTGCTGCACATGCGAAGATCTGCGTGGTGGAAGAGCTGCCGGAGGCGGAGAATCTGTTGCTCGATGTCGGCTGGGAAGACGGCCTGGCGCGCTGGAACGTAGAAAAATCCGAGGATGCCGTTGCAGTACAGCTGTTTCCGGAGTTTGTCGATCCGTTCCCAGCTCCGCCGGTGAATGCGGTACGCGTAGAAGCACCGAAAAACTTTACGTTTTCGATCTGCCAGACGGTAAAGGTACAGGAGGCAGGAACGTATACATTATCTGTTGCCTTTCAGGGAACCGATACAACAAATGTGGATGTGCGGCTGTTCCTCAATACGGAAGAGGGAAAAGAAGAGACTGTGATTCATCCGACAGAACATGCATGGACCGGCTACAAAGTGACATGCGAAATCAGAAAACCGCAGGAAGTCACTGCCGGAATCCGAATTTCATCGGCCGCCGATGTACGGCATGATGCGGAATTTCTGTCTGCAGACAGTAAAAAGAGAGGGACAATAAGACGATGAGAGCAGAGTACAGCTATTGCAGGGATTATCTGATTAAAAATGGAAAACCGTGGTTTCCGGTGATGGGCGAAATGCATTACAGTCGGTACCGCAAAGAGTGGTGGGAGGAATCACTGCGCAAAATAAAGGCGGGCGGAGTTTCTGTCGTCTCGGCCTATGTGATCTGGATTCACCACGAGGAAGAGGAAAATGTGTTTGATTTTGAAGGATGCCGGGATATCGGAACGTTTGTAAGACTGTGCCGGAAAGTCGGACTGTCGGTATTCTTGCGTATCGGACCGTTTGTGCACGGGGAAGTGCGGAACGGCGGATTCCCGGACTGGATCATCGAGAGAGAGAAAGAGGGCATGGCGATCCGCTGTAACAACGAGGAATATCTTGGCTATGTCAGACGGTTCTGGAAAAAGGTTTATGCGCAGGTCGATGGATGCATGGAAAAGGACGGCGGTCCGGTGATCGGTATTCAGATCGAGAATGAGTACGGCCACGTCGGCGGTCTGCAGGGACCGGAGGGCGAGGCGCATATCCGCACATTGACAGCAATGGCAAAGGAAATTGGCTTTGATGTGCCGCTGTACACGGCGACCGGTTGGGGCGGAGCCTGCATCGGCGATCTGCTTCCGGTCATGGGCGGCTACTGTGAAGCACCATGGGATCAGAGAACGTGCGAGATTGAGCCGAACGCAAACTTTGTGTTCAGCCACACAAGGAACGATGCACTGATTGCGTGTGATCATCATGTGGAAAATGCAAACAGTTACAACGAGGAGGATTTTCCGTTTTTGACGGCAGAACTTGGAGGCGGGCTTCAGGTTACCATGCACAGAAGACCGGTGGCGAAGGGATGCGATGTCGGAGCGATGTCTACCGTAAAAATGGGAAGTGGAGCAGGGCTGCTCGGCTACTATATGTACCACGGCGGCAGCAATCCGAAGGGAAAACTGTCCACCCTGCAGGAGAGCCGCGCGACAGGATATCTGAACGACCTGCCGGAGATCAATTACGATTTCAACGCGCCGATCCGGCAGTACGGAACAATCTCGGACAGCTATCGGGAGATCAAGCTGCTGGCGCTGTTTCTAGATATTTTGGCGAGGATATGGCCTCACTTCGGTCTGAAATTCCAACGATAAGGATTCTGCCGGGAGATATGCACACGGTTCGGACAGCGTGCCGTCACGATGCGGACCATGGATACGTCTTTTTTAACAATTACCAGAGAAGATGGAAGATGGATGATCATCCACAGGTGAAACTGGAGGGACTCCTGGATGGAAAGGCGAGCGTGGGATTTCCGGCATTTGACCTGAAAGAGGGAATGTATGGATTTTTTCCGTACAATATGAAACTAAACGATGCGGTTCTTCACACGGCACTTGCCACACCGCTCTGCGTTTTACATACGAAAAAGGGAGATGCGTTCGTATTTTACGGTGATCTCGACCCGCAGATTCAGTGGGAGGGCGATGCGCGCGCAGAACTCTGCCTGATTTCCCGGCAGGAGGCGCTGAATGCATGGAAGGTGCATCTGGATCAGGATTATCTCGTTCTTTCCGAAAATTATGTCTGGGAAGAAAACGGTGAGCTTGTTGTGACAGGCAGTGGAAAAACCATGATCGCTGTGTATCCGGCAGTGGAAAAAGGCATTGTGGATTTCAAAGAGTGTGGAAAAAGAGGAAACTTTACGCTGTATGAGCGTATTTACAAAGCACAGGAGCCGGAGGCAGAGCTTGTCTGCAAAGAGCAGGATAAAGAGAAAGCAGTATACGAACTGAAGCTTGCTTATCCGGGCGAAAAAAATTATCACGATGCGTTTGCTTTTCTGACCTGGTACGGAAACCGTATGGAAGTGTTTGATGGGGAAGAGAAAATCAACGATTATTTCTATACCGGTCAGGAGGCCCTGTTAAGCCTTGGCTATTTTGAGTTTCCGGAGAAACTGAAACTCGTTGTCTATCCTCTGCATCCGGGTGATCCGATTTTTCTGGAAAAGCAGCCGGATGCAGCGGATGGATGTGCCTGCAAAATTGAGAAGCTGCACGTGGAGACGATATTTCGATGAACAGAGAAAGGAAAACGAACATGAACCAGAGTGGATTTATCTATGGAGGGGATTATAACCCGGAGCAGTGGCTTGCGATGCCGGAAATTCTGGAGCAGGATATCGAATATATGAAGGAGGCGCATATCAACGAGGTGACGCTTGGTGTCTTTTCCTGGTCTGTGCTCGAGCCGGAGGAGGGTGTATACCACCTGGAATGGCTGGAAAAGATCATGGATCAGCTGTATAAGAATGAGATTTCAGTAATTCTCTCGACACCGTCTGCAGCACGCCCGAAGTGGCTTGCAGACAAATACCCGGAGGTACTGCGCGTAAACGCGGACCGCACGAAAAATCTGTTCGGCGGACGCCATAATCACTGTTATACTTCGCCGGTTTACCGGGAAAAGGTGGGGAAAATTGATCGCCTGCTGAGCGAGAAGTTTGGAAAGCACCCGGCGGTAAAAATGTGGCACATTTCGAATGACTGAGTGGAGAATGCCATTGCCCGCTCTGCCAGAAGGCATTTCAGGGGTGGCTGAAGAAAAAATATGAGACGATTGATGCATTGAATATGTCGTGGAATACAACGTTCTGGAGCCATTCGTATCAGAATTTTGAGCAGATTGAGAGTCCGTCCCCAAAGGGTGAGATGGGGCTTCACGGACTGAATCTTGACTGGAAACGGTTTGTGACAGATCAGACAGCAGACTTTGTTGCCTGGGAAAAAGCAGCGATCCGCGCGGGCGGTTCCGAACTTCCGGTGACAATCAACATGATGTATGATTTCCAGGGACTGAATTATCATAAGTTCAAGGATCTGATTGATGTGGTGTCATGGGATAATTATCGACTGGCACAAGGAAGCAGAAGAGGTGACTGCGCTTGATGCGGCACTGCAGCACGATTTTATGCGGAGTTTGATGAAAAAACCGTTCCTTCTGATGGAGTCCTGCCCGACAAGCACGAACTGGCAGAGTGTCAGCAAGCTGAAACGGCCTGGGCTTTTAAAGGCGGCATCGCTGCAGGCAGTGGCGCATGGTTCCGACAGTGTCCAGTATTTCCAGATCCGCCAGAGCCGCGGTGCGAGCGAGAAGTTCCACGGGGCGGTCATTGACCACTACGGCGGAAAGGATACGCGCGTGTTCCGTGAGGTGACAGAGACGGGCGAGGCGCTTTTTGGATCTGGCGCAGATTGCGGGAAGCACGACGAAGGCACAGGCTGCAATTTTGCATGACTGCGAAAGCCGCTGGGCCATGGAGGATGCGCAGGGACCACGGAATATGGGACTGCATTACATGAATACCGTGAAGAAAGTATATGGCGGTCTTCGGAAACTGGGTGTGAATGTGGATTTCCTTGATATGGAGGAGAGTCTTTCCGGCTACCGGATTGTCTTTGCACCGATGCTGTATCTGTTTCGGGCCGGAATTGAGGAAAAAATCCGGAATTTCGTGGCAGACGGCGGCACCTTTGTGATGACATACTGGTCGGGAGTTGTGGATGAAAACGACCTCTGTTTCCTCGGCGGAACCCCGCACGGACTGATGGATGTATTCGGCCTGCGGAGCACCGAGCTGGACGCATTGTATGATCAGGATGTGAATGCGGGTGTGGGAGAAGGAAAGACATATGAAATCCGAAATTTCTGCGACCTGGTAAAAACGAACGGTGCCGAAACGCTGCTGGCATACCGTGACGATTTCTATGCGGGATATCCGGCACTGACGAAAAATGTATTTGGAGAGGGCGAGGCGTATTATGTCTGCGCAGATTTTGAACAGGCATTTTACGATGACTTCTGCCGGAAATTGGCAGAAGAAAAAGGCCTGGAACGCGCGGCAGCCGAAATCCCGGAAGGGCTCGATGTTGCAACAAGGGAGGATGAGAAATACAAGTATCTGTTTGTACAGAACTACGGAGCTGAACCGCTGCATTTCCGATGGATACGGAAACATACCAGCGATGACCGGGAGAGTATGATGGAGTGGTCAGAAGATTTGAGACGGTTGTGTTTCGAAAAGAAAAATAGAAGTTAGGGAATAGAAACAGACGGCAGGCTGTGTGTGAGTACACAGCCTGCCGTCTTTTGAATGGACGGTTATTTCAGTTCCTGTTCCGCCTTTTTCCAGACCTCTTCGTCCAGATCGGTCAGTGCCAGTGCATCGGCGAGTTCACGCACTCGTTTTACGGTGAGATAAAAATAATTCACGCCGCAGGTCAATGTCCGTTTTAAGGAACGGGCAAGGACACTGCCATGCGTTTCCAGCCCGGCGCGGTCGAATTCGGCGAGGTAGCCTTCGAGATCGTAGGGAATCTGAAAAACATTCGATCTGCCATGTGCTGTTTTCCAGCGTCAGAATCGCGAAATGGGCATGGCCGCCGACTCCATCAAGCGCAAGCCCAAGGGAACCGGGATTCAGGTATGTTTTTCCGGCATATTCTCTTTGCTCCTGCTTGTGGCTGTGCCCGCCGAGCAGGATTGCGGCATCGAGATTTTCCAGATGGGACAGCAAAAGCTCCGGATGCAGACCGAAATTCCCACGGAGTTCTCCGGGCGCGCCGTGACAGAGACGAAGTGCCGGGAAGAGAGATTCGCGGCAGGTATCCGGTATGATTTCTTCCTGCGGAACAAAAACAGGAATCAGCCGGCCTGACTCATGCATTTTTCCGATCAGAACTCCGTCTGTCGGCAGCTGTTCGAAAAATTCCAGATCCTGTCCGGTAAGATTCCGAAACGTATAATCCAAAAGTCCGCTTGTCGAGGAACCTGCCTTCCAGTTCTGCGGATGCCGGAGATTTTCCAGCAGATATTCTTCCCTGTTTCCCCGCACCAGATAGCAGGGAAACTCCTCCTGCATTTCGCGAAGCACTCTCATCATCCGTTGCGGAAAAGGCCCGTCTGTTACAAAATCTCCCAGCCCGATGATACCGTCGATCTCCTGACTGCGAAGAAATGCCAGCACCTTTGCGAGCGCATAATAATTCCCGTGAAGATCACTGATTACTGCTAATTTCATGTGTCGTCCTTTCTGTGATATTGAGTCAAAAGGTGTTTTGTCCCAACATCTCTCTATATCAAAATTATAAAATGCGAGATACTGTTTCGATTTTATCAGATGGAGAGAAAGAACGCAATTTAAAAACCTGCTGACAGAAAAAGCATGTTATGATAAGATCAAAGGCAGAGAGTTTCGAATATCTTTACTGTCGGAGGGAATGTATGATTAATCGGGAAGACATGCTGGAGCTGACGAGGAGGATGACGCCGGCGCGGACTTCGTTTGTGCGGATGGCGGGTTGCTATACGGATTCGGATGGGGAGTATGACGGCAGTTTCAACATTCATTTTCTGAAACTGTCCGGTTCGGAAAAGGCCAGGAATCTGGCGATTGCCAAGAAAATTCCGTTTGCGGAATCGAATGAGAAGCTGCGGGAATACCGTTTTCCGGAAACATCCCAGGGGCCGGGCAGTATCTGGCAGATGCTGATGGCGCTGCGGGAATGCGGACTGAAGAACGATGCGCTGTTGGAAACGTTCTATGATATCCTGATCGAAGGATTGCAGATTCACGGGGCTTATGCCATTTACATGTTTTATGACCGGTATGATATTCCTGCAAAGGCTTCCGATAAAGAGCGCCTGGGGGAATCCGAGGAGATGTTCCCCTATCTGATCTGCGCTGTCTGCCCGCTGGTTGGAGAATACGAGCCGGGAAATCCTATCTGTGGATTTCTGTTCCCTGCTTTTGTGGACCGGAGCGGAGATCTGGAACGGGTTGATATTTATGCAGAGCGTGCAGCGTGGGGCGATCAGATGGCCAGCATTCTTGGCGCGAAGGGCAGAAAATTCAGATGCGGTCTGTAAAAGAAAAAATCAAAAGTGACGGATCAAACCAGGTGCTGATGTGCCTGGCAGTAAAAAACTTCCCGGCGAACCTGCATATATCGTTCGCCAAGGGAAGTTTTTTAGATACGGGAGCAGCAGAAGTGCATATTTACTGTGCCATCCCCGCTCCATTCTGTGTAGTTGCTCCGTTTTCCTGCGGATTCTGCGTCTCATTGTCGCCGCCGCTTACCACATCGTCCACCGCGCGGCCGACATCCTCAACGCCCTCACCGACACCACGGGTCACATCTTCAGCGGCGTCGCCGACATCATCTCCAAGGGTATTTCTATCCCCGGTATTTGTACCGTTCGTACCGTTGGCATTCCCATCGGTGCCCTCCGTCACATCATTTACATTGTCGTTTGACGGCATCTCTGTCGTATGGACATCGTTTCTGTTATCCGTCTGTCCCATGTCACTCTCCGTGTTGGTATTGCCATTTCCGGTGTCATTCGTGGTGTTGTTTCCACAGGCCGTCATCCCGGCCAGTAATACCGCCAATGCCAGCGTCATACACACTCTTCTGATTTTTCTCATCTTCAAAATCTCCTTTCCCTAACAGTGTCTGGACAGTTGCTAGTATTTGAAAAATGCCGGAAAATATACGGAAAAAAGAGGCTTTTGGAAATCTTGACAAAGGAAGAAAAAAACACTAAAACAAAAAGTACGAAAACGGACTAAAAACGAAAACAGGATATATCGAAATGGAAGTCAATCCGGCAAACCGGCGGGAAAAAATCATCAGTCTGACTGAAACGGGAAAACAGTATGCGAGAGAGCTGGTTCTTCCGCTGTTTCAGTCCGAGGAGGAAGCTGCGGCGCAGTTTACGGAGCAGGAGATGAAAGAAGTAATCCGGATGCAGGAAAAATTTGCCGATGCACTGGCAAAGAGTATGGAGGAAAAGGTATCCATAGTTCACAATCTGTCCGCTTCGTGATATGATAACAGCAGAATTCGAAAAGGAGAGAAAGAGAATGAAAGAAGAACTGAAGAAATCCCTTCGCACCTACGGCGCCCTGCTGCTGCTCGGTGTGACCGGCGTTCCGCTCGGTGCGGCAGTCGGTCTGATTGAGGCGCTGTTCTGCCGTCTGCTTTTGAAAGTCACGGCTGTTCGCGTGGCACATCTTTTCTGGTGTCTGCCGTTTCTCGCTATGGCAGGTCTTGTGATCGTGGCAGTCAATCAGAAATTCGGTGGCAGGGGAAAAGGAGGCATGAGTCTGATTTTTGATGTAGCGTATGAGGAGGAGACAGAGCTTCCGCTTCGCATGATTCCGCTGGCAATGCTCTCAACGGCGTTGACGCATCTGTTCGGTGGAAGTGCCGGCCGCGAGGCGTTGCCGTTCAGATCGGTGCTGTGTTTTCCTATTTTGCCGGCAAAAAATTACCGTTTAAAAACGCGCCCGGTATCTTTCTGGTAACCGGTATGGCCGCCGGCTTTGCGGGCATGTTCGGAACGCCGATTGCAGCTGTGATCTTTGCGGTAGAGGTGCTCGCTGCGGGTGAAATGCGGTACGAGGCACTGCTTCCGGCGTTTACCGCATCTTTCTCTGCGAGCGCTGTAGCTTCCCTGCTTGGAATCCGCAAAGAAAATCTGGCTGTCCACATCAGCGAAAGCCTGACACCGTTCCTGCTGGTGCGTCTGATTACACTTGGTATTATTTTTGGAATCACAGGCGGCCTCTTCGCCTGGTGCTTAAAGCACACGAAAAAAATATCTCGGCGAAAAAATCAAAAATCCGCTGGTACGTGTTTTCTCCATCGGTGTTATCCTTAGCATTCTGTTCCTGCTTCTGTACCGCGGACGGTATTGCGGCTTTGGAACGAATCTGGTGGAAGCGGTATTTCATGGGGAAAAGGTATATGCATATGACTGGGCGCTGAAATTTATCCTGACAATTCTGACGCTGTCCGCCGGGTTTCAGGGCGGCGAGGTAACACCGCTGTTTACCATCGGAGCAACCCTGGGAGCAGTCCTTGGCAATCTGTTCGGTATTCCGGTGGAGCTTTCCGCGGCGCTTGGCTATGCGGCGGTTTTCGGCGGCGGAACCAATACCTTACTGGCGGCTATTTTCATCGGCGGCGAGATTTTTGGCTACGATTATCTGCCATATTTCTTTATTGTCTGCACCGCGGCCTACGTATTCAACCGCAACAGCTCGATCTATTCCCGCCAGAAACTGACGAAATACAGCTGCTGATAACAGAAACGTCACAAAGTTATCGCACACCGTTACGTGTTACAGTTCACTGGTGCCCAGCGAACTGTAACATTCGCAGCCCTCATTTAAAGTTTTGCTTCGCAAAAGGAGGGTTGCTCACACCTGAAACATGTTCTTACGCAGCGAAATAGCAAGTGTTTCACTGCTGAGTGAACAGTAACGGTTACGTTACGATACGGGTTGACGCGTTTCCGGGAATGAGGTTATACTAGAGGTATCATATACGAAAAAGGAGTAACGAATTATGAAAGGTATCGTACTTGCCGGAGGTTCCGGCACACGTCTTTATCCGTTAACTATGGTAACATCGAAACAGCTTCTCCCGATCTATGACAAGCCGATGATCTATTATCCGCTGTCTGTTCTTATGAATGCAGGCATCCGCGACATCCTGATCATCTCCACCCCGCAGGACACCCCGCGTTTCGAGGCACTGCTCGGTGACGGCCATCAGTTCGGTGTACAGCTTTCCTACAAGGTACAGCCAAGCCCGGACGGACTGGCACAGGCCTTCATCATCGGCGAGGAGTTCATCGGGGATGATTCCGTTGCCATGGTGCTCGGCGACAACATCTTCTTCGGACACGGTCTGAACAAACGCCTGAAAGCAGCAGTAGAAAACGCTGAGACCGGAAAAGGCGCAACCGTATTCGGCTATTATGTAGATGATCCGGAGCGTTTCGGGATCGTAGAATTTGACTCCGAGGGAAAAGCCATCTCCATCGAAGAGAAACCGGAGAAACCGAAATCAAACTATTGTGTTACAGGTCTGTATTTCTATGACAACAAAGTCGTAGAGTATGCAAAGAACCTGAAACCGTCACCGCGCGGAGAGCTTGAGATCACCGACCTGAACCGGATCTATCTGGAAGACGGCAGCCTGAACGTTGAGCTTCTCGGACAGGGCTTCACCTGGCTGGATACCGGTACACATGAGAGTCTGGTAGAGGCAACCAACTTCGTAAAAACCATCGAGACCCATCAGCACCGCAAGATCGCGTGCCTCGAGGAGATCGGTTACCTGAACGGCTGGATCGGCAAAGACCAGCTTCTGACCGACATCGAACCACTGAAGAAAAATCAGTACGGCCAGTATCTGATGGATGTGATGAACGGAAAATATATCGACAAATAAAAGCGAACAGCGTTGAAGAAAAACTGCCCCGGAAGAAAAATCCGGGGCAGTTTTTGAAAAAAAATGCTTGACCATGACATAACGTCATCCTTTATACTCATGGTACAAACAGAAAATCAGACTGAAAAACAAGAGACAGACAAAACATAACGATAACAAAATCAGAAAAAGGAGAACCATTATGAGAGTATTTGTAACAGGTGTAAAAGGCCAGCTCGGCCATGACGTCATGAATGAACTTGCAAAACGCGGTCATGAAGGAATCGGCGTTGATATTGAAGAAATGGATATCACCGATGCAGAAAGCGTAAGAAAAGTCATTACCGAAGCAAATCCGGATGTCGTAATCCACTGTGCAGCATGGACGCTGTAGACCTTGCTGAGGATGATGACAAAAAAGAAAAAGTACATCAGGTCAATGCAGTCGGAACCGAGAACATCGCAAAAGTCTGCCATGACCTTGACTGCAAAATGATCTACATCTCCACCGACTACGTATTCGACGGCCAGGGCACCCGCCCGTGGGAGCCGGATGATGAGCGTCATCCGCTGAACGTATACGGCCAGACGAAATACGAGGGAGAGCTCGCGGTAGAGAAATGGGTGAAAAAATTCTACATCGTCCGCATCGCATGGGTATTCGGCGTGAACGGAAAGAACTTCATCAAGACCATGCTGAACCTTGGAAAGACACACGATCATCTGACTGTTGTAGATGATCAGGTAGGAAGCCCGACCTACACCTACGACCTGTCCCGCCTGCTTGTCGACA
>ENA-OPZM01000343-OPZM01000343.1-human-gut-metagenome-genome-assembly--contig:-NODE-343-length-20693-cov-1.734951_pt1 | contig 20693 bp, 28 predicted proteins | sample MGYA00242478_ERZ504493 | MGnify/ENA primary metagenome ERZ504493 (study PRJEB26092, sample SAMD00036227) | human gut metagenome | host: Homo sapiens | study: EMG produced TPA metagenomics assembly of... | reverse complement strand
CAAGATACTGGCCCATAATGCCAAGACACAAAAGCTGGATACCGCCGATAAAAAAGATGACGCACATCATGGACGGCCAGCCTGCCACCGGATCGTGCCAGAAGATGTTTTGATCACCAAAACAGCATCATAACAAATGCCGCGCCGCAGAAAAAGATTCCGCCATAGGACGCAACGGACAGAGGGATCGTGGAAAAGCCCAGAATCCCGTCCAGGGAATACCGGAACAGCTTTCCGATCGACCACTTGGTGTCGCCTGCCGCTCTCTCTACATTATGGTAGGGCAGCCATTTTGTTTTAAATCCTACCCAGCCAAACAAGCCTTTGGAAAAGCGGTTGCGTTCTCCCAAAGATAAAATGGCGTCCGTCATCTTCCGGTTCATCATCCGGAAGTCTCTTGCTCCTTCTTCAATCTTCACCTTCGAAAGCCGGTTGATACATTTATAAAAAGCGCCGGAAAGGAATGAACGGATCCTCGCCTCTCCGTCCCGGTCTTCCCGCCGGGTAGCCACGCAGTCATACTCCCCTTTCTTCAATGTCTGCAGCATCAGCGGAATATATTCCGGCGGATCCTGGAGATCTGCGTCCATCACGGCCACATACTCTCCTCTGGCCGCCTGCATCCCTGCATACATAGCCGCCTCTTTCCCAAAATTCCGCGAAAACGACAGGTAACGATAGCTGTTCCTCTTTTTATGGAACTGGCCGAGGATCTCCGCCGTCCGGTCCGTGGAGCCATCATCCACAAAAATAATCTCCACCTCCGCAGTTTTCATCTCTTTGATAATTTTCTCCATTGCATGGATATAGATCGGAAGTACTTCCTCTTCATTAAAGCAGGGGACGACGATGCTCACCAGTGTTTTCCTATCCCTGTTCATATCATAACTCCTTTCCATTATCAAACTGTCCATTACTCTACACCTCAATTGTTATATTTTTGTGAAAAACAATCTTAAAGATTTCTAAAGATTCTATTGGGAATTATTATGGAGCCTGAGTTTAAATAAATATTCAGGAAAAGATAAACAAACCTTAAACAAAAACAGTCCGCCGCAAGGCTATGCTTTTTTTTGTTGAAATATTTTTCACTGCTCAGAATGATTGACTATATTCAAAAGAAAATCTATACTATTTGTCAGGAGTTCAACCAGAACACATATCATACAATTTGGGAGGTTTATCATGAAAGACAAGCAGTACAGCAAGGTGCCGGTATTTGAAAACGGACTGGCACAGCCTGTTTTCCCATTTACAGACGGAAAAACAGGTGAAAACTATGATCCATCCACATCGGATATCGTAAGATACTGTGTGTACGTGGAATCAGACTATGACATGGACGGGGACGGCAAGCGCGACCTGATCAAGGTGCTCGTGCAGGTTCCCAGAAGCGCAGTCGAAGGGAACTATAAAGCAGCATCCTTATTCGAGGCCAGACCGTATTGTGCCGGTGTTCAGGACGATGGCTATGATCATATGAAAGAAGTGGCGGATAAGGAATACCGCAAATTTGATTTTGCCGACCTGGATCACAAAGTGGCGCCTCGAGTTCCCACCGGCTCCATCAGCCCGATGGAGCTTGCACTGAAGGCAGATCCTTCCGACTGGTATTATCCGGATAAGGGAAATCATAACAGCATGGTTTACGAAAACTTGATAATTTTAACTATTATCTCGTACGCGGCTTTGCGTGATCGTAAGCGCCGGCTTCGGAGCGCTGGGCTCTGACGGTTTCAACTTTGTGGGATCCGATTACGAGAGAGACGCTTTCAAATTTGTCGTAGAATGGCTGCACGGCGACCGTACAGCTACGCAGACAGAGAAGGTACGATCGCCACGAAGGCAGACTGGTCAAACGGCAATGTCGCCATGACCGGAAGATCTTACGCAGGAACCATGCCTTTGCCGTGGCAACAACCGGTGTCGATGGCCTGAAGACCATCGTTCCTGTCGCAGGAATTTCTGACTGGTACAGCCAGCAGAACATGCAGGGCGCACAGCGCTACTGGCCGAAGGAAATGCTGAACAGCTATCTTGCATACTACTGTTCCAGCCGCTACAACGATGAGACATTGTCAGAAAAGCAGCTGGATGATATTGCTGCATTTCATCATGAGCTGAGCCTTCAGCAGCTGAAATGCGGATTCGATTATGATGCTGACTTCTGGGGAAGCGGAAACTATCGTTTACATGCAGACAGGATCAAATGCAGCGCTTTGATCGTCCAAGGATTAAATGATGAAAATGTATCCACCAAACAGTTCGAAATGATGCTGAAAGCATTCCAGCAGTCCGGACAGACCTTTAAGACAATCCTTCATCAGGGACCGCATATCACGCCTACCATGCCAAACAAAAACTATGGAATTCTGATCAATGGCAGATTCTATGATGATATCGTCAACGAATGGATCTCCCATTATCTGTACGGCGTAGAAAATGGTGCAGAGGCAATGCCGGAAGTTCTCGTACAGACAAACTATGATCAGAAGAAATGGGAAACTGCAGATTTCTGGGATACCGGACACTCCATGAAGCTTGAAAGCGAAGGCACCGGCACTACAGTCATCGATACTGACTGGGAAGCGGCAGGCGTCAGCGCCGAAAACTTCGATGATGTCATGGGCGTAAAGTCCACCAATATGGCGCAGCGGTATGTGACAGCTCCATTTGAAGAAGCTGTAACGATCCAGGGAACCGTATGCCTGAATCTGAAAGCAGCGTTAAAGGACGGCGATATCGAAAATGATTCAACCCGGAAAACAGAAATGATGTAGATACTCTGACCATGCAGCTTGGTTCTTCTAAAGTTTCCGGAAGAATGGATGACGTGGAGATTGCAGTTCTTCTCTGCGATGTATGCGATGAAGAATTTGACAGTATCCAGACGGTGGATCCTGAGAGAAATATCATCCCGGTGGAAACGGTAAAAGAAGGCGGCATCATAAACGGCGGGGATCTTCCGGCATTTAATGAGGCTGAATTCTCTACCGTCCACAAAAAATACCGTGTCATCACACGTGCTTTCGCAGATCTTTGCAATCCGGAAGCAGGCTATGAGCCGGAAACAGCTGCAAACAGTATTGAACTGAAAAAAGGCGAGTATCACGATTATCACGTATACTTATGCGCGACAAGATATACCGTAGAACCAGGCCACAGCCTTGCCCTGGTGATTGCTACGGAAGATCCTGTCAACTGTATGATCCATAAAACATATTCGATCGAGATCGACAACGCTTCTGTAAATGCGGTTGTTCCTGTAACAAAGGAAACAAAAGACCGCTCTGTAAAACCAGACAGCTCTATCGGTTAATGTAATCAAAAGGAGAACGGCAATGACAACCGTTCTCCTTTTTGTTAAGCAACGCTTTCTGCCTATTCTTGTTTCCCGGTCAGATCCTGACATGCCGGATATCCGTATGCACTGTCCGCACTGGTGACCGCCCGGACAATGGCCTCGCTCATCACCTCTGCCGCCAGAGTTCCCACCAGATCCTGGTCTGCCTGCACTGTTCCCAGAGAAACCGCATAGATACTGTCTCCGTCTGCCGTCGTATGTACAGGACGAATAGATCTGGCATATCCGTCCTGAGCCATGCCTGCGATCTTACATAAAGAAGCCTTGCCAAATTCCGCATTGGTCAGGATCACACCGATCGTAGTATTCCCTGTAAACTTATTCTCCACCACCTGCGTACTCGCATACAGCAGTTCTTCCGTCTGCCGGAAAGACTTCTTGTCTTCAGAAAGGAGTCCGGCAATCTTCCTTCCTGTTTTCCAGTCATATATATCTCCCAGGCATTAACTGCCACTACAGCACCCACCTGAAGGGCGCCGATCTCCACGGCATAGCTTCCGATCCCGGACTTCATGCAAAAGTCCATGCCGGCAAACTTTCCTACAGTGGCGCCGCAGCCCGCACCAAAGTTCCCGTCTCTATAATTGCCTTTTTCGGCGTTTTTGCAGGCTCATAGCCATCGCCCCATCCGGCCTTGTAAAGGGATCTCCAACGGTCAGATCAAAAAGATCCGACTGGCATACCAGAGGCACCCTGGTTACGCCTACGTCAAAGCCAATCCCTTTTTCTTCCAGATACTTCATAACACCGTCTGCCGCTCCAAGGCCAAACGCGCTTCCGCCTGCCAGTACGATTCCATGGATCTCCTGGCTGCCGCCATCGGCTTTAACAGCTCTGATTCCCGGGATGCCGGTCCGCCTCCCCGCACGTCTAAACCTGCCTTCATCCCGTTCCTGGCAAGAAATACCGTGCAGCCTGTACCTGCCGCCGCGTTCTCTGCCTGTCCGATCTGAACCCCTTTGATCTTGCTGATACTGATCTCCTGCTTCATATCCTTTCGCTTCTTCTCCCTTCGCCTTTATCACTCGATACTCGCCATAAACAGCTCATAGAAATCATCTTCCCCCGCAAGCTTGGGCGAATTTTCCCCGCCGCCGTTAGTACTGCGCTTCATAGCCGCATGAAACTCTTCTCCCGCACACACCAGTTCCATCTCATAGATCTCATATCCCAGTTCTCTGCATGCGCGGCAGAAAGCTCCCAGAGAATCACTTTCCTCTCTGGTCGCCAGCAGCTTTTCTCTGATATCCTCTTCATGCAGGGCTCTGGTCTGCAGTTCATCTAACATCTCCACAATATTTGCCATAGGGATCTCCTTTCTTTTGAGTCCGTTCCCTTCTATCCTTGAAGGGCCTTTTCATAAACCTTCCAGGTATGGTCATCAAACAATACCCATTCGATCAGTTCCAGTTCTCCCGGATGTTCCTGTACAAATCGCTTTGCTGTACGGACCGCAATCCCGGCAGCCTCTTCCACCGGGAAATGATAGACGCCTGTGGAAATCGATGGAAACGCAATCCTGCGTGCGCCGTGCTGTATGGCAAGCTCCAGGCAGGACTGATAACAGGACGCCAGAAGTTCCCGTTCTTTTTTATGTCCGCCCTGCCAGATAGGCCCCGGCGTATGGATCACATAGCTGCAGGGAAGCTCATAAGCTCCTGTGATCTTTGCTTCCCGGTCTCACAGCCGTGAAGTGTGCGGCACTCTTCCAAAAGCTTCGGCCCTGCCGCCCGGTGGATCGCTCCGTCCACACCGCCTCCGCCAAGGAGGCTGGTATTGGCCGCATTAACAATAGCATCTACATCTGTAACCTTCGTAATATCTCCGCGGATGGTGCGGAACATCGTTTCATTCATTACTAAAAGCCTCCTTTTCTGTTTTACAGGTATCTCAACTGAAAAGTCCCTTTTATTCTATCATATTTCCATAAAAATGAAAATCAACCCCATTGTGTCTCTCCTTACAACTGGTTATAATAGTGAGTGTTGAAAAAAATATACGAGGATGATGAGTCTATGCAATATACAATTCCACATTATTTTAAAAGCTTTCACTGCATCGGCGGCAAGTGTCCGGATACCTGCTGCGCCGGCTGGCAGATCCAGATTGATCCGGCTTCTCTGAAAAAATACCGTAAAGCAAAAAGGCGCGCTGGGTGCACGCCTTCACAATGAGATTGACTGGAAAGAAAGATGTTTCCGCCAATATGAGGGCCGCTGTGCCTTTTTAAATGACGAAAACCTATGTGACCTTTATCTGGAAGGCGGCGGAGAGCAGGCATTTTGCAAAACCTGCCGGACCTATCCGCGCCACATCGAGGAATTTGAGGGCCTGCGGGAAATTTCCCTGTCCCTCTCCTGCCCGGCTGCTGCCAGACTGATCCTGGAATCAGAAGCGCCGGTTAAGTTTCTTCACGGAGAAACCGACAAAGAAGAGACCTACCCGGATTTTGATTTCTTCTTGTTTACCAAGCTGATGGACGCCCGCAACTTATGCTTCCGGATCCTCCAGGACCGGTCCCGTCCTATGAAACTGCGGCTTGCCATTGTTCTGGCCCTGGCTCACGACCTGCAGGTCCATATCGCCCGCGGTACCCTTTTTAAGACCGATGCTCTTCTGGCCCGCTACGAAGCCTCCACCGTCTGGGAATGGTTCGACCGAAAGCTCTCTGGCATGGAGTTTACAAAGGATTCCGCAGAGCGCACGCTGCAGAACCTGTTCGACATCCTGGATCAGCTGGAGGTACTGCGCCCGGACTGGCCTCCTTACCGCAAGCAGGCTGAATCCATCCTTCGCTTTGCCATGCAGAAAAACACGAAAAGCATTTCGTCCTATGCGACGGCGGGCGCTCCTGTTTTCCAGGAGGTATTCTCTGATGTGGTCACAGAGCAGCTGATGGTCTATTTTCTCTTTACTTACTTTGCCGGAGCAGTCTACGATCAGGATGCCTGGGGAAAGATGAAGTTTTCCTTTGTATCTGTGATCCTGATCCGGGAACTGTTCCGCGCCGAATGTCTGATGAACCCGGCGGAAGCAGATCACGAAAGACTTCTTCAGACTGCCTGGCGGTTTGCCCGGGAGCTGGAACACTCGGATCCGAATAAAGAACTGATGGAAAAGCGGCTGGGGAATGAGCGTCTCTTTCATCTGAGGCACATGCTTTCTCTTCTCTTTTAGGGGAAAGCATACCGCCAGATGCGATCGTTACCTCATATTTAACCGGCCTGCATCCAGATATGTACAGCAAGCATGACCCACAGCAGCACAGCTGTTCCACGGTGTAGAAAAAGCCATCCTCTTTCCAGCCGTTTTCTCAAAAACCAGTCAGTACGGTCACCAGCATAAGTCCCAGACACAGAAAACCGGCCACTGCATTTTCGTCAAACTTGCTTCAATCGGACAGAAAAAAAGTACCGCCCATTCAGGCGGTACACTGCTCTATGCTCTCTTCTACGCAGTCACTTTGCTGTCTGCGGCATATGATTTTTCTGATTCCTCTTCTTTCCAGCCTTCCTTCTGCACATTCATCACCAGCATCTGCAGCCTGTTTTCCAGGTTTGCGAAACTGACATCCGGATCATAGTCCAGAGACAAAAGCTGTGCGTCCGGATACATCTCTTTCAGCCGTTTGACAATACCTCTGCCCACAACATGATTGGGCAGGCAGCCAAAGGGCTGCAGAATGATGAAGGCCCGGCAGCCCTGCGCTGCATGGTGCAGGATCTCGCCGGGGATCAGGACTCCTTCTCCCGCGTCAAACGTATGAGGAATGATGGCATCACTTTTCTTCACCAGCTCCGGAAGACGGCAGGCTCTCTGATACAGCGGATGTATCTTTGCAATCCGGTCTGTCAAAGCATGGGCAGCCTCAAACACCCTGTTTGCCGTGGCATACCATAGCTTTTCCCGGAGCGGTTTCTTTACATGGTATTCTTTTACCTGGGAATCTTTATTAAAGTAAATCTTCCGGATCACGTCCGTCATCCTTGCTCGATGATCTCAAAGCCGTTTTTCTCCAGATAAGCTTCAATATCATGGTTCGCGCCCGGATGGAAATTCAGAAGATATTCTCCAACGATCAGCACCCCCGGTTTCTTCCGGGACCGGTCATACCCGACGGCATCCATCACATGCATCGCTTCCCGGAAGCCCTTGGCTGCTCCACGGATCCCGTGCTCCTCAAGGCCGTGGATCACCAGATCCATTGCCTTCTCAAATGCTTCGTCGGCGCTTCCCTCCACGGTCTCATAGGGGCGGATTTTCCGGAGCAGTTCCTCCAGCACATCGATCATCGGCATTGCAAAGGCAATCCTAAGCGACGCCTTAAGATTCATCTTATAACCCGGATGTAGGTTGTGGCTGTCTGATCGTCATTAGTCAGGATCGGCACCTGCGCAAATCCCGCATCGTCCAGTGCTTTCCGAAGCAGAGCGCTGTAGTGGGTCAGACGGCAGTCACCTACATATTTAGCCATGGCGATAGCCGTGTTGTCCACATCGTATTTTCCGCTCTTCAATGCGGCAAGCGCCTCTCCGATCACCACCTGAGCCGGGAAACAGATATCGTTGTGCACATACTGCTTGCCGAGCCGGATGCTGTCTCCCTGCCGATTTCCAGCGGCTCTGTTCTAAGCCCCTGCCCCTTCATCGCAGCAGACATAACCCGCGAAAATGCATGGGAAGTATTTGGCACCAATACCACTTTTTCTTTTCGGTCCCGATCCGTAAATTTCACCGGATAAGGCTCTCCAAGCTCTTTTATCTGAAGCGTTTCTCCCTGCTTCTTCTTAAGCTCCCGCTTCATATTCAGAGTTTCCACAAAGGAACGCACACGGATCCTAAGCGGTCCCTGCACATCACTTTCATCCACCTTCAGCACCAGCGGCGTCTTCCCGGATATTTCCTTCATGACCCGGATGATCTCGTCTGACAGGTACGCATCGTGGCCGCAGCCGAAGCTTACGAGCTGCACGTACTCAAGCCTTGGATCCCTGGCTGCAAGGATGGCTGACGAAAGCATCCTTGCGTGATAATTATTCACGATATCCAGCGTACTCTTCGAAAGATCGGTCTTTCCGGCTTCCGGAAGCGAATCTGCCGTCAGCGACGGAAATTCCAAGCTGGTAAAGAGGCTTGGCAGATCGTGGTTTACCAGTGAATCTGTCTGGTAGGGCCTGGCCGCAAGAACCACCGCATACTTCCCGGTTTCCTCCATCTTGCGTAAGACCTCTTCTCCCGCCTCTACCATCTGTTTCCGAAAGCTTTCCTGCGCCGCGTCCGCGGCTTCTATTGCCGCCCGGGTCTCTGCTTCCGGTATCCGGAAGGTCTCTTCCATGTATTGGATCAGCTGTCTTGTGCGGTCCTCTTTTGTGTACCAGAAGAACAACGGCGCGTCAAACGGGATGCCAAAGCGCCTCTTCGGATCGTCAGAGTTTTGTATGATCAAGGGATAGCCTTTGACTACCGCGCACATGGACTCACTGGTCTTTTCCATATTTTCCGGCGGCACGGTGCTGATGGACGGCATGAAGATCCGGTCTACTTTCTGTTTTGCCAGATCACGCAGATGTCCGTGCACCAGTTTTCCTGGAAAACATACCGTGTCCGAAGTCACTGCTGACAGCCCGTTTTCATACATTTTCCTTGTACTTGGACGTGACAGCTTGACACGGAAGCCTAGCCCTTTGAAAAAGGTCGTCCAGAAGGGCATCGTATCCCAGAAGAACAGCACCCGCGGAATACCGATAGTTACGTTTTTCGATGCTTTCGGCGTCGCGGCCGGGTACTCTTGAAACAAGAGCTGTTCTCTTAACTGAAAGAGGTTTGCTGTCTTCGCCTTTTCCTCCGTCTTCGCACGCAGCCTTGTCTGCACGCTCTCATCCTTCGGATCTCCCAGGATTTCTCCACGCTCACACCGGTTATTGGTGACCCAGGAGCTGCCATTTGAAAAGCGGATAATGGTACGCTTGCAGTGGTTGGCGCAGAACGGGCAGGGCATATCTGCCTGCTGGTATATGAAAAATCTTCCAGTGCGGAAAGGCCGATAAAGGTCCTTTCGCCCTCCCTCACCCGTTCCTTCGTAAGAAGCGCGGCGCCAATGGCTCCCATGATTCCCGGATAAGGCGCGCGGATCACCTGTCTGCCGGTATATTGCTCCAGGGCGCGCAGCACTGCATCGTTCTGGAATGTTCCGCCCTGTACCACGATCACATCTCCCAGGCTATCCATATTAGAGATACGGATCACCTTGGTAAACACATTTTCAATGATGGATCTGCACAGCCCTGCCATAATGTCTCCCGGCAGCTTTCCGTTCCGCTGTTCGGTCACGATACTGCTGTTCATAAATACGGTACACCGGCTGCCAAGCTTTGCCGGACTTTTGGAATCAAAGGCTGTTTTTGCAATCTCTTCCACCGGTATCTTGAGCGAAGCCGCAAAATTTTCCAGGAAGGACCCACAGCCGGAGGAGCAGGCCTCATTCACCACGATGTTGGTAATGATCCCGTCCTTCAGCCAGATCGCTTTCATATCCTGTCCGCCGATATCCAGGATAAAGGAAGCGCCCGGCACATATTTGGCCGCGGCCCTGGCATGAGCCACCGTTTCCACCACATGGCACTCTGCGAAAATGCATTGGCAAAGAGCTGCTCACCGTATCCGGTCGTGCCTACTCCTAATATTTCCAAAGACGCCCCCGCTTTTTCATAGCGGCGTTTCATATTTAAAAGCGCCTCTTTTGCCACGGCAAGCGGCGCCCCCTTATTTGATGCATAGAAGGAGTCCAGGATTTCTTCCCTTTCATCCATCAGTACAAACTTCGTGGTCGTGCTTCCGGAATCAATTCCCAGGTAGGCACGGACAATCTCTCCCTTCTCCGGCTGATAGGGCGTCCATTCCGGCAGAGCATGCTGCCTCTCAAATTCCTGCCGTTCTTCCACAGAAGCAAAAAACGGTTTCTGCCCGTCCTCTTCTTTTTCACCTTCCTTTAACCTGGTCAGACGCTCTGCCAAATGCTCCGGCCGTTCTGCCTTTGGAACTTCTCCTGCCAGACGCTCCAGGGAGAGAGCGCACCGTATGCCATCATAAGCTCTGGATGCTCCGGGATCAGCACGTCTTTTTTTTGACAGTCCAAGCCTCCCTGCAAACACACGGATCAGCGTCGGGTTAAAGGTCAGAGGACCGCCTTCAAAAACTACAGGACTTTTGATCTCCAGGCCCTGTGCCAATCCGCCGATGGTCTGCTTTGCAATCGCATGGAAGGCGGAAAGCGCAAGGTTTTCCTTGGAGACTCCCTGGTTTAAAAGAGGCTGGATATCTGTCTTTGCGTAGACGCCGCACCGTCCGGACACATCATAAACACAGTCTCCCTTTGCCGCCATCTGATCAAATTCTTCGATAGACAGGTTTAAGACAGATGCGATCTCATCAATAAAAGCACCGGTCCCTCCCGCACAGCTTCCGTTCATACGCATATCATAAACTTCCAGCTGTCCGTTATTTTCATTCTTACGGAAGAAGATGATCTTGGCATCCTGGCCGCCCAGCTCGATCGCCGTCCCCACCTTCTCGTACTTCTCGCACAGTGCCACAGAATTGGCTACGACCTCCTGTATGTAAGACATTCCCAGTGCCTCCGAAAGAGGCTTGGCTCCAGATCCTGTCAGCACCAGCTGCACTTTGGCTCCTGGAAAATTTTTCTGCATTTTTAAGAGTGCATCTGACACACTCTTCACCTGATCAGCATGGTGACGCTGATAATCAGAATATAAGACCTTCCGTGAATACGGATCCAATACTACGATTTTGGTCGTCGTGGACCCAACGTCAATCCCTGCCTGTAAGATCTCTTTTTCTCTCTTCATACAATGACTCCAGCTTTCTTTCGTAGAAATAGATTCAACAACATCTGGTTTTCAAAACCTAGTATTATACTATAGTACAAATTTGATAAAAAGTAAATTTATGCATTGACATTTTCCTTTGCTAAATTATAATTACTATTAGTAATTACTATTGATAATCATAAAAAACGGAGGAAAATGCAAGATAGGAAATAAAAGGAACGTTAAACTTGTTTCTGGATTCCTGTCATGCCGCTAAACGAATTGTAGAGCTTATGCCCAAACTTCCTAAAGGACTGACTCCCAGACATATTCATGTTATCGAAGCAATCTGGCAGATCAGCCAGGAATATGGAACGGTAAAAGTCAGTGATGTCAGCCTGTTTCTTCGGGTTACACGCCCCAGTGTAACAAAACTGATCAACGAGCTTGCTTCCTTAGACATCGTACGAAAGCTGCCCGATCCTGTAGATCACCGCAGTACCCTGGTGGAACTGACCAGCCTTGGCCAAAAATACTACGACTTTTATGTAGACCAATACCATAACTGGCTGGCCGGACAATGTTCGGACATTGATCCAGAACACTTCCGCATCACAGCCGATACGTTGTTTCATGTATTTGAGATCTTAAGTATGCAGAAAATGGAGGTACCTGAAAATGAATGAAGATAAAAAAATAGATCTGAAACTAATCCTGTCAATTGTAGCCACCGGCATTATGTCCTTTTCCGGCGTTGTAGTAGAGACTGCCATGAATGTCACCTTTCCTTCTTTAATGGAAGAATTCCAGATTGGAACTTCTTCGGTACAGTGGATCACAACCGGATATCTTCTGGTCCTGGCAGTCATCATCCCTACTTCTTCTTATCTAAAAACGTTTCCGTATGAAATCACTATTTATGACAGCAATCATCCTGTTCATCATTGGAACAGTCCTGGCAGCTGTAACACCTGTATTCTCTTTGCTGCTTCTGGCCGTCTGATCCAGGGTGTTGGTACCGGTATTGCCCTTCCGCTGATGTTTAACATCACAATGGAGCAGGTGCCGGAGGAAAAGCTGGGGGTTATGATGGGAACGGCATCTCTCATCACTGCCATGGCACCGGCAGTCGGCCCTTCTCTTGGCGGATTTATCGTTAATCATTTTGGCTGGAGAATAGTCTTCATCGCTCTCCTTCTCTTCCGGGCGACACGGCACTTGCCACACAACAGGGAAGCCAAGATGCCTTCTGTCTTTTTGGCTGCTATCACTATCTTGATACTCATCTGCTCCTGCGGCGTCTTTCTCTCTATACGCAGCAGCGAGAAAATTGACATAGCCCATGTGCAATAAATCAAATAGGCATTATCTTCTAGTTCTCTGCAGCCTTATTAATGCAGGCAATGGCATTCAGGCTGCGGGGATAGCCAATATACGGCAGGCACTGGGATACTACCTTTGTCAGGAAAGCCGCGTCATTTCCCATATTCATATTGCCTTTTGCGTGAGAGGTAAGCTGAGGCTCGCAGCCTCCCTGAGCAGCCAGGAAACAGAATGTGATCATCTCTCTTTGAGCTAAGTCAAGTCCGGTCCTGGTATAGTAGTCTCCAAACAGTTGCTGCCAGCCACCGGTTGATATGCCCCTTTTTCCAGGCGTCTCTCATACCTTCCCCGAACATCTCAAGCTGAAGTGCAGCGCCCTTTTCCAGACGGTTTTCCATGGTAGTGGTTGCCTGTCCTTCAAGAGGGAGCTGCACTCCTCTTTCCTCCAGCACTTCATTTACCGTGCCAAGAAAGGGGTACATCCTCCCGATCCCCAGGTAGTCTACTGCCTGGTAGACAGTCTCTTTGATCATCACCGGAGAAAGACCTGCATCCAGCGCCTCCGGCAGTGTATCCTTAAATACATCCAGGCCCTGACATCCAAGAAGCGTTGCCAGGATAGCCAGATATCTGGTCTTCTCATCCAGGGTCTGCCCCTCTTCCTTCACCACTTCCTCATATGCAAAATGTTCAAACCTCTCCATAAACTCCGGATCAGTCTCATAAAGCTTCTGTTCTGCTTTCATAAAAGATTCCTCCTCTTTATTCCAGAAAAAATGTAGGTGTTCTTTTTAACACCTACATTTTATAAGGAATCAAACCCATTGTCTAATACTTGTTTCCAATAGTGAAAAATGCCTAAATAGAATGTTTCAGCGTTTCAATAAAACGGGTGGCTGCACTGGAAAAAATCTGGTTTTTCTTCCAGGCCAGCACCGCCCCCGTCTCAAGGCGGGGTGCAAGCGGTACAAAACGAAGGCCGTCATACTCCATGTCAAGATGGAAGCAGAATGCCGCCCCAACACCGTTTTTTACCATATTGGCAGCGTTGAGCAGCAAGTTAAAGGATGCCGCCACCTCCACTTCCTCGTAATCATCACCAAACCAATTCGTCAGTACATTTTTTACATTCTCGCGGCTTGCATGATCAGAGGCGTCCCCTTCAGGTCTGCCGGAGTCACCGCATCCAGGCGGGCCAGCGGGGAATCCTCTCTCACCAGCAGCTCCCAGTGCTCTTTCTTTGGCATCCGGATAAATTCATACCGTCCAATGTCCACAGGCTCCATCAAAAGGCCCAGATCCAGAAGCCTTTCTCCATCCTCTCTTTGATGTCGTCCGCATTGGCGCTGTATATCTGAAACTGCACCAGTGGATGGATTTCCCGAAATTCTGCCATTTCCTTGGAAAGACAGGTCATATTCCAGGTTTCTCCACAGCCAATAGCTATCTCACCAGCCAGTTCTTCATCCCTATTTTGAAATTCCTTCTGTGTTTTTTCCGTCAAAGCCACAATCTCCTGTGCCCGCCGCTTCAAAAGCATGCCGTCATTTGTCAGCGTCACATGGTATTTTCCCCGGTGAAAAAGCTGAACTCCCAGTTCTTCCTCCAACTGGATCAGCTGCCGGGAAAGCGTGGGCTGTGTGATGTGAAGGAGCCTGGCTGCTTCGTAATATTTTCTTCCCTCGCCACCATCAGAAAATACTTTAAAACCCGAAGTTCCATTTCCTTACTCCTCCTCTCCTTATCCTTGCTTTTTATATTCCAGATAGCATCCTGCTTCATGAGAATATATTACGCCTACCGCCTGAAGATAGGCATAAATAATAGTCGTTCCCACAAACTTCATACCTCTTTTCTTCAGATCCTCGGATATCGTATCTGAAAGCTCTGACCGGGAACATCCTTTTTCATAAATAACAGCTCCATCTGTCCAGTGCCACAGATAGTTCGAAAAGCTTCCATACTCTTCCTGAATTTTCCGGAAGATCCGGGCATTTTCCACTGCTGCCTGGATCTTTCGTCCATTTCGTATAATTCCAGAATTCCGTTTCAGCTCTTCCATCTTCTCCTTCCCATAGCCGCATACAATTTCAAGATCGAATCCATCGAAGGCCTTTCGGAACGCCTCCTGTTTGTTCAGCACACATTCCCAGGAAAGTCCGGCCTGAAAGGACTCCAGCACCAGCATTTCAAACAGCTTCTGATCCTCATAGACCGGAACGCCCCATTCCTCATCATGATACTGAAGATAACGCTCATTTTTGGGATTTGCCCATCGGCACCGATGACTCCAAGCTCCGGAAGCTCTGCCCCCTCCAGTTTAAGAAGTCTGGCCTTTACATGGGTTCCCCCCGCATAGCCTGTCAGGCTTCCATCGCTCCCAATGACCCGGTGGCAGGGAATGAGGATAGAGATCGGATTGTGGCCGACCGCCCCGCCTACTGCCTGGCCGGACATGGAAGGTTTTCCCAGTACTTCTGCCGCCTGACGCGCCAGCGCTCCGTAAGTAGTCACCTGTCCGTACGGAATCCGGCACAACAATTTCCAGATTGTCTGTTGGAAAGCTGTTCCTGCGGGAGCAAGCTCAAGCTCACAGATTGCCGGCTTCTCCCCTGCAAAATACCGGTCCAGCCAGTCCTTTGTCTCCGTAAACACAGAAAGGCCGTCCCTTTCCGTCATTTTGCCGGAAAGGGAACCGCCGTAATATTTCTGTCCGGAAATCCAAAGACCCGCCAGTGCTTCTCCGTCACTGGCAAGGGTAAGTATCCCTACCGGCGACCGGTAAGTCGTAGAATAATACATAGTATCCTCCTTTTATTTTCGATTCAATGGCTCTCCATTCTCCCCCTCGTATTGTCTTCCCCAGCCTGTGACTACTGAAAATAACAGAACCAGGAACAACATCATACTATAGAACATACTGCCGCCCACCTGTGTCACCGTAAGCGGTTCGGCCATATCATAGCCTTCCGTCAGAGATGTTCCTATAAATACAAAGACACTCAGGAAAGGCATCACCAGCACGATGGCATTGGCAAACCCATCCAGCAGATTTGCACGTCTGTACGGATGAAGTCCTACCCTTTTTCCAATTTCATTCTGTATCTTACCAAAAGTAGCCATGGAAGCGCTTGTCACACCCCCAAAGATCAATGTTGTCAGGGATATCCCAAGCATCATCGCTATCTCCGCACCCCTGACCGTCTTTCCAAGGCGGCTTCTCAAAATGCCGTCTGCAATCCGGTCCATAACTCCTGCTGCTGTCAGGACTCCCATGATTCCATATACCGAAAGCACCAGCACTACCGTTGCCATCATACCGCTGATTCCCGAAGTCAAAAAGCCGGCCGGTGCTCCGTCCGAAATGGACAGAATATCTGAAAACTTCAGTATTCCGGACGCCACGCCAAGCACACTTCCAAGGACAAGGCCAACCGTAATAGCCTTATAAATATTCCGGCTTTTCACTGCCACTGCCAGCATGACTACAACCGGGATCAACATGATTAGCGTAGAAGGATCCATATTTTCCGCCAGCAGCTTTTCGCCTCCGTTTCCTCCCGTGCCGCCGCCTCCGAACACCCAGAACAAAACAAAGGAAATAGAGCCCGCAGTCAGAGAATATTTAAGCCTTGTAGCCACGCAGCCTCCCACATCCGCAGTCCCGGGTTTCTTTGTGTACTCCTGGGTCCCTGCCGAAATAATGGTAGTATCAGAAATCGGCGCCAGGTTATCTCCAAAAATCGCCCCGCCTACAATTGCTCCCGCCAGTACCGGCGCACTGCTTCCCAACAGGATCCCTGCCGGATAAAAAATCGGAAAACAGGTAAACATCGTGCCAAGAGACGACCCCGTAGCGGTAGCGATAACACAGACAGCAAAGAAGGTAAATGCTGTAAACAGGCCGCCTTTTACATGAAATGAGTCTGCAAGCCATACAAACCCGGAAGACAGGTTCGCCGTCTTGATCATTTCCGCAAACATGCCGATGATTAAAAGCAGGATACCGATCGGAACCGCCTCGTCAGCCCCTTTATGGACAGCATCCCAGAACCTGTCATAGTGCCCCTTCTTTACAAAGAGCCCGCCGGCCAGCAGCCCCACAAATGCTCCCATTGCCAATGCATACATCTCAAAGGCCTTAAAAATAACAAAGTACAAGACACAAAAAAACAAGAAAATCACAGCCGGCAGAAAGGACATTCCCCAGCCGCCACGAAACTCCAGTCTTTCCTTTTGTTCTGTTCTGCGCTGCTCATCCATATACGTTTCCTCCTTTTTATCTGTGCTGCTTTTTTACGTTTATCTCTATTCTTCTTCGTTCAGATTCATCCACATAATATTTCTGTATTTTGACCCGATCGTCCGTTCCTGTTCAAAAGGCTCTCCTTCTACCGTTGGATATGCCTCCAGAAACCTGCGGATTTCCATGATTTCTTCCTGTTCAAGCTCGAAAGAGAAATCTTCAGATTATCTTCCACATGACGGCTGTTTCGTATGCCGATGATCGCAGCACCCACACCTTCCTGACTTAATATATATTTGGATGCCACCTGTGAAATTCCTACCTGATATTTCTCTGCAATTCCCTGCAAAAGCTTCAACAACTTCTGATAACCGTCCCATCCCAGCGAATCCTCAATAACCTGCAGATACTTAACCTGGGATCTGTCTCCGGCTCTTCCATCCTCTTTCCGATCCACCGTTCTGCCAGAAATCCTCCCGACAAAGTTCCATAACACAGCATAGGGATCCCCTGGCCTTTACAATATTCCAGATATCCTTTCTCCGGTCTGCGGTCAAAAACAGAATACTGCGTCTGAGTCGTAGTTACCGGAATTCCTGCATCCACCAGTTCTTTCAGATGTCTGGTGTCAAAGTTCGTTACGCTGATATTCCTGATCTTTCCTTTTTCCTTCAGCCTCACCAGGTATTCTGCCGTCTCAATGCAGCCCGGCACCTCGTAGTCCCACCAGTGAAACTGCACCATATCCAGGATCTCCCGATTCAGACGTTTCAGGCTCCGGTCAATAATTTTTTTCTGTATATGCAAAGTCTACCTGGCTTAACAGATCAAGATCAGGCACATATTTCGTATGGATCTGGATCTGATCCGGCGAGAGTCCGCTTCCGTGTTTCAATTCCCGGACAAATTTTCCAAGGAACTCTTCCACCCCGGTATAGATATCGCCACAGTCAAAGGTGGTAAATCCTCTTTCCGCCAGCATATGAAATGCCCGCATCACATCATCAAAATCCAGGTCATTTTTAATGCTGTGCCCTTCCGAAAGCTGCCAGCATCCGTTGATCACTCTGTTAATCTGATAGTTCTCTCCTAAGTTCAGTTTCTGCTCCATTTTTCTCGTCTCCTTTTATTCTTGAACTGCGATTTTTTCCACAGTACATTCGCCATGCCGGAATGTCCTTTTCCCAATCCGTGTGATTTTAAATTTTGCCCCGCAATTAGGATCCGGACAGGCAATCACACTGTCTGACAGCATCCAGTCATTTCCATCCAGCGGTCTTTGTTTGGCCGGAAGCAAAGGAAGAAGCGCCGCCAGTGAATACATGGAAAAGGAATGGGTCTGCGGAAACACCAGGTTTTCGCCGATCACCAGAAAATAATCTCCTTCTTTATGACTGCACACCATTGGCCTTTCAGAGCCAATCACTTCCACCTTCAGATCATATAATGTAAAACTGTCGTCCATCTTTTTCTCCTTTCTCCGAAAAACAAAAAACCTGCCCCTGAATCTCTTCAAGGGACAGGTATAAAACCTGCGGTACCACCTTGTTTGGCACGATACTCCGTACCCTCTCATTCCAGAATGCCATCACATTCCTGACCGGATAACGCTGGTCTTATGCGTCTTGGCTACCAGGCTTCCTGCCCTTCACCTCGCCCTCCGGGGCCCACTTGCCGCCACTGTCGTCTTTCCGGCTTCCACCCTCCCGGATTCGCTTTAGACCGTTTGGCTGCCTAACTTCCCCGTCTTCGGTTTACTTTTGTAGTATAGCATCACAGCAACGCTAATTGTCAAACTATTTTTCCTGATTTCAAAACTGTCGCACCGCTTTACGGATTACAGCTCCCGCAGATCATATCCCTGGCTGATCGCTTCCCCCCGGGTACCTTCAAATTCCTGCCGGTTCTGAGGTTCATATCTCCCACACTGCTGCAGTCTGGTTTATGAAATTTGTGCGTATTGGTATTCAGAATATATGTCTGTGTCTCTTCGCCACTGTCCGCCTGTACATCTTCGTTCCCGCTGCTGCCGCTCCTGGCATCGTCAACCTCACTGCTGTTGCCCTGGGTATAATCAATCTCAATCCCGGGCTGTACGTTATAGACATAAACATTAAAGGACACGCCTTCGCCTCCGTCTTCTACGGACTCCGCTTCCATCCAGACACCGGAAGCCACAAGATTGTCCCCTTCGAACACCGGGGTCACCCGATACATCACATGGTAATCCGTCTCTTCCACATATTCTGCCACTTCATTTTCGAAGGGAAGCATCCCTTCTGTATTCATATACCGGGTTCCAGTGATCAGATTCTGCTCATTTGCATTTTCTCCGGTCAGCTGATAGCCGATGAGATGACACCGGTTGTAAAGGGAACCGCCTTCTACATTATCGTACTGGACAGACTGCCATCCGGTAGGCTTCACTTCGCTGATGTTCCCCCGTTCTTCCTTTGGCATCAGATCTGTCCCGATACAGGCCTCCACCGTAGTACACCGTCCCAATTCGTCAAGTTCCCCGTAGCTTTCATAGGAAACCTCTGTCAGCTCTTCCTCTGTAAAGTCCGGTTCATTTTCCTCTACTTCTATGTAAGGAGAACCCTGATACTCCGGGATTTCTCCTAATTCTACCTGGGTGACGGATACGGATTCCTCCGGCGCTTCCTCTGTAAATGCCTGTTCGATACCGCAGGCCGTACAGACATTCAGCAGAAGAGTACAGACAAGAAGCGTCAGATATTTACGAAAATGTCCTGTCAAACCGTTCATCCAGCTCCTTTCTGGTCCAGATGCTCTCATCCAGACTTATGATCATCCGTACTGCCAGATCTACAGCCGAGTCAAACCGCTTCATCAACTCTTCGTTGCTTACCCTGCACTTCGGATTATCTTTTCTCTGATTCAGCAGGCCTTTCATGCCGGCATAATGCCCGGTCATCCGAAGCCCGGTATTGACCAGGTGATACTTGGCCTTTCCAGGCGCCGTGAAAAGGCGCTTTATCAGACGCAGCCACTTCAGGGACTTAAGTACGATCTTCCGGCTGATATTCTCATAGAAAGGCAGATAGCGTCCGCCGTAGCGATATCCACCGGCACCAGACGGGCCAGCGGATAGGAAAAGGGATCCTTCCCGTCCTTACGCATCAGCTTTTTTTCAAACTCTTCTTCGATCTCCAGATGCTGTACACCGCTTTTCTCAATATATTCCTCCACATACGGATGGCACTCACTGTCCAGGATAAAATGGCATACAAAGCCCATCAGATAGGCATACTCCCGGCTGCTCTCTCCCCTCTTACGCACCACTTTCTGGGCGTGCTCGAAAAAGGGCATTGCGGAAATATCATGGAGATGATTTCCATATTTTGTCACCCGGTTTGGCCTGTATGGCTGGTAAAAGAAAAACAGATCCGGCCCCTGCAGTCCGATCCTGTACTGCCGGTAATGTCTTTTCACCGTCTGCTGCAGCGTCTTTGGCAGACGCTCCGTCACTTTCTTCCCAAATCTGTCATGTGCATAAAATGCAGGCATATTTATAATCCCCTTTCTTAATCTGAACCCTTATCTATTATTTGACTGCTGCTGCTTTGTTAAATAATACAAAGCCGATCACGAACATTACCGCGATGATCGCCACGCCGGCATTGGCTACGTTCGTGATCTGTGCCACGATACCCACTAAGGTCGTCCCCATAAAGGATGCTCCTTTCCCGCAGATATCGTAGATCCCAAAATATTCTCCCGACTTTTCTGCCGGAATGATCTTGGCAAAATAGGATCTTGCCAGCGCCTGGATCGCTCCCTGGAACATCCCCACCATCACAGCCAGGAACCAGAACTCCCACTGTTTATCCAGCTGAATGGCAAATAAAGCGATCAAAGTATAGGCTGCGATACAGACCTTGATCAGTTTCGTGGTCTCATACCGTTTGGAA
>ENA-OPZM01000342-OPZM01000342.1-human-gut-metagenome-genome-assembly--contig:-NODE-342-length-20736-cov-3.816536_pt1 | contig 20736 bp, 21 predicted proteins | sample MGYA00242478_ERZ504493 | MGnify/ENA primary metagenome ERZ504493 (study PRJEB26092, sample SAMD00036227) | human gut metagenome | host: Homo sapiens | study: EMG produced TPA metagenomics assembly of... | reverse complement strand
TTAAAAGACTCCCTAATGTTGCCAGCATATCACTAATTTCTTCTTCATCATTTTCAATAGCACGCCAATTAATAGAATCCAGCGTATTAAAAAGAAAATGCGGATTAATCTGTGCTTCTAATGCTTTAATTTCTGCATGTTTTTGACTGATTGCCGCCTCCTGAATCTCTATATTTTTCTTTTCAAGCGTCTCTACCAGATGGTTAATACGTACTGTCATTTTGTTAAACTGACGTACAATCGTATACAACTCATCTTCTTTGTTAACATCTACTTTAAGTTCTTCCGTTTGTTTTCCCTCATAATTTCGCAATCCCTGTGAAATTTTCTGGATATTTCCAATGTACCTCCCAAAAATCCCCCATACGAGTGCACAAACTATTACTACTACGATTACAACAATTATTATTACTGCCCATAAAGTATGATAAATATCTTCCCTGTAAATTGCTCTGTCAATAATATGTACAATTGACCACTGAGTAGACTGAATCGGATATTTCCGTATTTCCAATGTAGAAACATTTTTATAAATCTCCCCCAGATAAGAATCCAGACTTATATTAATAAATTTATCCTTTGTTCCGGCAATAATTTTATTATAATCATCTATAATAACCGTTTCTACCCCTTTTACAGAACTCTCACTTTCACTATTGAACAACAGACAATTATCATCCAGTGCAATAATCAGAACTCCGCTCTGTTCCTGTGTTCTAAGATCACGTACAGGAAATCCCATAAGAATCGCCTGGTCATCTCTTACTTCTTCAATACCTATATTTACAGTAGCAATAAATGTTAATGCCTGATTGTTATTCACTTCACATAGATTTCCGTTCTTTTCTTAGATTCTGACCAGATACTGTCATACTGACTTCCATACCATCGAGAATAACTCACATATTTCCCACTGTCAGAAAGAAATACAGCTGCCCTGATCTGGTCATACGTATTAATACCATTACTTAAGATTTTCTTGATTTTCAGCTCATCAACAGAATCACTGATATTATACATTTTAGCAAGATTAATAAATTCTGAATCTGCAACCAGTTCATACATTACATTTTCATAATTCTCCATTCTTTCCTGCACAATGATTTCATGCTGTTGTGCATTTTCATTCAATATATTATATGCACTGTCCAAAATCCTCTGATAATATACTCCGGTAATTATCAATGCAATCAAAAGCATAGGTATTATTGTCAGTACCAGATAAATTGTTATAATTTTCCTTTGAAAGCTATGAGGATTACCAACAAAACGTTCCAGATAATTTTTCATTATTTGTATCATTCCTTTTAAATATTGTATAACATTCTGTAGATTATAAGTTGTCTATACATCAACTTTTTATTTATATCAATTTTATAAAATTGTCTCTTTCCAAAAAGACTAATAAATTATAACATAATTTATACCGAAATAAATATATATAGTTTCATCATAGCACAAAGAAACTTATAGTGTTACTGAGAGCATAGTAAACAGTAACGTTATAGTTTAAATTCCCACAGAAATTTGCCTACAACAAAAAAACTGCTAGTAGACTATGTACTAACAGTTTTTTCAGTTACATTACCCATAGGAAAAATCTCATATCCTGAACTATATTCTTTTTATATTCTCTTTCAGTTAAAGCGAATCTCATCCGCTAATTCCTTTGCTTCTTTTACCATAATCTGAATCTGATCAAATTCACCGTTTCTGATCATATCTCCCTTTACCATCCAGCTTCCGCCACAGCACAGAATCTTATCACAAGATAAATAGTCTTTCAAATTTCCGGTATTTATTCCTCCTGTCGGCATAAATTTAAGGTTCTGGTATGGTGCTGCCATTGCCTTTATCATGGCAATTCCACCAGCCTGTTCTGCCGGAAAAAATTTAACCACTTTCAATCCTCTTTTTACAGCCTGGGCAACTTCTGAGGGGGAAATACACCCAGGAAATACCGGAATGTTTTTTTTCAGACAATAATCCACGATTTCCGGGTCAAACCCTGGACTTACAATAAATTTTGCACCAGATTTCACTGCAAGATCTACCTGTTCTGTAGTCAGTACAGTTCCCGCTCCTACCAGCATATCCGGATATGTTTCTGACATCAGACGAATACATTCTGCCGCTGCCTCTGTACGGAATGTTACTTCCGCACATGGAAGTCCGCCCTCAGACAGAGCCTTTGCTAAAGGAATCGCATCTTTTTTATCTTCCAGAACAACAACCGGCACTACTCCTAATTTCTGAAACTGTTCTTCTATTGTTTTCATAATCTCTGCCCCTTTATCTTTTAATATCAAAATTCATCTGCATCACATGACGGATCAGTGAAACATCATCGGTAATGTTTCCATCTCCATGAAGTGTATGCTTGATCGCACTGCTGGCCACTCCGAAATTTACGGTATCTTCCGGAGTAAATTTCTGCATAAGTGCGTAAATAATTCCACTTACAAACGCATCACCACCGCCAACACGATCCAGAATATTAAATGTCAGTTTTCTGCTCTCATAAGTCTTTCCCTCATACCACAGGTATGCTTTCAGACTGTTTTCACTACAGCTTGGAGAATATCGTACATGTCTGGCAATACATTTCAGATTCGGATATCTTTTAACAAATGCATTGAAGACCATCTCTTGCTGTTCTAAATCTGGCTGAAATGGGATATCATCTTTCACGTCTCCTGCACTGTAATTATTTTCGTCTTTCCATAAGTGATATGGTTCTATTCCCATCAAAACATCGACATACGGAAGACACGCTGTACAGAATTCTCTTGCCTCTTCCCAGCTCCATAATGTACTTCTGAAATTTCCATCAAAGCTGACGGTGATTCCATTCTTTTTTGCAATTTTCAGACAGTCCATGATCATTTTTCTGCAACGTTCTCCCAAAGCAGGGGTAATCCCACTTAAATGCAGCCAGGTATAGCCATCCAGTAATTTTTCCAGATCGACCTTAGTAAAATCATACTCATCAAAAGCACTGTGCTTTCTGTCATAAATGACTTTACTTGGACGAATCCCATATCCAGTCTCCAGATAATATGTTCCTAATCTATGTGTCGAAGTTTCTTCAGATGTACTGAAAATTACAGGTGTACAGTCAACATCATTACTTTTCATCATTCTTATCGCACTTTTTCCAAGGCTATTATCCGGTACAACCGTAAAGTATGAGCTGTCTATCCCAAGATTTGCCAGAGACAATGCCACATTCGCCTCACTTCCTCCATATCTCGCTTCAAAGCAATCTGCCGTCCGGATTTTTTCACAGTCAGGAGGAGTCAGACGCAGCATAATTTCACCCATTGTTATAAATCTTTGTTTTCTATTTTCTTCCTGATACATAGTCAATTCCTTTTCTCATATCCCATTTGATTAATATTCCAGATATGCACCCTTCATCGGACTTGCCGCATGCTGGCTGAATAATCTCAAAACTCCTTTTCTATATTTAGGCTCTCTTGGTCTCCAGTTTTTGTGTCTCTCTTTTAGTATCTCATCAATCTCTTCTGCTGTTTTGCGCTCTCCGGCAATTCCAATGATATTCAGTTTTCGCTCCATTACATCAATTTCAATCAGATCGCCTTCTTCTACCAGAGCGATAGGACCGCCATCTACTGCCTCAGGGCTGCAATGTCCGATCACCGGACCTGTTGAAGCTCCTGAGAATCTTCCATCCGTGATCAGAGCGATACTTTTTCCTAATTCTTTATCACTACTGATTGCCTCAGATGTATAAAACATTTCCGGCATTCCGCTTCCTTTTGGTCCTTCATAACGGATAAAGACAGCATCACCTTTCTGAACTTTATGTTTCAGAACCGCATCCAGACATTCTTCCTCACTGTCAAATGGTCTCGCACGAAGAACCGACTTGAACATTTCTTTCGGACACGCCGTATGTTTGATAACAGCACCTTCAGGCGCAAGATTACCTCTTAATACTGCAATACTTCCATCTGTTCCAATGGCTTTGTCATATGGACGGATAATATCTTCTTTTGAAATTTTAATACCATATCTCTGATTAAATTCCTGCAGACATTTATCACATTTCTCATAAAATCCGTTCTTTTTCAGATCATCAAGATTTTTACCAAGAGTCTTTCCTGTTACCGTCATTACATCAAGATGCAGATGTTCTTTAATTTCTTCCATGATGCCGGAACTCCTCCTGCATAATAGAAGCATTCTGCGGGCCATCTTCCAGCCGGACGAACATCTAACAGATATCTTGCATTTCTGTGAAGGCGGTCAAAAGTATCTCCTGTAATTTCTATTCCAAACTCATGTGCGATTGCCGGAATATGGAGAAGACAGTTTGTACTTCCTGAAATTGCTGCGTGAACCAGAATTGCATTTTCAAAACTTTCCATTGTCACAATATCACTTGGACGCATATTCTCTGTCTGCGCCAATTTCACCGCCTGTCTTCCGGCCTCTCTTGCATATGCCAGAAGATCCGGGCTGGCTGCCGGCATTAACGCGCTTCCCGGAAGTGCAAGTCCTAACGCTTCTGCCATAATCTGCATGGTTGATGCAGTTCCGATAAAAGAGCATGCTCCACAGCTTGGACATGCATTACATTTAGCCCAGTCCAGCTTTGCCTCATCAATTTCGCCTCTCTCATATTTCGCGCTGTACATGCCAAGCTGTTCAAGAGTAAGCATCTCTGGTCCGGCATTCATTGTTCCACCAGGAACAACAACGGCTGGAATATTGACTCTTGCCAGCCCAATCAGATTTCCCGGCATTCCTTTATCACAGCTGGAAAGATAGACACCTGCATCAAATGGAGTTGCATTGGCATGAATCTCTATCATATTTGCAATCATTTCTCGGCTTGCCAGACTGTAATTAATTCCATCTGTTCCCTGACTTTCCCCGTCGCAGATATCAGTACAGAAGTAACGCGCTCCAAAGCCTCCGGCTTCTGTAACACCTTTTCTGACCTCTTCTACCAATATATTTAAATGTCCGCTTCCCGGATGACTGTCACCATAAGTGCTTTCAACCATAATCTGCGGCTTCCCAAGATCTTCCTTTTTCCATCCTGTTCCGATTCTTAATGGGTCCAATTCCGGTGCTAATTTACGCATTTCCTGACTTTTTTAAATTCATGATTTTTCCTCCTGCTAAGCAATTTAGACGTAAGATTATTCGAGAAATCAACCTGTTTGTACACCAGTACATCATTTCGAAATAACCAGAGCATTTTTCAAACATGTGCTAAAATATATATGGTAATTTTTTTATTATGAAACGATAAACCATACGATCGTTGCTCCAACAATTCCTACTAAACCAACAATCGTTTCCATCACTGTCCATGTTTTCAGATTTGTCTTTTCATCAACTTCAAATAAAGATTTGGAAAGCCAGAAACCGGAGTCATTTACATGGCTGAAGGCTGTTCCTCCTGCTGCAATCGCGATAGTAAGTGTTGCAAGCTGCAACTGTGAAAGACCTGAAACCATGGGCATGTGTTGTAACTATTTTTATATTTCCGGCGCCTTGCTTGATCATGGCTACACTATAACAATTGGGTTTTCAGCTTTCAATACATATGACGTATATATATTTTTTTCTGCAAAGCGACAAAAACAGGCGGTGATTTTTCCTTATTCACCGCCTGTTTTTTGTATATTTTTACTATCTTTCATTAAAAAACGTTTTTATAGTATTCAATACGTCTGATGTATTTACATTATTATTCTTGTTTGATTGATTAATAGCAGATGTACTTATATATCATCTGGTTCATGATTTTTTCTTACTTTTTTCTTTTTTTCCAGAAGTTCCATGATTACCTGCCGGTTATAGGTCAGGTGCATATTCATGGCACATTTTGCCCCTACAGGATCTTTACGTTCAATAGAGTTAACAATTGCCCTGTGTGTTTCCAGAGTTTCCTGCATCAGACTTCTGTATGTGATATTGGCAAATATCACAACTGATGTATTGATTACAGGGATCAGACGCTCTACTACCATATTTCCACTGAGTTTCGCCAGATAACTATGGAATTCTATATCTTTCTGGATATGATTATGCCCTTGCTTGTATAGCATCTCAACTTCATTACATAATTCACGAAGTTTCGCAATCTGTTCCTTCGTTGCCTTTCTACATGCCCATGTGACAATCTCCGGTTCAATCATCAGACGGACGTCAAAAAGATCTAATGCCAGCTGATATCTGTCTTTTATCTGCCCAAATCCCAGAACATCATTCTCCATATAAACTGTACTGATCACATAAGTTCCGTCTCCACGCCGCACTTCCAGAATCCCACGGCTTACCAGCCTTCACAGCCTCACGAATTGTACTTCTTCCTACATCAAATATCCCAGCAAGCTCAAATTCATTTGGAATTTTCTCACCAATTGCAATTTGATTATCTAAGATGTACTTCATTAGCTGATCCTCGGTTTGCTGACCAAGAGTCTTTTTTATCTGTACTTTTTTCTGACTCATTGTTTTCTCCTTATGAAAAAAGAAGTATTCTGCTCCAGATATTTCTTCAGTGAAGAGACATACAGATTCCCCACCTTGCTGAGAATCGAATTCTTTCTGGTAATATAGCCGATCTCCATGTCGCTGTTCTGGTTCTGCTCATCTCCTTCGAAAGGAATTGCCAGATAGTCACTGCCATTAAGCTCCTCACAGATAATTCCGGAGCACAGGGTATAGCCATTGAGTCCTACCATCAGATTCAGCATAGTCGCCCGATCCGAAGCCTTGACTGTTCTGGAATATTCATTGGTAGACAAAATCTCCTCTGACAGATAAAAACTGCTCTTATCTCCCTGTTCGAAGGACAAGCAGGGGTATTTAGCCAGCTGGCTGTAGCTGATAGATTTCTCATTTGCCAGCGGATGATTTTTCCACAAATATACATATGCCTGACAGTCAATCAAATGATGAAACTCCAGATTCGCGGAGTGGAGAAGCTTTAGCAGTGCCTTTCTGTTGAAATCACTGAGATAAAGTACTCCCACCTCGCTTTTCATGGTGCTGACGTCACTGATCACATCTGCAGTCTTTGTCTCCCTGATGGCAAATTCATATTCTGACACATCAAACTTCTGCACCATATCCACGAATGCTTTCACTGCAAAAGAATAATGCTGGGTGGAAACGCCAAATTTCTTCTTATAGGAACCACCCTCACTGTATTTCTCAACCACACTTTCATACTGTCCGTATATCTGACGGGCATACATCAGAAATTCTGTCCCGTCATTGGTCAGTGTCACACCACGGCCGCTGCGGTTGAATATAATGATTCCAAGCTCCTTCTCAAGCTCCTTCACTGCATTGGTCAGAGAAGGCTGGGAAATATACAACGCCTCCGCAGCTTTATTTAATGAACCAGTTTCGGAAATTGTGATGATATAATTCATCTGTGTTAGTGTCATGTTGTCTCTCCCTTACATATCCTTAGATCTTTTAATCAACTTTTTTCAAAGTATTTTCTCTGGCTGTAATAATTTTACTATATCATCTGAAGTTTCTCAACATTGCAATTCCTGCAAACAAAAAATCTCCTGTGCAGACATATCAAATCGATTTCCTATCTGCTTCAGAAGATTTTTTATGAAAAATAATTACAACAGTCTGAATACCTGCTCTGCAGCTGCAGCCATATTTGCTTTTGCAGTGTCCGGATCCATTGCTTCTTCCAGTGTGGAAATTCCGCGCACGATTGGAAAGAAGGCATCTATTCCTGCTTCATTGCAGGCAACTGCCTCCTTCGTAACACTTCCTGCAAATGCAATGGTTTTTACGCCATATTTCCTGCCAAGCTTCGCAACGCCCACCGGGGCTTTTCCCATGGCAGTCTGATGATCCAAACGACCTTCCCCTGTCACAACCACATCTGCATCCTTCATCTCATCCTCTATATGGACAGCATCCAGAATAAGCTGTATTCCCGGTGTCAGCTCTCCATCCAGATAATTCAGAAATGCAAATCCAAGTCCGCCTGCCGCACCTGCACCTGCCGCATTCTGGTTATCTTTACCAATCACTTTGGCAGTAACCTCTGCATAGTTTTTCATGCCTGCATCCAGAACCGGAAGGATATCGGGGGTAACTCCCTTCTGCGGTCCATAGATATATGTAGCTCCCTGAGAACCGCAGAGAGGATTGGTCACATCACAGGCAATCCTGAAATTACACTGGGAAAGAAGTTCCTTCTTGTCTGAAATTTCTACAGATGCAATCCTTGCAAGTGCCTGTCCACCTTCCCCTACATCTTCTCTCTTTTCATCCAGAAATTTATATCCAAAGGCTCTCAGCATTCCCACTCCACCGTCATTAGTGGCGCTTCCGCCAATACCGATAATGAAGTTGCGGATACCTCTGCCGATTGCATGAAGGATCAGTTCTCCCACTCCATAGGTGGTAGCGGTCATAGGCTCCTTCTTATCTGAAAGTGTGATACCTGCTGCTGTTGCCATTTCCATAACTGCGGTATTACTTTCCCTAAGATATCCATAATATGCCTGAACCGGCTCATGATAAGGACCTGTAACTGTCACATCCACACGTTCTCCCTTCAGACCTTCGATCAGCGCATCCGTAGTTCCCTCTCCACCGTCAGCCAGAGGTTTTACGATCACTTCTGCGTCCTTTTTTGCTGCAAGAATACCTGCTTTGACAGCCATTCCTGCTTCCATGGAAGTCATACTTCCCTTAAATGAATCAACTGCAACTACAACCTTCATAGCCAAAACCTCCAACTATTTCTATTATTTAAGACGGGTGATACATATTATGTTCTTTCTCCAGTTCTTTATAAAGCTGCATACAGTTCCAGTTCTGATTATGCTCCGTCAGAACCGCCTTGTAATCCACAGGTGTACCTGCTTTCCGCAAGGTATAGAGCACCTGGTCAAACAGATTCCCGGTGATTCCTGCAAGAATCAGCATTTCCTTCTCCATCTGCTCCTGAGGGATCAGCGCTGATGGAATCTGTACCTGAGAAATCTCTTTCACTCCTGCCAGATATCCGATTGGCTGACTATAGTCCTGGGGTTCTATGGTTTTAATCCGAAGCTTAAAAGGCAGCAACGCCATCTTTAACTTGCGAAGCTTCTGCTGATCCTGAAAATTTATTAATAAAATAGTTGGTTTCATATAAACACTCCTTCTGATACAAGTAAATCCCCACCCACTACTTATTGCTCTTTACAATTGAAGCAGGGACTTCTTTGATTCGGTTAAATAATTACAACTATTATACCCTCTTCACCCGCACCTGACAATCATAATAGCCAGCATAGGACTTTTTATGTCACAGGAATATTACAAAATAATTTCCGGCAACGCAGAAAACAGGCTTCGATATCTGTTTCATCGATGCCTGTTTTTCTGTGTTACAATTTGGAGCGGCATGGCTTTATCAATTACAAACTATTTCGCAGGATGTTCCTTGAGCATTTCGGAAACACTCCCACTCAAATAAGAAAACAGCGGGAAATATTGTAATTCACACATTATTGTGGTAAAGTAGTGTCGTGCTATTTTTCCTGAACCCGGTATCTTATCACAGTTATAGGCCGCAGAAATTTTACCAGATTTGCGCATCACTCAATCCGTCTGCCAATATAGTCCTCGGGTATCAGGAAATGAAAATAAAGAGGAGGGAACAAATGAAAAAATTCTATTCGTGGTATAAAAAACATATTACCGCAGCAATCTTTACCGGTCTGATCCTTGGTATCATTACCGGACTGTTTCTGGCAAACCGTTTCGAACCGGTACTTGCCATCACAAGCCTTATCGGAAGCATTTACATGAATGCCCTGAACATGATGATCTTTCCACTGGTCTTCTGTTCCATTATCATGGGTATCTCCAGCATCGGTAATGCCCGCACAACCGGCAAGATCACAGCCGGCGCCATGATCTTTTTCCTGTGCACCACAGCACTTGCCAGCCTGGCAGGACTGATCATCCCGCGGCTGATCCATCTCGGTGAGGGTGTTAAATTCGAGATGGCAACTTCCGACATTCAGGCAACTGAGATGACCAGCATTCTGGACACCATCAAAAACCTGATCCCATCCAATCCGGTTGCAGCTTTCGCAAACGGAAATATGCTTCAGGTACTTGTATTCGCAGTCATCGTAGGCTTCACACTTATCGCCATCGGCGAAAAGGGTACTGCACTTCTGAAAGTCATCGATTCCTGTAACGAAGTCTGTCTGAAAGTCATCAGCACAGTTATGTACTTCACACCTATCGGTGTATTCTGTACTATCGTTCCTGTTGTAGAAGCCAACGGTACAGAAACCATCATTCACTGGCAACTCAGCTGATCATCCTGTATGTGGCATTTTTCGGATTTGCCCTGGTCATTTACGGCGGCTCCGTGAAATTCATCGGCAAAGAAAGCCCTGTGAAATTCTTCAAAGCAATGCTTCCTGCCGCTCTGAACGCATTCGGAACCTGTTCCAGTTCAGCGACCATTCCGATCAGTAAACAGCGTATGGAAGACGAAATGGGCGTATCCAACAAGATCACAAGTATTGCCATTCCTCTTGGCGCTACTGTAAACATGGATGCCGTATCCATCCTGATGTCATTCATGATCATGTTCTTCGCCAATGCATGCGGAATTAACGTAAGCATTTCCATGATGATCATAATCCTTCTGGCAAACGTACTCCTGTCAGTAGGAACCCCGGGAATCCCTGGCGGTGCCATCGCATCCTTCGCAGCCTGGCAACCATGGCAGGATTACCGGCAGGAGTTATGGGTGTTTATATCAGTATCAATACACTCTGCGATATGGGCGCAACCTGCGTCAATGTTATCGGTGATATGGCAGGATGTGTGGTTCTTAAGGAGAAGATTAAATTAGAAGATTAAGCAACCCCTAAAGCTGTTGTTTCCAATCGACTTAACGCAAAAAAGCTGCTGTGCATTTCTATAACTGAAACGCACAGCAACTTTTTTATTTACAGCAATTTCTTCATCACGTTACTCTACACCGAATAACTGCTCCGCGGTTTATCGATTAAATTGCTGTCTGTCTCTATTTCTTTAATCCGGTTGTAACCTTGCAGTTAGTTACTTTCAGGCTTCCTTCAGAAGCAAAGAGTGACAGACTTTCTCCCGGACGTTTATATGCTCTTGCATTTAATGCAACACCGTCTACATAGATTGTAGCAATTGTATCATCTACGATCATTTTGATATTATATTTCTTACCAGGTACCAGCTCCAGCGGTCTCTCCAGTCCGATATTCTGGTTTGCAGGCCATGGCCAGTTTGGTTTTTTCTCAAATACATATCTGTCTTCTGTTACATTAAATACGAACTGGTAAGACTCAGCTTTATCCTCATCTTCATAGAATCTCACACCGAAAGTTCTGGTTCCTTCTGTGAATTCCACATCTGCTTCGAATTTGAAGATATCTCCTGTGTCTTTTGCAACTACTTTTTCTGTACTCTTAGTTGGAGTATCAATTACAAAATCTTCTGTCTTTTCTTCTTTATCAAATGCATTCCATACAGTTTCCGGAATTCTTACACCAAGAGTTCCGTCTTCTCTCTGATAAACCTCATGTGCCATAAATGTTCCTGCCCAGATGAAGTTATTGTCATCATCATCCTGATCCTTGGTAGCAACCCAGCCAAAGAGGATTCTCTGTCCGTTCAATTCAAAAGTACGTCCTGCATAATAAGCTCTGCCGTCAAATGCATCATCTTTCGGTGCAATCCATGGACCTTCCAGACTCTTGCTCATACGGTATACCATTTTGCTTCTGTCACTGTATTCTGTCACAATGTGATACCACCAGTCACCAATCTTAAATAAGTCTGGCATCTCATGCATAGTATAGAGATCCGGTGCCCAGAAATCTCCTTCAAATTTCCAGTTTTTCAGGTCTTTGGATGTGAATTTAACAGTTCTTCCTGTCTGTCTTGTCTTTGGTCCCTGTAATCTTGCGCCAAGGATCAGCAGGTACTGATCATTTTCCTCATCGCGGATCACCCATGGATCTCTCCAGTCATCCGGGTCATAGCCTTCCTGTGGAGTGAAGGTAAGTGCATCCTGAGTTTTGTGCCATGTTACAAGATCATCGCTGTATGCATGCATCAGAACCTGAGATGGTTTTCCAAGTGCCGGATAATCACGGTTATAACTGTATAGAAAATATGATACTGTCCTTCTGCCTCGAAAACACTTCCTGCAAAGATAAACTGATCCTGCTCTTCATCTGTTCCTCTCGGAATTGCCACACCTTTATCTTCGTAATGTACAAAATCAGAAGTTGTTGCCAGATCCCAGCCAAATGGTTCTCCAAATGGTCCCGGTTTTCTGGTATCTCTCTGATGATATAAATAGAATTTATCTCCATGTCCAAATGGCATACAATCGCCAAACCATGTTCCCGGGAACTGATAGTATAATTTCTGCATAGTCTTAATCTCCTTTTTTATACTTTATTTCACTTTACAGGCCTGCTTGTACTTTTCCGGCAAGCCTGTTATTTACTCATAAATCAAACTACTGTTATCAGGTAATTCTTGCATATTATCAACCTTTTACTGCACCTGCTGTCATACCTGCCAGCATCTTCTTGCTGCTGAAGAAGTAGAAAATAAATACCGGAAGTACTGTTACAGTGATGGCTGCAAATGTACCACCCAGTCTGTCAGTCCCATGCTTCCTACGAAGTCATTTAAACCAAGTGTAATGGTTTTCATATCTGTAGATCTGGTAAATGTATAAGCATTAATATACTCATTCCAGCAGAATACTGCCTGCATGGTTGCTACTGTGATAATAGAGTTCAGTGACATCGGAACCACCATCTTAAAGAAACATCCTATCGGTGAACATCCATCAATGATCGCCGCTTCCAGCATTTCTTCAGGGAAGAATTTGCTGAATGAATAAAACAGCTGAATGGAATAAGACAGTGAAAAAGCAATCTGTGGCAAAATAATTGCCGGGTATGTATTGATCAGTCCCATCTTATTAAAAATAGTAAACAATGGAATCAGTGCAACCTGCATAGGAAGCATCAATCCAAGAAGGAAATAATTAAGGACAAATTTTCTGCCTTTGAATTTGATTTTGCTTAATGCAAATCCAGCCATCAATGCAAATAAAAGCAGAGGAATCAATACACCGATCAAAACAATGATACTGTTTTTAAAATAAGTCAGCATATGGCTTTTTGTAAAAACATTGATAAAGTTTGTCAGCACCCATTTTGACGGGAGTGCATATGCCGGTAACTGTCTGAAATCATCCAGTGACTTAAAGCTTGAAGTAAATACATAGAAGAAAGGATAAACTGCATCACAACAAGGATTAATGCGATAACCCATTTAATGATGCTCGGAATGGTTGTTTTTTTCTTTTTCATTCGTCATCCCCTCCTCCTGTAAATTTACGGAATAACATTCCAACTACCATACAGATGATTACGATCATGATCGCTACAGAACTTCCGTAACCATATTTCATACTGCTGAACGCCTGTTTATACATATAAGTTGTCATAAGTTCAGAAGCATTTCCCGGTCCTCCATGTGTTAACAGATAAGAGAACTCGAAAGATCTCAGGGAACCATTCAGTACCAGCAGACAGTTTGCAATGATAACCGGTTTAATATAAGGAATTCTTACATAAAGATATTCCTGCCATGTTGATGCTCCATCGATCAGTGCTGCTTCTCCCAGTTCATCCGGAACACCGATCAGTGCTGCATAAAAGATAACCATATACAGTCCCAGGTATTTATATGCTTCTACAAAAGCTGTTACATACAGTGAAATCTGAGGATTGGAAATCCACTCCATCAGTTTCAGAGATGGATCGATGAATGATAATACCTGATTCACAATACCGGTTGGAGTTACTGATAATAACTTTGTAAAAATCTGGCAAATCGCTACAGAAGAGATAACTACCGGAATATAATACAGAGTCTGTAAAGCAACTCTTCCTTTTTTAATACGACTGAGGAGAATCGCAAATAATAATCCTCCAAATACCTGAATTGCCACATTAATTACAGTATAAACAAGAGTATGCCCTATTGTAGCTCTGAAAACTTCATCCTGCGTAACAAGTTCTATATAGTTTTTTAATCCTACAAATACTTTCTCTCCAACACCACCCCAGTCAAAAAAGCTATAATAACCAGCCCATATGATGGAAACAATTACAAATGCTGTATAAATAAGAAATGCTGGAAAGATGAATAAAAGGATGACTGACTTTTTTCCAAATGCTTTCTGCACAGTTCTTCCTCCTCTCTTTCTCTGAAAGAGACTGACAAGGCAGCTGTCAGTCTCTGTTTATTATTATTGAAAAATCACTTACTTTTTACAAAAGAATCACAGGTTTCGATAAATTCATCCGGAGTGGTAATTCCCTGAGCCAGTTTCTGCTGTTCATCTGCAATTTGGGTCAGATTTTCTGAATCAAGCTTATCATCCCATGAGGTCCATGCTGTTTCAGCATTTTCAAATAACGGCTGAAGATCATAGAAAAGCTGTGGAAGTCCTTCTGGAATATCATCGTTAAACGGTGAGAAAATATTTCCTTTGTTGTAACAAGCCTCTGAATAATGTTCACATGCATAATCAAAGAATTCCTGCATAGTGTCGTCATATGTAGCCTTATTATATCCAATACCAAATCCTGCGTGAATTGGAATATTTGTCTCCATATTATCCATTTCTTCTGTGTCAGGCACAGGGAAAAATCCTATCTGACCTGCATCATACATATCCTCAGCAAGATTGATCTGACCTGAACCACTGTAGAAAATTCCACCAGTGCCACCATAGAATAAGTTTGTGGCTGAAGTGTAATCTACACTTGCAAATCCTGGTTCAAAATATCCTTTTGTTCCAAGATCATAAACCAGATTTACACCATATTTGGCAGCTTCATTTTTGGCAAAAGAGTCTGTTCCAGCCTGATATCCAGTGATAAATTCCGGACCTGTTACTCTCCATGGAGAGAATGAAAGATATCTCATAATCTGCCATACATCTGAACCACCGATAATAACCGGAATTTCTCCTATATCCGCAAGTTTCTGACAGTCTTCTTCAAATTCTTTCCATGTTGTCGGAGTTTCTTTAATACCGGCTTTTTCAAAGAGATCCTTCCTATACATAAAGAATTCACAATATAATCCCTGTGGGAAAAGATACAAATTACCATCATCTGCATCTGTAAGGAAATCTCGTACCGCACCATTCATCTTATCCGCATATCCATTTCGATCTAACTCAGCACCTAAATCCACTAATGCATCAATGTCTTTACATGCTTTAGAAAGTGTTCCATTGGGGCATCCGAAGATATCTGGTAATGTATCACTATTGATATACATCTGTAATTTCGTAAAATAATCTTGTTTATCATTAACCATTTCTATTTCATAGTCAATGCCTTTCTCATCACAGAAATTTTTCAACAAATAGTCATAAACCTGATACTGTTCTGTCGATTCTGTTGAGTTTAATAAAGCAGTAATCTTCGTTCTTTTCCATCATCCGATTTCTTCGCAGAAGCTGTAACTGCTCCCATGCCTGTCAGAAGACTGGCTGTCATAGCTGCCGTCATGGCAAGTGATAACACTTTTTTCATTTTCCTCATTTACTTGTTTCCTCCTTTTAATTTGTGTTTCCTCGTTCTTGATGATTTTATTTTAGTCTTTCTGCCTTTTATAAACAATTGGAAATAAAAGTAAAAATAGGAGATTTGTGCACAAATTTTATACTGTGCACAAATCTCCTGTTCTATCGTCAGGCAGATAAAATCATCCGCCTCGCTGCTTGCCTGATTCGGTTAAATGACTTACCTGATACAGTTAACCTCGCTGTTTATATATATTTCCTGAATTCATTGGGTGTAATACCGTAACGCTTTTTGAATACTTTTATGTAATATCCAAAGTCTTTGTATCCTACCATTCTGCGATTTCATATTGTTTATATTTATTATCTGCAATCAGTTTCTCCACCTGTTGGAACCGGACATCTGTCAGATATTCCAGAAAACTCTTTCCGGCATATTTCTTAAGAAGGCGGCTGATATAGGTTCTGCTTACATGGAATTTCTCAGTCAGATCATCCATAGATAAATCTCCTGAATAATTCTTCTCAATGTAAGAAAGAACACTCTGAACCAGTTTCCGGTTCCGTTCATCAGTTCCTTCTGTATTCTGTTTAATCAGCGTTCCAAACAGATTCAGCAGACAATTCAACACCTCTTCTGTGTTCTCGCACTGACAGATTCTTTTTATTCCATCCTGAAGCACAGAAAGATTCCAGTTTTTATTATGAATTTCACTGTCAACTGCACAGATATATGGAAATTTCATACATCCCAAAAGTAAATCCATTGCTGCAAATTTCACCGGAGATACATCTTCCGGTGCGTTTCGAAACATCTGATGAAGTTCATCCTCCGCTTTCTCAAAACTGTCCTGAAACAAAGTCATCATAAAATGTGTTTTTTCACCGGAAGTAATCACAAAGTCTGTCTGTTTTTCATATTGCAGATCTTCGTATCTGAGTATGATATTCGTACCCAGATAAACACATTGCCTGCATGCTGTCTGTGCCTTACGGTACTGTGCATTTGCCTGATATTCGTCCACTTCTACATCGCTCAATCCAAAATTCATATGTGCTTTCAGATACCGTTCTACTTCTACCTGTATCTTACTGCATGCCTGCAATGCTTTTTCCATACATACTGCGTTTTCTTCTTCCTTTTCAAACAAAAGAATAAAATTATATTCTGCAGTTGCTGTATTATAATCGCTCAAAACCTGAATTCCAAAATCATTAAAAATTTCCTCAAAAATATTGATGCATGCAAATTCCTCTATCCATTTATCTCCTGTATGGATTTTATTTTCTCCAACAACTTTTCGCCCTACACACACAATATATTTCTCTATTGTCAGATTCAGAGATTCTGCCTGCTCTTTTACAACTCCTTTTCCCTGGATTCTTCCATACAGAAGATTTCCCGCAAATTTGGATCTCAGCTGCGGAACTGACCTGTTGAAATATTTCTTCAGATCCCGGATTTCCTGCTGTTTTTCCTTCCTTGCATGAATTTCCCCTGCAATCCGGGCAGCCATTGCCTTTAACTCATCATAGTCCACCGGTTTGAGAAGATATTCTTCCACACCAATGCTGATTGCTTTCTGAGCGTAGGCAAAACTGTCATATCCTGTCAGTATCACTATAACCGCATTGGGATAAATCTCATGTGCTTTTTCTGCAAAATCCAGTCCATCCATTCCCGGCATCTTCACATCTGTAAGGATCAGATCCGGTTTCGCCTGCTCCAGTTTCTCCAGCCCTTCCAATCCGTTCCTTGCAGTTGCAGATATACGGTATCCATAATCGCTCCATGGAAACGAACATAAACCATCCAGAATAATATATTCATCATCTAATATCATTACCTGCAATTCCATTATCTCTCGTCTCCCCTTTTTTTGTTATTTTCATTTACAGTTTCATCGTATTTCCTGTAAGTAACTCCCACATTACCGTTCATCGGAATTTCCAGTATTACCTGTGTTCCCTTCCCCGGTTCTGATGTAATGCTCATCCTTGCCTTGTTCTGATATACATAATCCAGTCTCTTTCTCACCGCATACACTCCCAGATGAGTATGTGTCCGCTCTGCTTCATGATCTGGCTCTTCCTCTGTCCCCATCAGTTTCTCCAACTGCTCCTGTGACATTCCAACTCCATCATCCTTTACTGTAAATACTGCCATTCCATCTGTAATTTCTCCTGAAACATAAAGGAAACAGTCCCATGTCGCATTTTCCACACCATGAACTACCGCATTTTCCACCAGTGTCTGAATAGTCATCTTCGGAATCTCTAATTCATTTAATCTCTCATCCACTTCAATATAAGATGTAAATTTATCTCCATATCTGGTTTCCTGTATGTAAAGATAATCCTGTACATATTTTATTTCCTCACGAATATAAACCATACTTCTTTTATTGCTGATACTTGCACGCATCAGACTGCTGATAGAAGTAACCATACGACAAATATTATCCTCGCCCTTCTTTCGCGCCATCCAGTTGATTGTATCCAGTACATTATAAAGAAAATGCGGATTAATCTGTGCCTGCAAAGCCTGGAATTCAATATCTTTGTTAACTGTTTCCATCTCCACAACCTGTTTTATCAGCTGCTCTATTTTCTCTATCGTCTGGTTGAAAACAGAATTCATGGCTCCAATCTCATCCCTTCTTCCTTCCGGAAGACGGACAGAAAAATCCCCCTCCGCAAACTGCTGCATTGCTTTACTTGTACGCTTGATCGGACCGGCGATTCCCTTTGCCAGAATATCAGCAAGAAAAATACACAACATCAAACTTGCCAAAATAAGCATGATTGTCGTTTTCTGTAATCCTCTGGCTGTTTTCTGTAAGAAACTCATAGGAATCATTCCTACAACTGTAAGTCCTGTGTCAGAACTTCTCTGATATACACAGTCATAACCCTGTCCATCTGCAGTAAACAGAAAATCTCCTGTGTTACCTGATATTTTTTCTATCCAGCTTCTGTCACTGATTGTCGCATCATTCTCTGCACTCTCTATCAGAACATTTTTGTCACTGTCCAGAAGAAAAATATGTGCAGACAAAGAATCTCTGGCTGTGATCGTCATTTTTTTCAGATAGCTCAGCTTAATAGATGCTCTCAATATTCCCACTGACTTCATAGTCAGAGAATCTTTGATCTGCTTTGCCATATACATCAGGCCTTCCTCAGAAGCATTATAATAAATACAGCGTCCTTTTGCCTGCTCCGCCAGTTCACAGGATGTCTGAGCGGTATTTTCATTAATCTCATGATTATTTGCCAGCAGATGATTTGCTCCGTTATAACCATACAGCTGGATATCATTCATATAAATACTTGTATATCCCTGTAAAAGCAGCCTTCTGATCTGCCTGATCTTGAATAATAGGAATACAGCTCTGTGCCATCCGATTTATATGGTTCATCAGACTCCAATTCCTCCTGAACCGTATTGTTATTTGCAATATACTCAAATGAATTCCTCACCATATCAAAATAATGATCCAAATTCACCGACAACTCGTTCACCACTCCCGCAGACTGCTTCCTTGTCTGTTCTGTCACAATTGAAGATGCAGACATATACTGCGAAACACTGGCAGCCAACAGAACAACCAATGCTACCCCTAACGTACAATACAGAATTTTTCTCTGTATCGACAGATTAATATACCACTTCTTTAAATTTTTCATCTCTCTTTTCCCTTTAATGCCCCTTTATTTTTCCCGTTTTTCACTGCTGCGGTCTATTCCGGACAGCTAAAAAGCCGACACACTGCTTCCAGTCAATGTATCGGCTTTACTGCTTCATTTTATTATACAGGTATATTCCGTAACTTTTTCTGTTTTACAGATACTGACTGAATTCCACTTTCTCCTTGTTCGGACCCTCAATGGTAAAAAACTTCACACCATTTTCCCAGAATGGCAGGAAATGAATGGTATCCTGTGTGGAGTTTAAACCAGCTTCATTAATATACCGGAAAATCTCCTCAATATCTCTTACATCAAGTGCAACATGATCGATCGCTCCATGCTCCATCTTCGCCGCATGATTCTCATAAGTCTCCACTACCAGAGTTCCCAGTTTCAGAAACACAACCTTCTCATTCGCTTCCTCATTTACGGTCTCAAATGCAGTCTCAAAACCAAGTTTATGATAAAACTCCACAGTTTTATCAATGTCATTTGTCGGAATCCCGATATGCTGTACCCCTGTTGAATAATTCTTTAAATCCATGATCTTTACCTCTTTCTGCTCATCTTTGTAGCTTTTACTCATTTATTTTCATAATTTTACTTATCCAAAATATACGCAGAAAATCATTCGATTGTCAAGAGTAACAACTGATTCTTTTCACTTGACCCCTCCGCTCCCACCACCTCATCCATTTTCTCTTACACAGCCAATAGCCAGCGTGAAGCAGCATCTCTCTGCAGGTGAATTTGGAGGGGGCTAAGTAACTCTAAGGTGGGGGAAATCCGCGTTATGAAGAAAAATAGCAACCTGTCTGAGCGGAGTCTGCGACGGAGCGAGTTTTGCATTTTTCTTCATGCTTTTAGCGGATTTCCCCCACCTTAGAGTTACTTAGCCCCCGGAACTGAACCTGCAGAGAGATGCTGCTTCGCGCGTCCCTTATTGTCTGTGTACGCCCCACACCAACAAACTTCCCCCAAATACTTACAAAAACCTCTTGACTTTCAAAACAAACAGCGTTAAAATTGCTTTAGCTTTTTAAACAGCTAAACCTATAACGCATAAATTCAACGAAGGGAACCAGTAAAAACAGTCCCCCTGTCCTCAGAGAACTGCAGTCCGGTGAAATGCAGTGACAGACCTGTTTCGAATATCATCCCCGAGAAGGAAAGCCGAACCCTTGAATACAGCCATCACAGATATTGCCATATTCACAGTAAGCTTCCCCGGCCGCCCCCCGTTACAGGAGCCGCGTATATCGGTACGTTGCAGAATCGTACTTGTTTCAAAGGTGAAACAGGGTGGTTACGGAATATCATATGTCCGTCCCTGCGTGGGGCGGACTTTTTTTATGTTATAGGAAATTACTCCATAATATTCCTATAACATAAAAAAG
>ENA-OPZM01000341-OPZM01000341.1-human-gut-metagenome-genome-assembly--contig:-NODE-341-length-20747-cov-4.804171_pt1 | contig 20747 bp, 25 predicted proteins | sample MGYA00242478_ERZ504493 | MGnify/ENA primary metagenome ERZ504493 (study PRJEB26092, sample SAMD00036227) | human gut metagenome | host: Homo sapiens | study: EMG produced TPA metagenomics assembly of... | reverse complement strand
GTTACTGTTCACTCCGTTCACAGTAACGTAGCCAAAATTCATTCCAGATTGCTGCGGCAATGGAATTTTGGCTTGTATGTCTCGGGATTTTGGCATATTCATGCCAAAACACCTCGCGGGACAGTGGCATGTGAACAGTAACACAAAATATTCTCTGAAATTGTCATAAGTCATGATACAGAGAATAAAAAAGCATTTTTATCCATACTATTTTCATGTAACAAAATACAGTATTTCTAAAAAAAGGAGACAACAGACTATGATTTTAAAAGAAAAGGAACGTTCAGTAATCGAAGATCTTCAGACACAAGAGAAAAGCTGTGTGGAAAAGTATGGAAAATACGCAGAACAGGCCAGAGACCCGGAGCTTAAAAATCTTTTCCGGAATATCCAGCAGGAAGAACAGAAGCATTATGAGTCTTTGTCAATGATTCTTTCCGGAAGTGTGCCTGAATGTAACTGTAATGACAGATCAGGCAGAGACTATCAGCCAAAAGCAGTCTATACAGCTATGAGTTCACCGGAAGATAAACAACACGATGCGTTTCTTGCAACAGACTGTATTGGTACAGAGAAGCTGGTGTCAGGAACATACAATGATGATGTATTTGCCTTTGGCGACAGTGGTGTACGCAAGCTGTTGGCTGATATACAGATTGAGGAGCAGAATCATGCGGAGATGCTGTATAAGTATAAGACAGTGAATGGAATGTTATAACAGCGAAAAGGATGTCGGATTTGCTCTCGGCATCCTTTTTATATGGGATTATACAGGATAAAATAGTATAAAAAAATGTCAAAATATTTTATTGAAACTCCTCGTGATTTTGTTATGATATAGTAAGATTATGTCGGCAGAAGGTCAGTACTATAGATATATAGAGAATCGGAGACAAAATTCAGAAAGGGGATTTTTACATATGTACACAGGAAACTATGAATGTCTGGAATTATTTGTAAAACCAGAAGCCGGGAAAAAAGGCAGTGTGAGCCTGAAGAAGGTAAAAGAAAACAAAACAGAAATAAAAGAACTGCAGCATATCTATGGGAACTGGATTAAATTCCCGACAGATAAAGATACAGAATACGAGATTACTGCACAGGACTGCACCATTACCTTTGCTTATTTAAGCGAATGTGAAAATATCCTGAAGAATGGAATCTGCGTACTGAATACCACAGATAATTTTAAAGCAATGAATAAAGAAGAATTTTTTAAATTCATTGACACTCCGTACAGAGAGCAGTATCATTTTTCACCAGTTGTGAACTGGAATAATGATCCTAATGGACTTTGCTGGTTTAAGGGTTATTATCACCTTTTCTATCAGCTGAATCCTTTTGGACAGGAGTGGAATAATATGTACTGGGGACATGCAGCAAGCAAGGATCTGATGCACTGGACACATCTTCCGGTTGCGTTAGAGCCTCAGGAAGAAATCCTGGATAATCTTGCAATCAAAGGTGGTGCTTTCTCCGGAAGCGCACTTCCGATGGGAGACAAGGTATACTTCTATCTCACAAGACATATCGGACCTCAGGATGATGGATGGGACACTGTTCAGTATCAGACAATGACAAAGAGTAGCGATATGATTCATTTTGAGCCGGAAAAAGAGATTATCAGGGAGAAACCGGAAGGTACTAACTATGATTTCCGCGATCCGAAAGCAATTAAGATCGGTGAGAAGTATTATATTGTATTAGGTGCATGCGTAGATGAAAAAGGAACATTTCTTCTGTACGAATCTGAAGATGCAGAGAACTGGAAATACAGATGTCCTCTGATTACAGAGAAAACAAAGATCAGAACCATTGAGTGTCCGGACTTTTTCCCATTGGATGATAAATATGTAGCTATGGGCGCATGGATGAGCCATTATGATGAATACGGAAGATTCCAGCAGTGCAGATATTATGTGGGAGACTGGAACAGTGATGCAATGGATGTTCATACACAGCAGTGGGTAGACTTTGGAAGCAACTGCTATGCAGCACAGAGTTTTCAGCATGAAGACCGCAGGATCCTGATTGGTTGGATCAGTGATTTCTATGGAGAGCATATTGCTACAGAGCCGGGAGCTTATGGAAGCATGACTCTGCCAAGAGAACTTCATGTGAAGAATGAACATGTATATACAAAACCTGTAGAGGAAGTTTATACTCTTCTGGGGGATACAGTATATGAAGGCACAGGCAGTGAAATCAAAGTCGGCTCCATTGCAGATAACAGATATTATGCATCTGTATCATTTGAAGAAACAGGAGATTTCAACATTCTTCTTGGTCAGGATGGGGATAAATCCATCAGTCTGACTGCAGAAGGGGGAAAAGTATTCTTTAAAATGGCTGGTGTGAAGAGTGATAAGATACAGTTTGTTTCTTCTGTGGAGAAATGCAGAAATGCAGAAATTTTTGTAGATGGAAGAACAATTGAGGTATATTTAAATGATGGAGAAGATGTTGGAACCAGACTATTCTACAATAGTAACAGACAGGGGATATTCTGCCTGAACAGTGAAAAAGATGCGCAGGTGAAAATTTGTGAAATGAAATCCATCTGGAAATAAATCAGAGATTTCAGAAATCGGAATCTTAGATTTTTTCGAATATCCGTTTGACTTATGGAAACGTTATAGAAAATGAGGGATAAATAGAAATGACCACATCTATGATAAAGGGCAATCCGCTGAAACTGATGTTACAGTTCGCGTTTCCTTTATTATTAGGAAACTTGCTGCAACAGACTTATAATATTATTGATGCTGCGATCGTAGGCCAGATTCTTGGCGCAAAAGCACTGGCAAGTGTAGGAGCCAGCAGCAGTATTCAGTTTCTGGTACTGGGATTCTGCATGGGAAGCTGTACAGGCTTTGGTGTTCCTGTAGCTAAATATTTCGGTGCGGAGAAAATAGAAAAAATGCGGGATTATATCTTTAATGGAGCTGTATTATGTGCAGGAATCGCAGTGATCCTGACGGCATTATGCAGTGTTTTATGTCCTCAGATTCTGCATATTTTATCTGTACCAGAGGACATTTATGACAATGCATATAGTTATTTGCTAATCATTTTCCTGGGGATTCCCTTTACGATTTTATATAACTATCTGTCCAGTATTTTGAGGTCAGTGGGAGACAGCAGGACACCGTTTATATTTCTGGCGTTATCTGCTGTTCTGAACATTTTTCTGGATTTATTCTGTATCGTAGTGCTGAAACTTGGATGTGCCGGAGCTGCCATTGCAACCATTTCCGCACAGGCGATCAGTGGAATCTTGTGCCTTATTTTTATTATCCGCAAAATGAAACTTCTGTGGCTCAAGAAAGAAAACAGGACAATAAAAGGGGATGCAGTAAAGGAACTTCTGGCAATGGGAATGCTACGGGACTTCAGTTCTCCATCACAGCTATCGGAAGTATGGTTATGCAGTCTGCGAACAACGGGCTTGGAAGTACATATGTATCAGCTTTTACTGCAGCAATGAAGATCAAGCAGTTTACCATGTGTCCATTTGATGCTATCGCAACCTCTGCTTCTGTATTCTGCAGCCAGAATCTTGGAGCAGGACAGTCTGACAGGATTAAGAAAGGATTGCGCTGTGGTATTACAGTGGGAGTAGGATATGGTATTGTGGCAGGAATTTTACTGATTTTTGCAGGGCATACACTTTCTATGCTGTTTGTTGGAAAGAGTGCGGTGGCAGTTCTGGATGCCTCTGCCAAATACCTCAGATGTATGGGATTTTTCTACTGGAGTCTTGGTATTCTCAATGTCGCCCGTATGGTAACTCAGGGACTTGGATATTCAGGCAGAGCCGTTTTCTCCGGCGTAACAGAAATGATCGCCAGAACAGTTGTCTGTCTTGGATTTGTAGGAACTTTTGGCTTCACAGCCATCTGCTTCGCAGACCAGACTGCCTGGATCACAGCAACCTGCTATATTTTTCCGACATGCCTGTGGTGCATCCGAAAGTCTACAAAAATGCTTGCATCTATAGCAGTCCGAGTAAATAATGCATCATAATCCAGCCCATCAGAGTGTGAAATTCTGCGTCATATATCTTCCTTGTCTTTCGCACTCTGCTGAACTGTCTTAAATGCATTATTTATTAGGACTGTTATAATAAAAGTATGACAAAATAAGAAAACAGCTATGCAAGAGCAGCAGATAAAAATATCTGTACTCTTCATAGCTGTTTTTATGTATGGTTTATATATGGTAAAGCTATTGACTATATGGATATCAGGTTAAAAGAGCTTCTGCTCAGATGCTTTTTTATCCGTAAATGGTCCTGCGACAGTTTTGACATCTCTGTGATTTCCAAAGAAATCCTGATTAAAGATAATCGGGCTTCCGTCAGGATTTTCGTATTTCTGCTCCGGTTCGAATGCCATACCAAGTGTTTCAGTTGAGATGATACCGTCGTTTTCTTCTTTGATGATATCATACAGGTTGGTCTTCAGATACCAGCCATCTTCTTTCTCTTCAACAGAGATATCTACAGTGTGTTCTGCATCTGTGACTGCATTTGTTTCTTTTTCCCATGCACGTGCTCCATTGAAATAGAGATTGCCGGATGCCCATACAGGAAGATGATCATAATAGCAGTTGCCTGTTGTTTCAGAACCCATTCCGCAGTAACCTTCGAACTGTCTGTTCCATTCATCAAAGGTTGGATATCCGTTAAATTTGAAAGTTCCTGTGATCACATTGCAGTCATCCCACATATTTCCATTGTTACCCATAAGATCAGCCAGATCCTGCATACAAGGACGGATCGGTTTCTGAACGAAGATGTTGTTGTAGAATCTGTCATCTCCATGAAGGATGGTCATAAATCCTGCAACCTGAGTTCCGTGTTTGGTGTGATATGGAGTATATCTCGGAGATGGAATATCAGGTGCACCGTTGTCTGTACCGATACCAACAGAAACGAAGCCGCCGCAGATCAGGTTATGTACAAGGGCAACACCCTGGGTTGCAATTTTCAGTGCACGGTCAGACAGCAGGATATTGTGGTCGATTAATGTCGGACCATGGGAAACCTCAACGAAGATATCTTCTCCTACGCTTGTGACAGCGTCATCCCCTGCCTCGAAGTCATTAGGAAGAGCATTGTCATGGAAGAGATTTCCTGTAACGCGGGTTCCCTGTGCCTGCCAGTCAAGCCACAGACCACGGGTGCAGTTGTGGATATGGTTGCGGCGGAAAATAACATCGATAGCAGCATGCATTTTGATACCGCCGATCTCTGCTCCTGCCAGATTCTGCTTGTTGTTAATGTGATGAATATGGTTGTCTTCAATAACAGAGAATACGCCTCCAAGATGTCCTACAATACCTGTCTGACCGCAGTCATGGATCTCACATCTGCGCACAATATGGGAACCGATGTGTTCTTTATCCCATCCTTCATAGGAAGCTTGGCAGATGCAGTCGCGTTCTGTCTGAGTTCCGTCTTTGTATTTCCACTTTAACCATTTGTTATCATTTTCAGGCTGCAGATATTTACCAAGAGAAATACCGCTGCATTTGGATTCATAGATTTCACAGTCTTCGATGATCCATCCTTTGGACCAGTGAGGACCGACCATTCCCTCCTGATAAGCGGTAGGGGGAGCCCACTGAGTAGCAGCCTGACTGATGCGGAAACCGGAGAGAGTGATATATCCGATTCCTTCACTTTCTGGATAGAAGCAGTTTCTTCTTACACCGATCTCAACATTTTCTTTATTGGGATCTTTTTCATGGAAGTTTGCATAAATAATTGTCTGATTATTGGCTTCATCCTGTTCTGCGTACCATGTATATACAGAGAAATCAGGATCCCATGAGATAGTACTTTTTTGTGGATTTTTAACTTTATCCAGAGTGGTTACTTCATACATGGATTTTTCATTCAGGTATACATCTCCTGTATGAGCAATAAATGTAGCGATAAACCAATCTCCGGATACCAGGGTAGTAAATGGGTTATAATCACCGAAGATTCCGTTCGGAATGACTGCTTTCCATACAGTGCCTTCTACATTTTCCCAGTCTTTGACAGCTTCACTTCCTGTAATGTGCGCCTGTCCTTTTATTGCAGAACGGTAGGTGATACGCTTGTCTGCCGTTCCAGCGTGAATCGGATTAACAGCTTCACGGTATAATCCCGGTGCAACGATGACTTCATCTCCCGGAAGTGCCTTTGCAGCGGCCTCCTGAATAGTTTTGAATGGATTTTCTTTTGTTCCGTTTCCGGTCTGGATCACGGATGCATCAACGTAAATAATCATTATAAAAACCTCCCGGCCTTCTGGCCTGAATCCTTCTGTTTGCGGGCGAAATGCCCATAAGATATGTAATCTAGTGTAGCATGTAGATATGCAGCGAAACAATGGAATCCTGTGTCATTTTGTATGAATTTTGTGATGATTCATTACTGTTCACTGAAAACGTCGGATTCGAAAATAAGAGAACGAAAGAATTTCCGGCAAAAATCCTGTAAATAGAATAAATCTTGATACCTAAAACTTAAAATAGTGAGTAAATACCGGGCTTTATTTACCAGTAACTTTTACCTGCATATTACATAGATTTTGATGTAAATACTCTGCAGATGATATATTATAAAAAATACAAATATTTTCAGAAAGTGCAGGCTATCATGAATAAAAAGAAATTAAAGAATAAAAAACAGGATAAGCAGAGTGAGAAGCCGGTTCCGAGGAAAAAGGAAGAGGAGCAGACAGAAGGAACTGGTAGAAATTCAGCTCAGAACCCTTGCTATGGATTACTGGTCTGTACTGGAATATCATATATATACTGCCTGGATTTCAAAAACAAAAATCCAGGCAGTTATTTTAATACCAGCGTGTCATTGGCAGATCATTATTGATTCCTTTAGTCATCAGAATCTGGTGCAGATCAATAATTCCGTTATGGAAGGTTGCAGCACATGCTGACAGGTAAAGTTCCCACATACGCAGGAAGGATTCATCAAACATGGTCTTTTCCTTTTCTATATTCTCACGGAAATTCTTTTCCCAGTGGAGCAGAGTTTTATTGTAATGCAGACGCAGATTTTCAATGTCCAGAGTGTGGAAATTGTCCTCTGCCATATGATTCAGGATTTCTCTCAGACTGGGAACAGTTCCGCCTGGAAAGATATATTTCTTGATCCATGGATCACCCGGATGTTCTTTCAGTGCACTGATAAAATGAAGCAGGAATAATCCGCCCGGTTTCAGAACTTTCTCTACACAGTCAAGGAAGAGCTGATAATTGTCACGGCCAACATGTTCCAGCATTCCCACACTGACTACCCGGTCAACTGATAGTTATGTTTCGGCAGATCACGGTAATCCATCAGTTCCACTGTAAGATAATCTTCCAGGCCTGATCTTTGATGCGCTTCTGGAATTCTGTATATTGTTCGTGGCTTAAAGTGATTCCTGTACCATGTACTTTGTATTTTTTAGCAGCCTCAATCAGCAGAAAACCCCATCCGCAGCCGATATCAAGAAGACTCATACCTTCTTCCAGGTGTAATTTTTTCAGAATATAATCTACTTTATTAACCTGTGCCTGATATAAAGAGTCATCGTCATGAATGAAGTAGCCACAGGAATAACTCATGGTTTCGTCCAGCCATAATTTATAAAAATCATTTCCGATATCATAGTGGCTGGTGACTTCCTTTTCCTGATTTTTTTTGGATGTAGAACTGAACATGATCTTTTTCAGAGCAGATTCATTGGTAGAAAATTTGCTCATCTGTCCCAGAAAATGATCCAGTGCCTCGTAAAGATTTCCTTCAATATCCAGATCTCCCCGCATATAAGCCTCGCCTAATGCCAGGGAAGTGCTTTTGAGCAGCTCGGCCAGAGGAATTGTTTCCTTAAAATTTACTGTAAATGTGGGTTCTCCCTCTCCGATTGGATATTCGGAATTCTTGAACTTTACAAGAAATGGATAGTCCGTAAAGCGTTCAAGGAATTGCACCATTGCCTTTTCTTCAGCCTTTTCTCCTAATGTCTCAAACATAATAGTTTACCTCCTTTAACACAAAACTATGATACACCTTTGGGGGCGCTTATCGTCAAGGGGAGAATTAAACAAAGATATCTGGGAAATTGGTCAGACTTGTAGCAGAATAATGGAAATAGAAGAAGAAACAAAAAGTTCACAAAAAACATCTTGACCATCAAAGAAACACAAGTTATAATCTCCTATATAAAAATTTTCGTGCAAAGAGCAGACAATGGGGTCTGAGAAAGAATCCCATTGTCTGCTCTTTTTTGCGTACTACGAAGATTTTTGTTACTGTTCACACACCACTATCCCGCGAGGTGTTTTGGCTACGTTACTGAGAACGGAGTGAACAGTAACAGATTTTTGCATATTATAATCCGCACAATTCGAGAGGAGGAATATCATGAGGCTGAATCCCAAAGAACAGGAAAAATTAATGCTTCATATGGCAGGAAATCTTGCAAAAGAGAGAAAGGAAAGAGGTCTGAAACTGAATTACGTGGAGGCACTTGCGTATATCAGTTCTGAACTCCTGGAGCTTGCAAGAGATGGTAAAACAGTAGTAGAGCTGATGCAGCTTGGAACCAAGATTCTTACAAAGGATGACGTAATGGACGGTGTTGCTGATATGATCGGTGAAGTCCAGGTAGAGGCAACATTCCCGGATGGAACCAAGCTTGTGACAGTACATAATCCAATTCAGTAAGGAGGAGAATGAGCATGAAGATCGGTGAAATTATGGCCGCAGATCGTGAGATCACACTTAATGAAGGCAAGAAAACAGTGACAATAACAGTGGCAAACAAAGGCGACAGACCGGTTCAGGTCGGTTCTCATTTTCACTTCTTTGAAGTAAATAAATGCCTTTCTTTTGACAGGGAAAAAGCCTATGGATATCATTTGGACATTCCTTCAGGAACTTCTGTAAGGTTCGAGCCGGGTGAAGAAAAAGAGGTTCAGCTTACAGAAATGGGGGGCAGACAGAGAGTATTCGGATTAAATGACCTCACCCGCGCACAGGCAACTGACGATACAAAAGCAGCATCCATGGAAACTGCGAAATTAAAAGGATTTCTGTAAGGAGGGACAATAATGAGTACAAAAATTTCCGGAAGCAAATATGCGGCAATGTATGGCCCGACTACAGGAGATAAGGTACGTCTGGCAGATACAAGCCTTGTGATTGAGGTAGAAAAAGATTATACACCTATGGAGACGAAGTAAAGTTCGGCGGCGGCAAGACAATCCGTGACGGTATGGGACAGTCTGTAAAAACCTGCAGCAAAGACGGAGATCTGGATCTGGTAATTACCAATGCATTGATCGTAGACTCTACAGGAATCGTAAAAGCAGATATCGGTATCAAAGACGGCAAAATCGCCGGAATCGGTAAAGCCGGAAATCCGGACATCATGGATGGTGTGACACCCGGAATGACAGTGGGCGCATCTACAGAAGCACTTGCAGGAGAGGGAATGATCGTAACTGCAGGTGGAATTGATACCCATATCCATTTCATCAGCCCACAGCAGATCGACTGTGCATTATACAGTGGTGTAACTACTATGATCGGAGGTGGTACAGGCCCTGCAGACGGTACAAATGCGACTACCTGTACACCTGGACCATGGAATTTAAAAATGATGTTAAAGGCAGCCGAGGAATACCCGATGAACTTAGGTTTCCTTGGAAAGGGTAACTGCTCAGACGAAGCTCCTCTCATTGAGCAGGTCAAGGCCGGAGCTATGGGACTGAAGATCCATGAGGACTGGGGTGCAACACCTGCAGTTATCAATCACTGTCTGAATGTGGCAGATGAATATGATGTACAGGTTGCCATCCATACAGACACATTAAATGAAGGTGGATGTGTGGAAGATACACTTGCAGCCATCGGCGGCAGAACTATCCATACTTATCATACAGAGGGTGCAGGCGGTGGACATGCACCGGATATCATCCGCGCAGCAGCAGCTCCGAACGTACTGCCATCCTCCACAAACCTACAATGCCATATACAGTAAACACTTTGGATGAGCATCTGGATATGCTGATGGTCTGCCATCACCTTGACAAGAGAATTCCGGAAGATGTTGCATTTGCAGATTCCCGAATCCGTCCTGAGACAATTGCAGCAGAGGATGTTCTTCATGATATGGGTATCTTCAGTATGATGAGCTCTGACTCTCAGGCTATGGGACGTGTAGGTGAGGTTATCACACGTACCTGGCAGACAGCAAGCAAGATGAAAGATGAGAGAGGTGCACTTCCGGAAGATGCAGGACATGACAATGACAACTTCCGTGTAAAACGTTATATCTCCAAATATACCATTAATCCGGCAATCACACACGGTATTTCCCAGTATGTGGGCTCTGTGGAAGAAGGTAAATTTGCAGATCTCGTTCTCTGGAATCCTGTATTCTTTGGTGCAAAACCAGATATCATCATCAAAGGCGGTATGATCATTGCATCTAAGATGGGCGATGCAAATGCATCCATTCCGACTACACAGCCGGTTCTCTATCAGCCAATGTTTGCAGCTCATGGAAAAGCTAAGAATGAAGCCTGCCTGACCTTTGTATCCCAGGCTGCCATGGATGAAAATGTAAAAGAGAAATACGGTCTTGAGAAAACTGTAGTACCTGTAAAGGGATGCAGAAATATCAGCAAAAAAGATATGGTATTTAACGACAGAACACCGGAACTGACTGTAGATCCGGAGACATATAAGGTTACTGTTGACGGCGAAGAGATCACTTCCAAACCGGCAGAGAAGCTTCCGCTGACACAGCTTTACAGTCTGTTCTAAACAACTTTAAACCATTACATTCTGGTTATCTGATCATAAAAATGATATTCGCAGGACTGTTATTTATGGAGTTTTGTGAGAACTTTTATAAGAACTTACCAAACAATATAATGACAGTCCTGTCAGTATAAAATTCTGATTTTTATATGAAAATAAGCTGGATTTATTCATCTTGTTATGCGTGTTGAATAAAAGTATTTCCACTTACGAAATATAAACAGAAAAATATACTGAAGAAGCAGGAGAGGAGAGAATATTATGTTAGGAGTTTGTCTTTTATTCGTAGGAATCGTACTGATCAACAACGGTATGTGTTCTTTATACAATGTAGACGGAAAATCAACCGCCATTATGAACATCTTTACAGGTGGTCTTTCTTTATTTATTAATTTTGTCAATCTGGCGCAGGGCAATTATTATGCAGCAGGAACAGGACTGCTGTTCTGCTTTACCTATCTTTTCGTAGCCCTGAGTAAATTCCTGAAAGCAAGCCCTATCCCATTTGCATGGTTTTCTACTTTTGTAGCCATCAATGCGGTGATCTTCGGTACAATCGAGGGATTTACAGGAAGCACTGCACTGGGAATCACACCGGATCTGCGCTGGGCAGCAATCTGGTATCTGTGGGCAATTCTCTGGGGAACTGCTTTCGTAGAAGATATCTGCGGAAAAAAACTGGGAAAATTCGTTCCATATCTTCAGGTATTTGAAGGAATCGTAACTGCATGGGTTCCTGGAGTTATGATGTTACTTCAGATTTGGTAAGAAAACAATCAATAAACCTTATCAATTGGAGAACAGGTGGTATTAATAAAACATAAAGCAGATTCTGGAGGTTGAAAATAATGCTGTGTGAACAGGTTTTAGGAAAGCTTCATGATTTTGATATTACAGGAAAAACAATAGAATATGTAGATATCGAATGGCACGAAGCATTTAAGAAAATACATAAAAAAACAACAGACAAAGGAACAGAAGTGGGAATCCGCATGGACGATTCCATTCTCGCCAGAGGTCTGTATCAGGATGATGTGATCTATGCAGATAATGAGAAGCTTGTAGTGGTAAACACACCGCCATGCGAAGTTATCCGTGTTTCTCTGACTCCCGGACATGAGAAAATGTCTGCAAAGGTCTGCTATGAAATCGGAAACAGACACGCACCGCTTTTCTGGGGAGAGAATGATACGTTTATCACGATCTATAATGAGCCAATGCTTGTTATGCTTCAGAAAATCCATGGAGTTCAGGCAGAGAAAGAAGTGTTGAAGCTGGACTTTGACAAGAGAATTTCTGCAAGTATTCATAATCATCATCATTAATAACAACGGAGGTTCTTCATGTCAGAAAAACAGTTCTATCTTCTACAGGTAAATGATGCGCTGTTCCCTATCGGAGGATATTCCCACTCCCAGGGACTTGAGACTTATATTCAGCGTGGAATTGTCCACAATGTAGATACAGCCAGAGAGTATATTACTCACAAAATCAAATGGAATCTTGCGTATACAGAACTTCTGGCAGCCAGACTTGCATACGAAGCTGCAGAGAAAAAAGACCTGCAGGAACTTCTGTACTTGGAAGAACTTCTGGAAGCATCCAGAATTCCTATGGAACAGAGAGAAGCTGCCAGAAAAATGGGTTCCCGTTTTGCCAAGACCATTGAAAAGCTTGGACTTTCCATCAGCGAAACAGGGATTTTCAGAGAATATCTGGATGCAAGAAAGGGAAAAGCAGTAAATCATTGCTGTATTTACGGAGTTTTCTGTGCAGAAATGCAGATTCCTCTGGAAGAGGCGCTGACACATTATCTATATGCCCAGACATCTGCAATCGTCACCAACTGCGTAAAAACAATCCCCCTCAGCCAGACATCCGGGCAGCAGCTTCTGAGCGGATGCTATGGGGAATTTGATGAGATATTAAAGGATGTCATGAACAGAAGTGAGGAGGACTTATGTCTCTCTGCACCTGGATTTGATATCAGAGGAATCCAGCATGAGAAGTTGTATTCCAGGCTATATATGTCGTAGCTTGAATTTGGTATTAGTTTATTCCAGGCTCAAGCGTGGATAGAAACAGAATCATGTGTATAATATGAAATCTTCAAAAATAATATGTGGAAAGTCAGTAAACAGATTATAAGAAGCTATCAACAAGTAAAGTAGAAAAGAGGAAATCGGTTATGTCATACGTAAAAATCGGAGTTGCCGGACCTGTGGGTTCCGGAAAAACAGCACTTATTGAAGCACTGTCAAGAAAGATGGCAAAGGATTACAGCATTGGTGTCATCACAAATGATATCTACACAAAAGAAGACGCCCAGTTCCTTGCAAAGAACAGCGTTCTTCCTGTAGAGAGGATCATTGGTGTAGAGACAGGCGGATGCCTCACACAGCCATACGTGAAGACGCTTCCATGAATCTGGAAGCAGTAGATGAGATGATGGAACGCTTCCCTGATATTGAACTTCTTTTTATCGAAAGCGGCGGAGATAACCTGTCTGCAACATTCAGTCCGGAGCTGGTAGATGCAACCATCTTCGTCATTGATGTAGCAGAAGGAGATAAGATTCCGCGTAAAGGCGGTCCTGGAATCACACGTTCTGATCTTCTTGTAATTAATAAGATAGACTTGGCTCCATATGTAGGTGCAAGTCTTGAAGTAATGGAAAGAGATTCCAAAAAAATGCGTGGTGACAGACCATTCCAGTTTACAAATATCCGCGGAGATGAGAACGTAGATAAGTGGTAGAGTGGATCAAGAAAAACGTACTCCTGGAAGGAATGTAAAGGAAAATGCCTATGGATAACAAATTCGGAAAAATATCCCGCATCAGCGCCTGCGCAGCCTTAAAAGACGGAAGGACTATTCTGGAAGATCTGTCTTTTACAGCACCATACAAGATCATGATGCCTTTCGAAAAAGAAAACGGTGGGATCCAGATCATGCCGCTCTGTGCTTCCGCCGGAATTATGGCAGGTGATTCCCAGGAATTTTCCTATCATGTAAAGGAAGGCGCAGACCTGGAAGTTCTGTCCCAGTCCTTTGAGAAAATCCACAAAATGGACGAAGCTCAGCCGCCCGAACTATTGAAGTACAGGTAGACAAAAACGCTACATTATACTACTATCCCCAGCCGGTTATTCCTTTTGCACAGTCAGCCTTTGACAGCAAGATGACTATCCATCTGGAAGACGAAACCTCTCGTTTATTCCTGCTGGAGATCATCTCCTGTGGTCGAAACGCTCATGACGAACGTTTTCAGTACCGCAGATTCTCCTCAAAAGTCCTGTTGTACAGAGGAGACAAACTGATTTATCGTGATAATACCAGCTACGAACCGGACAAAATGCCCATGGAAGGAATCGGAATGTACGAGGGCTACACACATATGGCAAACCTGTTTCTTTCTAAGATCTGCAGCAGAGATGGTGAAAGTTGCAGTCAGGAATCCGGGAGTGTAAAGTCAGCAGATTCAGCAATCAATCTGGAACTTCAGGAAAAAATCTGGCAGATCCTTGATGAAGATTCGGAAATAGATGGAGGCGTTACCCGTCTCACAACCGGAGATCTGGCGTTGAGAATCTTCGGTTATCGTGCTCAGAAACTGCAGCAGGTAGCGGAAAAAATCAAGAAATTATACGAAAAAGAACAAATATAAAAATGGCGGGAAATCCCGCCATTTTTTGTGCTGATGTATAGAATTATGTCGCTGAGGCGACCCGCCGCAGGCGGAGAATCATTGAGCATCCCTTAATTGCTCTACAACGCTGCATTTCGCTGCGTTGTCATACATCATGCAAGGAATCAGCCACCCCAGCAGAAGAAATACCGGAATTGTCAGCAGGACAGGCAGAATGGTGAATTGATACTCAAAGAACCAGAACATACTGCCCAGCATTTTTCCTGCAAGAGGTCCCACCGCCAGCGACAGAATAAAGGCCACTGCTACGGAGGACATTGCGTAAAACAATCCCTCGTAGATCAGCATGGTTTTGAGCTGCCGGTTCGTCATTCCTACAGCCTGAAGCACAGCAAATTCACGGCGGCGGGAAAGAATACCGGTCATCATGGCGTTGAAGAAATTTAAGAGTCCCACCAGCCCGATGATAGCACAGAGGATACCACCTATCAGAAGGAACATCTGCCGGAACTGAGCAAATTCAGAGCGAGCCGTGGCCTTGCTTTCATACATCAAGGGCGAAAACTCACCGGCAGTGAGCTTCGATAGATATTGCTCTGCTTCGGCCTCGTCCGCTTCGTCCGCTGTGTCGAACAGGTAGAGCATCGGAATGGCTGCACCACCGCTGTCCCTCTGTGCGGTGTCCACAGACAAAACTGCATCATAGCCAACGCCGCTATAACGATAACTCATGGAATTCGGAAGTTCTACCAAGCGCAGACCGTGTACTCTACATCTCTGGCTCCATACAGTTTTTTCTGACGGTACTCCTCCGGTGTATCTTCGGTGCGGAGTTCTCCGGTGCGGCTGTCGATATATTTCACATCATCCGCATAGGTAGCCGTGATCGTGTCTCCCACCTTGGGGTAGTATTCAGGATTGAGCAGATTACCGTAGTCATCTAAGGAAACCGCAATGGCAATGGCGTTATTGTCCGGCTCCAGCATAGGAGAAATATCTCCGTCGAGCACTTGCAGCTTGTCAAACAGACTGTTATCCAGAGCCTCGATTCTGGTATCTCCCATCACCATATTGCCCCGGTGCTCCATGCGGCTCATATGGGTGTCCAACTGCTCGGCGCTTTCGTACCTTGCATAGTCCTGCCGCAGAGCATCCTCCGTCATCCACAGATATGCGGGTTTTCGCACAGCATATCCCGTGCCGGAAAGACTGGCCTTTGTGTTTGCTGCGATCTCTCCGATCTGTTCCGGCGTGATGAATTCATCTGCTGGGTTATAACGAAAATAGTCGGGAGTGCTGACGATAAAATCGGCGCAGGTCATGGCGGATACATACTTCTCCATGCTGAAGCCGCCCACAAAGGCACACAGCGCATTGAACAGTGTCACCGACAGTGCCAGAGACAACACCACCAGTACCGTCTTTTTCTTGTTTCGTCCCAGATTGGCAAAGGCCATCTGATGGAGCTTTGCTCCTCGGATGCTGCGCCGTTTTTTCTTGGTCTGCATCACATCCGTATATTTGGTAGCCTCCACCGGAGAGACCTTGGCTGCCATTTTTCCGGGCTTGGAACAGGACAAAAGCACCGTCAACAAGGCGAACAGCATAGAACCAAGGAAGATCACAGGCGAAGTGCTGATGGTGGTGATGCCTGTATTCAACTGGATGGAGTGCAAGACAACAGGCATCAAAACAGCGCCGATGCCGTAGCCCAGCAGCAGCCCCGCCGGAATGCCGATCAGACAAAGCAGAAGTGCCTGCTGGCGAATGATGCGTTTGAGCTGCCGGGGCGTTGTGCCAATGGTTTTCAGAAGTCCGTAAAACCGGATATCCCCCGCAACAGAGATCTGAAAAATGTTATAGATGATAAGATACCCCGTGAAAATCACCAGCAGCAAAAAAGCTGCTATGGCGATCATCAGCTCTGGATCGAGCTGCGATTCCAGCTGGGATGAGGTATATCCCCAGTTGACGCCGATCCGGACGCTGTTGGGATCAGTATAGCTGTCCCATGTGTAGCAAGATCGGTATCCACCTGCTCCATCTGCCCTTGAATGTTTGTGCCGGAGGTCAGCATGACATTCAAATCGGTGCGGAAAGGCTGTAAACCTGTTTTCACTGCCTGCGCTTCGATGTCATCTGCGTAATCACGGCTGATGTTGATGTAATGAACAGGCATTAGTTCATCATAGTCCCAATAGCCCACCAGCGTAAAGGTATCTGTTACAGTAAAGGCGGTTTGATCCTTGTCCGTAATGGAATAGGAAACCGTGACCTCGGCGCCCAGCTCCGGCGTTACGCCAAGCAGCTGCAACGCTGCCGTATCCATGGCTACCTCTTTGCCGCTTTCGGGCATCCGTCCGGTAGTAGGGGTTGCATAGCTCCATTTGGTGCAGTTGGCATCCATGTAGCTGATCTCTGCAGGGGTTTTGGAAAAGACACCCTCCGCAGTGATACCGATTACCTTCCGTACCCCCGCAGCCTTCACCTTTGGGTGGGCAGCGATACGTTCCGCCTGCTCGGGGGAAACATCCTTAAAGGTACCGTGTGCATAGCCACCTACCTGCCGAAACTGGTAGGTTTCATAACTGGCGTTCAACGACAAGACAATGGTGAACATGGACGTAAATAGCAGCGTTGTCAGCGCAATGGCAAAAATAGCGATCAGATTGCGGCGACGGTTCGCATAAAGAGATTTTAAGCTGAGCTTTCGAATACATTTTCTGTTTTTGACATTCATCGTAGCCACCTCCCGTTAGTTCTGGGAGACGATCCGACCATCTTCGATACGGATAATGCGGTCTGCCATCTGCGCAATTTCTTCGTTGTGAGTGATCATTACGATTGTCTGGGCGAACTTTTGACTGGTGACTTTCAAAAGGCTCAATACATCCTGGCTGGTTTTGGAATCCAGATTGCCGGTGGGTTCATCTGCCAGAATGATAGCGGGTGCTGCCGCCAGCGCACGGGCAATGGCTACTCGCTGCTGCTGACCGCCGGAGAGCTGATTGGCAGGGCATCCAGACGATCATCCAGCCCAAGTGTCTGTACAATTTGCTGTACGAAATCCTTATTGACCTTGCCACCGTCCAGCTCAATGGGTAGAACAATATTTTCATACACATTCAGCACCGGAACAAGATTATATGCTTGGAACACAAAGCCGATTTTCCTGCGGCGGAAGATGGTCAGCGCTTCCTCCTTCAGGGAGAAAATATCCTGTCCGTCCACCATGACCGTGCCACTTGTAGGGCGATCCAGCCCGCCCAGCATGTGCAGCAGCGTGGATTTGCCGGAGCCGGATGTGCCGACAATTGCAACAAATTCGCCCTTCTTTACACTTAAATCAACTCCATCCAACGCATGAACTGCGTTATTGCCGGAGCCATAAATCTTTCTCAGGTTTTTTGCCTGTAAAACTTCCATAAATGAGTACCTCCATGAAAAAATCTGTATGTATGAAAGGAAATGGTCCTTTGATACATACAGATTATCGCATAGGAATCTTTCCACATTCTTTCCGGCGGAAAATGAAATCTAACAGTTTTGATAGAATTGTTGTTATTTCGGCAGAAATATGGAAAACGTACTTCCTTTTCCCGGAACGGAAGCAACCTTGATATAACCGCCCTCGCCGGATATGATCTGTCGGGCAAGGTATAAGCCGATGCGACCCCTTCCTGCTCCTGAACCGCCTTTGAGCGGTAAAAGCGAGCAAATATCTTCGCTTGCTCAGTTTCCGGTATGCCTGAACCGGTATCCGATATATCGATCCTTGCAAACATTTCGTAACTTACGGCAGAAATCCTGATTGTGCCATGCTCTGTATATTTGATGGCGTTGTCTACGATATTCGCCAGCGCTTCCGCTGTCCATTTGAAGTCGAATACAGCAAAAGCATCTGTATCCTGCATTTGCAAAGACAATCCTTTTTCAGAAGCCTTGGCAGTATATTGTTCTACCACACTTTCAAGCAGCGGCTGCAGCGCTGCTTGCTGAGGGGAGAGTGAAATGATCCCGTTTTCCAGTCTGGAAAGCTTTACGAGAGAATCAATCAGAAATCGCAGCTTTTCCGATTGTTTGTACAGCGCCTCCACATTTGCCTTCGCCGATGCAGGCATAGTTTCCTCCATCAGAAGCTCGCTGTATAACAGCAGGTTTGCAATCGGCGTTTTTGTCTGGTGGGAGATGTCCGCAATCAAGGTTTTGATTTTGTCTTTTTCCTGCGCTATGTTTTGAGAAGATGCTTCTGCGGCGGAAAGATAGTGCGCAAACTTCGTTTCCAATGCAGATAGCTGGCTTTCATCAAAATTGGTTTCAGAAAAGGAGCCGGTCATGGCAGCGTCCAGCATCCTTTCGATTTCTTCCATCGTTTTTCTGGTCTTTCTCCGCTCCCATAACACAACAGCTGCCGCCGCCAGAAAACACAGCAGTATGATCACAATACCGGTTTTATTCATCTTTTGTCACCCAGCTATAACCGATTCCATAGACGGTTTTAATGTATTTCTGTGCACCAAGCTTATCCCTCAGACGCTTGATCGTAACAGACAAAGCATTTTCATCCACATATTCTGCGCCATCTGTCCAGATCCGGTCGACAAGGTCTCCACGGGTCATGGTTCGACCACGATTTTCAACAAGCAGACGCAGTAATTTTTTGTTCTGTTTTGCTCAATTCCACTTTTGAATCTCCCACATAAAAGGTCATAGCCTCAAAGTCAAAGTGAAATAGATCCATATGGAACGGCGCATTTTTATGGTTTGACGCTTGCTTTCGCAGTTGGGTATTCACCCTTGCCCGCAAAACCGAAAGAGAAAAGGGCTTGGTAATGTAATCATCAGCGCCCCTCTCCAGTCCGTCTACGATGTCCAGATCGGTGTCATTGGCAGTCAGCAGAATAACAGGAATATAGGGTGTGTTTTCCTTGACCTCCCGGAGCAGCTCGAGCCCGCTGCCATCCGGCAGATTGATATCCAGCAGGATCAGGGATACACTCCCGCAAAGCAATTGTTCTCTTGCCGCTTTTAGATCATGGCAGGATATAATCTGACGGTCATCTGCTTTCAGCGCTTTGCATAAGCCTTGATTCAAACCGATATCATCTTCAATAATCAATAATTGTTCCATGTATCTCACTCCTTCGTTATTCAAATGCCACCATCGTTTCCTTGGGCAATTTTTCGTTCTCACAGTTCAGAAGATAGGCTACGGCCTTGTTCGCAAAGCGGTTGGTTTTTATCGTATCCCAATCGGCAAGGCGAATGATCTCTGCCGTACCATTCTCAAAATCAAATGAAATCTCGCCCCATTCGCCGTCGCAGTCTGCCTGATATTCGTAGATTGCGGCGGCGATTTTCTTTTTTCGCTTGATCTTGGATTTCTGTTTTAGCCGGACTGCATGGATTGCGCCCTCGGCAACCAACAATTCCGTCAACTTGTCCACTGCTTTTCGGTAGCTCGTTCTGCACCGCTGGCTGTACTGCCCTCAAACATAACCGCCAGTTCTTCAAAGGTGGGGCGGTTCTTCCATGAGCCAACTCGCCCACAGGTCATGCAAATTGCTAACCGTTTTTCGAGCAAGGTCTGTTCCCGGTAATTCAGTTTCTCAAATGCCCGCTGCACCTTTTCTGCCTGTATGCCGTTCCAGAGGATATCGGTATAGTTCCAGCTATCGTCAAGGGCTACATCCTCGCCTGTTTCTTCGCCGTCCTCGTCTGTGACATAGAAAGGCTGCTGATTGCGGATTCCACGGACAACTTTCAGATATTCTTCCGCAAGGGCAAGATCGCAGTTGTATTTCTTGGAAAATTCGTTGACCGCATCCTTGGTATTGTGGTACAGCCAAGCCATTGACCGCACCATTTTGTAATTGGTCAGAGAGGACACCGACCATTTTTCTTCGCCCATGCGAAAACGGAGCATAGCATCCCGGATGAACGGGAAAATGTATGTAGCATACTCTGCACCCTTGGCAGGGTCATAGTCCATCAGCTTTTGAAGCATTTGCTCCCGGCAGGAGAGCTTTATATCTATAAATCGGTCTGTGTCATACAGATCGCCGCCATCCACACCGAGAAAGTCTTTGATGCGCTTGTTAAGCTGCGGCTCGTAGTGGTGTAGGAAGAATGAGAAATATATCAAATTCTTTTCCTGCAAGGCAGACAGGATATATTCGTTCAGACTGCCCACCGCTGGCGGCTCCGGTTCCAGTTGGAAGATGCGCTCTGCACATAGGGAATGATGCCGTCACCGTGCGGATTGACATG
>ENA-OPZM01000340-OPZM01000340.1-human-gut-metagenome-genome-assembly--contig:-NODE-340-length-20755-cov-1.684652_pt1 | contig 20755 bp, 28 predicted proteins | sample MGYA00242478_ERZ504493 | MGnify/ENA primary metagenome ERZ504493 (study PRJEB26092, sample SAMD00036227) | human gut metagenome | host: Homo sapiens | study: EMG produced TPA metagenomics assembly of... | reverse complement strand
TGATGGACATCGCAGACCAACGCGTTCGCGACATCATGATCCCCCGCTCCCAGATGATTACCCTGAAACGCAACCAGACGCTGGACGAATGCCTTGATGTCATCATTGAGTCCGCCCACTCACGTTTCCCGGTGATTAGCGAAGACAAAGATCACATTGAAGGGATTCTGATGGCGAAAGACTTGCTGCCGTTTATGCGCAGCGATGCTGAAGCTTCAGCATGGACAAAGTGTTACGTCAGGCGGTTGTCGTTCTGAAAGTAAGCGCGTAGACCGGATGCTGAAAGAGTTTCGCTCTCAGCGTTACCACATGGCGATCGTCATTGACGAATTCGGTGGGGTTTCCGGTCTGGTGACCATTGAAGACATCCTGAACTGATTGTTGGTGAGATTGAAGACGAGTATGACGAAGACGAATACGACGAAGATGAATATGATGAAGGTGAGTACGACGAAGACGAATATGACGTCGATGACGGAAAACGGGGAAAGGGATCGGATGAAGTTAATCCGAAGATGAAAAAACTGACCCGTATCCTGACCGTCGTTGTAGCTATTATTATTGCCTTTATCGTGATCTTTGCGATTGGACGGGCTGCCGGAATCTTTCGGATTGGACCGGAGAGCCCTAACGAAACAAAAGATATGGTGGAAGTGCCCAATGTGGTGGGGATGACCGAGGATGACGCGAAAGAGACGCTGAATGATGAGGGACTTGGCTTTAAGGTAGTCTCAAGAGAAGAGTCGAAGGAGTATGAAAAGGGAAGGGTTTCCGAGCAGAAAACAGAGGCCGGTGAAGAGGTGGCAAAAAACACGACCATTGAAGTGGTGGTGAGCTCCGGACTGGTGGGCGACAGCATCACCGTGCCGGATGTCAGTGGCATGACGGAGGATGAAGCCCAGAGTGCACTGGAAAATGCGGGATTCCGGAATATTTCTTCTGAATTTACCTATCATGACAGCGTGCCGAGCGGTCAGGTCATCGGTACGACTCCGGAGGCAAATGCCGAAGCCACAGAGGATACGGAGATCTTGATGCAGGTCAGCAAGGGCGCTGAGAGGAAGACAGTGCCAAATGTGGTAGGACAAAAGGATGCCGATGCGCAGAATGCGATCAAGAGCGCAGGCCTGTCAGTCGGAACCGTTACCTATGAGTATAGTAACAGCGTAGCACAGGGAATCGTTATTTCCCAGAGCGTGGACGGCGGGAAAAAGGTAAGCGCCGGAACAACAGTAGATCTGGTGATCAGCAACGGACCGGAACCGGCGGCAAAGGTAAATGTGCCTCCGGTAACAGGAACCTCTGAGAGCAATGCAAGACAGCTGATCCAGAATGCGGGACTGAGCGTGGGTACTGTTACCTACCAGCACAGCAGTTCCGTGGCGGCAGGCTACGTGATCAGCTGCAGCCCGGGTGTGGGAAGCAGCGTGGATGAAGGAACGTCTGTAAGCCTGGTGGTCAGCACCGGGCCGGAACAGACTAGTCCTGATCCCGGAACCGGAGGAGATGATGGGGATGGAGAGACAGACTAACAGATGAAGGGAAAGATCGTAAAAGGAATTGCCGGATTCTACTACGTTGACGTGGTAGGATCCGGTGTTTATGAATGTAAGGCAAAAGGTGTTTTCCGCAAGGAAAAGAGAAAGCCCCTGGTGGGGGATAATGTGGAGATAGAGGTGCTGGATGAGAAAGACAGGGAGGGAAATATTACGGAAATCCTTCCCAGAAAGAATGAGCTGGTGCGTCCGGCGGCGGCCAACGTAGATCAGGCGCTGGTGGTTTTTGCCGTGGCGAAGCCGGATCCGCATTTTCACCTTCTGGATTGTTTTCTGGTGATGATGGAAAGGAAAGAAATCCCTGTGATCCTGTGTTTCAACAAGGATGATCTGGGGACAGAAGAAAAGATAGGGGAGCTTCGGGATATTTACCGGGACTGCGGATGCACGCTGGTGTTTGCCAGCGCAGGCATGCAGCGCAATATCGGGGAGATCCGCGGACTGCTTGCAGGGAAGACTACGGTGATCGCAGGCCCTTCCGGAGTGGGAAAGTCAACCTTATCAATCTTCTGCAGCCGGAGGCCAATATGGAGACAGGATCTATCAGCACAAAAATTGAACGGGGAAAGCATACTACGAGACATTCGGAATTATTTGCACTGGGAGATCATTCGTACATTATGGATACGCCAGGGTTCAGTTCCCTGTATGTGGAAGATCTTGAAAAGGAAGATCTGAAGTACTATTTTCCGGAATTTGCGCCTTATGAAGGAAGCTGCAGATTTAACGGATGTGACCATATCCACGAACCGGGCTGTGCGGTGAAGCAGGCCGTGGAAGAGGGAAAGATCCACCCCTCCAGATATGAGAATTATAAAGCGTTTTATGAAGAACTAAAAGGAACAGAGGAGGTATTAGGTATGGAGTACATACTGGCGCCGTCGATCCTTGCGGCGGATTTTAAAAATCTGGGCTGTGAGATGAAAAAGACGGAAGAAAACGGGGCAGAGTATCTGCATTTTGATGTAATGGACGGTATGTTCGTTCCCAGTATTTCATTTGGGATGCCGGTGCTTGCGTCGATCTGCGGGGCGACAGAACAGGTGATGGATGTACACCTGATGATAAAGGAGCCGATCCGTTATATCGAAGACTTTAAGAAAGCAGGAGCCGATCTGATCACGATACATCTGGAGGCCTGCGAGGACGTACATGCGACAATCGCAAAAATCCGGGAGTGCGGGATGAAGGCAGGGCTTTCTATCTGTCCGGAAACGGATACAGAAGAGTTGGCGCCGTATTTAAAAGAGATTGATATGGTACTGATCATGAGTGTGCATCCGGGATTCGGGGGACAAAGCTTTATTCCGGAGTCTCTTTCCAAGATCCGCCGGACCAGACAAATGATTGCGGAGCAGGAGCTTTCTGTGGATGTTGAGGTAGACGGCGGCATTTATCTTACGAATGTAAAAGACGTGCTGGATGCGGGAGCAAATATCATCGTGGCAGGGTCTGCGGTGTTTAAAGGGGATGCCGGGGAGAATACTAAGAATTTCATGGAGATTTTAAAAAGCTATGAGTAAGAGAATTGTGATCGTAAGCGGCGGAAAGCTGGAAGAATCAGTGTGCCTTCCGATCCTGGAAGGACAGAAAGAGGGGTACATCATTGGTGTGGACAGGGGATTGGAATTCCTGTATCAGCACCAGATTATGCCGGATTACATTGTCGGAGATTTGACAGTGTAAAAAAAGAGGTGGTGGATTACTACCGTGAAGAAACACATGCAGGTATCCGTGAGTACAACCCGGTAAAGGATGCGTCTGATACGGAGATCGCCATCCGCCTTGCCATGACGCTTGGAGGAACCGATCTGGTGATCCTGGGAGCGACCGGCGGACGGATCGATCATCTGTGGGCGAATGTACAGTCCCTGGCTATTCCGTTTAAGGCAGGCGTGCATGCGAGATCCTGGACAGTCAGAACCGGATCTTTCTTCTGGGAGAGGGGGAAACCCATATTAAGAAGAGTGAGGCATATGGGCCGTACTTTTCGGTTTTTCCGCTGGGAGATGAAGTGTTTGGCTTCACGATCGAAGGAGCGAAATATCCGCTGCATGATCATGTGCTGACTCCGTACAACAGCCTGTGCGTCAGCAACGAGATTGCAGGGGAAGAGGTGGTGATCAGTTTCACAACGGGAATCGTGATCCTGATGGAGACCCGGGATAAGGAATAGGCAATGGACTTTTAGGCTCTGGTATGGTAAGATGTATCTGCTGTACCAGAGTTTTTTCTGGTATTAAAATATATGGATGAGGAGATGTAACGATAGATGAAGCTTGGAATCGTAGGACTTCCGAATGTAGGAAAGAGTACATTATTTAATTCACTGACAAAGGCCGGGCAGAGTCCGCCAACTATCCGTTCTGTACCATCGACCCCAATGTGGGCGTGGTAACGGTGCCGGACGAAAGGCTTAAGGTATTGGGAGACATGTACCACACAAAGAAGATCATCCGGCGGCGATAGAGTTTGTAGATATCGCGGGACTTGTAAAAGGAGCCTCCAAAGGAGAGGGGCTGGGAAACCAGTTCCTGGCGAATATCCGTGAGGTAGATGCTATCGTGCATGTGGTGCGCTGCTTTGAGGACAGTAATATCGTCCATGTGGACGGCAGCATTAATCCACTGCGTGATATTGAGACGATCAATCTGGAGCTGATCTTTTCGGATCTGGAGATTCTGGAGAGGCGGATCGCCAAGACGACTAAGGTGGCGAGAAACGATAAGACAGCTGCAAAGGAGCTGAAGCTTCTGGAAAAGATCAAAGCTCATCTGGAGGAAGGAAAGCTTGCCAAGACCTTTGACGGTGCGGAAGACGAGGATGAAGAGGCATGGCTTGCAAGCTATAATCTGCTGACTTATAAGCCGGTGATCTATGCGGCGAATGTAGCTGAGGATGACCTGGCGGACGATGGAGAGAGTAACGAAGGGGTACAGGCTGTCCGGGAGTATGCGGGGACAGAGCAGAGCGAGGTGTTTGTGGTCTGTGCACAGATCGAGCAGGAGATTGCAGAGCTTGACGATGATGAGAAAAAGATGTTTCTGGAGGATCTGGGATTATCAGAGTCCGGACTGGAAAAACTGATAAAGGCAAGCTATCGTCTGCTGGGCTGATCAGTTACCTGACGGCGGGAGAGCCGGAGGTCCGGGCATGGACGATCACGAAGGGGACGAAGGCGCCTCAGGCAGCTGGAAAGATCCATACGGATTTTGAACGTGGATTTATCCGCGCGGAAGTGGTGTCTTATGATGACCTGATCGCATGCGGCAGTCATAATGCTGCAAAGGAAAAGGGACTGATCCGTCTGGAAGGAAAGGACTATGTGGTGCAGGACGGTGATATCATGCTGTTCCGCTTTAATGTATAAGGGAAGAGGGATAGAGGATGCACACGTTTATTGATTTTCCGAATCTGGGGATTCACCTGGAGAATGTCGGAAAGACAGTGACTGTATTTGGATTTGATATTGCATATTATGGAATTACGATCGCTGTCGGCATGCTGGCGGGAATCCTGGTGGCAACCCAGGTGGCAAAAAGGACCGGCAGAAGCAGGAGGACTATATTGATCTTGCGATTTTCGGGATTATTTTCGGTATTATCGGCGCCGGATTTACTATGTGATTTTTGCCTGGGATATGTATAAAGATAATCTTCTGGAAATTTTTAATACCAGACACGGGGGACTTGCCATCTATGGAGGTGTAATCGCGGCGGTGATCACGGTATTTGTGGTAGCCCGTGTGAAGAAGATCCGGTGGGACTGATGCTTGATATCGGCGGATGTGGATTGATCACGGGGCAGATGATCGGGCGCTGGGGCAATTTTTTCAACAGGGAAGCATTTGGGGAATATACCAATGGTCCCCTTGCCATGCGGCTGCCGCTGGATGCTGTACGAAGCTCTGACGTGACCCAGATGATGAGGGATCATGTACAGACAGTTGACGGAGTATCCTGTATCCAGGTGTCGCCTACTTTTCTGTATGAGTCCTTCTGGTGTTTGCTGGTGCTGATCCTGATGCTTCTCTACACCAGACGTAAGAAGTTCAACGGAGAAGTGTTTTTGCTGTATCTGGCCGGATACGGGGCGGGCCGGTTCTGGATCGAGGCCCTTCGGACGGATCAGCTGTGGATTCCGGGAACTGAGATTCCGGTATCCCAGGTACTGGCCGGAACTCTGGTTATTGTATCGGTGGTATTGATCATCTGGGGAAGAAAAAAGCAGAAAAAAGTAAGGGAGGCACAGGCATGATCGTAAAGAACGTAAAGGTATATCGGGAGGATCAGACATTTGCAGATGGAGAGATCAGAATCTTAGACGGCGTAATTTGAAAAAGTCTGTACGGGAGCCGGAAGAGCGGAAGGAATCCTGTCGGAAAAGGATGAAACTGTGATTGACGGTGACGGAGCGTATGCGATTCCTGGTCTTATCGACCTTCATTTTCACGGCTGTATGGGAGATGATTTCTGCGATGGCACCAAAGAGGCAATCGGAAGGATCGCAGAGTATGAGGCCGTCAGTTGGCGATAACGGCGAGTTGCATCCGGCTACCTATGACGCTGCCGGTGGAGGAACTTGTGCGGATCCTTTCTGTGGCAGCAGAGTATAGAAGAGAAGAGGCTTCCGGGCAGGACGCCAGAATTCGTGCGGATCTGGTCGGTGTTAATATGGAAGGCCCGTTTATCAGTAAAATGAAAAAGGGGGCGCAGGATGAGCGGAATATTCTGTCCTGTGATGCTTCTATAGCACGCCGTTTTCTGGAGCTTCCGAAGACTGGTAAAATTTATTGGCATTGCTCCGGAGGAAAGTGAACATTCAGCTGCATTTGTGAAAGAAATGAAGGACGAAGTCCATATTTCTCTGGCGCATACAAATGCGGATTATGACAGTGCAAAGGCTGCTTTTGACGCGGGTGCCAGTCATGCGGTACATCTTTATAACGCTATGCCGCCATTTACACACCGGGCGCCGGGCGTGGTAGGCGCTGTGGCTGACAGTCCCCATGTGATGGCGGAGCTGATCTGTGACGGTGTGCATATTCATCCGGCGGTCGTAAGAGCGACGTTTCAGATGATGGGGGCGCAGCGGATGATATTGATCAGTGACAGTATGCGCGCAACTGGAATGCCGGACGGAAGATATACGCTGGGCGGTCTGGATGTTGATGTGGTGGGGAACCGGGCTACTCTGGTTTCCGATGGTGCATTGGCAGGATCTGCGACTAATCTGATGGACTGCATGCGGACGGTGGTAAAAAAGATGGGAATCCCGCTGGAGACAGCAGTGGCCTGTGCGTCCGCCAATCCTGCAAAAAGCCTGGGAATCTACGACAGCTACGGTTCTGTCACGCCCGGGAAGAAGGGACATCTGGTGCTGCTGGATAAAGACCTGGAACTAAAAGCAGTGATCAAAGATGGGAAGGTGCTGTAATGGGAGAAACAGAACGACGCGGAGCCTGCCTGATCTGCGGGGCGGATCTGGTTTATTTTCAGGAGGCAAAGGAAATGACCTGTGTTTTCTGTGGGAAAAGGGAGTTAAGCCATGCATCCTGTAAGACGGGCATTATGTCTGTGATGCCTGCCATGCCAGAAAAGGCATCGAGGCGGTTATGCGGGAGTGCCGGACTACAAAATCCAGAAATCCTATTGAGATCATGCAGAAGATCATGGCAGATCCGTACATTTATATGCATGGCCCGGAGCATCATGTGATGGCAGGTGCGGCGCTTCTGGCTGCGTATCATAACTGTGGCGGAGAAGTGGATCTTGACTGGGCGCTTGCGGAAATGAAAGAACGGGGCGGACAGGTGCCGGGCGGTGTGTGCGGGTTCTGGGGATGCTGCGGAGCAGGTGTCAGCACTGGCATCTATATGAGTATCATAACAAAAGCCACGCCTTTAAGCGGAAATCCTGGGGCTTTCCAACCGTATGACATCCAGAGCTTTAAACGCCATCGGTGAGATCGGCGGTCCCAGGTGCTGTAAACGTGACACCTTTACGGCTGTAAAAGAAGCCGTGCAGATGACAAAAGAAGAACTGGGCATAGAAATGGAGTTGCCCGAAAAAATAGAATGTGGATTCCATGTGGAAAACCAGCAGTGTCTGCGTGGAAAATGTCCTTATCATCCAAAGGAAGATGCCACACGGGCGATGTCGAGAAGTTAAGCTGATCGACATTCGCCCGTGTGGCATCTTTTTCTAAAAAATATCATTTGATTTCCATTTCAAGGAATTATAAAATCTTAAAAATTTGAAGGTAGAGCCAAAAATATTCTATGTTTTCTCAAAGACAACTCCGATATACTGACAATATCAATAAAGGACGATAAAAGTCTTTAAAGAAGGGAGAAAAGTATATGAAAAGAAAGATGGCTTTATTGACAATCGCAGCAATGCTCAGCCTTTCTGTAGCTGCATGCGGTTCAAGCGGAGACTCGGGAAGCGGAGATTCTGGATCAGGGGAAAGTTCCAGTTCAAGCGGGGATGTGGCGAACAAGGACAAACCTCTGGTTTGGTTTAATCGTCAGCCTTCCAATAGTTCGACCGGAGAGCTGGATATGACCGCTCTGAACTTCAATGAAAATACATATTATGTAGGCTTCGATGCAAATCAGGGTGCAGAGCTTCAGGGAACCATGGTTAAAGATTATATTGAGGCTAACATTGATACTATTGACCGGAACGGTGACGGAGTGATCGGATATGTTCTGGCAATCGGAGATATCGGACATAACGATTCTATCGCACGTACGAGAGGTGTCCGCAAAGCCCTGGGAACCGGCGTTGAAAAAGATGGCAACATCAACAGCGATCCAATCGGAACAAACACAGATGGTTCTGCATCTGCTGTACAGGATGGGACCCTTGAAGTTGACGGCACATCTTATGTAGTCCGCGAGCTTGCTTCACAGGAGATGAAGAACTCCGCAGGAGCTACCTGGGATGCAGCAACAGCAGGAAATGCGATCGGAACATGGTCTTCTTCTTTTGGAGAGGATATTGATGTTGTTGTTTCTAATAATGACGGAATGGGAATGTCTATGTTTAATGCATGGTCCAAAGATAATGAAGTTCCTACTTTTGGATACGATGCTAATAACGATGCAGTAGCAGCTATCGCTGAAGGCTATGGCGGGACCATCAGCAGCATGCGGATGTACAGGCTTACCTGACACTTCGTGTTCTGCGTAATGCCCTTGACGGTGTAGACATTGATACGGGTATCGGCACGGCAGATGAGGCTGGAAATGTTCTGAGTGAGGACGTATACAGATACAGCGAAGAAGAGCGCTCCTACTATGCATTGAACGTTGCAGTTACCGCAGATAACTATCAGGACTTCACAGACTCTACTAAGGTTTACGAGCCTGTTTCCAAACAGCTTGACGAGAGCGCATCTCCGGTGAAGAAAGTATGGCTGAACATCTACAATGCTTCTGATAACTTCTTAAGCTCTACTTATCAGCCGCTGCTTCAGAACTATGATGATCTTTTGAATCTGGAAGTTGAATACATCGGTGGTGACGGACAGACAGAGTCCAACATTACAAACCGTCTTGGAAATCCAAGCCAGTATGATGCGTTTGCCATTAACATGGTTAAGACAGATAATGCGTCTTCCTACACATCAATACTTAGTCAATAACAGTTATTGAAACAGGAATGAAGGGGTTATTAGGGAGAAGAAATTCTCCCTAATAACTTATTAAAAAAGAGTTACTGAAAATTAATATAGCAATATGGGAACAGGAGTAAAAAGAATGGCAGATAAGAAAGATGATATCGTCTTATCGATCCGTGGCATGTGTAAGTCGTTTGGCCGCAACCGGGTACTGGATCACATAAATCTGGATGTAAAACAGGGAACGGTCATGGGACTGATGGGGGAAAACGGTGCCGGTAAGTCGACTATGATGAAGTGCCTGTTCGGTACTTATCAGAAAGATGAGGGAAAAATCTTTCTGGACGGGAAAGAAGTAAGCTTTTCCGGGCCTAAGGATGCTCTTGAAAATGGGATCGCAATGGTCCATCAGGAATTGAACCAGTGCTTGGAAAGAAATGTAATGGATAATTTGTTCCTGGGACGCTATCCGGTCAATTCTGTGGGAATCATTGATGAAGGCAGAATGAAAAAAGAAGCTTCCGAACTTTTCCGAAAACTGGGTATGACAGTCAATCTTACCCAGCCTATGCGGAACATGTCTGTGTCACAGAGACAGATGTGTGAGATTGCAAAAGCGATCTCCTACAATGCCAAGGTGATCGTTCTTGACGAGCCCACGTCCTCACTGACGGTGCAGGAAGTGGAAAAGCTTTTTGATATGATGCGGATGTTGAAAGAGCAAGGGATTTCTTTGATTTATATTTCTCATAAAATGGATGAGATTTTTGAAATCTGTGATGAGATCTCTGTGCTCCGTGACGGAAATCTTGTTATGACTAAAAGCTCCAAAGAGACAGATATGAACGAACTGATTGCAGCGATGGTAGGACGTTCTCTAGAGAACCGGTTCCCACCGGTAAACAACACGCCAAAGGATGTGATCTTGTCTGTTCAGCATTTGTCTACTAAATTCGAGCCGTATTTGCAGGATATTTCCTTTGACGTAAGAGAAGGAGAGATTTTTGGACTGTATGGTCTGGTAGGAGCGGGACGAACAGAACTTCTGGAAACCATTTTTGGTGTGCGCACCAGGGCGGCAGGGCGTGTGTATTTTAACAACCGTCTGATGAATTTTAACAGCGCAAAAGAAGCGATGGATCATGGCTTTGCTATGATCACAGAGGAGAGAAAGGCCAATGGGCTGTTTCTGAAAGGAGACCTGACCTTTAATACGACGATTGCAAATCTGGACAGCTATAAGACGGGACCAGCCCTCTCTGATGCCAAGATGGAGAAGGCGACAATGAAGGAAATCAAAGTCATGCGCACTAAATGTATGGGGCCTTCAGACATGATCACAAGTCTTTCCGGCGGGAATCAGCAGAAGGTGATCTTTGGGAAATGGCTGGAGCGGGAACCACAGTTGTTTATGATGGACGAACCGACCAGAGGAATCGACGTAGGTGCAAAGTATGAAATCTATGAACTGATCATCAATATGGCAAAACAGGGAAAGACGATCATCGTTGTTTCCTCGGAAATGCCGGAGATCCTGGGAATTACAAACCGTATCGGCGTAATGTCCAACGGTCATCTGTCCGGGATTGTCAATACCAAAGAAACGGATCAGGAGGAGCTTTTGAGACTCAGTGCGAAATACCTATAGTGAGGGAGATGGATAGATATGGCAAATGGAAACAGTAAAGTTCTGACGGCTGAGCAGGAAATGAAGCTTCGCCAGCCGATCGAAGAACATGTGGGAGAGATTCAGGCAAAGATCAACAGTTTGAGAGAAGACGGTACGGACCAGGTCGTGTCTCTTCAGAACAAGATTGATGGGATCAGGAGAGATAAGAGCCGGACAAAGAGTGAGCGGGAAAGCGCGATCGCAAAGCTTCAGAAGGAATTGGAGACGGCGAAAGCGGTAGAAGCAAAGAATAAAGACGAGATATCCAAACTGATTGCCAGGGCAGAGGCATATCTCAAAGAACATTTTGACAAAGACTATTATGAATCAGTAAAGGCCAGCTGCGAAGCTGAGAAGGCCGAAGCAAAAGCGGCATATCAGAAGAGGCTGGCAGAGCTGGAAAAAGAACATAAGGAGACGGTTGCAAAGCTTTCTGACCACCAGGAGGTCAAGGATGAGAATTATGTTTATAAAAATCGTCAGTTTGACGCGAAGGTAGGGCTGGAGCAGAACCTTCAGCAGATCAAGGACCGCAGGCATGCTGCATATACCTATAAATATCATCTGATCGATATGCTGCGTATGTCCAAATTTACATTCCTGGAGACAACTGCACAGAAATGGGAGAATTACAAGTATACATTCAACCGGAGGGCATTTCTTTTACAGAATGGATTGTATATTGCTATTATCCTGATTTTTGTTGCCCTGTGTGTCATTACACCGATGGTCAAAGGAGCGCCGCTTCTTACATATAATAACGTGTTGAACATTCTGCAGCAGGCATCGCGAGAATGTTCCTGGCGCTGGGAGTAGCAGGCTGATTCTTCTGGCAGGAACAGATCTGTCTGTCGGACGTATGGTAGGTATGGGCATGACAACGGCCACGATTATTATGCATCAAGGCGTCAATACAGGAGGCGTATTCGGACATATTTTTGATTTTACAGGAATGTCTATTGTAGGAAGAATGATTCTGGCGCTGGTAATGTGTATTCTTTTATGTACATTTTTTACAACGCTGGCGGGATTCTTTACTGCTAAGTTTAAGATGCACCCGTTTATCTCTACCATGGCAAATATGCTGATGATCTTCGGTCTTGTAACTTATGCGACCAACGGGAGGTATCCTTTGGAGCTATTCGAGCCTTCGATTCCCGGCGACTCATTATTCCAAAGGTTAAATGGTTTACCCGGAACCATTTCAATCCTTTCGGGCAGTAGCCTGGCTATCGTGATCGTGTGGTTTATCTTGGAATAAAACCACTTTTGGCAAGAATCTTTATGCAGTCGGAGGAAATCCAGAGGCAGCGGCAGTATCAGGAATCTCTGTGTTTGCTGTAACTGTAGGAGCATTTGTACTTGCCGGAATTCTCTATGGATTTGGTTCCTGGCTGGAATGTGCGAGAATGGTTGGTTCTGGTTCCGCAGCTTACGGACAAGGATGGGAAACTGATGCAATTGCAGCCTGTGTAGTAGGTGGTGTGTCCTTTACAGGTGGTATCGGTAAGATTTCCGGCGTGGTAGTCGGTGTGCTGATCTTCACAGCCCTTACTTATTCTCTTACAATCCTTGGTATTGATACCAATCTGCAGTTTGTATTCTCGGGTATCATCATTCTTGTAGCGGTAACCCTGGACTGCCTGAAATATGTACAGAAAAAGTAATAAGTGAACCGGATAATATACAACAAAAACCAGATCCGCATTGGACAGAGACGGACCTGGTTTTGTTGTATTTGCTGAAGATAGAGAAAAATGCTGACATGGATTTATGCATTTGGTATAATGAGAAAGGTTTGATAGGTGAAATAGAAACAAAAGGAATGAGAAATATGGATAAATACACGGTACTGTTGGTAGATGACGAGGAAGAAGTTATTCAGGTCATTATGAAGAAAATAGACTGGGAAGAGCTTGGACTTTCCGTGATCGGCTACGCAAGTAACGGAGTCAAGGCTCTGGAGTTAGTGGAAGAATTTCAGCCGGACATTGTGATGACGGATATTAAGATGCCCTATATGGATGGGATGGAATTATCCCAGCAGATCAAGCGAGAGTTTCCGGCAACAAAGATTTTGATCTTTACAGGCTTTGATGAATTTGAATATGCCAAGGAAGCGGTCCATCTGGAGGTGGAAGAATATATCTTAAAGCCGGTCAACGCGGCAGAGTTAAAAGAAGTTTTTATTCAGGTAAAGAACAAACTGGATCAAGAGATCAGTGAAAAGAGAAGCGTGGAGGTTCTGCAGAGATATTATATGGAATCCCTCCCTGTTCTGCGGGCAAACTTTTATTCGACTCTGATCGAAGGAAGGATCCAGGAAAATGAGCTTCCGAAATATCTCCAGGATTATCAGATCGCGTTTGCGGGCCCATTATTTTGCTGTCTGGTGATCCATACATCTTCCAGACAGGTGCCGGAAGGCATGAACCCCTTCTGCTGGACACGTCTGTGCGAAAGCAGGCGGAGGAACGGCTTGGAGAAAAGTGGCGGGCGAAATCGTTCTCTTATCTTGGGAATACCGTTATGATCGTTCAGTTTGAGGAGGAGTGGCAGGTGGCAGACTTGACGGATGAATGTGACAGATTCTGCAGATATGCCCGCCGTATGATCGGAGCGGTAGTCACTGTGGGAGTGGGAAAGGTGTGCCGGGATGTCCTGGAACTGGCCAAGTCCTACATCGGAGCAAGGGAAGCAGTTTCCTACCGGGCAATCTATGGTGCTTCGCGGGCTGTTAATATTCGGGAGATCGATCCGCAGGAGACAGCCGGAGGCAATCCGACAGATGATACCAGGCTGGGGGAACTGTTTAAAAGAATCTGTCTGGGATCTGAGCAAGAAGTGCGGGAAGCTGCCGACAGATATCTGGCGAAGAATTCATTTCCTGCCCAATCTCTTCAGGGGCACCAGATTGCGATTATGGAACTGGTGAGCGGGCTGTACCGGTTTTCCGCAAATCACGACATTTCAATGGAGGCGTTTGGGAAAAGAGTCGATGATCTTTACAGAACGTTTCTTGACCTGGAGCCGGAAGCGCTGAGAGAAAGACTTATAGACATCTGTCTTTCTCTGCATGAACAGATGATCCGTGCGAGAAGTATGTCTACGCAGTCTTTTGTCACAAAGGCGAAGGAGTATGTGCAGACCCATTATTTTGAGGCGGAGCTTTCGCTGGATACGGTATGCAGGGAGCTGGGCGTGTCGAATTCCTATTTTTCTACGGTCTTTAAAAAAAGAGGTGGGAAAATCTTTCATTGGATATTTGACAGAATACCGCATGGAACAGGCTTTGCGCCTCCTTCTGGAAACCAATGACAAGAGCTATACCATCGCAAAAAGCGTAGGATATACAGATCCAAATTATTTCAGCTATGTATTTAAGAGACAGTTTGGCGTATCACCTTCAAAGTACAGGACGGAGTATACAGGAAGTGAAAGATAAGTATATTGCTCGTTTAGAAAAGTTAAAGCCGGAAGGGATCCAGTCAACACTTATGATTGCGTTTTCTGTGATTTCTATCTCTATCATGATGGTCATTGGGATCGTCATGTATATGTGGTTCTCCATGTCGACCCGTCAGGAAGTGGTACATACTTCCCGGACAATGATGGAGCAGACGGGGGAGAATCTGGAGGATTATCTGATCCGTATGCGCCAGATTTCGGATGTGGCTTACTACAATGTGGTAAAAGAGAACGATTTCTCTGGCCAGTCAGAGAAAATCCAGGAGGGTATGAATCTGCTGTATGAGGCCAACCGGGATAACCTAAGGAGTATTGTAATCTATAATAATTACGGAAGCCTTCTGGCGGCGGAACCGATTGTCTCCCAGAAGGAGGACCCGAACGTTACGAAGCAGGAATGGTTTATACAGGCAATGGATGAAATGGAAAATATGCATTTTTCTACTCCTCATATTCAGAACCTGTTTGACGATGGAACCCAGCGGTATTACTGGGTGATCTCCCTAAGCCGGGTAGTGGAACTGACGAATCGGGGAGAATCACAGCTTGGGGTATTGCTGGTAGACATGGACTACAGCGGTATCTCGCAGATGATGACGCAGATTAATTCTACCAGCAACGGGCAGTATTATTATCTATGCGACAGCAGCGGGAAGATCATATATCATCCAAGCAGATACAGATCAGCGATGGGATCATCAGTGAAAATAACAAGGTCGCCGCCCCAGTGGGATGACAATGTTTATGATGAATACTTGAGGGAGAACACCGGAAGGTTATCGTCAATACCGTCAGCTATACAGGATGGAAACTGGTGGGAGTGATTCCATATTCCACATTTACCCACGGAATGGCTGATCTGAGGTATTTTATCATCATTCTGATTCTTTTGATGGTCATGATGCTCATGGTGATCAACCGGGTGATTTCCGTACGTATCTCCAGGCCTATCTTAAAGCTTAACGATTCTGTTGTGGAGTATGAGGCGGGAGAGAAGCCAGTATCTATATCGGCGGTTCACAGGAAATCCGGCATCTGGGTTATTCGATCCAAAAGTCCTATGAACAGATTGATCTGCTTATGAAAGAGATCGTATGGGAACAGAATGAGAGGAGAAAAAGTGAACTGGAAGCACTCCAGAGTCAGATCAATCCTCATTTCCTGTATAATGCGTTGGAGTCGATTACATGGATGGTGGAGGGAGAGAAAAATGACGAGGCTGTATTTATGATCTCACAGCTTGCCAAGCTTTTCCGGATCAGTCTGTCAAAAGGGCGGACGGTGATCACGGTAAGGATGAGCTTCAACATGCGGAAAGCTATATGAATATCCAGAAGATCCGGTATAAAAATGCCTTTTCTGTTACCTTTGATGTGGACCCGGCGGTATATTCCTACTGTACAGTAAAGCTGATCCTGCAGCCGATTCTGGAAAACGCCATCAATTATGGTGTGAGTGGTCTGGATGATTCGGGAGAGATAAAGATCACGGGCAAGCTGGAAGGAGAAAGGATCATACTGGCTGTGGAGGATAATGCATTGGCATGCCGAAAGAGGAAGCGGATCTTCTGCTTACGGACAGTCAGAGAGTGCAGAAGAAAGGATCAGGAGTAGGGCTTGTAAATGTAAAGAACCGGATCCAGATTCTGTTTGGAAAGGCATATGGGCTGGTTATCGAGAGTGAACCGGATGAAGCACTACCGTCTTTGTTCACCTTCCGGCAGTACCATATACAGAAGAAAACCGGACAATACTGGAACAGGGCCGGGCTATTTTTGCGGAGGAAGAAAATGAGAATAAGACAAAGAATCGGAAAGATGAAAAACAGTAAAAAGATGTTTATTCTCATAGAAGCAGCCCTGGCAATGGCGGTGATTATACTGGCGGTCATCATGTTTCTTGGGAACAATGTCAATGACAGAGAAAGAGTGTCTGTGATCGTACAAAACTCTGACGACAGCAGTGGGCGGCGTTTAAATATGGCCTTAAGATGGCGGCAGAAGACCAGAAAATTGAAATGTTTGTTGTGGGCACTGAAGGGGCGATGTCTGCGGAAGATGAGAAAAATGTCATTGAGCAGGAGATTGATAACGGAGCGGATGCACTTATTATACAGCCGGCAGCAGGGAAGATACGGAGGAGATGTTAAAGGATATTTCCCAGAGAATCCCTGTACTTCTCGTAGAATCTGAGACGCTGGGTGATAAAGAATCACCTGAAATCCCGGTGATACAGGCGGATAATTACAGCATGGGAAGAACTCTGGCAGAAGAGCTCTTAAAGGAATATGACGGGAATCTGGAAGGAAAGACCATAGGGATTGCGGTGGAGACAGAAGCGTTGGAAGCGACCAGGAGTCGAAGAGAAGGTTTATGGATGGCCTGGAGGAATCTGGAGCTTATGTACGCTGGTCGGTTTCAGGAGCATTTGGACAAGGAAGGAAAAGTTTAGAAGCTCAGCCGACAGTGGATTTGGTCGTGGCGCTTGATGACCGCAGCTTGACGGCAGCAGGAGAGGCAGCGGCAAAAAATGATCTTCATGGAGCAACTGGTATATGGGATTGGAAACTCTTCGGAGGCAGTATACTATCTGGATATAGGTGTAGCAGAATGTCTGGTGGTACCGGACGAGTTTAGTGTGGGATATCAAAGCCTGACAAGGCTTGCGGAGAATCTGAGACGGTTTTTTAAATCAGCAGAAGGTAGTACTGTTACACACACGGTGATCAGAAAGGAGAATCTGTTCACGGAAGAAAACCAGGAGATTATTTATACAATGAGTCAGTAAAAGTCTGAATAACTAACAGGGGAATGAAGAAATGAACGGGAAGAGGTTTCTGGCAGCAGTAGTTTTGTGCTGTTTTAGTATTTTAGGAATGTCTGCCTGCAGGAGTCAGCAGGCGGGCGGGAGTGATAAAATTTATGTGGGAGTTGCCAGCTATAACCAAAGCGATACCTTTATCAGCGAATTGGTGGGCTGTTTTGAGGAGCAGCTGAATAGGCTTGAGAGCGAGAAACGGCGGACAGTAGTAACGATCCGGGATGCGGCCGGGCAGCAGCGCAAGCAGAACGATCAAGTAAAAGAAATGCTGGATGCGGGATGTAATGTGCTTTGTGTGAACTTAGTAGACCGGTCAGATCCATCGGAGATCATTGATCTTGCAAGGGAACATGATGTGCCTATTATATTTTTTAACAGAGAGCCTGTGGCGGAAGATCTGCTGCAATGGAACCGGCTTTATTATGTGGGGGCGTATGCGAAAGAGTCCGGTATCATGCAAGGGGAACTGGCGGCGGATCTGATACAGGAAGATGCCTCGATTGATCGAAACAGAGACGGACAAATCCAGTATGTGGTACTGGAAGGAGAGCCCGGGCACCAGGATGCAATCATTCGGACAGAAAATGCGGTAGATACTTTGAAGAGCAGGGGGGTGAAACTGGAAAAGCTGAGTTATGGGATTGCCAACTGGAATCGGGCGCAGGCCCAGAACCGGATGCTTCAGATGATCGGGCAACACCAGAACCAGATAGAGCTTGTTCTGGCTAATAATGATGATATGGCACTTGGTGCAATTGAAGCCTACGAGAAGCTCAATCGCACAGAGGCCAGTATGCCGGCCTTTTTGGGGATTGACGGTACGGATGTAGGATTAAAGGCCGTGGTAGATTTGAAACTGGACGGGACTGTATACAATGATAAGGAAGGCCAGGCGGAGGCAATGGCAGAATTGGCGGTCGCAGCAGTGACAGGTACAGGAATGGATAAAATTAAATTTGTAAATGAAAGATACATATACCTGCCCTATGAGAAGGTGACAAAAGAAAACGTCCGGGAGTTCCTTGCGGAGTGAAAGAGAAAACGGAAGGCGCCACAGAATGGGGCGGCCTAATTTTAGGCTTGACAAATATCCACAAATAGCATAAGATTGCAATCAGATGAAACAAATATGTCGAAAGGCTTGGAAGAGAGCAAGTAGTATCCGGGACACCCGAACAGAAAGCTGCCGGCTGATGAGAGGCGCACGAAGGAACCGCATATGAATACGTCTCGGAGCCTCGCACTGAACCCTGGGACAGGAAGTAGGCAGCGACGGGTTGGCGCGCGTTAAAGTGCCAGGCTGTGAACGGATAAGATATGCGGGAGCAGCCGGATGAGGTCGGCATCGCAAGATGCCGGTGAAGCAAGGTGGTACCGCGGAAAATGTAAATTCGCCCTTACTGTGAAAGCAGTAAGGGCTTTTTATATGTTTTGAAACATGTCGGCAGGAGATCCTGCGAAGAGAAAAGGAGGGGGAATATGGAGAAGCAAAAGAAAGTGAGTAAAGCAAAACAGAGGATTGTCGATAATTATGAAAGGCAGAAGGCAGATTTTGAGCAGCGTGGATATAAAGAATATTCGGAGGTGTTTTCGGCAGCAAAGGCCAATGCAATGGTCTTTGTGACATCTTTTCCAGTGGCACTGATCCTGATTCTGATCTGGGTTTTGGCGGACCGGGGGCCGATCTGGACTGCCGATCTGAATTTTATATTGGTGCTGGCTCTGGTACTTGTCACAGCATACATTCACGAAGTGCTTCACGGCGTAGGCTGGTGCCTGGGAACAAAAGAAAAGTGGAAAAGTATCTATATCGGCATGATGTGGTCGAGCCTTACGCCTTACTGTCACTGTAAGGAGCCGCTGGAGCCGGGAAAGTATTTGTTTGGATGTATGCTCTGGAACGCTTTTGGGACTTGGGATCTATGTGGCAGCATTCGTTACGGGAAGCAATTTCCTCTTGTGGGTTAGCCTTTTTAATGTACTGGCGGCGGGAGGGGATCTGCTGATCGCCTGGTATGCCAGAAAATACCGGGCCGGCTATGTGCTGGATCATCCTACGGAATGTGGGTTTGTCATATTTCAGAAGTAAATAAATAATTAAAATAAATTCAGAAATGAAAAGGAGGAAAAACATGGGAATCTATGAAGAATTACAGGCAAGAGGCTGATTGCCAGGTAACGGATGAGGAAGAGATCCGTGAACTGACCAACAACGGAAAAGCAACTTTCTATATCGGGTTTGACCCAACTGCAGATAGTCTTCATGTGGGACATTTCATGGCACTGTGCCTGATGAAGCGTCTCCAGGAAGCTGGAAACAGGCCGATCGCACTGATCGGAGGCGGAACCGGTTACATCGGCGATCCGTCCGGAAGAACGGATATGCGTTCTATGATGACGCCGGAGCAGATCCAGCATAACTGTGACTGTTTTAAGAAACAGATGAGTCGTTTTATTGATTTCTCGGAAGGGAAAGCATTGATGGTCAATAATGCAGACTGGCTGCTGGATCTGAACTACATTGAGATGCTGCGTGAGATCGGACCTCATTTTTCCGTCAACCGTATGCTGACAGCAGAGTGCTACAAGCAGAGAATGGAAAAAGGGTTAAGCTTCCTGGAGTTCAACTACATGATCATGCAGAGCTATGATTTCTATGTGCTGTACCAGAAATACGGCTGCAACATGCAGTTCGGCGGCGACGACCAGTGGAGCAATATGCTGGGCGGAACAGAACTGATCCGCCGGAAGCTGGGCAAAAACGCCTGTGCGATGACCATTACGCTGCTCTTAAATTCTGAGGGCAAGAAAATGGGCAAGACTCAGAGTGGAGCTGTCTGGCTGGATCCAAATAAAACTTCGCCTTTTGAGTTCTACCAGTACTGGAGAAACGTGGCGGATGCAGACGTGCTGAAATGTATCCGGATGTTAACTTTCCTTCCGCTGGAGGAGATTGACAAGATGGACGCCTGGAAGGCGCTAAGCTTAATACGGCAAAAGAAATCCTGGCATTTGAGCTGACCAAGCTGGTACATGGCGAGGAAGAAGCCAGAAAGGCCCAGGAATCTGCAAGGGCACTGTTCAGTCAGGGAGCGGCGGCGGAAATGCCGACCACAGAACTTACAGAGGCAGACCTGACGGACGGAAACATTGATATCCTGACCATGCTGGTAAAATCCGGTCTGGTACCGTCAAAGTCAGAGGCCAGACGTGCGGTTCAGCAGGGCGGCGTGGCCGTAGACGGTGAGAAGGTAACGGATATCTATGCAGCATTTGCCGGTGAGACTTTAGGAGGCGACGGCGTGGTGCTGAAAAAGGAAAGAAAAATTTCCGTAAGATCGTATTGAAATAAAAGGATATAAAACTCCATATAGTCACTGCCAGAGATTTATGCTACTATATACACAAAGCATTATATTTCTGGCAGTTTTTTCTTTAGCGGCAGTTGCCGTGTCTGAATTTCTAAAAAGATCTAAAAGAAATCTCAATGCTTTTTCATTTCCATTTATAAAAAAGCAGAGAGATTTCCTATAAGGTTGGATTTTTGCCGGAAATCTCCTGTAAGAAAAAGGAGGTTTTTATGAGCAGAAAACGAAAGAGTCAGAGTCAAAAGAAAA
>ENA-OPZM01000338-OPZM01000338.1-human-gut-metagenome-genome-assembly--contig:-NODE-338-length-20769-cov-2.170332_pt1 | contig 20769 bp, 31 predicted proteins | sample MGYA00242478_ERZ504493 | MGnify/ENA primary metagenome ERZ504493 (study PRJEB26092, sample SAMD00036227) | human gut metagenome | host: Homo sapiens | study: EMG produced TPA metagenomics assembly of... | reverse complement strand
CGCCCCCGTCCAATCGAGTCGGGTGTTAGTCAGCAGGCTGATTTTGCTTTCAGCCTTGAAAAGTTCATCGGTTTTAGGTGCAAATTTTGTAGTAAGTTCAACGGACATAAATTCAACCTCGCTTAATAGATTCGGGGCGGGTAAGGCTTCGGCTTATGCTTGTTATCCCGGCAAAATGCATTAGATAGCGCATTATCATCGGAAGAGGGCGAAAAAACATCTTGATAATTTCCAACCGCTCCAGCCGTGCCGCCGTCCGGTATAGCCTGGTAAGAAGGTGCAGCAAACTGCATAATTTCGTGTGCCTGCTCTGTGCAGCTTTCTTCAGTGTCTCCGGTCAGCAGAGCCGCCGGTACGCCGGTAGCAGCTGAAACGCGCTGCTTCATCTCGCGGCGGTCGTTGTCGGCTTTCATGGCGTCAAGCTGTTGCTGTAATGCAGCGGCACGCTGTCGGCTTCATCGGCGCGGCCTGCCTTGCCTTTCAGATCGTCATAATCAGCATACTTTGCACGCTCACGGGTCAGACGGTCGGCCACAATGGCGTTTACCTCGTCCTGGGTGAACGTGCGGTTTTCCTGCTGTACGGCAGCAGTGCCGTTAGTTCCTGGTTTACAGTTTCGTTCATGGGGATTCCTTTCTCGGTTGACTTACTAACGGAAACCAACGCTTACAAGTGCGCGGTCCTTTTCTTTATCTGGTCTGGTAGGGTCATTGCAAATTCGTTTGATGCACTCTGCTTCTGGCGTATCCATATAGTGCATAGATCCGTGAAGCCGCCGGGATAGATTCTCGACCTGTTGCTTGTCCGAAGTAGCAGTGATGACAAAAGCCCGTTTTCCTGCCTTGCCAGATTCAATAGATTTGTATATGGTTTCCCTTACAGCCAACGCTGTGTTCATAACATTTGAATAGTCCGGGTGTGTGCTTTTGTTGCCAGTTAATGCGGCCACGATTGCGTCCATATCAAGGATTAAATCGCCTGGCTGCATGTGTTTCTGTACAAAAGTGGTTTTGCCTGAACCAGGCGGTCCGCAAATAATATGAACCTCCGTAGAAAGTGCGCTTTTATCCTCTCCCATGTAGTGTTATCCTTTCCCGGCTTTACCGCTGCCGTAGCGTAATCTATGCAAAAAGCAGTCTTTGCCGCTTCTACCCTCTGCTTAAAAACTCCCTGTGTGTAAATCGGCGCTGGACAGCAGCAGGGGCGCTGCGGGCGGGGGCGGGGGACTCTCCCCCACCCCCCTGCAGGCACCCTATATGCTTAACTTTCTAAGCGCTTTTTGTGTGTTTTTTGCAGTTTTTGCCTCTTTTTCGCTTTTTGGCATCTGCTGCCCGACATTGGCAACTTTGCGTAATTTTCATACAGACACACAGAAAAGCTAAAGATCAAAGCAACGACCTACGAAAAAAACGCCCACGGCCAGCAAAGCGCACACTAAGCGCCGCCGCCGCTGCTGCCATCAAGCCCAAACGAAACAGCATAAAAAAACAGGCACAAGAAAAAGCGTTTGCTTTTCCCTGCGCCTGTGCGGCTTACCTATTGGCGGTACTCTGTGTGCTTTTTATTATACCGTGGGGCGGTCTTTTTTGCAAGTGGTAATATAAAATATCTTTGTACCCGCCGGGGCTTTGCTTTCATGCTGCCGTGCTGTCGGCATGGTTTGCAGCAGTTCGGCGCGGACACGCTCAAATAGCTGTTGCTCTTCTGCTGTATATGTTATTTTAATCTTCACTCTTGAAATAACCCCCATCGCGCGCATATACCATGCCTGCGACAAACACAGAGGAAAGCATAAATACAAGATTTACCCAGCTTTCATCGTCTACCGGTCTAGCGTTCCATAACTTCAAGACTTCATTGCAGATTCATAAAGGCCGCCGGGCAGTCCGTCCGATTCTACGCCAGTGCAGCACGCAAGCTCGTAAGCTTCAGAAGGCGTTATAATTTGCGGGTTTGTCATTCTTCGGCCTCCTTCAGCTGCTCAATCACTCTTGCAAGCTGTTTCTTTGTCTCGGCCAGCTCTGCCGCCGCGGCGGTATGCTGCCAAAGCTCGGCAAGGTCAACGCGGGCGGCGATGGTCTCGCCCTTGTGGATGCTGGCCACGGTGTAGCCGTCCTTCTCGAACTGCTGTGTGATCCAGCCCGCCGGGCGCATGTCAAGACGGTTCAAGGCGCTGATCTTGCCGCCGTCCAGCACTACGGTCTGTGCATGTACGGTGCGCGGCTTCGGCTCCCGCTGGTCGATGTATTCCACCGTGTAAGCGGTCAGGTTTATTGTCTTTTCAGTTTTCATTTGCTTTTTTCCTCCGTATAGGTTATACTGAGGGCGGTAAAATCGCCTGTCAAACGCTTTACCGCCTGCCGCTTTGGGTGTTGGTCGCACCTAAGGCGGCTTTTGTTTTTCTGAACAGCCCGCCGGGGCTGGCGTGTCCAATGTGGACACATTACAGATATTTGGTAATATCATCGTCTGGGTCCAATTTCGCGCGGTTTGTCTTTTCCGTTTGAACCGTGAACGGTGGGGGCATCTTTAAAGTCACCCTTGTAAGCCCATACGCCATCCCAGCCGCGCTCAATGCTCTGTTCCAAGACTGCAATCATGTAACCGTGCGTATTTCTTACAGCTGCATCTTTTGCAAGGTTCATGATTTTCTTGCAAATCAATTCAGCCGCGCGCGGGGTCAAGGGCTTTTTGTTTGTAGCTCTCAAGACATTAAAATCCGTGAGGGCCTTTTCAAGCTCGGCATCACCTGCCGCAAATGCTCTGAATACATCGGCGATTGTTTCTTGCTGCTGTCCCTGCCTTTTCTGCTTTAGCTTGCTTTTATCACAGTCAGAGGGAGAGGGCGGAAAAGCGGCGTTGTCCGCTTTTCTCTCTTTACTCTCTCTTACCTTACCTATCCTAACCTTACCTAACCTATCCTGTGGCAACCATTCGGTAGCGGTTTGGTTGTCACTCTGGTTGTCATTTTGGTTGTCACCTAAAAGCGATTTCTCATGCGTGAATTTGGTTGGCGTGTAACGGTCTTTTCGGATTTTGTTGTTCTCTTTCCAGTCTGTGATAACAAGAACGCCTGTTTCAAACGCCTTTACAAAGCCTTTAGCTGCTAATAGCCGTATGTCATCTACGGAGCAGTTGCATATTGCCGCAATACTTTTCGGAGCAGCTACAAAGCCGTCATCGTCGGCCCGCATACCCAAATGAAAATACAGCGCCTGAGTGCTGGACGGCATTTCAAGAAAGCGATCTGTGTCAACAATAGCAAGACTAAACATTCTTCGGTGTGCCATCAGACCGCCGCCTTTTTGTGGTCGAAGAAGTATTTGCTGTATTCCTCCGGGGGAATATTCAGCGTTTTGGCGATCTTCTCAATCTGCCACGCATCAAAAGGCTGTGCGCCGGTCATGCGGGCAGTCATGGTGCTGGATGCCATACCGGCAGCGCGGGCGACTTCGTTTTGCGACATCTCGCATTGTGCAAAACGCACACGCAAATTATAGAACGGTTTATACATGGTCAATACTCCTTTCCAGTGTGCTTTATATACGCGCGCGGGCGCGTGAACTGTGTTACATGTAAAAGTCAACTTTTTCGCTGCAAAGACAGTGCTTATCCTCGCGCGCATACTACGCGCGCGAGGAATACGCTTAATTATTGGCGTTCATCTGCCCGCCGGGGCGGTGAAGATTACCGGTTTGCTGCTTCGACTTCATCGGCCAGAGCAGTGGCCCGGACCTGTTCGGCAGGGCTGGCGATGTTGCCCAGATGCTGGGCGTAGAAACTTAACGCGGCAACAATCAGCTGCCGCTCATGGTCGGTAGCGTAAAGAACCATCAGACATACACCCCCCTTTAGCTTTTTCGCTGAACTCCTGTTTCAAGCCCGGGCCTGTTCGGTCACAATCTGGCGCAGCTCGGTAATGCGGTTATCTGCCACACCTGCACGGACGCAGTCTGTAACAGCCTGTTGCAAGGCGGCGCTTAGTTTGTGGTAGTATTTCGGGTTTTGCATTTCAACCCCTTTGCCGGGGCGCTGCACCGGCTTTCCGACAATGTACTGGATAGAATCAGCGGTAAGTGCAATTTCATCGGTTAAGTAGATCATTTTGCAAGTTCCTTTCTGCTTTCGCTCTTAAATGCGCGGGAAGCCCTGTTTTTTGGGGGCTACGGCTTTTTTCTTTGGATGGGGGTGATATAACTTCATTACCGAGGCATACAACCCCTAAATGTGCGGCTAGATTTTAGTACTGTCTAATTTTGCTTAACTCTCCGGGATAATGATTTCTTCCGGCTCACAGTTCAGGGCGCGGGCAATGCGTACAACCGTAACCGCTTTGCAACTGCCACGGCGGCGAACCGTATTGAAGTTTTGGTAAGTCATCTTCATGGCCCTTGCCAGGTCAGTGACGGTCATGCCCTGCTTTGCGGCCATGAGTTCAATTTTCTGGCTATTGATTTTCATGTTTAAATCACCTCTTTTGCATTCGTTTGTATGCATTATAATATATTCGCGTGAATGTGTCAATAGTTTTTAAATAATTCTATTGAATGTTTTTTGCTTTTCTGGTAATATAACATTAAAGAAAGGGGGATGAAGCATGTTATCACAAACAATTGATGAACGTTTGATTTTAATTGATGTAAATGCTAAAAATTTTGAAGATGCTATTAGACAAGCAACTAATCCATTAGTACATTGTCATTTTGTTACAAATAATTATGTAGAAAAGATTATTGAAATTTCGCATGATATCGGACCGTACATTGTCATTACTAAAAATGTTGCTTTACCACATGCGCCAAGTGACAGTGGAGCATTAAAAACGGCATTAGGTTTTACAAAATTAAAAAGACCAGTAGTTTCAGGAAATAAAGCCAATGACCCTGTAAAATACCTGTTTCCTTTAAGTGCATCTGATGGGCATTCTCATATCGAAATGTTATCAGATTTAGCAACGTTACTAAGTCATAAAGATTTTGTTAACAATTAAGAAAAATTAGTACTAAAGAAGATTTCATTACTTTATTAAAGGAATTTGAAGGAGGAGAAAGTCATGATGCATAAAGCATTAGTAGCATGCCGAGCTGGAGTAGGATCAAGTTTAATGTTGAAAATTAAGGTTGAAGAGGTGGTCAGAGAAAATAACTTTCAACTTGAGGTAGAACATTCGTCTTTAGATGGTTTACCAGGTTTTACAGGTGATATTGTTATTACTCTAGTCGATGTTGCAGAAGAGTTAGCTGAAAAACATATCCCACAAAAGATTATTGGTATTAATAGTGTTGTTGATAAAGAAGAAATAAAAGCAAAGTTAGAAAGCGTATTGTTCTAACATTTTAAAAGTTAGGAGAAGAAAAATGGATTTTGTGATTAGTTTTTTAAGTACCCCAGCCATTTTATTGGGACTAGTGGCGATGGTTGGTTTATTGGCTCAAAAGAAAAAAGGATCAGAGGTTTTAACAGGTACATTCAAGACAGTTATTGGTTTCTTAGTCTTTAGTGCTGGTGGGACAATTATGACAAGTGCCTTACAAAATTTTAATACACTTTTTCAAAAGGGCTTTAATATTGTTGGAGTCGTTGCTTCACCAGAGGCTGCAACAGCATTAGCACAAAGTGAATTTGCATTTGTGACTAGTTGTACTTTAATTTTAGGTTTTGTTATGAACTTGGTAATAGCAAGGATTACACCTTTTAAAAATATTTTCTTTACAACAGGTCACAGTTATTCTTTGCATGTGTATTGTCTCTTGTTCTCAAAGCTCATGGAATTGGTGATATACCAGCAATTATTACTGGTGGTATTATTTTAGGTTTTTGTTCAGCGGCTCTACCACAATTATGTCAACCGTTTATGAGGAAAATTACAGGAAGCGATACAACAGCTATCGGTCACTTTAATATGATTGGCTATGCGCTTTCAGGTTATATTGGTAAATTATTCCATAAACATGAGGATGAAACAACAGAAGGATTTAACTTTCCAGGTTGGTTATCTATTTTTAGGGACTTTCTAATGGGAGTAGCTGTGGTAATGCTGATACTTTTCTATGTATCAGCTTTGAAGGCAGGACCTAAAGTAACCCAAGAACTTGCAGGAAGTACTCACTGGCTGGTCTTTCCTTTTGTTCAAGCATTCACTTTTACAGCAGGGATGTCTATCTTGATGACAGGTGTACGTATGTTCTTAGCTGAAATTACAGCGGCTTTCGTTTCTATCTCAGAGAAATTCATTCCAAACTCACGTCCAGCTCTAGATGTTCCAACAGTATTCCCATTTGCTCCAACAGCGGTTATTATTGGTTTTGTTTCGTCTTATGTAGCGGGATTATTGGCAGTACTGGTTATGGTCGCTTTTAAGTTCCCTGTTGTCATTATTCCAGCAGCTCACATTTGTTTCTTCTCTGGAGGAACGGCAGCTGTCTTTGGCAATTCGACAGGTGGATGGCGTGGTGCAGTTCTCGGATCATTTGTTCAAGGATTATTGTTAGCCTTTTTACCAGTTTTATTGTATCCACTTTATGGAAGTCTAGGAATCGAGGGTTCAACATTCCCAAATATTGATTATAATGTTGTGGGTAATTTATTAGATTGGATATTGAAGTTGTTCAATATGTAACGATGTAACGTTACGAGAAGTTAGTCTCTTTAGTTGAGGAGTTTTTTATGAGTAACTTGCAATTAGATTATTTTATCAATACTTTAGATACAGAGTTGCATAATTTTATTAGAAATATTGATAAAGAAAAAATTAACTTAGTAGCTGAATTGATTTTAGATGCTAAACAACATGGGGGACGTGTTCACGTTACTGGTATCGGTAAGCCTAGTCATGTATCTCAGTATATTTCAGCGTTACTATCTTCTACAGGAACACCAGCGTATTTTTTAGATGCTACGGAATCAGTTCATGGTTCAGCGGGTCAAGTGATGGAGGGAGATATTGTTATTGCTATCTCTAATAGTGGAGAAACGCTGGAATTACAACAGACTATTGAAGCATTAAAAAAGTTAAGTATCAAAATTGTATCAGTAACAGGTGGTAACTCTTCTTGGTTAGCTAGAAATACTGATTTGACATTATTTGCAGGTGTTGAAGAGGAAGGGGATAGTTTTAATAAACCTCCTCGTGCTTCAATCATTGCGGAAATATTAATTTTACAAGCGGTATCAATTGTCCTTCAAGAAAAAAGTCATTTGAATATGGAGCAATACCATCTATGGCACCCTGGGGGAAGTCTTGGAAAGTCGCTAGAAAGGAAATAATATGAGAATTACAGGTATTATTACGGCAATGGCGACACCACTTCATGATGATGGTTCATTGTCAATAGATGGAGTAGTGAGTTTAGTCAATCGTCTGATTAAAAATGGAGTTAGCGGTCTATTTATTTTGGGAACAAATGGAGAATTTTTTGGACTAAGTGATGATGAAAAGTGGCTTATGCCAAAATGGTTGTTGAAGTTGTCGCAGGTAGAGTTCCTGTTTATGTGGGAACTGGGACAATAGGAACCAAGGAAGTTATTGCTTTAAGTCAAAGAATGGAAGAAGTAGCGTATCAGCGGTTTCAATTATTACACCTTATTTATTATCATTTTCGCAAGATGAATTATATGCCCACTATAAATTAATATCAGATGCGGTTACACTTCCCATTATTCTATACAATATTCCTCAAAATACAGGGAATAATTTGGAACCCGAGACGGTAGGACGTTTGGCTAAACTCCCAAATATTATTGGTATAAAAGATAGTAGTGGCAATCTTGAACAGTTAGCTAAATATATTGATTTAACAAGACAGGAAGATTTTTCGGTTTTGGTTGGATCGGATTCAAGAATTTTAGCAGCTTTACAATTAGGAGCAGATGGTGCAGTAGCAGCAACATCAAATGTCTTAACAAAAACAGATGTTGGGATTTACAGACATTTTTTGAGCCATCAATTAAAAGAAGCTGAGAAATTACAAGAAAGTATAAACGCCTATCGAAAGGTATTGAAATATTCAACTATACCATCAGTATTAAAATATACTTTAAATCAAATTGGTATTCCTGTAGGTGATTCTCTATCACCAGTTAAGTTGACTTTAACAGCAGATGAAAAAAAGGAAATCAACAAAGTATTAAAATCTTACCAAGAATATGAAAATTTTGAAGGAAAAATAAAATGAAAAAAATAGATGTGCTTAATCGATTGTATGAAGAGAAGTTGATGGGAATCATCCGCGTGACAACTTTTGAACGTGCTAAGGAAATTGCAGAAAGTTGTTTAGCTGGAGGAGTATCTTGTTTGGAAATTAGTTATACTAATTTTAATGCTGGGGATATTATTCAGCAGTTGAAGGAAAAGTATAACCATAGATTGCTGGTAGGGCTGGAACGGTATTAGACAGTGAAACGGTAGAGAGGCTATCTTTAATGGTGCAGAATTTATCATTGCCCCTACCTTTAAGGAAGAGGTAGCCAAAATCTGTAATCGCTATCAGATTGCTTATATGCCTGGCTGTATGACAATGACTGAAGTGGTGGAGGCATTAGAAGCAGGAGCATCCATGGTAAAAGCTTTTCCGAGCTCATCTTTGTATGGACCAAATATTATTTCAACTATAAAGACACCAATGCCGTATGTTCCTATTTTATCCTCGGGTGGGGTGACTCTAACAATGTTAATGAGTGGTTAAAAACAAGGAGTAGACTGCATGGGAATTGGCAGTTTATTATCTAAGGGAACTGCACAAGAAATTGAACAAAATGCTAGAGCATTAAGAGAAGCAGTTAATAAGAGTAAAGAACTGCTATGAAATAAATGCAGACGGAGGCGGTTATGCTAGATAAAAAATCAATTCAGATTATGAATTATTTAATTAATGAAGAAGAAATTAGTCTAACCAAACTCATGTCAAAGACTTCTCTTTCTAAAAAACAAATTCTTTACGCATTGGACCATATTAACTCTTTTTTTACTAGAGAACGATAGGGCTGCGTTATCAATATTCAAAGAAAATATCATTTTAACCTCAGAGAATAAGCAATTCTTTTATTGATTGTTTTATTAACAATACTTTATTTACTGACTATTTGTTAGATGCGGACGAGCGAATCAAATATATCTTCTTTCTAATTTTTAATAAACCATCCGATTATTTATCAATTAGTGATTTTCTAGTGTCACTAAAAGTAAGTAAATCAACTGTTATTAGTGATATTAAGAGATTGCAAAAGGAAATAAAACCATCCGATATTAAAATTAAAAATGATAGAAATGTTGGCTATTATTTATCAGGAGATGAAAATCAAATTCGCTATCTAGCAATGTATTATATTTTGGAAGATCTAGCTTCCGATTTTGGAACATTCTTTTATGACTATTTCTTTTTCAATGAATCTATAGATGTTTTAAAACAGATTTATGAAACTTTTATTGCTTTTTCTAAAAAGTATGATTTTACATTTACAGATAGGCAATTGACAGAAATTGTATACACTTTATCTCTCTTTCTTAATCGCTTAAAAAGTAATTCGTCTGATGATGACAATTATAAATATAAAGCTTTGGAGATATCAAAGGAATTTAAACTATCAAAGGATATCTTAAATCAATTTCTCCCAGATACTAACAAAGAGGCAATTGGCTTTCTAACTTCATGGATACTGACTTTTACCACGGTTCATATTGGTGAAGATGCCTTTGATAGAAAGATCATATTGGAACTTGTTAATAAGGTTATTAAACGCTTTGAACTTTTATCAGGGATTGAATTTTATAACATGAAAGAAGTTGAAAATAATTTATACAGTCACTTTAGAGCGGTTCATCATAGAATGATTTATAAAATACCAATTTTGAATCAATTTTCATCACGTATAAAATCACAATATCCCAACCTTTTTTAAAATTGTAGGATTAGCTTTAAAAGAGATAGAAGATTGTTATGATTTTCCGATTCCAGAAGAAGAAATTGCCTATTTAACTTTACATTTCGCGGTTGCTATTGAAGATTATGGTATAAAAGATGATGGTAAATTGGTTGCAGCAGTTGTTTGTCAAAATGGAATTGGAAGCTCTGCACTTGTCTTTCAACAATTAAAACTTTTATTCCCAGATTTTCGCTTCCTTGGTCCATATGATAAAAACAGTTTACTTGTTGAACCTTCGAAAGTTGATATGATTTTTTCAACAGAATCAAACTTAGACCTATTTTCTTTAGCGAAGGAAGTATTTGTTGTTAATCCAGTCATGACGTCAGAGGAACGCTATAATTTATTACGCAAAGTCTATAGTAAATTCGGAATTAATAAAGTTCGTTTACCAAGGGTCACAGACTTAGTTACTATCATCAATAAAAATACTGAGATTAAGGATACTAAGCAATTAGAACAAGAACTTTATACTTATTTGTTAACACCAAATGATAAAAGAATTATTGACTGCAATAGAATTGCAGAGCCCAATTTATCTGACCTTTTAGAAATTAAATTTATTCAGACCAATGTGGAAATTTCAGATTATGAGGAGGGAATTTGTAAAGCAGCTAAACCTTTGCTCCAAAGTGGCATCATCCAAAATCAATATTTGGAAAAACTTATTGATGATTATCATAAAGGGGTAATAATGAGATTAACTTCCTTGTTTTGTATGCCACACGCTACTGATACTGGTGGAAATAATTTGGGGATGAGTTTAGTTGTCTTAAAACATCCATTTATATTTAAAGATAAAAGTAGTGTGAAATATATTTTGCTACTTTCAGCACCTAAAAGTAGTGTCCATTTACTGGCTATGAATCAGTTATTAAACTGTTAGGTCAGGAAAACTTTTATGAAGCCTTAGATAATTTTTCTCCTAAGGACATTTATCATTATATTTTAGAAAATCAATAGTAAAACCCTATAGCTAAAAACTTTCAGCCCAAAAATGAACACATCATCGTGTAATACTTGGTCTTTTTTGGAATCGCTTTCTAGACTATACTGTTATTGTAAATGAATAACGTAACAATACAAATAGGAGGAAACAAAATGGCTAATGTTAAAGACATCACACGTGAATCATGGATTTTAAATACTTTTCCTGAATGGGGAACTTGGCTCAACGAAGAAATTGAAGAAGAAGTCGTTCCTAAAAATAATTTCGCTATGTGGTGGTTAGGCAATTGTGGTGTTTGGATTAAGACACCAGGAGGTGCAAATATTGTTATGGACCTCTGGTCAAATAGAGGAAAATCAACTAAGAAGTCAAAGATATGGTTTGGGGACATCAAATGGCAAATATGGCGGGGGTTCGTAAATTACAACCAAACTTGCGCGTGCAACCAATGGTTATTGACCCATTTGCCATTAATGAATTGGATTACTACCTCGTCTCTCACTTCCATAGCGACCATATTGATATCAATACCGCTGCTGCCATTGTAAACAATCCAAAACTTGACCACGTTAAATTTGTGGGACCTTATGAATGTGGGGAAATTTGGAAAAAATGGGGTGTTCCAGAAGAACGTATCATTATTATCAAACCAGGAGAAAGCTTTGAATTTAAAGATGTTAAAGTGACTGCTGTTGAATCTTTTGACCGTACGTGTCTTGTGACGCTTCCTGTTGACGGTGCCAAGGAAAATAATGATAGTCTGAAAGGACTTGCTGTGACAGATGAAGAGATGGCACGTAAGGCAGTTAATTACATCTTTGAAACACCAGGTGGAACGATTTATCATGGTGCCGATTCACATTTTTCAAATTATTTTGCAAAACATGGTAAGGACTTCGACATTGACGTTGCGATTAACAATTATGGGGACAATCCAATTGGTATTCAAGACAAGATGACCTCAATTGACCTTCTTCGCATGGCTGAAAATCTTCGTGCCAAGGTCATCATTCCAGTGCATTATGATATCTGGTCAAACTTTATGGCTTCAACGGATGAAATCCTTGCTCTCTGGAAGATGCGCAAAGAACGCCTACAATATCAATTCCACCCATTTATCTGGGAAGTTGGTGGTAAATATGTTTATCCACAAGATAAAGACCGTATTGAATATCACCACCCACGTGGTTTTGATGATGTGTTTGAGCACGATTCAAATATCCAGTTTAAAGCTTTACTTTAGTAGGATAAAGGGTTGTTATCAGCCCTTTATTTTATCAGAAAAAATGAAAAGGAGACAAACAATGAAATTTTTCTTAGATACAGCTGATGTTTCGGCGATTAAAACGGTTAATGAACTAGGTGTCGTGGACGGTGTCACGACTAATCCAACGATTATTTCCCGTGAAGGGCGTGATTTTGAGACGGTTATCAAGGAAATTTGCCAGATTGTTGACGGTCCCGTATCGGCAGAAGTCACAGGCGTAACAGCTGAAGAAATGATTACTGAAGCGCGTGATATTGCTAAATGGGCAGATAATATTGTGGTCAAAATTCCGATGACAATGGAAGGGTTGAAAGCAGTCAATGTGCTTTCAAAAGAAAACATTAAAACCAACGTCACTCTTATTTTTACGGTATCTCAAGGGCTTATGGCTATCAAAGCTGGTGCAACCTTTATCAGTCCATTTGTTGGACGTTTGGAAGACATCGGCACAGATGCTTACCAATTGATTTCAGATTTGCGAGAAATCATTGATTTTTATGACTTTGATACGGAAATCATTGCAGCAAGTATTCGTAATACAGTTCATGTTGAGAACGTTGCGAAACGAGGTGCTCATATTGCTACCATTCCAGATGCTGTTTTTGATAAAATGACCAAACACCCTTTGACGGATTCAGGGTTAACACAGTTTATGCAGGATTGGAAAATTTTTAAGGGTGAATAATCTTAAAAGTTAGCAGAATGATTTCACAAGGAGAATTATTATGTCACAATTATCTGTTAATGCCATTCGTTTTTTAGGAATTGATGCCATTGAAAAAGCCAAATCAGGTCATCCAGGAGTCGTTATGGGAGCTGCTCCAATGGCATACAGTCTTTACACTAAACATTTGCGTGTCAATCCTGCTGTTTCAAACTGGATTAATCGCGACCGCTTCATTTTATCAGCAGGGCATGGTTCAATGTTGCTTTATGCTCTTCTTCATTTGTCAGGATTCGACGTTACGATTGATGATTTGAAACATTTTCGTCAATGGGGGTCAAGAACGCCAGGTCATCCCGAATACGGTCATACTGATGGTGTGGATGCAACCTCTGGACCACTAGGTCAAGGGATTTCTATGGCTGTCGGACTAGCACAGGCGGAACGTTTCTTAGCTGCAAAATACAATAAACCAGATTTTCCAATTTTCAATCACTATACCTATGTTATCGCTGGTGACGGTGACTTTATGGAAGGAGTGTCTGGCGAAGCATCATCTTACGCAGCTAAACAGCAATTGAATAAGTTGATTGTTCTTTATGATTCAAATGATATTTGCCTAGATGGTGAGACAAATGCTGCTTTTACTGAAAATGTTCGTGCACGCTACAATGCTTATGGTTGGCATACTGCTATTGTTGAAGATGGCACAGATATCAATGCCATTAGTCTTGCTATCGAAGAAGCAAAAGCTTCTAACAAGCCAAGCTTGATTGAAATTAAAACAACGATTGGCTACGGTGCACCAACAAAAGGTGGAACCAATGCGGTTCACGGAGCTCCACTCGGTGCTGAAGAAATAGCTGCCACACGACGTCATCTTGGCTGGGAGTATCCACCGTTTGACGTTCCCGAAGAGGTTTATGATGATTTTAAAGAAAATGTAGAGAAGCGTGGGGTTGCAGCATATCAAAAATGGTTAGAAATGCTCGCAGACTACAAAATAGCCTATCCAAATGAAGCTAAAGAAGTTGAAGCTATTATTAGAGGAGAGGACCCAGCAACGCTCACAGAAGCAGATTTTCCTGTTTTTGACGATGGCTTTTCACAAGCAACACGTCACTCGTCACAAGCTGCGATTAATGCGGCAGCAGCGGTTCTTCCTAATTTTCTTGGTGGCTCAGCTGACCTTGCTCATTCAAACATGACTTATATTAACGATGATGGCTTACAAGATGCTGAACATCCACTTAATCGCAATATTCAGTTTGGTGTTCGTGAGTTTGGTATGGCAACTATTTTGAATGGTATGGCACTGCATGGTGGGCTTCGCGTTTTTGGTGGGACATTCTTTGTCTTTTCTGATTATCTTAAAGCTGCCATGCGTCTGTCTGCTCTCCAAAGCTTGCCAGTTGTCTATGTTTTTACTCATGATTCCATTGCTGTTGGTGAGGACGGACCAACTCATGAGCCAATTGAACAATTATCAGGTTTGCGAGCAATTCCAAATTTGACAGTGCTTCGCCCAGCAGATGCCCGTGAAACGCAGGCTGCTTGGCACTATGCTTTGACACAAAAATCAACGCCGACAGCGCTTGTTTTAACACGTCAAAATCTAGTTGTTGAAAAAGGAACAAGTTTCACTGCCGTCGAAAAAGGTGCTTATGTTGTTTACGAGTCAAGCGCAGATTTTGATACCATTCTTTTAGCATCAGGCTCAGAAATTAATTTAGCGGTAGAAGCGGCTAAAAAATTAGTTGCCCAAGGTGGTAAGGTTCGAGTTGTTTCAGTACCGTCAACAGAATTATTTGATGACCAACCAGCAGAATATAAAGAAATGATTCTCCCAAATGCTGTTCGGAAACGTGTTGCTATTGAAATGGCGGCAACCCAACCATGGTATAAATACGTTGGCTTAGACGGCAAAGTCATCGGTATTGATACGTTTGGAGCTTCAGCACCAGCATCAGAGGTGATTGAACACTACGGTTTCACAGTTGATAATATTGTCAACACTGTCAATCACCTTTAATAATGTTTTATGATACAAAGAAAGTTCCCTATAATTTCCTCAGGAGCTTTCATACCTACTGTATTTGATTACTCCCTTAATACAGCAGTTATTTTTGCTAATATCTAACATTAAAAAACGACTGGAAAACAGTCGTTTTTAAGTGATTTTTTAACCGTACTTAAGAAACCTAAGAAAATATGCTATACTGAAAATAATTAGTTTAAAAGGAAGTAAGTAATGACAACGTTTGTGAACAGTATTTCAGGTGTCTTAGTTATTTTGGTCATGGTTATGGTGGGCTATGTTTTAGCTAAAAAAGGTTGGTTTGATGACCAGACCTCCTCTTTGATTGCACAATTAGTTACCAAAGTGGCTTTACCATGTTACATGATTTATACGATTGTTGGTCGTTTCACGGCTGATGAATTGTTAAAAATGCTGCCACAATTGCGTTTTCCTGCTCTTTCGATGATTATTCTACTTGCGATTGCCATGGCGGTAGCGCAGCTATTTGCCGTAGATAAAAAAACATCAGGGCTTGTTTGTCTCTATGTTTTTTAATTCCAATACCATTTTTGTGGGATTGCCTATCAATCAAGCCCTTTTTGGTGATAAAAGCATTCCTTACGTTTTGGTTTATTACATGTGCAACACGACTTTCTTTTGGACGATTGGAACTTATTTTATCCAAAAAGATGGACGTCATTCTGCCACGATTGACTTTCGTGATAGTTTACGAAAAATTTTCTCACCACCGCTTTTAGGCTTTATTATTGGGGTGATTTTGGTGCTATTGAACATCCAACTGCCTGCCTTTTTACTTAGCGACTTTCAATATTTGGGCAACCTTACGATTCCGCTATCAATGATTTTTATTGGGATTTCGGTGGCAAATGCAGGGCTGTCACGCCTGCGTTTTAGTAAAGACAATGTTTTGGTTCTTTTAGGACGTTTTGTTGTAGCTCCGCTGTTAATGATGGTGATTGTTAGCCACACGCAAATGCCATTACTAATGAAACAAGTCTTTATCATCCAATCAGCCATGCCTGTTATGACAAACGCCCCCGTTGTCGCAAAACTTTACGGAGCAGACGCAGATTACGCAGCTATTATGGTGACCGAATCAACCCTTCTCACCATGCTCATCGTCCCAATTTTGATGTATTTAGTGAATTATTTATAATGATAAAATGGCACTTCCAGCATAATGGAAGTGTTTTTTCAACACAAAAAGCCTAGCCAGAGGCTAGACTTTAAGGAGATTATGAAAAAGATACATTCACTTAGCTTGGGAGGTGCTAAAGTGAACGTTAGCTAGCAAATCTAGCTGTGAAAGTTTTAGGAATAGTTAAAGTATAAAAAGCTAGCCTTAAAGAAAACTTAAGCGAAAGATTATTTTCTACTAAAGACAGAAAAACCAGAAAATTCACCATAATCCTTGAAATCAATGCCTTTATTAATTCCAAGACAAGAAAAATGTTATAAAAGTGGAGATTGTGTGTCATTTTAGAGAAATTTGGAAAAAAGGATTTCTTCAACCTTCCAAAGCCAAATGAAAGCTCAAGATATGTTATAATAAAACCATGGAAAACAAGAAAAAATTACTTTTAATTGACGGGTCATCCGTTGCTTATCGTGCCTTTTTTGCACTGTATAATCAGATTGATCGTTTTAAAAACCGTGCTGGTTTGCATACCAATGCCATTTACGGTTTTCACCTCATGCTCAATCATTTATTAGAAAGAGTTCAGCCAACACACGTTTTGGTGGCTTTTGATGCTGGTAAGACGACTTTCCGTACAGAAATGTACAAAGATTACAAGGCAGGTCGTGCCAAAACACCAGATGAATTCCGTGAGCAATTGCCTTACATCCGTGAAATGCTTAGTGCGCTTGGCATTACTTTCTATGATTTGGAAAATTATGAAGCTGATGACATCATCGGAACATTGGATAAATTAGCTGAAAATGAGGACGAGTACGACGTTACCATTGTCAGCGGAGATAAAGACCTTATTCAATTAGCTGATAACAACACAACCGTTGAAATTTCCAAAAAAGGTGTGGCAGAATTTGAAGAATTCACCCCAGCCTACCTCATGGAAAAAATTGGAATCACCCCTAAACAATTCATTGACCTTAAAGCGCTCATGGGGGATAAATCAGATAATATCCCTGGCGTTACAAAAATTGGCGAAAAAACTGGTCTTAAATTACTCTTAGAATACGGCAGCCTTGAAGGTGTTTACGAAAACATTGACGGTATGAAAAAATCTAAGATGAAAGAAAACTTGATTAATGATAAAGAGCAAGCTTTCTTATCTAAGACTTTGGCGACTATCAATATCAGTGCACCGATTACCATTGGTTTGGACGACATCGACTATCAAGGACCAGATTTAGACAAATTAGTACCATTTTACGATGAAATGGGCTTCAAGCAATTTAAAGACAATCTAGGTGCTCCGAAGAAACAAGAAAAATTCGACGTTAGCTACACCGAGGTGGATAGCTTGAGTGCGGATATGTTCGCAGATGACCAATTTTTCTATTTTGAAATTTTAGGTGATAATTATCACGTTGAAAATATCATTGGTTTTGCTTGGGGAAATGACAAGGCGATTTATGCGTCAACCAATCTTGACCTTCTCAAGGACGATTTGTTCAAAGCAGCGCTAGCTAAACCAATCAAAACTTACGATTTCAAACGTAGCAAAGTCTTGCTTAGTCATTTTGGTGTTGATTTACCAGCGCCAGCATTTGACAGCCGTTTGGCAAAATACCTCCTATCAACGGTTGATGACAATGAACTGTCAACTATTGCACGACTTTACACGGATTATGTTTTAGATAGTGATGAAGCTGTTTATGGCAAGGGGGTTAAGCGTGCCGTTCCTGAAAAATCGGTGCTGCTCAGCCATTTAGCACGTAAGATTGTGGTTTTGAACCATTCTGAGAAAGTCATGCTAGACAAGTTGACAGAACACCAACAAGCCAGCCTTCTCTTTGACATGGAGCAACCGTTGGCAAATGTCCTTGCTAAAATGGAAATTGCAGGTATTTCGGTTAAAAAAGCAACGCTTCAAGAAATGGAAGCTTCTAATCAGGCTGTTATCGATGAGTTGACACAAGAAATTTACGATTTGGCAGGCATGGAATTTAATATCAATTCGCCAAAACAATTGGGTGAATTGCTCTTTGACAAGATGCAATTGCCAACAAGCTACACGAAGAAAACCAAGACAGGGTATTCAACAGCGGTGGATGTCTTGGAACGATTGGCGCCAATCTCGCCAATCGTGTCTAAAATTTTGGAATATCGCCAAATTGCCAAATTGCAATCAACTTATATCGTTGGTTTGCAGGATTTCATTTTGCAGGATGGTAAAATTCACACCCGTTACTTACAAGATTTGACGCAAACAGGTCGTTTGTCTAGTGTTGACCCTAACTTGCAAAACATCCCAGTACGTTTGGAACAAGGGCGCTTGATTCGTAAAGCGTTTGTCCCAGAGACAGAAGATGAAGTGCTTTTAAGTTCTGACTACTCACAAATCGAATTGCGTGTTCTGGCTCACATTTCAAATGATGAGCATTTAATTGCGGCTTTCCGTGAAGGAGCAGACATTCACACGTCAACAGCCATGCGTGTCTTTGGTATTGAAAAAACAGAAGATGTCACACCAAATGACCGTCGTAATGCTAAGGCTGTTAACTTTGGTATTGTTTACGGCATTTCGGATTATGGGCTTGCTAATAACCTCGGCATTCCACGTAAAGTGGCTAAACAATACATTGAAACGTATTTTGAACGCTATCCAGGCATTAAAAATTACATGGAGCGCGTGGTGCGTGATGCCAAAGACAAAGGTTATGTCGAAACGCTTTTCCACCGTCGCCGAGAGTTGCCAGATATTAATTCACGTAATTTCAATATTCGTCAATTTGCAGAACGCACAGCTATCAACTCACCAATCCAAGGTAGTGCAGCTGATATTCTCAAAATTGCCATGATCAACCTTGACAAAGCCTTAGTTGACGGTCAATTCAAGACAAAAATGCTTTTACAAGTACACGATGAAATCATTCTTCAAGTACCAAAAGACGAACTTGAAGCCGTTAAAACATTGGTCAAAGAAACCATGGAATCAGCGATTGACTTATCAGTACCCCTCATTGCAGACGAAAATGCAGGCAAACATGGTACGAAGCAAAATAGAAATAAAAAAACGAGCTACCAAACTTTGGTAGCTTGGTTTTTGCATTAACTATGTTATACTTAAGAAAAACGTCATACAAAGGAGGCAGCCAGATGACAACATTTCAAAATCCTAGTCAAGATGTGATTGCTGATTATTTAAAAAATGCCAAAACCATTGCTGTTGTTGGTTTATCACATCGTGAAAATAGTCCAGCTTATGGTGTTTCAAAAATCATGCAAGAAGCTGGCTATACGATTATTCCTGTCAATCCAAGATTAGCAGGACAGAAAATTTTAAACGAGATAGCCTATGCTAGACTTCAAGACGTTCCTGTCCACATTGATATTGTTGATGTTTTCAGACGAAGTGAATTTCTACCAGAAGTTGCCAAAGATTTCATTGAAACAGATGCCGACATTTTCTGGGCGCAACTTGGTCTAGAAAGTCAAGAAGCTGCTGATATTTTACAAGCCGCAGGACGTGATAAAATTGTCATGAACAAATGCATCAAGATTGAACATCAAGGCTTGTAAGCTAACAAAAAACTGAGAGTCGCTTTTTGCGGACTCTCAGTTTTTATTCTGTTTCTGCCATTGTTGGATAGTGTCCTCAATCCAGCTCAATTGACTGCTAACACGCGAAATGGCGCGGCTTAGGATAAGGTAGTGACCGTAGGCGCGCTCAATATCTTTCGAGCTTGAAAAAAGTAATTTTTCTCGCATTTTAAAATGCGCCAGCTGTTCTAGCAAAATCTGACGTTCTTCCTCTAATAAGGACAAAATCCGTGGATTAGATTGGTCGTGGATAAAGAACATTTTTAAAGAGAAAAGGTCCTTTTTGAATAGGCGCTTCCTCGACCGTCTCCTCTAACCAGTTAGAAAGAATTGCTTCCCCCTCACTCGTTAATTGGTAATATTTTTCCTTAGCATTATCTTCAGAGGTCGTTTGTTTGAGCCAATTGTCATTGGACATACGTTTTAATTCAGGGTAAATCTGACTATGAGAAGCACGCCAAAATTCGCCAATCTCATTGTCAAATTGTTTCGTAATAGCCTGCCCAGTAATCGGTGAAGAATGTTTGACAATCCCCAAAATGATATAGGGTAAGAGACGTTCTTTAGGCATAAGACCTCCTTGTAATGAATAGTTGTTTATAACTAGTATAGCAAGAATTCATCAGATTAGATAATTATTTTTTCCAACGTTTGTAATTATCATCAAAGTATTTCCCGTTACGAATGTCGTCTGGTAAGCCTTCGTATGGTGCTTCAGAAATGACATCTTCGTTATTTTGCCCCGCATCCCCCATATAGGTAATGTGAGCAAATTCAGGAACGACTAATTTTGGATAAGTAGCGTATTTTTCGCGAGATTCTTCCATTAAACCAATGTGTTCATTTTGGAAGCAAACCGTAATTTCAGGATGTTCATGAACCAAGCAGGAAAGAAAATCGTACCGTTCAATTTTTTCTCATTGGGCACGAAATCAAGGGCAACATCAGTACCAGTTGGTTCTGTCCAAGCAACTTTATAAACGCCTTCTGTGAGCATAACGATATTAGCTTCTTGGTCTTTGACCCAACGCCCCGCAACCATACCGCCATGAATACGATAATCAACAGTGTGTTCATTTTTAGCATACCATTCGTATTCCCAACCATTATCGTAAGTGTAAATAAAGTGAGTTCCTAAAAAATCGTCCAAAGTTTTAAATATTTTTGTCACCTGTTTTTTCTCCTTTTATTTATTTTT
>ENA-OPZM01000337-OPZM01000337.1-human-gut-metagenome-genome-assembly--contig:-NODE-337-length-20771-cov-2.509204_pt1 | contig 20771 bp, 33 predicted proteins | sample MGYA00242478_ERZ504493 | MGnify/ENA primary metagenome ERZ504493 (study PRJEB26092, sample SAMD00036227) | human gut metagenome | host: Homo sapiens | study: EMG produced TPA metagenomics assembly of... | reverse complement strand
TACCGCAACCCGACATTATCGAGCATTTTGGCAACGCAGATGCCGTGCCGCAGCCGCCGGAGCGGTGCTTAAGCCGTCAGGCGGGAATTGTGCGGTGCTGCCTAAGCATCACTTTTATGCCGCAGGCTGTGTGCCTTGCGGCATTTTGTCTGCCATTTTTGAAGTAGTGGGAAAGAACCAGATAAAATATATTGACTGACATAATATTATATGATATATAATACATAGAAAAAAATAATACCGGCAGAGCGCCGCCACACGCGGCGGCTCTGCGGGTTAATACAACAAGGAAGGGAGCCCCCTAATGAGCTTTACCACAGGCGCGGCGCTGCTGGATGCCGTGGTGCTGGCGGTCGTATCGCGCGAGGAAGAAGGTACTTATGGCTACAAGATCACCCAGGAGATCAAGCAGGCGCTGGAATTGAGCGAATCGACACTGTACCCGGTGCTGCGGCGGCTGCAAAAAGATGGCTGCCTGACCATTTACGATGAACCGTTCAATGGCCGCAACCGCCGCTATTACAAAATTACCCCGCTGGGGCGGCAGCAGCTGGCAGGCTACAAGGCAGAGTGGAAAGTTTACGCCGCCAACATTGACCATATTTTTGGGGAGGATGCAAAATGACAAGGCAGGAATATATGCAGCAACTGGCAGCTCTGCTGGCCGCAATGCCGGAAGCCGAACGCCGGGATGCCCTGGATTATTACGAAGAATACTTTGATGCTGCAGGCCCCGAAAAGAGGCCCAGACCATCCAGGAACTGGGCAGCCCCCAGAATGTGGCGGAAAAGATATGGGAGGGTACCGGGGCACAGTTCGGCACACCGATGCCGGATAACAGCATGCCAGAACAGGGCAGCAGACGCAGAAAAAGCCCGGTGTGGATTGTGCTGGCTATCCTTGCAATTTTGATTGTTGTGCTGCTGGTGTTCAACGTCTCTTTCAAAATTGTGACAAAATATCAGTACAGCATTGCAGAGAGCGCAACGGCAGAAGAAGTTCCCCCGCAGGAAACCACCGGGGAAGCCAATGGGGAAGCCACCGGGGGAGCAACCGAAAATATGGACGAAAGCACGGATGAAAATACCGAAACAGCCATCACAAAGGAAAGTGCAAAAAGCGAAAGCACCAATCGGTTGGAAAGCAGCACGATGACGCTGGATGCAAAGCAGGTCCAAACGATGGTATTGGACCTGGACTGCGGCGAGGTTGCTTTTGTGCGCAGCAATGCAGCGGATGAGATAACACTCCGGTTTGAAAATTTCTATTCCGACTGGCTGGAGCGCACCTTGGACGAGAGCGGCTTTAGCGTGCGGTACAAAATACCCAAAGGCTATATTTCCGGCAGTGACCCCACGCCACGCTGAGCATCGCCCTGCCGGAGATAGAACTGGAACAGATAGAGCTGAATCTGAACCTGGGAAGCGCCGACCTTGGTACACTGAAAGCCAAAAGCATACAGGCAGACCTTGCCCTCGGCAGCCTGTATGCGGATGAGCTGCAAACCGGGCAGCTGGATGCAACGCTTGCCCTGGGCAGTGCAGAGCTTGGCACCGTGCAGGCAGAGCGCGTGACGATTGAAAACGCCCAGGGCGATGTGACGATCAGCGCCTGGTGGGGGCCAGCCAGGTGCAGGTAACCGACCAGCTGGGCAATATTGCCCTGACCCTGGGGGAAAAGGCAGACGGTTACAGCGTGCAGGCTGCATGCGGCCTGGGCAGCATTACGGTAAGCGGCGCCAAGCAGGCAAGCCCTTACAGCGCCAACAGCAAAGCAGCCAACGCTGTGATTCTGGATGCCGCGCTGGGGGATATTACCTGAACTTTGAGGAATGAGCGGGGAAAAGAGCATCACATGTGCGGCATGCCGGAACGCGTTTGGAGCCCGTTCCAAACGGCGGACGGGTGCCGATGTGCAAAATGTTTTGATTAGTCATACTCTTGCGCCTGGCCATGGTGCAGTTTATACAACTTTTGCCCAAAAGGCCAAAAAAAGATTTAATGCAACAAATTTTGCATATTGTACGCGAATGTGGTACAATAACCAATAAGCAAATCAGGCAACGAAAAGGGTAAAGGAGAATTGCGAAATGGCGTATTATTTTAGTGAACCGTCCCGTACCTTCGGCGAGTATCTGCTCGTCCCCGGCTATTCCTCTTCGGAGTGCATCCCCACGGCTGTCAGCCTCAAAACCCCGCTGGTCAAGTACCGCAAGGGCGAAGAAGCCTGCCCCCTGACCATGAACATCCCCATGGTTTCGGCTATCATGCAGTCCGTTTCCGGCGAAAAGCTCGCCATTGCCCTTGCCAAGCAGGGCGGCGTTTCTTTCATTTACGGCTCCCAGTCCGTTCAGTCCGAGGCTGATATGGTTCGCCGTGTCAAGGCTTACAAAAAGGGCTTTGTTACCTCTGATTCCAACCTGCCGCCGGAGGCTACCCTGGCTGATGTGTTGGACCTGAAAACCCGTACCGGCCATTCCACCGTTGCCATCACGGCTGACGGCACCCCCCACGGCAAGCTGCTGGGCATTGTGGCATCCCGTGACTACCGCCTGTCCCGCATGAGCACCGATCTGAAAGTGACTGAGTTCATGACCCCGCTGGACAAGCTGGTTACCGCACCGGCCAACACCAGCCTGCATGACTGCAACGATATCATCTGGGATAACAAGATCAACTCTCTGCCGCTGGTAGACGAGCAGGGCAACCTGCAGTATATGGTTTTCCGCAAAGATTATGATTCTCACAAGGAACATGCCAATGAGCTGCTGGATGCCAACAAGAGCTATGTTGTCGGCGCCGGCATCAATACCCGCGACTATGCCGAGCGCGTGCCCGCCCTGGTGGATGCCGGCGTGGATGTGCTCTGCATCGACTCTTCCGAAGGTTACAGCGAATGGCAGTCCCGTACCATCGCCTGGATCCGTGAGCATTACGGCGACAAGGTAAAGGTCGGTGCAGGCAACGTGGTGGACCGCGAGGGCTTCCTGTTCCTGGCAAAAGCCGGCGCAGACTTTGTCAAGATCGGCATTGGCGGCGGCTCCATCTGCATCACCCGCGAAACCAAGGGTATTGGCCGCGGCCAGGCAACCGCTGTTATCGAGGTTGCCAAAGCCCGCGATGAATACTATGAGCAGACCGGCATCTATATCCCTATCTGCTCCGATGGCGGCATTGTGCATGACTACCACATCACCCTGGCATTGGCAATGGGCGCTGACTTTGTTATGCTGGGCCGTTACTTTGCCCGCTTTGATGAATCCCCCACGAACAAGCTGCGCGTTGGTGGCAACTATGTGAAGGAATACTGGGGCGAAGGTTCCAACCGTGCCCGCAACTGGCAGCGCTATGACCTTGGCGGTGCCCAGAAGCTGAGCTTTGAGGAGGGCGTTGATTCTTACGTTCCGTATGCCGGCCCGCTGGCCGATGGCGTGCAGACCACGCTGTACAAGGTGCGCTCCACCATGTGCAACTGTGGTGCGCTGTCCATCCCGGAACTGCAGCAGAAAGCCCGTCTGACGGTCGTTTCTTCCACCTCCATTGTGGAAGGCGGCAGCCATGACGTTATCCTGAAAAACAGCCCGAACAACGTTTAAGCTGTTCCGGTTGGGGAACCACGGCCAGCAGAATTTGCGCTTGCAATCTGATAGGATTTGTGGTATTATAACCAACATGAGATGCAAAGGGGCAGCTACCAATACAGCTGCCCTTTTTTGCACTTTTGCGGGTTCAGGCGGTAACATTGTGCGTTTTAACCGCCTGGGGCCGGGGGTTCAGCCCCAAAACAATCAGGGGCGCGGCAGAATGCTGCGCCAATGTAAGAGAGGGAAAGAATTATGAAAAAATTTGCCTGCGCTGCGCTGAGCACTGCACTGCTGGCCAGCATGCTGGCTGCCTGCGGCAGCTCCGCATCCACCACCCCGGCGGCTTCCTCCGCTGATACATCCTCCGATACCGGGGCATCTTCCACCGAAGCTGCCGCTTCCACCGGGGCTGCAGCAGATGGTTCGCTGCGCGTTGCCATGAACACCGATATCCAGACGATGGATGTGCACAAGACCAACAACGACTACATGGTGCCGCTGAATATCTTTGACCGCCTGTTTGAGATCAAAACCAATGCGGACGGCTCCACTGAGCTGGAGAAGAGCCTGGTGGAAGACTACACCGTTTCGGACGACGGCCTGACCTATGATTTCACCCCTGCGCAGCGGTGTTACGTTCTCTGACGGCACCCCGCTGACCGCCAACGATGTCAAGTATACCTTTACCCGTATGCTGGCCCTGCCGGACAGCGTGCAGACGGATTATGCCTCTGCCATTGCCGGTGCGGAAGCTGTGATGGATGGCACCGCCACCGACCTGGAAGGCATTCAGGTGATTGATGACACCCACTTTACCGTTACCCTGTCGGATCCGTTTGCCGGTTTCCTGTATGAGCTGGCAACCGCTTCCTGCTCCATCATGAGCGAGAAGAACGTGGAGGAAGCAGGCGACCAGTTTGGTATGGACTGCTCCAAGACCATCGGCTCTGGCCCGTATGTGGTCACCAGCTGGACCCGCGACAGCAGCATTGTGCTGGATGCCAACCCCAACTACTGGGGCGAAAAGCCCAGCGTGCAGCATGTGGAAATTTCCATCGTGCCGGATTCTTCCACCATGAGCATGATGTTCCAGAACGGTGAGCTGGATATCCTGGACTGCGATTACATTGACGCTGCCGTTGTCAACTCTACCTACAAGACCCAGTATGCCGATGATATCGTAACCTCCAACCGTCTGGGCACCACCTACATGGCTCTGAACGAGAATGTGGAGCCGCTGAACGATGTCAAGGTCCGCAAGGCCATCCAGATGGCCATTGACCGCCAGACCATCCTGGATACCGTGTATAACGGCGATGGCAGCCTGGTGGACGGCATTTACCCCAAAGGCCTGATCGGCTACACCGAGGACAACGAGGGTTGGCTGAAGTACGACCCCGAACAGGCCAAGAGCCTGCTGGCCGAAGCCGGTTACGCGGATGGCTTTACCATGGAGATTGCTGCCGATAACTCCAGCAGCGATTCCACTCTGCTGGTCATCCAGATCGTGCAGCAGTACCTGCAGCAGATCGGGATTAACGCCGAGATCAAGAGCTATGACCCCGCCAGCTGGCTGGATCTGCGCAAGAGCGGCGATATGGTCAGCTTTGTCAGCTCCTGGACGGCCGACTATAACGACCCGGATAACTTCATTTACACGTTCTTCGGTACCCCCGAAAAGAGCAATGTGCGCAGCCTGAACTACTTTAACACCGACGTTATGAGCCGTGTTGCTGCCGCCCGCGGCATTGTGGACGACACCGAACGCCTGACCGAGTACGCCGCGCTGGAAAAGCAGATCGTGGAAGAGGACGCTGCATGGGTACCCATGTTCAGCCGTTCCCATCTGTTTGTTAAGGGCGACCGGATCGCCTCCTTCACCCCGCACTGGGCCGGTTATAACGATACCCAGTATATCAACGTTACCTTGAAGTAATTTTTTGGACAAAAAAGTTACAAATAATGCAATGCAGGCTGCGACCACAGGTTGCAGCCTGCATTTTTTATGTTATAATTTTAATGCTTGTATATTTTACAGCATAAAAGTGTAAAAATATACAGCCGCTCAAACAGACTGTCCATTTGGCAGCTTGGAAACAGCGGCTGTGAGGGACAAAAGGGGAGTGACTCCGTGTGAAAAGCGTGATAAAGCGCATTTTGGGCACCATTCCGGTGCTGATCGGCGTGGTACTGCTCATCTTCATCATGCTGCGCATTGTTCCCGGCAATGCGGCGGCTATGCTGCTGGGTGAACATGTGGACCAGGCCACCATTGACCGCCTGACTGAAGTGATGGGGCTGGATAAGCCGGTGATCGTGCAGTTCTTTGACTATCTGGCCGGGGCGATCCATGGGGACCTGGGCATCAGTATAAATATAACCGCGCTGTTACCGATATGATCATGGAGCGTTCCCCTACACGCTGGAACTGGCCCTGCTGGCGGCGCTGTTCGCCTGGGTGCTGGGCCTTGGCACCGGTATTATAGCAGCCATCAGGCAGAACAGCCTTGTGGACCACCTGTTCATGGGCGTTTCGCTGGCTGGCGTTTCCATGCCTATTTTCATGGTGGCGCTGCTGCTGCAATACCTGTTTGCCTTCAAAATCAAGGCATTCCCGCTTACGCTGATGGTACCTTCCTTTCCATGATTCTGCCCGCCATTGCCCTGGGCTGGAACAGCGCAGGCAGCATTGCCCGTATGACGCGCTCCAGCCTGCTGGAAGTGATGCAGGCGGATTATATTGATACCGCCCGTGCCAAAGGCCTGCGCAAGCAGGCGGTTATTCTGGGCCATGCGCTCAAAAACTCCATGCTGCCGGTCATTACCATGATGGCATTGCAGTTTTCCGGCATGCTGTCCGGCGCGGTTATCACCGAGAGCATTTTTGCCATTCCTGGCATCGGCCGCCTTGCCACCACAGCAATCCAGAACCGTGATATGCCGGTGCTGCAGGGGACCGTGCTGTTTACCACCGTGCTGGTCATTGCAGGCAACCTGATTGCAGACCTGCTGTATTCTGTGCTGGACCCGCGCATCAGAAAGGAGGCATAAGCATGGCAGACGAAATGTTGAAAAATGCCCAGCCGCAGGAACTGGAAAGCCAGATCGGCGAAGAGGACGGCCTGAAAGAACAGCTGCTGCGCATGTGCCGCCAGAACAAGCTGGCCGCCTTTTCGGCTGTGCTGATTCTGGTTGTCATCCTGATGGCTATTTTTGCTCCCGTTCTGGCCCCCTATGGTGAGGCTGAGCAGGACCTGATCAGCCGTTTGCAGGGCCCCAGCGCTGCCCACTGGTTTGGCACGGATGAACTGGGCCGCGATGTGTTCTCCCGTATTCTGTATGGCTCGCGCCTCTCGCTTACCATCGGTATTCTGCCCAGCATCATTTCGCTGGTGGTGGGCATCTTCTTTGGCCTGCTGGCCGGTTACTTTGGCGGCTGGGTGGATTATGTCATCATGCGCCTGGCGGATATCATGCTGTCCATCCCGTCCCTGCTGCTGGCCATGGTGGTTATGTACACCCTGGGCCAGTCCACCGTCAACCTGTTTATCGCGCTTTCTCTCACCAGCTGGGCCAGTGTGGCCCGCGTGGTGCGCAGCCAGACCCTGAGCCTGAAGGAGAGCGAATATGTTGAGGCTGCCCGTTCGATCGGCGTCAGCAACGGCAAAATCATGCTCAAGCATATCCTGCCCAACTGCATTCCCTCATTGATCGTTCTGTTTACCCTGAATGTTCCCTCTGCCATTCTGTCGGAAAGCTCGCTGAGCTTTTTGGGCATCGGCGCACAGCCCCCGGCAGCATCCTGGGGCCTGATGGTCAACCAGTCCAAGCAGTTTTTGTTCACGCAGCCCTGGCTGGCCCTGGCACCCTGCATTGCCATTATGATCGTGGTGCTGGCGTTCAACTTTTTGGGTGACGGTCTGCGCGATGTACTGGACCCTACATGAAGAACCAGTAACAGCGGGGGAGAAGTAAAAGATGGAAAATAATAATAATGTTCTGGAAATCCGCGGCCTGAACTCCTATTTCTTTACCGAAAAAGGCGTGGCCCCGGCGGTGGATGGTCTGGACCTGGATATTCCCAAGGGCAAGATCATCGGCCTGGTGGGGGAGAGCGGCTGCGGCAAAAGCATGACTGCCAAATCCATTATGGGCCTGCTGAAATACCCCGGCCGCGTGGCGGGCGGCAGCATCCGGTTTGAAGATCAGGACCTGACCAGACTTTCGGATAAAGAGCTGCGCAAGATCTGCGGCAATGATATTTCGATGATCTTTCAGGAGCCGATGACCAGCCTGAACCCGGTGCTCAAGGTGGGCCGCCAGGTGCGCGAAACGCTGCTGGTGCATAACCCGACCATGAGCAAGGCAGAAGCCAAGCAGCGCGTGTGGAAATGTTCCAGCGTGTTGGCATCCCCGAAGCGGAAAAGCGCTATGACTGCTACCCGCACGAGCTTTCCGGCGGCCTGCGCCAGCGCGTGATGATTGCCATGGCCATGGTATGCAAGCCCAAGCTGCTGATTGCCGATGAGCCACCACCGCACTGGATGTGACAATTGAAGCCCAGATCCTGCGCCTGATGAAGGAGCTGCGGGACGAAACCGGCATGAGCGTGCTGATCATCACCCATAACATGGGCGTTGTGGCGGAAATCTGTGACTATGTGTATGTCATGTACGCAGGCAAGATCATGGAACAGGCCGAAACCTTTGAGCTGTTTGACCATACCATGCACCCCTATACCAAGGGCCTGCTGGATTCCATCCCGCGCATTGGCCAGAACGCCGAGCGGCTGCACACCATCCCCGGTGTGGTGCCCAACCTGCTGCACCTGTCGCAGGGCTGCCCGTTCAGCAACCGCTGCGAATATGCCACCGACCAATGCCGCACGGAAAAAGCGCAGCTGCATCCCGTTGCACCGGATCATCAGGTGCGCTGCTTCCGCTGTGAGGAGGAACATCAATGAGCGAGGTAAAACATGAAGTTCTTTTGCAGGCAAAAGGTATTTATAAAAACTTTGAAACCAGCAAAAAAGACCAGGCCGTCCATGCCCTGACCAATGTGGATCTGACCCTGTACCGCGGCGAAACGCTGGCCCTGGTGGGGGAGAGCGGCTGCGGCAAAAGCACCCTGGGACGCACCCTGATCCGCATGCTGCCTGCAACCAGGGGCAGCGTGACCTTTGAGGGGCAGAACATCACCGCCATGAAGGATAAGAAATTTGCCCCCCTGCGCCGCCGGATGCAGATGGTCTTCCAGGACCCGTATGCCAGCCTTGACCCGCGCATGAAGGTGCGGGATATCATTGCCGAACCGCTGGAAACCTATCATGTATGCAAAACCAAAGCCGAAACCACCCACCGCGTGCTGGAATTGATGCAGGCTGTTGGTGTACCGGCAGAGTTTTTGAACCGTTACCCGCACCAGTTCAGCGGCGGCCAGCGCCAGCGCATCGGCATTGCCCGCGCCATTGCGCTGCAGCCGGACCTGATCGTCTGCGATGAACCGGTCTCCGCATTGGATGTTTCGGTGCAGAGCCAGGTGTTGAACCTGCTCAAGGACCTGCAAAAGCAGTACGGCCTGACCTATCTCTTCATCGGGCATGATCTTTCTGTCATCAACTTTATTGCGGACCGCGTCTGCGTAATGTTCCTGGGCCATGTGTGCGAGGTTGCCACCAAGGAAGAGCTCTACAGCCGCCCCATGCACCCCTATACCGCCTTTTTGATGGATGCCATCCCGCAGGCGGATCCACACCGCCGCAACCAGCACCGCCGTGTGCTGATGGGCGAAGTGCCCAGCCCGGTCAACCTGCCGTCCGGCTGCTGCTTCCATACCCGCTGCCCTTACGCAACGGAGCGCTGCCGCACCGAGGTTCCGGAGCTGCGGGAATGGGATGGCCGTATGGTTGCCTGCCACCGCGCGGGCGAAAACTGGGACTGAGATAACACAGTGAGGAAATAACAATGCAGGCAGTAATCAACGTGGCCATAGCGCCGCTTACCACAAACCCGGCCCTCTGGGCGCAGAACCCGCAGCAATCCCGTCTGGTGGATGAGCTTTTGCTGGGCATGCCGGTGGAAATTACCGGCGAAGCCGAACAGCACATGGTACCGGTACGCACCTTTTACGGCTATACCGGCTGGGTAGCACAGGATGCTTTGCTGACTGGCCCCAAGGCGGAAGAATGGCTGGTTCAGCCGCAGATGGTGGTCATAGCCCGCTGGCTGATGTGCTGGCGGAACCCCGTGTGCAGGGGGCCTGTGTGGCTGCTGGCCTGCCCTTGGGCGCCCGCGTGGCCGTGCAGGGGGAGCCGGAAGACGGCTGGCAGGCCGTAACGCTGCCGGATGGCCGCACCGGTTACCTGCGTGCGGACGCACTGGCCCCGCTGTACACCCAGCCCTGCGAGCAGGATCAGGAAAAGCTGCGTGCAGCCATTGCCCAAGCAGCCAAGCGCTACCTTGGCACGCCCTACCGCTGGGGCGGCAAAACCCCGGCGGGCATTGATTGCTCCGGCCTGTGCAGCATGGCATACCTGCTGTGCGGTATTTCCATCTGGCGGGATTCCGAGCTGAAAGAGGGCTACCCCATCCATCCGGCCCATGTTTCGGATATGCGCGTGGGAGATCTGGTGTATTTCCCCGGCCATGTGGCGCTCTATCTTGGCAATGGAGAGTACATTCATTCCACCGCGCGAGCAGGGGATAATGGTGTTGTGATCAACAGCTTTTACCCGGATTCCCCCCTCTACCGCCCTGACCTGCCCAAGCAGATCACCGCAGTAGGCTCCTACTTTGCCCGCCGGGAGGCAACCTGATAAAATTGAAATGAAGAAAAGCGCCTCTCTGTGATAGGAACAGAGGGGCGCTTTGATATGGGTTTTATAATAAATGCGGTCAAAAGTGCGGTCAGATAAAAAACTAGACGATAAAACGTACGTTTTAACGTTCAACACTTTGGCGGGAGCTGGTGGATTCGCCAAGCCGCGGTCTAAGCAACAGTTCGCAGGACTGTTGCTTGCCGCCTTCGGGCGGCCGACCTGTTCGAACCCTACCAGTTCCAGCACAAAAAAGACCCGCAACCTCAGTTGCGGATCTCTTTTGGTGGGAGCTGGTGGATTCGAACCACCGAAGCATTAAGCAGCAGATTTACAGTCTGTCCCCATTGGCCACTCGGGAAAGCTCCCATATTCATTTGTGCGCCTGCCTTAACAGTGCTTGATTAGTATATCAGAGCTTGCGCAAAAATGCAAGCCCTATTTTGAAAAAAAAATGAAGTTTTTTGTTGCAATGCGGGAAAATGGGGTAAAAGATGCTGTATAACGAACAATTTTCGCGCGAGAAGGCACAGTGGTTAATAATTTGAAGAAAAGCCCAAAAAGCCCTTGCTTTTTTTGCGGCGGGTATGCTAAAATACTTTTTTGCAAATGCCAAGGCATTGCCTTATGCGGAAGTGCTGGAATCGGCAGACAGGCACGTTTGAGGTGCGTGTGTCTATGACGTGTGGGTTCAAGTCCCATCTTCCGCACCAACCAAAAGAGCGCTGAATCGTTAAGGTTCAGCGCTCTTTTGGTTTATCAGTACCCACTCTTTCAACAAAGCCTCTCACAACGTACATAGAACAAAACAGGCCGCACAGCCTGCGCCATTCTTTAATGGCGGCAGCCATGCGGCCTGGTCTATTTGAATCATTCGTAAGTGCGGCGTCCGGCAAAAATGCACAGAGGCGGTTACACTTGCCGGTGCCCATCAGCTGGGTGGCAGCACACAGGGTTGCGCCGGCGCTGGAACAGGCCGGGATGCCGTCATAGAACAGCACCTCCCGTGCGGCGCGCTCGGCATCGGCCGAGGAGACCGTCAGCACGGTATCCACTACATAGGGGTTATAGTTTTCCGGCACAAAACCGGGCCCGATGCCCGCAATGCTGTGGTGGCCAATGAACCCGCCGGAAATGGCGGCGCATTCGCTGGGCTCCACGGCCACAATGCGGATCATGCTGTTCCAGCTTTCAGGTATTCCGCCACGCCGGTAATGGTGCCGCCGCTGCCTACGCCGATCACCACAGCATCAATCGCATCCCCGGCGGCTTTTAAAATCTGGGGACCGGTCACGCGGCGGTGGTATTCGGGGTTGTCATCATTGGCAAAGTAGTTGGTAAAGTAACCGTTATAGCGGGCGGCGGTGTCTTTGGCAACCTGTTCCAGCGCACGGCGGCCGCCGCTGCCGCATACCACAATGCGCGCCCCCAGGTTTTGCAGATGCTGCCTGCGGGAAAGCGGCAGGCTGCTGGGCACCACCAGAATGCAGGGGTGGCCTGTGGTGGCGCAGCTTACCGCAAGGGCAGCGCCAAAGCTGCCGGAACTGGCTTCCACCACCGGCATACCGGGCTGCAATGTGCCGCGCTCGGTGGCAAAAGCCAGCATGGTTTCGGCCACGCCGTCCTTACAAGTGCCGGTAGCGCCGCCAAAATCCAGATATGCCAATATGCTGGAAGCAAGTTCGTGCCGCCCGGAATACCCCGAAAGCCGCACCACCGGGGAACGGTACACGTCCTGATAATAGCTCTGCAATATTGCCATAGCCTGGCAGACCTCCTTGCAAAAATCAGGCAGGGGAGAACACGCAGTCCGTAAAATCCGCCCCGTTCTGTAAATTTCACCCAATATACAACATATTATAGCATATCCGGCGCGGCTTTGTACATGAAAAAACATATTTTGCCGCAGTTTTTACGGCAAAAATGCTGGGCGGGCACAAAAAGCTGAAAAAAACGCAAAAAACAGCCGGATACCGCACCTTTGGGCCTTGACAGTATGACTTTAGAGTGTTATAATTCAAAAGCTGTAAAGAAAAACACTTTACAGCAGTCAGAGGAACAGACAACACAAAGGGGGCACGGCCGTGGCAGCCAAAGCAGGTAAGGACCTTGGGTTTTCCATCCTGCTGGATTATTACGGCATGGTCCTGACGGAAAAACAGCGCAATATTCTGACAGAATATTATAACGATGACCTTTCGCTGGCCGAAATTGCCGAAAATTATGGCATAACCCGCCAGGGAGTACGGGATGCCATCAAGCATGGCGAAGCGACCCTGATGGAGATGGAGGAAAAGTTGGGCACTGCCCGCCGGACCGAAGCCATTCGGGCAGATCTTGCCCGGCTGGAAGAGCTTGTCAGCGAGGTGCGCGTGTGCAATACTGGGTTGTTTGAACCGGATACCCGCGTTCAGCGGGCTACCGAGGAGATGCTGACCATTATTCACCGCCTTGATACGCAGGAGGAACTGCCCGATGGCATTTGAATCTTTAAGCGAGCGTCTGAACGGCGTTTTCAAAAAACTGCGCGGCAAAGGCAAGCTGAGTGAAGCGGATATCAAGGCTGCGATGCGGGAAGTCCGCATGGCGCTGCTTGAAGCGGACGTCAACTACAAAGTCGCAAAGGATTTCTGCGCGCAGGTTTCGGAGCGCGCCATGGGCCAGGAAGTGATGGAAAGCCTGACCCCCGCCCAGCAGGTTGTCAAGATCGTCAACGAGGAACTGACCAAGCTGATGGGCGGCGAGGAACCCCAGACCCTGCACATCAAAAATAAGGCCAGACCGTTATGATGATGTGCGGCCTGCAGGGTAACGGTAAAACCACCCATGCGGCAAAGCTGGGCCGCTATTATAAAGCCCAGGGCCGCCGCCCACTGCTGGTAGCCTGTGATATCTACCGCCCCGCAGCAATTGACCAGCTGCGCATTGTAGGCGAGCAGGCAGGCGTTCCCGTCTATGAGATGGGCACCGAAAAGCCGGAAAAGATTGCCAGGCAGGCAGTTGAGTACGCCAAAGACCACGGCTATGATATCGTTATCATTGATACCGCAGGCCGTTTGCAGATCGACGACCAGCTGATGGACGAGCTGGTGCGCATCAAGCAGGCTGTTGAGGTGGATGAGACTCTGCTGGTTGTGGATGCGATGTCCGGTCAGGAAGCCGTCAACGTTGCCAAGACCTTTAACGAAAAGGTTGGCATCAGCGGCGTGGTCCTGACCAAGACGGACGGTGACACCCGCGGCGGTGCAGCGCTTTCGGTTCTGCCGTTACCGGCAAGCCGATCTACTTCCAGGGCACCGGCGAGAAGCTGGATGCGTTGGAGCCGTTTTACCCGGCGCGCATGTCCAGCCGGATCCTTGGCATGGGCGATGTGCTGAGCCTGATCGAAAAGGCCCAGACCTTGCAGAATGACAAGGAAGCTGAAGAAGCCGCCAAGCGAATGATGGCCAACAAGTTCGATATGAACGATATGCTGACCCAGTTCGCCCAGATCCGCAAGATGGGCGGTGCGTCCGCGCTGCTGGCCATGATGCCCGGCGCCAACCAGATCAGCTCCGAACAGATGGACCAGATCGATGAAAAGGCGCTGCCCCATATTGAAGCCATCATCTACTCCATGACGCCGGAAGAGCGTGCGCATCCTTCCATCATCAACCCCAAGCGCAAGCGCCGCATTGCGGCGGGCAGCGGCCAGACGGTTGAGGACGTGAACAAGCTGCTGCGCCAGTTTGAAGCCATGCAGAAGATGATGAAAAAGGTCAAGCGCAACCCCAAGGGCTTTATGCGCGGCCTTGGCGGAATGAGAGGCCTGCGCTGAGCAGCCTGTTATGAATTTGATATGACCCGTAAGCCTCTCTGGCCCCAGGGTGATATATAAATTGCAAGCCCACGAGGGAAAACCACGGGGCCGTAAAAACAAAATTTTGGAGGATATTTACCATGGTTAAGATTCGTCTGCGCCGCATCGGCGCCAAGAAAGCTCCTTTCTACCGCATTGTTGTTGCTGACAGCCGCTTTGCTCGTGACGGCCGCTTCATCGAAGAGATCGGCTACTACGATCCGACCAAGGAGCCCAGCGTTGTCAAGATCGACGCCGACAAGGCTAAGCAGTGGCTGGCCAACGGCGCTCAGGCTACCGATACTGTTCGTGTTCTGCTGAAGAAAGAGAACATCCTGTAATTAAACGGAGGAACGCCACATGCAGGAACTGCTGATTGCCGTTGCCCGTGGCCTTGTGGAAGATAAGGACGCGGTGCAGGTAACGGTTGACCCCGCGCGTGAGGACGGCACGGTTGTGTACCACCTCACGGTGGCAGAAGGCGACATGGGCCGCGTGATTGGCAAACAGGGCCGCATTGCCAAGGCAATCCGTGTTGTCATGCGTGCCGCCGCCGTCCGCCAGAACGAAAAAGTCGTGGTGGAAATCGGCTGATTTTTGCCACCCAGCACTCTGCCGCTTTGCGCGCAGGGTGCTTTTTATTTGCCGCCGCTTTTGTGCGATTTATTCTAGGAGGTCTCCCCTATGCAAAACTATCTGCCCGCCTGCAAAATTGTTTCCACCCACGGTGTCCGCGGCGAAATGAAAGCCCTGCCGCTGTGCGACGGCGCACAGTTCCTGGCCAAGTTCAAGCGCCTGTACGCTGCCGCAAACGGCAGCGGCGAAGTTGCGCTGTGCGGGGTGCGCGCCCAGGGCAATATGCTGCTGATCAAGCTGGCCGGGGTGGAGGATATGGATGCCGCCCGCGCCAGGTGGGCAAAACCTACTATTTTGCCAAGCGGATGCCAAACTGCCGGAGGGCCGCTATTTTATTGATGATCTGATCGGCTGCACTGTGCTGCATGCGGACGATGGCCGCACCCTTGGCATCGTTGCAAAGGTGGACCACCCCGGCGTACAGGATATCTATATTGTGCGCGATGCAGCAGGGGAGGAGCACTGGATCCCTGCCGTGCCGGAGTTTGTGGTGGATGTGGATATTGCGGCCCGCACAGTAAAAATGCGCCCCATTGCGGGTATGTTTGATGAGCCGGTCAACGGCGATGAGGAGTAATTGATGCGCATTGATATTGTCACCCTGTTCCCGGAACTGTGCGATGGCTTTTTGAGCACCAGCATCCTGGGGCGCGCCCGCGCCAAAAAACTGTTTGAAGCGCACTGCCACCAGATCCGGGATTATACCAAAAACAAACAGCGCCAGACGGACGATTACCCCTATGGCGGCGGCTGCGGCATGGTGCTGTATGCTCAGCCCATTGCAGATTGCCTGCGCGCTGTGGCGGACCAGTGCGCCCAGCAGGGCCGCGCCAAGCCCATGTGGTGTTTTTGACCGCCGCCGGGCAGCCTATAACGAGGAAACCGCCCGTCGGCTTTCCAGCTATGAAAGCCTTGCGCTGGTGTGCGGCCACTATGAGGGCATTGACCAGCGCGTGATCGATACCTTTGGCGATGAGGAAATCTCTATCGGCGACTATGTGCTGACCGGCGGCGAGCTGGCCAGCCTGGTGGTGGCAGATAGTGTGCTGCGCCTGCAGCCCGGCGTTCTGGCCGAGGAAAAGGCTATCAAGACGAAAGCTACTGGGACGGCCTGCTGGAATACCCCCAGTTCACCCGCCCGGAAGTGTGGGAGGGCCAGGCCATCCCGCCGGTGCTGCTGACCGGGGACCACAATAAAATTGACGCCTGGCGCGGCCGCCAAAGCCGGGAACGCACCCGCCAGCGCCGCCCGGACCTGTATGACCAGTGGTGCGCCACCCACCCGATCACCCAGATCCCGCGCTGGAAGCGTACCGAGCGTGCCCAGCTGATCAAGACGGATGCCCAGCTGGATGCAGCCGCAAAACTGTTTGCCGAAGGCTGCCGCACCGTCTGCCGGGATGTGTGCACCGAAGCAGGCCTTGCAGAATATACGCCGGAAGTCATGCGCCAGCGCCTGGAAGAAGAGCGCAAGGCGGGTTGGGCATTCTACCTGCACACCACTTCGGATACGCCGGACGGCATGGTGGGTGTCTGCCATAAAACGGGGGAGATCGGCCACCTGTTTGTCACACAGTCCGCCCGCGGCAGCGGCATTGGCACAAAGCTGCTGGATTTTGCGCGCAAACTTGCGGAGCACGCCCGGCCCTGGCTGGCCGTGCTGGATGTAAATACGGCGGCCATCGGCCTTTACCGGCGCATGGGCTACCTGCCGGATGGCGTGCGGAACATGTACCAGCCGGGGGTGGATGTAGCATTCTGCAAGCCCTGCAAAGAGCTTGTTATGCGCTATCGGCCCCAGGATCAAGCTGAACCTGAGGTATTCTGTCGGTTTTTTCGTACAGGTTTTGTAGTCTATCTACAATCCGGTTGAAAATAAACTAGTAAAGTTGCACAAGCGGGCCCGGCGCGATTTGTGCCAAATGCGGAATCCTGCCAAAATTGCAAATTTACACTGTACAAAGTCGAACAAATGGGATAAAATATAAACAATCAAGGCGGCACTGATTGTGCAATACCGCCTGAAAGGAGCCCGCGGTAGAGAACTTGGGCGTATCTTTTCATATAAGTAGGAGAGAATAATTATGTACGTTAAAGAAGTTACCGTTGAGAATCAGGTAGGTCTGCACGCTCGTCCGGCCACCTTCTTCATCCAGAAGGCAAACGAGTATAAGTCTTCTATTTGGGTCGAAAAGGAAGAGCGCCGCGTCAACGCTAAGTCCCTGCTGGGTGTTCTGAGCCTCGGCATCGTTGGCGGCACCACCATCCGTATCATTGCTGACGGCACCGATGAACAGGCTGCTGTGGATGGTCTGGTCAAGCTGGTCAACTCCGGCTTCTCTGAATAATCAGATCTTTTGTTTTTGCGGCGGGTGACTGGTCACCCGCCTTTTTGTCTGCGCGGCCATGCCGCGCAGACAAAAAATCACTCACCACCCTTATTCAAAAACCATGACAAAACAAGAACTCTACAAAAAAGCCTGTATGCTCCCGCTGCTGCCGGGGGTGTATATCATCCGCGATAAAACGGATACCATCATCTATATTGGCAAAGCCAAGCGCCTGCGCATCCGTGTTTCACAGTATTTCCGCGAGGGCGTGCCCCATGACGCGAAGGTCACCCAAATGATCAACCACGCATTTGCGTTCGATGTCATCGTCTGCCAAAGCGAATTTGAGGCCCTGGTGCTGGAAGCCAGCCAGATTAAGGCCCATACGCCAAAGTATAATATCTTGCTCAAAGATGATAAGGGCTACAGCTATGTAAAGATCACCCACGGCCCCTGGCCGCGTATTTCTGCTGCCCTGCAAAAGGACGATGAGAACGCGATTATATCGGCCCGTTCACCTCGGCTTTTGCGGTGCGGGAGATGGTGGAAACTGCCCAGAACTGCTTTTTGCTGCCCCGCTGCAATAAAGAGTTCCCGCGTGATATCGGCAAGGGCCGCCCCTGCTGAATGCCATATCGGCAAGTGCATGGCTGTGTGCAGCGGCAAAATTACCTGCGAAGCCTATAACGAAGCGGTGCAGGGTGCCCTACGCATGATCCGGTACGCAAAAAAGATATCGTCAAGCAGCTGAAAGAGAAGATGCAGGCGGCGTCTGACCGGCTGGATTTTGAAACAGCCGCCCTGCTGCGGGATCAGATCGCGGCCATTGACCGCGTGGCGGCGGGCCAGAAGGTGGTTATGGATGCCGGGACAGAGATGGACGTCATCGCGCTGGCGGGCACCACCCGCGCGGTATGCGCAGCGGTGCTGCGCTACCGGGATGGCCGCCTGACCGATAAGCGGGAGTTCGTCTTTCATGATACGACCAATATCGAAGCCGTGCGGGAGGAATTCCTGCCCCAGTATTATCTGGATGGCGAGACGATCCCCAAAACCATTGCGGTGGATACCCTGCCGCCGGACGCCGAAGCGCTGAACCAGGCGCTGAACGAAGCACGCGGCAGCAAGGTGGAGCTGTATGTGCCCCAGCGCGGCGATGTGGCCAAGCTGGTAACAATGGCCTACACCAACGCTGTGGAGCGCCTGGGGCGCGAGAGCGGCCGCTATACCCGCGAGGAAAAGCTGCTGGAAGAAGCCGCCCAGGTGCTGGGCCTGAAAACCCCGCCGAGGGTGATTGAAAGCTATGATATTTCCAACTGGGGCGATGGCTCCAGCGTGTGCGGTATGGTGGTGTTCAAGGATGGCAAGCCTTACCGCGCCGGCTACCGCCGCTTTAAGATGCGCACCGTTGCCGGCACGGACGACTATGCTCTATGGCGGAAACGCTTTCCCGCCGGGCTGCGGAGTACGAGGCGGCCCGGCGCGGCGAAAAGCCGGATAATGAAACCAACCAGTTTGCCACCATGCCGGATCTGCTGCTGATCGATGGCGGCCGCGGGCAGGTGAGCGCCGTTAAACAGGCACTGCGCGGCACGGCGCTGGAACATGTGCCACCTTTGGCATGGTCAAGGATGACCACCACCGCACCCGCGCCATTGTGGATGATGCGGGCGGGGAAATCGCCATCAACCGGCACCGCAATATCTTTACCTTTGTGACCAATATCCAGGATGAAACCCACCGCTATGCCAACGATTACCGCAAGCGGATGATGCACAAAAAGTCCTATGCGGCAACCCTGACAGAGCTGCCCGGCGTTGGCCCCAAGACCAGCGCGGCACTGCTGGCACATTTCAAAACCGTAACGGCAGTCAAGCAGGCGTCTATTTCGGACCTGGAAGAGGTCAAGGGCATCAGCCACGCCAAGGCGGAGAACATTTATAATGCTCTGCGCCAGTAAACTCAACGCCGGCAACGGCAGGAGAGGGGAAAACCCGGCTGGATTGCAGGCTGGGTTGTAAAATAAGAATGAATGACGGTAAACTCCCTTGACAAGCGGATTTGAACCATCCATAATGTATAAGTGCAACTGTTTATCCCGAATAGGAGTGCTCTGGCTTGAGCTTCCCAGCGGGATGGGTGGCTGCCATATAACAAATGAAAGGCAGGCGGCCTAACATGATGCGTGTGATTGCAGGTACAGCCCGCGGCAAAAACCTTGCTGCGCTACCGGGGGAGGATGTTACCCGCCCCACCATTAACCGCGTAAAGGAGGCAATGTTCTCCAGCGTACAGTTCTCTGTGCCCGGCGCGCGCGTGCTGGACTTGTTTGCAGGCAGCGGCCAGCTTGGCATTGAGGCATTATCCCGCGGGGCCAAGCGCTGTGTTTTCCTGGATGCTTCCCGCGAGGCGATCCAGATCGTGCTGGCCAACTGCAAAACGGCGGGCGTGTTTGCGCAGAGCCGGGTCATCCCGGATGATGCGTTCCACTTTTTGGCCACCACGCAGGAAGAGTTTGATCTTGCCCTGCTGGACCCGCCGTACCACCACGGCACGGTAGCCAAAGCACTGCCGCAGCTGGCAGCGCACATGGCCCCTGGCGGTGTGGTGCTGTGTGAAACAGAACTGGACGCCGAGCTGCCGGAACAGGTTGAGGGGCTTGTTTTGGCAAAACAATATAAGTACGGCAAGATTTTGGTAAGCCGCTATGAGAAAGAGGAACAGCTATGAATGTTGAGGAACTGCTGGATATGCTGGAGGAAACGCTGGAGGAGGGTACCGCTGTGCCGTTTGCCGCCGCCAAGCGTGTGGTAGATGTGGACCGCTGCCGCGATATCGTGGATGAGGTGCGCAATAACCTGCCCGATGAACTGCACGACAGCAAAAAGATTGTGGCAGACCGCGAGCAGATTTTAAAGAACGCCCAGACCGATGCGGATAACATCATCAAGCAGGCAGAGGAACGCGCACGGGTACTGGTATCGGACAAAGAGATCACCAAGCGCGCACAGAAGATGGCCGTGGAGCTGGTGAACGCCGCACAGGCACAGGCGAAAAAGATCAACAATGCCTCCGCGGCTTATTGTGAGAATATCCTCAAAAACTCGGAGGAAGTTCTGGCCCGCAGTGTGGCGGATATCAAAAATACCCGCATGAACTGCGCAACCTGGCCAGCCGCGGCCCCCATGGCCCACAGAAACCGAATCTGTAAAATCGGCCCCCTGTGCGGGCTTTGTGAAAGAGATCTGCACGGTTCCTGCCCCGCAAACAACAAATAAGACAGCATTTGTGAAAACTTTATGGCCCGCAGCGCTTTTTGGCGCTGTGGGCTTGCTTTTTGCCCCGCGATTTGGTACTATATAAGTGTTCCAGTGGGTAAAAGTGGGCAGTTTGGGGTTAAGTGGTGAGTTATCCACACATTCCACAGGGTTGTTAACCGCGAAATTCCGCTGAAACGCTAAAAAAGCGACAGTTCCAACCGGGAAGGGGGCGGGTTCGACAATGTTCATGGTCAGTATGACTACGCAGTGGACGCAAAGGGCCGTCTGAATTTCCCCGCAAAGTTCCGGG
>ENA-OPZM01000336-OPZM01000336.1-human-gut-metagenome-genome-assembly--contig:-NODE-336-length-20780-cov-2.022418_pt1 | contig 20780 bp, 25 predicted proteins | sample MGYA00242478_ERZ504493 | MGnify/ENA primary metagenome ERZ504493 (study PRJEB26092, sample SAMD00036227) | human gut metagenome | host: Homo sapiens | study: EMG produced TPA metagenomics assembly of... | reverse complement strand
GGCAAAATTGCTTGTAGAATTTCAAGACTTTGAAGATAAAAAATAAGAGTTTATTATATCTAGGGTTAATTTTAGCTATTTCGATTAATGATTTTTAACATGGATTTAGAAAAAGTAATCTATGCATTATTAATCAATTTAATTATCTTTGGTGTGATATATTTTTACCCTAAGCAATTAATGGGTGCAGGAGATTTAAAATTAGCTTTAGTTTTAGCTTTATGGTGTAATTATCCTCAATGTATAGTGGCGATATATATAAGTTTTATTTTTGGCGGAGTTGTAGCATTTATTTTTACTTGAAGAATATAGATAAAGTGAGTAAAAAAAGAAAAGATATCTTTTGCACCGATGCTTATTTTAGGAAATATCATATCTTTTTTTGAAGCTGATAATATTTTAAATTTGTGGCTTAGTTTTATAGGTTAATTGCAAATGTGGTATATAGAATTAATTATAATGACAGGGATTATAGCATTGTTTACACAGAGTGTAATATTTGTCGATTTTGCCAGTGAAGAACAGAAGGTCAATAATGAAGCAATAAATTTAGTCAGTATATTGATGAATGTGCAGGAGCGTTCAAGAAATTATCATTATATGAAAGATAGTGATTTTAGACCACATTGTTATATTTATAGAGATAAATATATATTGAAATTAAATGAAAATACAGTAGAAGAAGTATATTACTTGCCTGATGATATAAATATAGATTTTGATGATAATGCTAATTTTTATGTTTTTCGCCAAAATAGTTTATACAACAGTTGGCCAAATAAAAACGATAAAAATTTATAGTGGAAATACAGCAAAATATATTGTGATAAATCGTGTGGGTAGAATACGTATAATAAATTCTTATGAGGACTCATCATGAATATGTGGCAAAATTTAAATAAAGATGAAAATGGATTTTTGCATATAGAATTATTGATTTTGATGGCTATATTGTCTAGTGTAGCAATGATATATATTTGTATGGGAATTTTGAGAAATCAACAGTTAAACAATGGTTATAGAATGACGGCGATATATTTAGCACAAGGATATTTAAATCTCATGGAAGAACAAAAAGCAAATATTATTCCCAATCAAATAGAATGTAATGGTATGAAATATATGATAAAACAAAATGAAATTTTTCAAGATGATATAGATGAAATCAGTATTGAAATAAGCTGGCGCTATCATGATCAAGAAGAGATGGAATATCAAGAAAGAGAAATTAAAAGAGAAGCTATTAAATGAACAACAAGGCTTTATTGTAGGTGATGCATTGATAATTTTGCCGTTAATTTTTAGTTTAATAATTGCTATTTTAGTCATAGTGCAAGCCATTAGCAGTAGTATCTTTAACTATATTGACAATTGGATATTGCAAGAACAGACGAAAAATATTTTGGAGAATATGGCAACAGAAATTACTTATGCTGATGAAATCATAGACCAGATAGATTTTGCACATAAAGAAACATTGATTATTGCGACAAAAAGAAGGGCTACAGCTAATTCTGATGATATGGAAAAATATATCGGTTTTCGCAAAGAAGGAGCGATTATTTATCGTTGTGAAATATCCAAATTGAATAATGATATATATACTATTCGAGCAAAACAGCCGTTAAATAGCGAAAATTATTTTGGTAATGATAATATAAGTTATAGTTGTCGTAAAATTGGCGATGACTTATATCAGTTAGATGTAATTGGTAAAACTTATAGAACTAATCAAGAATTTAAACTTACTACAGTAGTTTTACAGCGAAATGCAAAAATAATGGATAATGTAGAGCCTTAATCGAAGAAATAATTGAAGAAAAATGAGGGTTTAATCATGGACAAAGAAGATGGTATGATAAGTATTTCTATGCTGATTGTTTTGAGTTTAATGGCTGTTTTTTCTTTGTATATTTATAGATTAAGTCTTACAGAAAATGATAGTTTAAAAATATTAAAAATGAATATGCAGACTAAAAATTATACAATAAGTGAGAGTTTAAATTTAATTGATATATATAAATATGATAAAGAAAAATGGCAAGATGATTGCATGAAGGCACAAGGTAAAGATGAATTTGATGAGGCTATTGTAGTAGATGAAAAGACAGTAATGGATAAACAGATGAAAAAATCTGTAAAGATAAAAGCATATTTAATGCAGATATATAATCAAGATATATATAAATTAATTGTAGAAAGTAGTTTAGAAGATATTACAAATCAAAATTGTATTTATTTACAAAAAGAAAGATGATGATTGCATTGTACAGCGTTGGGAACGTTAAAAGAGTGTTAAAAGAAAATAGGAAGAAAATTATATATAAGAGATTTTGCTAAGTTTATATTTGCTTATATAGAAGAAGATAAACTTTCTTTGCTGACAGTGCAGAAAATAACTGATGATAGATGGCAAATCATTCATTTTTATGCGGAAAAAATTCAGAAAAATAATGAAGATATTAATTTTTATCAAGAGATTTTATATAGATTTTATAAGGAACAAGAACGAGAAAATATAAAATATTTAGTGATAAATTTGCTGAGCAAAAACAGCAGATTTTACATTATAGTTTTCCTCGTAATGCCTTTGTCGGAAATAAAAAAAGCCCTGTATTGGGAGTTACAGGAAGATATAAAGTTAGAAGAGTATTATTATACATATACACTAGAAGATGAAAAAGAAAATTATAATTTAAAAGTGAATTTAATTGGTAAGGCTTTAGTGGATTTATGGCAACAATTGGCAAAAGAGCAAAATCTTAATTTGTATAGTGTATTTTGTCAAAATGATGTAAAAATAGATGTGATAGCAGAAGATGAATATATAAAAAGATATAGAGTGGAAAAACAAAGTGATATTTTTAATTGTGAGCTACAAATAGATAGAGAATTATTGGCGGAAATAGAAGATTTTGATGTGATAAGTAAAATTTTAGTATGTTTTTTACAGCGACAATATCAAGAATTTTGCCTAAAAAACAACAGTTGAGTTGTTTAAATTGGCAAAATATATATTTATTGTTGATAACTATTTTATTGTCTTGTAGTTGTTGTTTAGGTGGTTATGCAATTACAAAATATTATCAAGCAGAAAGAACAGGAACAAAATATAAAAGAAAGAAATAGCTTTGGTACAAAATGATATAGATGATATAGAGCAGTTAAAACAACAAGAAGCTTTAATTAAAGATAAACAAAAATTAGTGCAGAATTTAGAAGAAAAATCAGTGAATATATATGCTATTTTAATTAATTTAGGTGCAAATACAGTAGATGATGTAGCTTTAACTGATTTGAAGATAAAAGATGGAGAAATTTTTTTTGAAGGGACGAGCGAAAAATTTATCAAAATATAGCTGTATATAAAGAGAAATTATCGGAAATAAGATTTTTCCAAACGAGTGAAATTGGAGAGATAAAGATTAATACAGAAGATAATTTATTGGATTTTACGATGAAGATAGTGATGAGGTAAAATGAAATATAAAGATTATAAACATTTAATTATTTGCATAAGTATCATTAGTCTATGGATAATGATACTATTTTTAGGAAATATAGTGAGTTCTAAAATAGATATATTAAATACTGAAAGAAATCAACAACAAGAAGAATTGATAAATTATTATGATTTTATGGCAAAAAATAAAAACGTAGATAGCTATAAAGAAAAGATAGATTTTAATTTAAATTTATTAACAGAAAAAATACCGCAAGAGATAGATGAAGAAAAGTTTTTATTACAATTAAATGATGTGGCAAAATATTCATCAGTGAATATTATAGAAATGATGCCTAAAAATAAGAGTACGCAAAATAATTTAAAGCAAGAAGAAATAGAACTTGTATTGCAAGGTGATTATTTTGCTATAGTTGATTTTTTACATCAATTGAATTTAAATAGTAGATTGGTAAGTATACAAGATAGCAATATTTTTTATACGAAATAATACGATAAATGCGAAATTAACTTTACAAATTTATGCGAATAATTAATAATAGATAAAGATAAATAAAATCTGTTATAATTAAATAGAATATTTTTATATTTAAATTTTATACTTAATATAGATGGGAGTAGTAATCTATATGTTGATACAGCTAGAAGGTCTTATAAAAACTATAGGCATATTAGATGTCTTTGATATTTTAATTGTGGCATTTATTTTATATCGAGTGTATAAAAATGTTAGAAAATACACGAGCGATAACCTTGACAAGAGGTTTATTGATATTATTACTTTTAGCGATTATTACTAGTTGGCTTGAATTGCATGTTATAAACTGGTTATTACAAAAGATTGTTACTTTGTTATTTGTAGCATTGCCAATTGTATTTCAACCAGAATTGCGACGTGCTTTAGAGCATATAGGTGAAGGTGGATTTTTCAAACGTTCGATGTTGTTGAACTATGAAGAAGCTTGTTCGTTAGTATCAGAATTGGATAAGGCTGTTACAAAATTATCATCTACAAAAACAGGAGCATTAATTGTACTTGAGCGCAATATGGGTTTAAATGATATTTGTGCAAGTGGAATAAAAATTGATGGGATTGTTAGTGCTGAATTTTTACTAAATGTATTTATCCCAAACACTCCACTACACGATGGAGCAGCCATTATACGCGGTAATCGTTTGATTGCGGCAGGTTGTTTATTGCCACTTACTGATGATAGGTCATTGAGCACAGAGCTTGGTACTCGCCATCGTGCAGCTATAGGTTTATCAGAACAATGTGATGCTGTAGTTGTTATTGTCAGTGAAGAGACAGGAACAATTTCTGTGGCTGAAGCAGGTAGAATATATCGTCATTTAGATTCTGAACAGTTAAAACAATATTTGATGCCAATATTTTCACCAAGAAAGACAACCTTAAAAGAAGCTGTCTTGAAATGGAGGCAAAAAAAATGATAAGTTTTTTTAGAAAAAATCTTCCAGAAAAGTGTTTAGCACTTATAGTTGCCATAGGTTGCTGGATTTTTGTAATGAATGACCAAAATCCGCAGATTGAAAATACTTATACAGTGCCAATTGGAATAGTTAATGCACCAGAAGGATATCAAATATCCAAAGATGTTGAAGAAGTAAAATTGAAAGTGCGTGCACCACGTTCGCTATTTTCAAATGTAGAAACATCTAGCTTTAGAGCTATGTAGATTTAAATGGTGTGGAAAATGGAATTCATGATTTACAGATACAGACAGTTTTACCTAGTGGTTTTGAATTGATTTCAGCAGGTCCAACAAAAGTATCTATAAATGTTGATAAAATTGAGCAAAAAGAAGTACCTGTTCGCTTGAATTTATCTGGTATTCCAGGTGATGGCAAAGTGGTAGCAAGTGTAGAACAGTCTTTACAGAATATAACAATTGAAGGCCCTGTTAGCATTTTAAATAAAGTAACAGCGGCAGTAGGTTATATTGGTGTAAATGGAAATAATGAAAACTTTAGTGTAACAGTGCCACTTATTGCAGTTAATGACAAAGATAAAGAAGTGGAAGGCGTTAAACTATTACCTAAAACAGTAGATGTTTCCATTATTTTGGCTAAAGGTTTAAACAAAAAAATTATCGATATAAAACCGACATTGATGTCTGATTTGCCAATGGGTTATATCTTAAAATCAGTGAAGGTAGAGCCTGAAAAAATAGAAGTTAGTGGTAATCCTGATATTATTGGCAATATGACTTATTTATCCACAGAAAATATATCTTTGGCAAATGTTACAAAATCGACGAAACAAACAGTTAATTTAATTGTGCCGGAAGATATAAATGTTCCTAATCAGGAAGTAACTGTATGGATAGAAATAGAAACAAAAGAAAATAAAACTGATAATAAAACAAATAAATAAAGTTAAAATAAGATGAAGTAGGTTTGTTAAATGATAAGAATTAAAAATTTTAATGTACCATTTAATGACCAATCTCCGATAAATGATTTAGTTGCAAAACGAGTAAAGTTACCACCTCAACATATTGATGAGGTGGTAATTGTTCGTAAGGGGATTGATGCTAGAAGGTATAAGGGAGCTCCTATTTATTTTGTGTATATATTAGATGTGAAAGTTAATATTGCAGAAAATAAAGTTTTAGCTAGATTAAAAAAAGACAAGAATGTAGAAATTGTAACTACAAAAAAAATAGATAAAATTAATTGTCAAAAAAGTAAAACATCTAGACCGATAATAATTGGTTTTGGTCCTGCAGGAATGTTTTCGGCTTTAGTTTTAGCTAAAAATGGATATCGACCACTTATTTTTGAACGTGGAAGTGATGTGGATACTAGACATCAAGATATTGAAAAATTTTGGCAAGGCGGACAATTAAAAGAAAATTCCAATGTACAGTTTGGCGAAGGTGGAGCAGGGACTTTTTCTGATGGCAAATTAACAACTCGTATCAATGATAGTAAGATTACAGATGTGTTAGAAGCTTTTGTAGAAGCTGGAGCACCACCGGAAATAAAATATTTGCATAAACCACATATCGGTACAGATATTTTGCGCATTGTTGTAAAAAATATTCGTGAGAAGATAAAAGCTTTAGGCGGAGAAATTTTCTTTAATTCACAAGTTACAGATTTTATAATAAAAGATGATAAAATCTGTGGAGTTGAAATCAATCATAAAGAAAAATTCACAGCAAGTGATGTATTTTTAGGTATTGGTCATAGTGCAAGAGATACGTATGAATTGTTATATTCTAAGGGAATATCCATGGAAGCGAAACCTTTTGCAATCGGTGTACGCATAGAACATCCGCAAGATTTAATTGATAAAGCTCAATATGGTGAAGATTATAAAAGTGAATTATTGCCAGTAGCAGATTATTCATTGACTTATAATAATCGTCAAAAAGGTAGAAGTGTATATTCTTTTTGCATGTGCCAGGTGGGCAAGTAGTAGCTGCTGCTTCAGAGTTAGGCAGAGTCGTTGTAAATGGTATGAGTAATTATAAACGTAATTCTGGTATTGCAAATAGTGCTTTGCTCGTCAATGTAACGCCAGATGATTTTGGTTATAATGTCTTAGATGGCATTGCTTTTCAACGTCATTATGAGGAAATGGCATATATTTGTGGCGGTAGAAATTATCATGCACCAGTGCAAACGGTTGGCGATTTCTTAAAAGATAAAGTAAGTGATGATAATTTTTTAGTAGAACCAACATATAAACCGGGAGTAAAAATTTGCAATTTACGCGAATGTTTACCAGATTTTACAACGCAGATGTTGGCTGAAGCATTACCTAATTTTGATAAGAAAATTCCAGGTTTTGCAGGTGAACATGTGGTGATGACTGGGGTGGAAATGCGTTCTTCTGCACCATGTAGAATTATCCGCAACAGACAAACATATATGTCTGAAAATATAAAAGGGTTATATCCTATAGGCGAAGGTGCTGGATACGCTGGTGGTATAATGAGTGCTGCTGTTGACGGCGTAAATGCAGCTTATGCTTATATAGAAAATATTATAGAATAATTGAGAGGGGTTTATTTTATGGCTAGAATGTTTGGAACTGATGGTGTTAGAGGTAAGGCAAATGTTGAATTAACACCAGAATTAGCTTATAAGTTAGGACGTGCTGCTGCTATTTATTTTACAAAGAAAGATGGAGAAGCTTGCACAATCTATATTGGTAGAGATACTCGCTTATCTGGTCCAATGTATGAAGCAGCTTTATCTGCAGGGATTTGTTCTGCTGGTGGTAATGTAGTATTAACAGGTATAATGCCAACTCCAGCTGTAGCTTATTTAGCTCGCAAACATAAAGCTGATGCAGGTATTGTAATTTCTGCTTCTCACAATCCATTCCATGATAATGGTATCAAATTCTTTGGTGGTGATGGTTATAAATTACCAGATGCCGTAGAAGATGAAATCGAAGCATTAGTACATGAAATTGAAAATAATGATAATTTATATCGTCCAACAGATGATAAAATTGGTAATGTAGTTTATCGTCATGATTTATTAGATGAATATGTATCTTTTGTAACTAAAACTACTGATATCGAATTAGAAGGTATGAAAATTGTTTTAGACTGCGCAAATGGTGCAGCTTATGAAGCTATGCCAAAAATTTTACGTCGTTTAGGTGCAGATGTAATCGTAATTCACGATAAACCAAATGGTATCAATATCAACGACAATTGCGGTTCAACACATTTAGAATCTTTGATGGAAGCTGTAAAAGAACATAAAGCAGATATTGGTATTGCTCATGATGGTGATGCTGATAGATGTTTATGTATTGATGAAAATGGTGAATTTATCGATGGTGACCATATGATTGCGGCTTGTGCTATTTATATGATGGGCAAAGGCAAATTAAAAGATAATACTGTAGTTACTACAGTTATGGCAAATATCGGTTTCCATAAAGCTATTAAAGAAAATGGCGGACGTACAGAAATCACAGCTGTAGGCGATAGATATGTATTAGAAAATATGCTTGCTAATGGCTATAACTTAGGCGGAGAACAATCTGGTCATATTATTTTCACAGATTTTTCTACTACTGGTGATGGCCCTGTTACAGCACTTCAAGTATTATCTTATTTAAAACGTACAAGACATAAAGCTTCTGCAATTACAAAAATCATGACAAGTTATCCACAGCTTTTAGTAAATGTAAAAGTAGCTACTAAAGATGGTTGGGAAGATAATGAAGCTATAAAAGCTTCTATCGAAGAAGGCAAACAACAATTAGGCGAAAATGGTCGTATTTTAGTACGTCCATCTGGTACAGAACCTTTAATTCGTGTAATGGCTGAAGGTCCTGACCAAAAAGAATTGGAAGAAATCTGCTATAAAATTGCTGATGTAGTAAAAGCTCAGCAAGGATAAATAGAAAAATATATTTATTTTATTTCTATTGACAAATCATAAGTTATAATTAAAATATGAGCATGCACAAAGATGAAATAAATTTGTGCATGCTTTTTTGATATAGTTCTGTATATAAAGATAATAAAAGGGTTTATATAAACTTTAGCGCTGGCTCTGTTTTATATTTATGAAATAGAGTACGAGGAAGAAGTCGTCGAAAATATCAGCGGATGCTTCTCGGCTTAATCTAGTCGATAGTAGCTGGCAAAACTTTTAAGTGATTAAAAGGACAATACAGCAAAAGGTTTATACAGAAAATATATCTTCAAAAATTTAATAATTTAATTTTAGGAGGCATATTTTTATGTGCGGTATTGTAGGTTATGTTGGTGAAAAACAGGCAGCTAATTTTTTAATTGATGGATTAACAAAATTAGAATATAGAGGATATGACTCTGCTGGTATTGCTGTTTTTGATGGTGAAAAAATTAATGTGGCAAAATCTGTTGGTCGCTTAGCTGCATTAAAAGAAAAAATCAAAAATAATACTCCTGAAGGTGTAATGGGTATTGGTCATACTAGATGGGCAACTCATGGACGTCCATCTGATGTGAATTCTCATCCACATACAGATTGTTCTGGCAAATTCGCTATTGTACACAATGGTATTATCGAAAACTTTATGTCTTTAAAAGAAGAATTAATAGCTAAAGGACATAAATTTGTTTCTGAAACAGATACTGAAGTTGTAGCTCATTTAATCGAAGATGTTTATGAAGGCGATTTTGTAGAAGCTGTAAATAAAGTATTGAATAGAATTGAAGGTTCTTATTCTCTTGCTTTCATGTGCCAAGATTATCCAGATACACTTATTTGTACTAAAAAAGATAATCCACTAGTAATCGGTTTAGGTGAAGGTGAAAACTTTATAGCTTCTGATATCCCTGCTATCATTGCTTATACTCGTCGTACTTATATCATGAATGATGGCGAAATTGCAGTAGTTAAAAAAGATAGCATTTGGGTAACAGATAGAAAAGGTAATCCTATCACTAAAAAAGTATTTGAAGTAAATTGGAATGCTGAAGCTGCTGAAAAAGGCGGATATGAACATTTCATGTTAAAAGAAATTCATGAACAGCCAAAAGCAGTAAGAGATACAATTTCTCCACGTATCAATAAAGAAAATACACAAGTTGTTTTAGATGAATTAAAATGGACTAAAGAATATGTAGAAAACTTTAATAAAATCTATATTGTAGCTTGTGGTACAGCTTATCATGCTGGTCTTGTAGGTAAATATTACATTGAAAAATTAGCTCGTATACCAGTAGAAATTGATATTGCTTCTGAATTTAGATATCGTGACCCAATCATTGATGAACACACACTTACAATTGTTATCAGTCAGTCTGGTGAAACAAGTGATACACTTGCAGCACTTAAAGAATCTAAACGTCTTGGTGCAAAAACTTTAGCTATTACAAACGTAGTAGGTTCTTCTATCGCTCGTGAAGCTGATCAGGTAATGTACACATGGGCTGGCCCAGAAATCGCTGTAGCTTCTACGAAAGCATATACAACTCAGCTTGTAACAATGTTCTTATTTGCTATGTATGTTTCTGGCTTAAAAGGTACTATTACAACTGAAAGAACTCATGAACTTTTAACACAGCTTCGTTTACTTCCAGATGAAATAAATCGTACTTTAGAAGATGTAGAACCAATCAAAACTTTTGCTAAAAATTATGCATTTAACAATGATGTATTCTACATTGGTCGTTCTTTAGACTATAATGTAGCACTTGAAGGTTCTTTAAAATTAAAAGAAATTTCCTATATTCATGCTGAAGCATATGCAGCTGGTGAATTAAAACATGGAACACTTGCATTGATTGAATCTGGTGTGCCTGTTATTGCTCTTGCAACTCAAAAAAGTGTATATGAAAAAACTTTAAGCAATATTAAAGAAGTAAAAGCTCGTGATGCAGTTATGATTGGTATTGCGGCTGAAGATGATAATGAACTTGAAAAATATGTAGACCATGTAATTAAAGTTCCAGCTACAGATGAATTATTAATTCCACTTTTAACTGTAGTACCTTTACAATTACTTGCTTATTATGCAGCAATTACTCGTGGTTGTGATGTAGATAAACCTCGTAATCTTGCTAAATCTGTAACAGTAGAATAAAAAAGTGTAAAACGGCTGTAGAAATTGCAGCCGTTTTTATTAATTTTGTTTAATAGTAGTTGACAAATAAGAAAAATAATACTATTATCTAGAAAATACTTTTATTACATTTTATTTTGCGTTATACTAGTACTATAAAAAATAAGGAAAGAGGTATTGTCGTGGCATATTATTTTAAAGAAGCATCTCATACTTTTGGGGAATATTTATTAGTTCCAGGTTATTCTTCTGAAAAATGCATTCCTGCAAATGTTTCTCTTGAAACTCCACTTGTAAAATTCAGAAAAGGTGAAGAACCAAAAATAAAGCTTAATGTTCCAATGACTTCCGCTATCATGCAGGCTGTATCTAATGATACAATGGCTATTGCACTTGCAAAAGAAGGCGGTATTTCCTTTATTTACGGTTCTCAAAGCATTGAAGACCAAGCCGCAATGGTTAGTCGTGTAAAAAATTATAAATCTGGTTTTGTAAGTAGTGATTCTAATATTATGCCTTCTACTACTTTAGGCGAAGTATTAGCATTAAAAGCTAAAACTGGACATTCTACAATGGCTGTTACTGAAGATGGTACACCAACAGGAAAATTAGTAGGTATTGTTACTAGCCGTGATTATCGTGTTAGTCGTATGAGCATGGATACAAAAGTGGAAACTTTCATGACTCCATTTAACAAATTAATCTATGCTGATGCAGATACTACTACATTGTCTATGGCAAATGACCTCATTTGGCAACATAAATTAAATATGTTACCTCTTGTTGATAAAAATCAACGTTTACGCTATATGGTATTTAGAAAAGACTATACAGATAACAAAGAACATGCATTAGAACTTACAGATAACAATAAACGTTATTTAGTAGGTGCTGGTATTAACACTCGTGATTATGCAGAACGTGTTCCTGCACTTTTAAAAGCTGGTGCTGATGTACTTTGTATCGACTCTTCTGAAGGTTTTTCTGAATGGCAAAGAATGACATTAAAATATATTCATGAAAATTTCGGCGAAGATGTAAAAGTTGGTGCTGGTAACGTAGTAGATAAAGATGGTTTCCGTTTCTTAGCTGAAGCAGGTGCTGACTTCGTAAAAGTTGGTATCGGTGGTGGTTCTATCTGTATCACTCGTGAAACAAAAGGTATTGGTCGTGGACAGGCTACAGCTTTAATTGATGTAGTTGAAGCTCGTGATGAATATTATAAAGAAACAGGTATTTATATTCCTGTATGTTCTGATGGTGGTATTGTACATGACTATCATATGACTCTTGCATTAGCTATGGGTGCAGATTTCCTCATGCTCGGACGTTATTTCTCCCGCTTTGATGAAAGCCCAACAAATAAAGTTCGTATCAATGGTACTTACTTAAAAGAATATTGGGGCGAAGGTTCTAATCGTGCTCGTAACTGGCAACGTTATGACCTCGGTGGAGATAAAAAATTATCCTTCGAAGAAGGTGTTGATTCCTACGTTCCATATGCAGGACCATTACATGATAACGTTATGTTAACTCTTAGCAAAATGCGTTCTACAATGTGCAACTGTGGTGCATTAAACATCAAAGAATTCCAAGATAAAGCAAAACTTACTTTAGTTTCCGCAACAAGTATTGTTGAAGGCGGTTCTCATGATGTTATTCTTAAAGATAAATTTAGAGGTAATGACTGATTTTGATTTAAACTACAATTTAAAATGAATAAAAGATTGCATTGGTGAAAACTGGTGCAATCTTTTTTTATGCTTGACTTAGAGCTAGCACATGTTTATTATAATAAATAATAAAAAGGAGCGATGAAATGAACTTAAAAATGTTATGCAAAAAATGATTGTATTGTCTATGACAGCATGTGTATTGTTTTTAGGAATGCAATTTTCAGAGGCTTCACGTGTTAATCCATTTTCTAATGTACAGACATTAGATATTTCAGGCGAAGCTAAGGTAGCTTATATTGATGAAAAGACTACAAACTTTTTTTAATTCTTCAAGACCTATTGCAGAAGAATATGTTATACCAGACGGTTGGCAACAAGAAAAATTATCGTTTGATGGCGTGTCTGTAGAAAAATATACATCTACAACGACAAAGACAAATCGCATTGTATTTTTCTTGCATGGTGGTGGATATGTTGGTGGATTAAATAATACTTATCGCGATTGGGGTTTGCACAAAGCAGAAATAGCGGGAAATGCTACTATATTCATGCTCGATTATCGTTTAGCACCACAAAATGCATATCCTGCTGCCTTAGAAGATGCTGTAAAAGCATATAAAGGATTATTAGAAATGGGCTATAAATCAGATGATATAATTTTAATGGGCGATTCTGCTGGTGGTAATTTATCATTAGCATTAGCTGTGTATTTACGTGATAATAAAATTTCACAACCTAAGGCGATTGTATTGCTTTCACCTTGGACATATTTGGGAACAAATTTACCGGCACATACGAATAATCTTGAAAAAGATAAAATACTCGGTTCTAAAAATAAATTCATGTTAACAGAAGTAAGCAATCCATCTTATGCTAAAAATATTGATATAACAAATCCTTATGTATCACCAGCATATGCGGATTTAACTGGTATTTCTCCAATGCTTATCATAGCAGGTGGAGATGAATTACTTTTAGATGATACAGCACTTGTTAGTGCTCATGCTAAAGCTGCTGGCGTACAAGTAACAGAAAAAATTTATCTTGGTATGTCACATGATTGGGATATATTGTTGCCAGAATTACCAGAATCAAAAGCGATGAACGAACAGATTGCTAAATTTATAAATGAACTTTTTAAATGATAAAAACAAAAAGGTAACAGAATTATTTTCTGTTACCTTTTTTTTTATTGTTGTCGAATTGAATATACCTGTAGCATTAAAAAAGTAAATATTGATATCTACCTTCTTTACTGGACAATATTTTATTTTAACTACAAATATTGATTAATTCTTTTGTGTATTCTTCTTGGGGATTTTTTAGAATTTCTGAGGTTAAGCCTCGTTCAATGATTTTTCCTTGATACATAATCAATATTTTATTACATAATTTTTGGACTAAAGCTAAATCATGAGAGATAAAAATAATGCTTAAATCTAATTCTTGGCGAAGTTTTAATAGTAAATTCAAAATTTCCATTTGCGTTATCGTATCTAATGCAGATGTTATTTCATCACAGATTAAAACTTGGGGTTTAATAGAAATTGCTCTAGCTATAGCACAACGCTGACATTGACCACCACTTATTTGATGAGGATATTTATTTTTTATCTCCAAGGGTAAAGCTACCTTAGTTAATAAATCATCTAAAATTTGTTTTGCTTGAGCTTTGTTTGTACCAATATTAATTAGTGGCTCAATAATACTATCGCCTAGACGTTGACGCGGATTAAATGATTCTTGAGGTAATTGAAAGACCATTTGTACTTGGCGATAAAATTGTTTTAATTCTTGTCTAGAATATTGATGGATATTTTTATCTTTAAATAATACTTCTCCTGTAGTTGGCGTTTCAAGTCTTATTAAAATATTGGCTAATGTAGATTTGCCACAGCCACTTTCGCCGACAATGGCAAGCTATCGCCTTTTTGTAGGGTGAAATTTATATCATCTAAAGCTTTAAAATCATGGTCATTTTTTAGATAGTTTTTAGTCAAATTAATGACTTTTAAAATTTCTTGCATGAAAGCACCTCTTTAGGTGTTTATTTTTTTAGTGTGATGACGGCTTGTAATAATTTTTTAGTGTAATCTTCTTGAGGATTGGCTAAAAGAATTTCTGTAGGATTTTGTTCAATTATTTTGCCTTGGTGCATGATGATGATTTTATCTGCTATTTTAGCTAAAACTTTTAAATTATGAGATACGAATAAAATGCTCGTATTTAATTTTTGTTTCATCAATAATAATTCTTGCAAAACTTTAGCTTGGGACATGACATCTAAAGCAGAAGTAGGCTCATCAGCAATTAATAATTGAGGTTTTAACATCATTGTTAGAGCGATATTAATGCGTTGGTTCATGCCACCAGATAACATAAAGGGGTAGGCATTTAGAATATTTTTGCCGTCATTTAAACCTATTTTGGCAAAAATATCTAATGCTTGAGCGATGATTTCATCAGCTGTGATTTTTTGATGTGCTGATATGGTTTCAATGAATTGACTTTTAATAGTGCGGACAGGGCAAAAAAACGTTTGCGGATTTTGTGAAATAAAGGCGATTTCTTTACCATAGATATGAGTTAATTGTTTTGCCTTTAGGTCGTATAAATTTTTATCTTGCCAATGGATTTCACCTTGAATATTAAAATCTTGTGGCAATAGATGTAAAATGCTGTTTAATAAAGTACTTTTTCCAGAACCAGAACCGCCAGCAATACCAATTATTTCAGCAGTATTTAATTTTAGATTGATGTTATTTAAGATATTTTGTTTATTATGGGAAATAGTTAAATCTCGAATAGTTAATAAGGACATGATTGACCTACCTATTTATTATTTAAAATCTAAATCGGCAGTGATTTCATAATAATCACTAGGATGAGCTACAAAATTTATGACTTTGGATTTAGAAACAAAAGACATTTTTAAATGAGAAGCGAAGATAAAGCCATAATCATCTAATAAAATCTGTTGCATCTGCACTGCTAAGTCAGCTCGTTTTTGACTGTCAAATTCATTATGCAGTTTTTGAGCTAAGATTTCTAATTTATCGTTATAATATTTACCACGATTTTTGGCTGATTTTTGGAGACAATGTGTAGTGAAGAAATATTCTGGATCGCCAGTCGGTGCAGTTACAAAGGCACTGGCATAGATATCCCAGTTTCCACTAGCTAAAAATTCTTGTTGATTGATAGTATTGTTGATTTTTAAGTCAATGCCGATAGTTTTTAGATTGGCTTGAGCGATTTCTGCAAGCAAGGGCAATTCTTGGCGACCAGGATAAGTCAGCCAACGAAGTATGAGTTTTTGTCCATTTTTATCAACATAGCCATCACCGTCATTATCTATCCAGCCAGCTTGGGCTAATAGCTCTTTAGCCTCTGTTGGATTGTAATTTACATTTTGTAATTTATCGCCACCAAAGGTGAAATTATCTGGAAAAGCACCAATGGCTATAGAGCCATTATCTTGGAGTAGGTTATGCGTAAAACCTTGTTTATCTAAACTCATAGCTATAGCTTTGCGAACATTATAATCTTGAAGTATAGGATTGTTATAGTTTATTTGGGCAAAAAAACAGCGAGAAGTAGCTATTGAACTCACATGATAATCGGGATTATTTTGGAATAAATCTAAATTAGCATAAGGAAGCCCCTGGACAGCATCAAATTCTCCAGTTTGTAATGCCATAGTGAGCGTATCGCCATCTATTACTTCAGTTATAATTACTTTATCCATGGCTACATTGCCGTTCCAGTAATTAGGATTTTTTACAAGTTCAATTTGTTTATCTGATACTTTAGTAGCGACAAAGGGGCCAGTGCCAGCTACATTATTATCAGCAGTAATACCATATTGCATATCGATAATGGCACCATAAGGATCGCTGAGATAATTTAAAAGAGCAGGTACTTTTTCTTGTGATTTAATGATGATATCTTGACCATCAGCTGTGATTGAGGCAATTTTTAAATCAAAAGGAGCTCTGTCATGATTTTTGATTAAATCTTCTAGACATTCTTTGACAGCTTGACCATTTAAGGCTCTACCACTAGAAAATTTAATATTATCTTTTAAAGTGATTTTTACAGTATAATCATCTAATTGTTCATAGCTTTTAGCCAGCCATGGTTCAAGTTGCATTTTATCATTAAATTTAAATAATGTTTCACCAACGCCATAGCGGACTGCTGACCAGCCGGAATAATCATGGTGCGGATTTAGACCAGTATTGCCCATTTCAATACCATAAGCAGTAGTGCCGAAATGAAATACTTTTTCTGTGGAAGAAGTAGTATTATCGGAAGTACAACCTGTTAAATAAAAACTCATTAAAAATAAACATAATGCTAGGACTTTAGAAAAAGACATGAAAACCTCCTATTTTATTTTAGGATAATTGTTTAGGATCTAGTTTCTCATTGAGTACATCAGCAAATAGATTAAATAGTAATACTGTGAGAAAAATGGCAGCAGCAGGAGCTAAAATCATCCATGGAGCAATTTGTAAAAAAATACGACCACTGCTCATCATGGCACCCCATTCTGCTGATGGAGCATAGCACCTAAGCCTAAAAAAGATAGACCAGCAATTTCTATAATCATAGTGCCGATATTTAAAGTGACCGTAGTGAGTAAAATGGGGAATATATTGGGTAAAATATGTTTGTAGATAATTTTGAAATCACTAGAACCATTGATAATGCTTGCTTTGATAAATAGAGAATTTTTTAAAACTAAAGTTTGACTGCGAGCAAGTAGTGCAAATTTAGGCCAGGAAATCAATGAAAGTGCCAGTATGGCATTGAAAATACTACCGCCTAAAATACCAACTAAAGCGATAGCAAAGATAATTCCTGGAAAAGCAAGAAAAATATCTGTAATTCGCATTAAAAGATTGTCTAAGTTTTTGCCAAAATAGCCACAGATAACACCGATTAAAGAACCGAAAACACTTGATATAATGACGAGAAATAATGAAGAAAAAATAGTTGTTTGAGCACCGATTAAAATGCGAGAAAAGATATCGCGACCATATTTATCTGTACCGAGTAAGTGTATGGCATTAGGTTCTTGTAGTGTATTGGCTAAATTTTGTTCATAGGGATCAAATGGTACAATATATGGTGCTAGGATAGTGATGAATAGTAAAATGCAAATAGCAAAAGTTAATAAATAAAATTTAAAATTAGTATTCATATTAAGCTTTCCATTGTTGTTTTATTCTAGGATCTAAATAATGATATAAGATATCTGCAATCAGATTGATAAACATATAGATAAGAGAGAGATAAAATACATATGCTAAAACGATGGGATAATCGCGAAGATTGATAGCATCAATAGCCAATTTGCCGACACCGTCCCAGCGAAAAATAGTTTCAATGATGGCACTGCCACCTAAAAGTGAACCAATAGATAGACAGATAAGCGTTAAAAGTGGAAGTGTAATCATTTTTAAAATACTGTGAATTAAAATTGTAGATAATTTTAAACCACGAGCTTTAGCACAGCGTACGTAATCTTGATGAAGTTGCTCAATGACTACAATGCGAATTTGGCGGATATATTTTGCACTCATAGGCAGGGCAAGTGCTATGGAAGGTAAAATAAGACCGATAAAATTATTATCAATTAAAACAGGAATTAATTTTAATTGTACGGAGAAAATATAAATTAAAATTAGAGCCACTACAAATCCAGGTAAGGAATTGCCGATAAAGCTAAATAGACGAATAATATAATCAATTATCTTATTTTGTTTAATCGCTGATAAAATACCAAGTGGCAAAGATATTAATAGAGTCAATAAGATAGAGCTAAGTGTTAAATATAAAGTTTGTGGCAATTTATCAAAAAATAGAGAAGAAACATCTTTTCCAGAAAGGTAAGAAGTTCCCATATTGCCAGATAATATGGATAATAGCCAATTTATATATTGAATAAATATCGGCTGGTCTAAGCCTAAATCTTGGCGAATTTGTGTTTTAGTGGCTTCTGAATAAACGACTCCACGATTTAGTTCCATGATATCGACAATATCATTAGTTGAATGTAATAAAATAAAAGTGAATAAAGTAATACCTAATAAAATAGGTATTAAATAGAGTAAACGATGTAATATATATTTTTTCATGATTGTTCCCATATAAAATATAAATAGAGTAATAGTAAATAATTAATTTATTTTTGTGCGTAGATTAAAAATACAGGAGCAGGATTGTAGAATTTATCTTGATGTTTGTAAATACGTTGACCAATATTTGTATCAGCAAATACATCTTTGAATTGAAGTTGTTTTAAAATGCGTAAATCCCAATCAGGACGTATTTTTGAAGATATTTCTAAGCTATTTTTGATTAAATCACATTCGTGCATAAGTGTTGGTTTCACTTGGCGGTGAGCATGATTTAAAGGTAGATTTTCTATTTTAGTTTGATAAAATTGCTCATTGCCATAATCGGCATCAAAATTTAATAAAATTCCCTGTGGTTTTAATACGCGATACCATTCACTATAAGCTTTTTGTGGATTGGGCAAAGTCCATGTGAGATTTCTAGAGATGACGACATCAAAAGTATTATCTGCAAAATAAAGATTTTCAGCGTCCATCACTTGAAAATTGATTTTATAATCATGCTGTTGAAGTTTTGTTAAAGATTGTTTAGCTTGCTCAATCATGGAAGTTGTTAAATCAATGCCTTCTACTTCGTGATGATATTGGGCAAGTAGATTGGCAAAAAAGCCAGTACCTGTGCCGACATCAAGGATTTTGCAAGGTTTTTGCGGTAAATATTTAGTGATTTCAGTGAGCCATAATTCAGACATATAACTATGCAATTCTTCTTGTCGCAATTGAGCAAAATTTTCACTGCGTTTTGTCCAATAATTAATAATTCTATCTTTGATTTTTGTTTCCATAAAAATTCCCCATTTAATATTGATTTAGATTACTTGATTGCTTTAATTAAAAACATTGGCGTAGAAGCATAATTTAATTTTTCTTCATCGCTCCATACTTGTTGCCAGATATCTGGAATAATATTTATCGTAGTAAAACCGATTTTAGTTAAAATTTCTCTATCCCAATCAGGTCGATTTATACTGCTCAAAGGAACTTGTCTAGCGATATTTTCCATGGCATCAATATCGGTGCAAGTATAGTGGTCTTCCATGTGAGCTTTGGCAACTATTTTTCTATCTTCTTCGTAAGCTTGTCTTTTTTGCTCATCAAATAAATGGTTGTACCAATTAGCATCAAAATTTAATAAAACGCCATCTTTTTTTAAGACGCGATGCCATTCACTATAAGCTTGTTGCGGATTTCTAAATTCCATGTCAGATTGCGTGTAACGATGACATCAAATTTTTCATCAGGAAAATTTAAATTTGAGCATCCATCTGTTGAAGTCGATTTGTTCGCTGAGTTTACCTGCATTTTGTTTAGCTTCTAAAAGCATTTGTTCAGTGTAATCAATAGCAGTGATGTCAAAACCTAATTGAGCTAGAATAATGGCGAAAAATCCTGGCCCAGTGCCAATATCTAAGATTTTTATATTTTTATTGGCTTTAAAAGGAATGTATTGCAATAAAGTTTGTTGCCATTTATATTTTTGTTCACTATGTAATTCGTCTTGATTGACTTGAGAATATCCTTCGGCGCGATTTGTCCAATAAGTTTGTATTTCTTGTAATAAATTTTGTCATAATTATCCTCACCATTGTATGATTATGTAAATTAAGTATAAAACGATTAAATATTTAGCCACAAGCTCTACTAGGGATATAAATAAGCGAAAAATGAAAAAAGCTATAAAGAAGATTATTCCTTGAAAATACAGCGATAGGAAAGATTTTCTTTATAGCTTAGATTTATTTTTTTAGATGTAATATGGGGAAGGGCGGTTATCACTATCTACAGGTGAACGTTTAAAAATAGTAAAACCTTGTCGTAAATAAAATTTTAGAGCTTTAGGATTTTGTTCATTTACATCAACATATTTAATTTGATAATCTTGTATGGCAGTGGAAATCATTTTATAGCCGATACCTTGTTGAAAATAATCAGGACTTAAAAATAAC
>ENA-OPZM01000335-OPZM01000335.1-human-gut-metagenome-genome-assembly--contig:-NODE-335-length-20824-cov-2.512635_pt1 | contig 20824 bp, 28 predicted proteins | sample MGYA00242478_ERZ504493 | MGnify/ENA primary metagenome ERZ504493 (study PRJEB26092, sample SAMD00036227) | human gut metagenome | host: Homo sapiens | study: EMG produced TPA metagenomics assembly of... | reverse complement strand
ATGCCAAGCCAAAAGCGCAGATAATACTGGATGTCTTATCGAGCATTTTGGCAACGCAGATGCCGTGCCGCAGCTGCCGGAGCGGTGCTTAAGCCGCAAGGCGGGAATTGTGCGGTGTTGCCCTAAACCTCCTGATTGTACCAAGCAGCAGGGAAACACCACCCAGTCTCCAAATTTATTTTTGTCAATTATAGCACACCCTCTTGCAATTTGTAAAACCTGTGCTATACTCAAAGCTAGAAAGTCTGTTTCAGGGCGGGGTGCAATTCCCCACCGGCGGTAAATGGCATTGCCACAAGCCCGCGACCGGCTGTTGATGCAGCCGCTGATCCGGTGTGATTCCGGGGCCGACGGTATAGTCCGGATGAAAGAAACGGAAAGCTGTTCTATTTGCTTTTCTGCGCCCTGTTGTAAGTATAGCTTGCAACAGGCGTTTTTATTTGCAATTATCAGCCTCCCGAAGCTGTTACTGGCTTTCCAAATCATTTTATTTGGGGCCGCGTCCCCCAGGGAGGTATTTTTTATGAAAACCAAATTCAACACCCGCGTATTAACCGGAACCGCCATGCTTGCTGCCGTTGCCACAGTATTGATGTATATGGAGTTTCCCATTCCCATCATGCCCGCCTTTATCAAGCTGGATGTTTCGGAACTGCCAGCCCTGATTGCCAGCTTTGCTTACGGCCCGGTTGCCGGTATTGTGGTGTGCCTGATCAAAAACCTGATCAAACTGCCCAGCACCAGCACCGCTGCGGTGGGGGAGCTGTTTAATTTTGTGATGGGCGCTCTGTTTGTCGGCGTGGCCGGTATGGTATACCGTTTTAAGAAAACCCGCAGCGGCGCTATTCTGGGCGCAGTGCTCGGCGCTTTGGTTATGGCAATCGTCAGCGTTCCGTACAACTACTTCATCGTCTATCCGGCCTATGTGGTCATGTATCATCTGCCGCTGGATGCCATCATCGGCATGTACCAACCATTAACCCGAATGTCAATGGCCTTTTGAACTGCCTGCTGGTGTTCAACCTGCCGTTCACTTTCTTCAAAGGGATGCTGGACGCCGTAATCTGCTTTGCAATTTACAAGCCGCTTTCGCCCATTCTGCATGGCCGCAACAGCGGTGGCAAAAGCGTAACCGCTTAATTGCTGCTGATTGGGCAGCCATCATTGGTCATTTTTACCCGTTTTGATAAAAGTTCAATCCATTTTGTGCAAAGCTGACAATTTGCCCAACGCCACATCGTTGACTTTGCCGGTTGCCTATGGTAACATAAGCACGTTACATCAGAATAGCAACTTATCAAGAGTGGCAGAGGGAACAGGCCTATGAAGCCCGGCAACCTGCGCGCAAGCGTAAGGTGCCAATTCCTGCGGGGAACCGAAAGATAAGCGTTCACGTGCGCTTTGGGTCCACACCCGGCGCGCGTTTTTTTGTTCTCGGCAAGTTGCCTTTCTGACCCTATATTTTTTAAGGAGGCAGCTTTTTATGTCCAAAGTTCTGTTCACATCCGAATCCGTTACCGAAGGCCATCCCGACAAAATCTGCGACCAGATTTCTGATGCCATTCTGGATGCCATCCTGGAAAAGGACCCTGGTGCCCGCGTTGCCTGCGAGACCACCTGCTCCACTGGTCTTGTCCACATCATGGGCGAAATCACGACCGACTGCTATGTTGATATTCCCGGTGTTGCACGCCAGGTCATCCGCGAGATTGGTTATAACCGTGCCAAGTATGGTTTTGACTGCGATACCTGCGGCGTGATCACCAACATTGATGGCCAGAGCCCCGACATTGCCCTTGGCACCAACGATGATGTTGCCGGTGCTGGCGACCAGGGTATGATGTTCGGTTATGCCTGCAACGAAACCCCCGAGCTGATGCCTCTGCCCATCAGCCTGGCCCACAAGCTGGCCAAGCGCCTGACCGAAGTGCGTAAGAATGGCATGATGGATTATCTGCGCCTGATGGCAAGAGCCAGGTTACCGTAGAATACGATAACGGCAAACCCGTGCGCGTGGATGCTGTTGTTATTTCCAGCCAGCACAGCCCTTCCGTCAGTCAGGAACAGCTGCATGCCGATGTGATGGAGCATGTCATCAAAGCCATCATCCCGCCAAACTGCTGGATGAGAACACCAAGTATTACATCAACCCCACCGGTCGTTTTGTTGTCGGCGGCCGCAGGGTGATACCGGCCTGACCGGTCGCAAGATCATCGTTGATACTTACGGCGGTTATGCTCGCCACGGCGGCGGCGCTTTCTCTGGCAAGGACCCCAGCAAGGTTGACCGCTCGGCCGCATATGCTGCCCGCTGGGTTGCCAAGAACGTTGTCGCTGCCGGCCTGGCCGATAAGTGCGAAGTTGAGCTGGCTTACGCTATCGGCGTTGCCGAGCCCGTTTCCATCATGGTTGATACCTTTGGTACCAGCACCATCGAGCACGACAAACTGGAAGCCGCTGTGCGCAAAGTATTTGATCTGACCCCGCAGCCATCATCCGTGACCTGGATCTGCGCCGGCCCATCTACCGCCAGCTGGCTGCTTACGGCCACATGGGCCGCGAGGAGCTGGGCGTGAAGTGGGAGAACACCGACCGCGTGGAAGCACTGAAAGCCGCTGTTGCTGAGCTGTAAATCGTATTTATCCTGATTTTTTCAGATTCATTCAAGCCTGTACTGCCATCAAAGCTGTACAGGCCTTTTTATTTTACCTTGATTGATTCTATCAAAGGGGTTACAAAAATGAAAAAACTGCCGCTTTTCCTGCGCATTGCCTTGCAAACAGCGGCCAACAATAGTAAAATAAATAGTAAATATGTATTGGCGTTTGCTGCCTTTGGGGCGCTCCTGATTGCAGGTTACGGCAGGCGCTGCCTTGTAATGCTTTTGATAACGAGGTGTAGGAATATGGTACTTAGTATGACCGGTTATGGCCGCGCGGAGCAGGTTTTGAACGGGCGCGATATCGTTGTGGAACTGCGCAGCGTCAACTCCCGCTTTTTTGAATATTCGTCCGTGTGCCCCGAACCTGCTCATTTTTGGAAGATAAGCTCAAAAAGTTGGTGGCTGCCAAGGTTAGCCGCGGCAAGGTTGAGCTGAACCTGAGCATTCAGAATGTTGCGGCGGCAGATACCGTTGTTCAGGTCAACTGGCAGTTAGCCAAAAGCTACCAGACCGCCATGCAGGCAATGTCGGAAAAGCTGGACCTGAAAAACGATGTTACCGTCAGCACCATCTGCCGTTTCCCAGATGTGTTGACCCAGACCGCCGCCCCTGCAGACCCGGATACCTATGCTGATGTGGAGCAGGTTGCCCAGCAGGCGATTGCTGCGTTTGTTTCCATGCGTGCCGTGGAGGGTGAGAAGCTGCGCACCGATGTGCTGAACCGCTTGGCAGCGATTGAAACGCTGGTTGCCCAAATCGAGCAGAACAGCGCCGGGCGTGTGCAGGCATATACCGAACGGCTGTACACCCGCCTGAAAGAGCTGCTGGAAGACCGCAACATTGACGATGCCCGCATCGTGACAGAAGCTGCTATCTTTGCCGATAAAACTGCCATCGACGAAGAGACTGTCCGTCTGCATAGCCATGTGGCCCAGTACCGCTCTATTCTGGAGCTGGACGAGCCGGTTGGCCGCAAGCTGGACTTTTTGACGCAGGAACTGAACCGCGAATCCAACACCATCGGTTCCAAGTGCCAGGATATCAACATCACCCGCCTTGTGGTTGAGCTGAAATCTGAGATTGAAAAAATTCGCGAGCAGATTCAAAACATTGAGTGAGGCCCGGCCATGAAGCTTATCAACATCGGCTTTGGCAACATGGTCAACGCGGACCGTGTGATCGCCGTTGTCAGCCCGGATTCTGCACCCATCAAACGTATTGTGCAGGATGCGCGCGACAAAGGCGCGGCCATTGATGCAACCTATGGCCGCCGCACCCGCGCGGTGATTATTACGGATTCTGACCATGTGGTGCTTTCGGCTTTTGAGCCGGAGGAAGTTTTAGGACGTTTTGAAAAAGAACAGGATAAACCAACCGTGTAACCGCCTGTATAATATGTGTTAGGGGGATTTTGCATGAAAGGCGAAAAATATTTGTTTGTTGTCTCCGGGCCTTCCGGCACCGGCAAGGATACCGTTGTGGCAAAGCTGCTGGGCAGCCACCCAGAAATCGAAAAGACCGTTTCCGCCACCACCCGCACCATGCGCGAAGGGGAAGTGAACGGTAAAAACTACCATTTTTTGACCAAAGAGCAGTTTGAAACCGCTCTGGCAGAAGGCAATATTGTTGAGCACACCTGCTATTGCGAAAACTATTACGGCACCCTGCGTTCCGAAGTTGAGCGCCATATGGAGCAGCAGATCCCGGTTATTCTGGTAATCGAAGTGGAGGGTGCCGGCAACATCAAGCGGATGTACCTGGTTCCACCACCATTTTTGTCATGCCGCCGGATATGAAAGAGCTGGAACGCCGCCTGCGTTACCGTGGGACCGAAGCGGAGGAAGTCATTCAGAAGCGCCTGCGCCGTGCCGAAACCGAGATTGCCCGTTCGGCTGATTATGACGAGCATGTGGTCAACGATGTTGTCGACACCTGCGCCGAAGAGATTTATTCCATCATCCAAAAGCGCATTGCCGAGCCCGATGCCGAATAATCCGCTGCCCCAAACGCCAAAACAGGAGGTGCGTGTTTGCCCTGCATTGCAAAAGTGGCGGTAAACGACGCCACCATCCATTTTGACAAGCTGTATTCCTATCTGGTTCCGCCAGATTTTTCGGAATCCCTCTGGCCCGGCAGCATTGTGTTGGTGCCGTTTGGGCGTGGCAATCATCCACGGATGGCTGTTGTTCTGGAAGTAGGAACGGAAGAAGCCCCCGATCCACGTTTAAAAAGCCTGCTGGCCGCCGCGCCGGAAAAAGCCCGCTTGACCCCGGACCTGTTGGAGCTCGTGCATTTTTTGAAAGACCGTTATTTCTGTACCTGGTACGAGGCGGTCAAGGCGGTCATTCCGTATGGCGCGCAGTACCAGCCCGGCATGGAAAACGGAAAGCCCGTATTAAAAAGCCGCCTAACCCGCACGCTGGAAACCGTTTACACTCTGGTTGCGAGCTGCCGGAGAAACCAAAACCCGGCGCACGCCAGATTCAGGCCGTGGAAGCGCTGTGCGCAGGGCCTTGCACCAAATCCGCTTTGGAAGCGCAGGGGATATCTTCCTCACTTTAAACGGGTTATGCCAGAAAGGCATTCTGAAAGCCGAACAACGGGATAAATCGCTGGATTTATTTGCTGATATTCCCTTTGACCCACAGCCGCTGGAACTATCGCCGGAGCAGCAAACCGCTTACGACCAGCTGGAACAGGATTTGCTGAGCGGACAGACCCGTGCGGCATTGCTGCACGGCGTTACCGGCAGCGGCAAAACCGCCGTATTCTTAAAGCTGATTGAAAAGACATTGGCGCAGGGCAGGCGGGCTCTGGTACTTGTGCCGGAAATCAGCCTGACCCCGCAGATGACACGCCGCCTGAAATCCATGTTCGGCAGCCGCCTTGCGGTGCAGCACTCCGCGTTGAATAACACCGAGCGCCTGCTGCATGGCGGATGATCCAAAATGGCGATGCCGATATCGTGATCGGCACCCGCAGCGCTATCTTTTCACCGCTGCAAAACATTGCTGATCATCTTAGATGAGGAACAGGAACACACCTACCAAAGCGAATCCGCCCCACGCTATTCCGCCCATGACGTTGCCAAAAAGCGCGCCATGATGGAGCATTCGCTGCTGCTGTTTTCCTCCGCTACGCCGCGCACCGAAACCTATCACGCCGCCATAAGCAGCCGGATGCGGCTTGTTACGCTGACCCACCGCTATGGCGGTCGCCCGCTGCCAACGGTTGATTTTATTGATATGCGCGCCGAACTTGCCGCTGGGAACCCGCGGGAAGTCAGCCAGCGGATGGTACAGGAACTCGCTGCTAATCTGCAGCGTGGGGAACAGAGCATTTTGCTGCTGAACCGCCGTGGCTACCAGACCGTTGGCATGTGCGGCACTTGCGGCCATGTGCTGAAGTGCCCCAACTGTTCCGTGCCGCTGGTTTATCATAAAGCGCAGCACGTGCTGCTTTGCCATTACTGTGGGCACCGGGTCAGCCCTGTACCAGGGCTTTGCCCGGAATGCGGCGGCAAAATCGTGTACAGCGGTTTTGGTACCCAGAAAGTGGAGGAGGAGCTGGCCGAACTTTTGCCCGGTGCGCGGATCCTGCGCATGGATCAGGATTCGACCATGCAAAAAAAAACGCCCACGAAAAAATGTTGGCCCGTTTTGCCAAACAGGAGTATGATATTCTGCTTGGCACCCAGATGGTTGCCAAGGGCTTGGATTTCGGCAATGTCACCCTGGTTGGTGTGCTGGGCATCGACTCCCTGCTTTTTGGGCAGGGGTTCCGCTCCTATGAGAATGTGTTCAGCCTGATCACTCAGGTCGTTGGTCGCGGCGGCCGGGCGGAACTGCCGGGTCGGGCGTTGATTCAAACCGCCGTGCCGGATCACCCTGTGCTCCAGTTGGCCGCAGCGCAGGATTACCCCGCGTTTTACCAGCAGGAGATCATGTTCCGCAAGTTCTCGCTCTATCCGCCGTTTTGCTCATTCTGCGTGGTCAGTTTTTCCGGCGCGCAGGAGATGGAAGTATTTCAGGCTGCGCGGCGTTTTGCCGCCATTTTGGGGCAGCAGTTCGCTGCACACCCCGGCCAGCCGCTGCGTGTGCTTGGCCCCACCCCCATGAACATTGCCATGATCAGCGGGAAATACCGCTATAAACTAACATTGAAATGCCGCAACGATGCGGGTTTCCGTGCCCTGATGCACGCCGCATTGGATGCTTACGCCGCCGAAAAGCTGCCCGCAAAAGCCGGGATCGCTTTGGACTTTAATTCCGACGGCGATTGAATTTTAAGGAGGATTTTTATTATGGCTCTTCGTACAATCGTAAAAGATGGTGACCCTATCCTGAAAAAGGTCTGCCGCCCCGTTACCAAATTTGATGACCGCCTTGCCACCCTGCTGGATGATATGCAGGATACCCTGGTGGATGCTGACGGTCTTGGCCTTGCCGGCCCCCAGGTTGGCATGATGCGCCGCATTTTCATCTGCCTGGATGACCGCAACCGCCCGGAAGATGCCCCCGCCGATTACAAAGATACTTTTATTGAGTTCATCAACCCCGAAATCGAATACCTGAGCGACGAAACCGTTGAACTGTATGAAGGCTGCCTGTCTTTCCCCGGCCACAACGGCGCTATTACCCGCTCCAAAAAGGTCAAGGTCAAAGCGCAGGACCGCAATGGCAACTGGTTTGAACTGGAAGCCGAAAACATGCTGGCCCGCTGCATCCAGCACGAGAATGACCACCTAACGGCGTTACCATCATGGACCGTGCCACCCATTTTTATGAGGATGACTACCCGGAAGATACCGAGGATTAATCCCGCTTTGTACATCAATTTTCCCATACGCTTACGATAAGAAAAGGAATAACTTCTATGCGTATCCTCTTTATGGGCACCCCTGATATTGCTGCCGAAAGCCTGAACGCTCTGATTGCCGCCGGGCACGATATCTGCGCCGTATTTACCCGCGCAGATAAGCCAGTTGGCCGCAAACAGATTTTGACCGCCCCGCCGGTCAAACAGACGGCTGTGGCCAACGGCATCCCTGTTTATCAGCCGCGCACCCTGCGCGATGGCAGCTCGGATGAGCTGATCAAAAGCCTGGCACCCGATATTATTGTCGTGGTAGCTTACGGCTGCATTATTCCGCCGCAGCTTTTGCATGTGGCCAAATATGGCTGCATCAACCTGCATGTTTCGCTGTTACCCAAGTACCGTGGTTCCGCCCCCATCCAGTGGGCCGTGCTGAACGGCGATGCCGAAACCGGCGTGACTATTATGCAGTTGGACGAAGGGTTGGATACCGGCGATATTTTGTATGTGCAGCCGGTTGCGATTGACCCGGACATGACCAGCGGCGAGCTGTTTGACCGCGTAAGTGCGATTGGTGCCAAAACGCTGGTTGAGGTCCTGCCCAAAATCGAAGCAGGGAAGCTGACCCCAAAAAGCAAGAAGAATCTCTCGCCACCAAGGCGCCGTCCCTGACCAAAGAGATGGCACAGTTCGATTTTACCCAGCCTGCTGCCCACATCCACAACTGGGTGCGCGGTATGAACCCATGGCCAATGGCGTTCTTTATGCACGATGGCAAAAAATCAAAGTCACCGCCAGCAAGCTTTCTGAAAATCCCGCCAACGCTGCGCCGGGTTCTGTATTGGCGGTTAAGCCGTTGACCATTGCCTGCCAGGATGGCGCAATCGTGTTGGATTCCGTCACGCCGGAAGGCGGCAAGTCGATGGCGGGTACCGCATGGGCTGCCGGCCGCCGCCTGAAAGCGGGGGACAGCCTGTGACCGCGCGTTACCTGGCCGTCAAGGCCCTTATGCGGCAAGAGCAAAACGGCTATGCAAACCTTGTGCTGGATTCTGAGCTGAAAGCCTGCAAGCCGCCGCTTTCCCCGCGGGATGCAGCTTTTGCTTCCGGTATTTTTTATACCGTATTGGAGCGCCGCAGCTGCTGGACTGGATGCTGGCACAGTTTTCCAAGCGCCCGCTGGAAAAGCTGGATGCCCCTGTGCGGGCCATTCTGCGCGCCGGGCTGGCACAGGCCAAGTTTATGGATGTTCCGCTGCCTGCGGCTGTCAATGAATCGGTCAAGCTAGCCAAAGCATTTGGCAAAACCAGTGCTGCGAGTATGGTCAACGCCATGCTACGCCGCACAGCCGCATTGGACCCCAAGCCGGAACATTGGCCGGATCTGGAAGAACGGCTGCGCACCTATTACTGTCTCTCTCAGCCGATTGCCGCGTTGTTTGCAGCACAGTATCCGCAAGATGCCGAGGCAATGGCTGCTGCGTTTTATCAGCGCCGCCCCACCGCCATCCGGGTCAACCCGCTGCGCACGACCGATAAAGCCCTGACGCAGACATTGCAACAGGAAGGTCACACCGTAACGGCTGGCCCATGGCCGCACTGTCTGCTGGTTATGTTCAACGGTAATCCCGCTGCATCCAAAGCATTCCACGCCGGGCAATTCCATGTGCAGGGGTTAGCCAGCCAGTTTGCTGCCTTGTGCTGTGATGCCCGCCCCGGTATGCGGGTGCTGGACCTGTGCGCCGCCCCTGGGGGCAAAAGCCTGACGATTGCCGAGCAGATGCAGAACCGCGGTGAGCTGTTCAGCGGTGAAGCCATGACAGGCCGCGTCAAACTGCTGAAGCAGGCCTTTGACCGCTGCGGCATTGAGCGCGCCAAGCCTTACCATGGGGATGCCACTATCCTGAACCCCGCCTTTGGCCTTGGCAGCTTTGACCGCGTGTTATGCGATGTGCCCTGTTCCGGCCTTGGTGTCATCGGCAAAAAGCCGGACATCCGGGAAAAAACGCTGGATGGGATTGAAAATTTACTATTAACACAGCAAAAAATCCTGCAAAACGGCGCAAAATATCTTGCCCCGAACGGCCGTTTGGTGTATTCTACCTGTACGGTGAATCATCACGAAAATGAAGCCCAAGTACGCCAGTTCCTGCAAGACAATCAAGATTTTTCCGTTATAGCGCCACAAATCACACTGTCCGGTATGCGGGTGGGGGAGTACGGCACACTGTTTCTGCCGCACGAAACATCCACAGACGGTTTTTTTGCCGCTATTTTGGAGCGCCAAAAGAACTGCTGACGCAAAATACACAAATCGTCTATTCAAAAATTAGAGAAAAGGTATATAATAATTGGAGGGGAAGCACCGCATGCAGCAAGCACATATGCAGCCACAGAACGAACCCCAGGCAGAAACCAAAAAAAACTGTCTGACGGACCTGACGCTGCCCAAGCTGACGGATTACATTAAATCCATCGGCCAGCCAGCTTTCCGCGCCAAGCAGATTTTTAAGTGGATCCACCAAAAGCAGGCTACGGATTTTTCTGCCATGACAGATCAACCCAAAGCCCTGCTTGCCCAATTTGCACAAAACTGCACCCTGGCTGTGCCCACCATCCGCCGCCGCCAGCAGTCCAAAGACGGTACGGTCAAATATCTGCTTCAGCTTGCGGACGGCAACTGCATTGAAACGGTTTTGATGCGCTACCATTACGGCAACACTGTATGTGTATCCACACAGGTGGGCTGCGCTATGGGGTGCCGCTTTTGCGCCTCCACCCAGGCGGGCCGCGTGCGGGACTTGACCTCCGGCGAGATTGCTGCGGAAATTTATACCGCGCAAAAGGATACCGGGGAGCGCGTTTCCCATATCGTCCTGATGGGCATTGGTGAGCCGCTGCACAATTTTGATAACGTGATGGACTTTCTGGACATTATCTCCTGCCCGGAAGGCGTCAACATCGGGATGCGCAACATCAGCTTTCCACCTGCGGCCTTGTGCCGGGAATTGATAAGCTGGCAGAGCGCAAATTGCAGCTGACCCTTTCGGTATCCCTGCACGCGCCGGACAATGTGACCCGCAGCTCCATGATGCCGGTTAACGATGCGTTCCCGCTGGAAAAGCTGATCCCGGCCTGCCGCCGCTACCAGAAAACGACCGGGCGGCGCATCAGCTTTGAATATTCCATGGTCAATGGTGTCAATGATTCGCCCCAAATGGCAAAAAAACTGGCCGATCTGATCCGTGGCATGGGGGCCCATGTCAACCTGATTCCCATTAACCCGGTCGATGGCAGCCCTTACTCGGCAACGGATGAAGCCAATGTGCGCCGGTTCCAGAAAATGCTGGAAGATTTGGGTGTAAATGCCACCATCCGCCGCCGCTTGGTACCGATATCAGCGCTGCCTGCGGCCAGCTCCGGCGCGAAGATGCCAAACAGGCCGAACAAGCAACACGGCAAACGACGAGCGAAAGGACCAACGCACAATGAAAATTGCAGCTCTAACAGATATTGGCAGCTGCCGCCAGGAAAACCAGGATAATTATTGTGCCCGTCAGTTGGTCGATGGTACTGGCTGGGGCCTTGTCTGTGACGGCATGGGCGGGGCTAACGGCGGGCGGGTCGCTTCCACCCTTGCCACCCAAACCATGCTGCGCTATTTTGACCATTCCCTGCGCACGATTGAAAACGGCGAAGAAAAAGCCTTTATGATGCGCGCATTTGATAATGCCAACCGCGCCGTATATGAAAAAGCGACCTCTGATCCCGAAGTGCTCGGTATGGGCACCACGGGGGTATGTGCTTTACAGCGCGGCAACCTGGCGCATATTGTACACGCAGGGGATTCCCGCGCGTACCTGTGGCATGGCGGAGCAATCCGCCAGCTGACGCGGGATCATTCCATGGTGCAGCAGCTGGTGGACAGCGGGCAGATCACCCGCGAACAGGCCGCCCTGCATCCGCAGAAAAATCTGATTACACGTGCCCTTGGCGTTTCGGCCAATATTGTGCCGGAATATAACCGCTGCGAGGTGGTTCCCGGTGACCTTTTGCTGCTTTGTACCGATGGATTAACCAACATGGTACCCGATGCAGAGCTTGCGCTGCTTTTGCAGGAGTCCGCCTTTTTTGACGCGCCGGGGGTACTGGTTGACCGTGCCTGAAAGGCGGCGGGCAGGATAACATCACCGTCCTTTTGCTGGGCGTTGAAACTACGGAGGAAACAAATGGATAATCTGATCGGCAAAAAGCTGGATGGCCGCTATCTGATTGAAAGTCTGATCGGCGTTGGCGGCATGGCTAATGTTTATAAAGGCCGCGATGTCCGCACCGGCAACCAGATCGCCGTCAAGGTGCTGAAAGAAGAGTTTCTTGATAACGAAGAGCTGGTCCGCCGCTTCAAGAACGAATCCAAAGCTATCTCGATTTTGAACCATCCCAACATTGTCAAGGTGTATGATGTCTCTGTAACAGATCAATTGCAGTACATCGTGATGGAATATATTGACGGCATTACGCTGAAAGAATACCTGAAGCAACGCAACGGTGCCCTAACCTGGAAAGAGGTTGTCCACTTTGCCACACAGGTGCTCAGCGCGTTGGATCATGCACACTCCAAGGGCATTGTTCACCGCGATGTGAAGCCGCAGAATATTATGCTGCAGGCGGATGGCTCCATCAAAATGATGGACTTTGGCATTGCACGCTTTTCCCGTGCGCAGAGCCAGACTGTCAGCGACAAGGCCATCGGCTCGGTTCATTACATCAGCCCGGAACAGGCCAAAGGCGACCATACCGATGCCCGCACTGATATTTATTCTGTTGGCGTTATGATGTACGAGATGCTGTCCGGCAAGTTGCCGTTTGATGGTACTGGGGCAGTTTCCATCGCCATCATGCAGATCAGTGAAAAGCCGAAGCCGCTGGCTGAGGTTGCCCCCAATATCCCGGTTGCTGCGCCAAATCACCGAGAAGGCCATGGAAAAGGATCCCGCCGACCGTTACCAATCCGCGCAGGAAATGCTGGATGCCATTGCTGCGTTCCGCCGCGACCCCAGCATCAGCTTTGAATACGAATATAACACGCAGGACAACCCGGATAAAACCATTAACCGTGTTGTCAGCAGCAGCACAGCCAAAACAGCGGGCAAAGCCGCTGTCAGCACCAGCCAGGCACGCCGTGCCGGCACCATGAACAGTGGGAAAGGCAAAAACGTGAAAAAGCAGAAAGCCAAGGCAGCCAAGGGGTTCAGCATGCTGCCCATCTTCTTTGGTATGGCGGTCGCCTTTGTGATCGGTGCTGCCATTCTGGTCTATCTTATTTTCACCAATTCCACAAACTCTTTCTTCTCCAAGCATGCTGACGTACAGCTCATCAATTTTGTCGGCATGACGGAGGATGAGTTCCGTGCATCGGATTATAATTCCAGCCTGCTCGCCAAGTGGGTGTACGAATACAACGATGCACCGGAAGGAACGATTTTTCAGCAAAACCCTAAGCAGGGCCGCACTGTAAAGGCAGGCCAGAAAGTGACCCTGAAGGTAAGCCTTGGCACCCAGTGGGTCACTGTGCCGGATGTAAAAACATATGTAAGCGATGATGCCAAAAAGACCTTACAGGATAGCGGCCTTCAGGTTGTAAGCAAATATGTGGAGGACGAGAGCGTTGCCGCAGGCACCGTTGTGTATACCGAACCCGCCGGCGGCGAAACGGTAGAGGGCGGCAGCACCGTAAACATGTATATTGCGCGCTCCAAGCGAGACAACATGGTTTCCGTTACCTCCGTGACAGGTTTGCAGGTCAGCGAAGGCACCGCCGACCTGCAGCGCCAGAACCTGGTGGTCAGCGTTGTGGAACAGCCCAGCAGCGAGGCCGAGGGCACTATTCTGAACCAGGAACCCGCTGCAGGCACCCAGGTACGCATCCGCAGCACGGTGCGCCTGTATGTGGCTACCGCAATGCCGGAAGTTGTGCAAGACCCCAGCACCTCGGATTCTCCGTCCTCTGGTGATGGTGCACGTTGGTCTCAGGAAATTACTGACGATAACGGTAATACATGGTGGGTCGATGTAGAACAGCGCGATGGCCATGTTTACCGCGTGGATACTGGTGAAATGCTGTGGTAATGACAAATTATATCACAAAGGGCATTGGCGGTTTTTACTATGTTAAAACCGAAACCGGCATTGTGGAGTGCCGCGCCCGCGGCATTTTCCGCAAACGCGGTATTACGCCGGTAGCGGGAGATCAGGTTGTATTAAGCGCCGACCGCACCACGATTGACGAAATTCTACCGCGCAAAAATGTTTTTATCCGCCCTCCGGTTGCTAACTTGATGTGCTGTTTATTGTGGCAAGCACCACCCAGCCGGTGCCCAGCACATTGATTCTGGATGAACTGACTGCTGCCGCCGTTTATAAAGACGTGCAGCCGGTTATTGTCATCACAAAAGCCGACCTTGCCGCCGCGGATGCCTTGGAGAAAGCTTATGCGGACAGCACGATTCCTTTGATCCGGCTGGATTACGATACCGGCGAAGGTCTGGATCAAATTCGTGCGCGCATTGCAGGGAACTTGTGTGCATTCTGCGGCAACTCCGGTGTGGGCAAGTCTACACTGTTGAACGCGCTGCTCCCCAGCTGGAACGCCAGACCGGCGGTATCAGCCAAAAATTGGGCCGTGGCCGTCATACTACCCGTGAAGTGGAGATTTTTGAGGTATGTGGTGGTCTGCTTGCCGATACCCCCGGTTTTGCCAGCCTGGATGCCAACAAGATTTGCCGCATTCCGCCGGAAGAGCTGCAGCATGCTTTCCCGGAATTTGAGCCGTATTTTGGGCAATGCCGTTTTACCGGCTGCTCCCACCGCAGCGAAAAAGGCTGTGCGGTGCGCGCGGCTTTGGAAGAGGGCAAGCTTTCGGATACACGCTATCAGAGCTACCTGACCATGTACGAGGAAGCCAGCCAGTTAAAGGAGTGGGAACGCTGATGCAGGATCTTACCAAACGTGCCGTTATTCTTTCGGCCATGCCGGTTACGCCCGCTTTGTCCGCGTACCTGCAGCCGGGGGATACCGTTGTTGCCTGTGATGCCGGGTACCGCAATGCGGCTGTGCTGGGCATTCAGCCGGATCTGATCGTGGGGGATTTTGATTCTGCCCCCAAGCCGGAAACCACCGGTGATATGATCATTCTGCCCCATGTAAAGGACGATACTGATACCCACTATGCTGCAAAGTGGCTGTGTGAACGGGGGTACCGTCATATCGTCATGCTGGGTGCCCTTGGCGGCAAGCGGATGGAACACACGTTTTCCAACGTATCCACCGCGTTGTACTTGGCAAGCAACGGCGTTGATGTCACCCTTGCAGACGAGCACAGCGAGCTGCATATTTTGTGTCCAGGCAAGCCGCTAACATTGCAAAAGAAAGACTGGATGTATCTTTCCGTGTTCCCGCTGGATGGGCCGCTGGGCGGTGTATCGATTCACGGCGTGTTTTATCCATTGAAAGATGCAACGCTGACACCGGATTACCCCCTTGGCATCAGCAATGAATTTACCGCACCTGAAGCTGAACTTTGCTGCCAAAGCGGCCATGGTCTTGTGATTTTGACCCGCGCTGACGGGTAACATTGCCTGCACCTGCTGCATAGTATGGCTTACAAACCTGGAAGGGGGAATATGCCATGCAGATTGTTGTGGTAAAATGTCCGCATGCCCTGCGCTGGCTGCTGCGCGCTGTATTTAAGGTTTAATTTTTCCATTGTAGCCCTGCCGGGCCGTATGTTTGTACGGTTCCGACAGGGCTATTTTTTTACCCCCGCGCATATAGTACACAAGAGGCAATCAAAAACTTTCCCCGTATCGGGGCAAGGAAAGGGGTATACCGCCATGCAAAGCAAAGCCGCCAACCAACCGCTTACCATTGAAACCGGCCAGGCCCTTGCCAATACTGGCCGCTGGGAAACCCGGCAGGAGCTGCCTGTTGAAACCGAGATTCTGATTCCGGATTACCTGCCGCAGTGTTCAAAATTGTAAAGTGCCTGTTGGAACCCGTTATCATGCAAAACAGCGTGGCTGATCGCCGCTGGCAGTGCAGCGGCTACCTGCGCTGCACTGTGTACTATCAGTCCGATGAAGCCGGAACTCGCCTGTACCGCACTGAGCAGAAATACGCTTTTGAAAAAACCATTGACCTGCCGGAAGACAATTATCTGCCCGGCGCCGCCCGCCTGTGGGGCGAACTTGAATACTGCAACTGCCGCTCTGTCAGCGAGCACCGCATTGACATCCGCGGCGCTTATACCTTAAATGCTGCTATTGGCATGGTTGAGCCGGTAGAGTTTATCACCAACCTGACCGGCTGCGGCGTTGAGCAGTGGAGCCAACAGCTTAACGGCATCATCTGCGCTGCGTGCGAGGAACGCACCTTTACTGCAGAAACGCCGTTTCCGTTGCCCGGTGAAGGTGAAACAGTCCTGGACATTACGGGCAGTTTTTTGCCCGGCACATCCAGCGTTCATACCGGCCAGCTGGATGCAGCCGGAACCCTTGCCATGCAGCTCTGCTCCCGCGCTGCCGGTACAGAACAGCTTACAATTCAAACCAAAGATGTTCCCGTCATCCAGACGCTTGACCTGCCCAACGCCGCAGAAGGCGACAGTGCGGTACTTTGGGGCGAAGTATTGGCCTGCACCCTGACTGCGACAAAGCAGGAAGAAGAGCCGCTTTTGAGCATCACATGGAGCTGCACGCTGAACTCTGGCGCCCGACAGTGTACATGGCGGTTTCGGATGCTTATTCCACGATCTGTAACATGACGCTTGAAAAACGGACTTTCAACCAGTTCATGCCTCTTGCCAGTGTAGATACCACTATCCCGGTTATGATCGAAGATGACCTGCCGGATGCCAATGTTTCCATTCTGGGCTGTTTTGTCACGATTGGAGCCCCACAGTTGACCGCCGCAGAAAAGGGTGATGTCATCCAAGTTGCCGGGCGCGGTACCGCGCACCTGATTTGTGCGGATGACCGCGGCGAACTGACCTGCTATGATAAAATCTTCCCCTGGGCCCTGGCGGAGACCTTCCACGGTTCTATCGGGCAAAGCATCCCGCACTTGCACGCAGCGGTACGGCATATTGCCAGCAGCCGCGCCGGAAGCAAAGCACGGGTCGAGCTGGAACTGCAGGTAAGCGGCATTCTGCTGCAGGGGATTCCGCACGAGGTCGTTTTCTCCGTAACGCCGGGAGAAGAATACCCTGACAGTAAGGATGGGCCTGCGCTCTACCTGTACTATGCCCAAAAAGGGGAGGCCATTTTTGATATTGCCCGCCGTTACCATGCCCGCGCCAGCGACCTCGCCACGGCTAACCACCTGACCATCCCGGAAGGGCAGAGCGCCCAGGAGCTTACTACTGACGCAACCTGCCTGCTGATACCGGCAGCTTTGTGAAAGGGGATGCTGCAATGACACAGGATCAAATTTATCAGAACATTGCACAGCGTACTGGCGGCGATATTTATATCGGCGTGGTCGGTCCCGTGCGCAGCGGCAAAAGCAGTTTCATCAAGCGCTTTGCGGAGCTGATGCTGCTGCCCCGCATCAAAAACGAAGCACAGCGCGCCCGCGCCAAGGACGAACTGCCCCAATCCGCCGCCGGGCGGACGATCATGACAACCGAACCAAAGTTTATCCCGGAAAAAGCGGTCAGCATTGACCTGAAAGCCGGCGGAAGCTTCCGCGCACGGCTAATCGACTGCGTGGGATATATGGTGGATGGTGCCCTTGGGCACGAAGAAAACAACGCCCCGCGGTTGGTCAAAAGCCCTTGGTTTGACCAAGCGGTTCCCTTTGACCAGGCAGCTGAAACCGGCACCCGCCGGGTCATCCGCGAGCACGCCACCATCGGTCTTGTTGTAACAACGGACGGCAGTGTGGCGGAACTCTCACGTGAAAAGTATCTGCCCGCGGAACGCCGCATCATTGCCGAACTGGATGAAATCGGCAAGCCGTATCTGATTTTGCTGAACTGCACAGAACCGGACAGCGAACCTGCCATGTGCTTGCTGCCCAGATGGAAGAAGTCTATCATCACCCGGTTTGCCCCATCAATGCCGTCAACCTGACAGCGGAACAGCTAAACAATATCCTGCAAAAGCTGCTTTATGAGTTCCCACTGCGGGAAATTGCCGTTTCGATGCCGTCCTGGGTCACCATGCTGGAACCGGGGCACTGGCTGCAAAGTTCTGTCTACCAGGCCCTGCTGGAACTGGCCGGCAGCGTGCACAAAATGGGGGATATGACCCGCGGCAAGCCCCAGCTGAACTGTGCCGACACAACCGGCGTTACCCTGACCGGCATGGACCTTGCCTGCGGCCAGGTGCAGCTGCGGTTGGTATTGAGCTGATATCTTTTTCAAGATTTTGGGCGAGGAAACCGACCTTCCCATCACAGATGAAGCCAGCCTTTTGCCCTGTATGCGGGAGCTGGCTAAAGCCAAAGCGGCGTATGACAAAATCAAAAGCGCCTTGGAGCAGGTTCAGGCTACTGGTACGGCATTGTTATGCCAGGTATTGAGGAACTGCACCTGGAAGAGCCCGAAATCGTCCGCCAGGGCGGGCAGTATGGGGTACGGCTTTCCGCCAGTGCCCCCAGCCTGCACCTGATGCGCGCGACCATCCACACCGAGCTTTCGCCAACCGTTGGCAGCGAGGAGCAGGGAGAAACACTGATCCAGGGGCTTTTGAAAGACTTTGAGAGCGACCCCAGCAAGTTGTGGAGCACCAATATTTTTGGCAAAAGTCTGAACGAACTGGTGAATGAGGGTTTACAGGCCAAACTTATGCATATGCCCGCCGAAGCCCGTACCCGCCTGCAGCAGACACTGGAACGCATTATCAACGATGGCTGCGATGGGCTGATCTGCATTTTGCTGTAAGGAGGTGCCGCATTGTTCAGGCAAAAAAGGCTGGCCAGAGCTGCACAAATCCGGTGTGAGAACACCCGCCGGGCGTTCCACCTCTCTTTGCAGCAACTACGCCAGAACGAAGCCGCCTTCCAACAGGCGCAGGAAGACTTTGCCATCGAACGCACCATTTATGAGCACGCCGCCTTAATGTGCCACTGCCGGGCAATCTTGCGAGAACTGAGGGGGAGTGGCACATGCCTGCATCCATAATCGCTGTGGGTATTTTCTGTCTGCTGGTCACTGCCCGCGCGGCTGCCTGCCGCCGCTGGCCGCTGCTTGGCATTTTTGGTGGGGCAGCATGCGGTCTGGCCGGGCTGGGGCAGTGGCACTGCTTGGCCCTTAACGGGCGTCGCTCTGCCGCTGAACGCCCTGACTGCGGGAACCGCCGTTATCTTAGGGCTGCCGGGTGTAATTCTATTGATGGTGCTAAACCTGTTATAGTATTACTTTTTAAGGCAATACCGCATAATTCCAAGTGCCGATACGGCGAGCGAGGTGCGGCAGCTGCTAAGCCAAAAGCGCAGATAATACTTTGTGTATATCGAGCATTTTGGCAACGCAGATGCCGTGCCGCAGCCGCCGGAGCGGTGCTTAAGCCGCCAGGCGGGAATTGTGCGGCATTGCCCAAAGAAAATGACGGATATTTTCGACTTTTCAGATACACTCTAAACAAAAGGGGAGAACAAGATGAATTTAACACTGTTTATGCAGGTGCTGCCCAAAGCGGGCCTTGGCTGGCTGGGGGTTTTTGCGGTAACAATTATCATTGTGGCGGCGGTGGGGCTGCTGGAGCATTTTACAAACCGAAAAAAGTAAAGCGTCCGATTTGCCGAACAACTCTGAAACCGTTTCCATTGGCGGAGATCTGCCAACGATGGGGGTTCTTAAAGGAAGGTAGGAGCATGGCGCAGCCACAGTGCGGCAAATCCCTCTCTTGAGGAAGGGATTATTTAACGTACAGGGCAAAATTTTATTGACAAACGCGGCGTTAAACGGTAAAATAAGAACAATCGCATTTATCCAGGGAGGAAAGTAGCCATGCCGCAGCAGATGGATGACGAGCTGCTGCAGCAGGCACAGGCTGGGGAGGAAAGCGCTATTGCCGCGCTGATCACCGCATGATGCCTGCCATACGCAAAGGCGCTGCTGCCGTTGCAGCACCCGGCCTTGACTTTGACGATGCGGTGCAGGAAGCTGATTGGCCTGTTCCATGCCGTGCGCAGCTACCGGGCGGATAAAAAAGTCCCCTTTACCGCGTATGCCGCAGCCTGTATTGCCAACGCACAGCAGGATGCCCGCCGCAGTGCACCCGCAAAAAGCATGCTCCGCTGAACAACAGTGTGCCCCTGCCGGAAAATTCTGCCGCGCCGGGGCCGGAAGAGCTTGCCATTGCCAACGAGCGCTGCGCCGCCGTGCTGGAACGCATCAACACGCAGCTTTCGCCCCTGGAACGCGGCAGTCTGCTTGCCAGTTGGAGGGGCACACCGCCGCCCAGACAGCCCAACTGCTGCACTGCACCCCCAAAGCGGTGGAAAACGCCCTGATGCGCGCCCGCAAAAAGCTGCGCAGTGATGAAGTGCGAGAATGAATTTGGATTCAGGCGTTTTGGCCTGGACATATAAACAATGCCCCCAGTAGCTTAGCAATCAGTTCATTGGTGACCCCAAGCGTTGGTTGAAATTCTTCCGCGGGCAAGTAAACAAAGAGGAGATACCCACTATGTACGAAGACAAGACTTTGGTATGCAAAGATTGCGGCAAAGAGTTCGTTTGGACCGCCGGTGAGCAGGAGTTCTACGCAAGCCGTGGTTTCGAGAACCAGCCCCAGCGCTGCAAGGCATGCCGCGATGCCCGCAAGAACGCTACCCGTGGTGAGCGCCAGATGTTCGACGCCGTTTGCGCAAGCTGCGGCAAGACCTGCAAGGTGCCCTTCCAGCCGCGCGAAGACCGTCCGGTCTACTGCAGCGAGTGCTTCGCTAAGATGAAGCAGAACTGATTGTAACTGATTTGTTCTAAAAAGCAGCCTTTCCCGCAAGAGGGGCTGCTTTTTGCTGCCGTAAGAGCTGTGGAGTAGAAAAAGCATGGGGATAAATAGGATTGACAACTGTTACTTAAAAATGGTACGATAATGATAACAAAGCAGGCTCGGCAGCTGGAAATATGTAATAGGGCAACACCGCACAATTCCCGCCTTGCGGCTTAAGCACCGCTCCGGCAGCTGCGGCACGGCATCTGCGTTGCCAAAATGCTCGATAAGACATCCAGTATTATCTGCGCTTTTGGCTTAGGCATCTGCCGCACCTCGCTTGCCGTATCGGCACTTAGAATTATGCGGTATTGCCATAGATAAAAAGGAGGGCGCTGAAACGATGAAAAACA
>ENA-OPZM01000333-OPZM01000333.1-human-gut-metagenome-genome-assembly--contig:-NODE-333-length-20888-cov-3.626511_pt1 | contig 20888 bp, 22 predicted proteins | sample MGYA00242478_ERZ504493 | MGnify/ENA primary metagenome ERZ504493 (study PRJEB26092, sample SAMD00036227) | human gut metagenome | host: Homo sapiens | study: EMG produced TPA metagenomics assembly of... | reverse complement strand
TGCTGAAGCTTTTTTAAAAAGCATGACGATCTGTGCCTGGATAGAAATATCCAACGATGCGATCGGTTCATCCGCAATGATAAGACGTGGTTCCATGAGAAGGCTTCTTCCTATGGCAACTCTCTGTCTCTGTCCGCCGGAAAGCTCTCCCGGCTTTTTCGACAGAATGCTTTCATCCAGTCCTGTCTCCTTCAGGATTTCCCGAAGCCTGTTTTCCAGCATTTCTCTGTCACGGATCCTGCGGCTGATCTTTACAGGCTCCAGCATGATCTGCCGTATGCTCATTCGGGGATTCAGTGCAGCGCCCGAATCCTGAAAGATCATCTGGATCTCAGTCTGCATTTTCTTCCGCATTCCGAAAGGATCCTTTTTATCCGGCACTCTTTCTCCCTGATAAAAGATCTCCCCGCCTGTAGGCCGGTAGATTCCTGCAAGCGTTCTGGCTGTCGTGGATTTCCCGCAGCCGGTCTCACCCACCAGCGCCATGATCTCACCTTCCCGGATACTGAAGGAAACATCATCCACTGCATGGATCGTATAATCGGAACGGATACGGAAATGCTGCTTCAGATTTCTGGCTTCGATCAGTACAGGCGCCTGTTTCTGTTCTGTTTTCTGTAAAAATGACGCTTCCTTTTTATCCGGTTTCTGTTTACGACCGCTGTTTTCCTGTAATCTGTCCTTCAAAATGGAGGGCATTTCTATTTTTGGAGCTCTTTCATCCAGAAGCCATGTGGCTGCATAATGCGTATCACTGACTTTAAACATCGGAGGAGTCTGTTCATAATCGATTGCCAGCGCCTGGGGATTTCGAACGGCAAACGCATCTCCCGGCGGAGGATCCAAAAGAGAGGGCGGCATTCCGGGGATCGGATTCAGCTCCCCTTTTTCACCTGCAAATACAGGCAGAGAAGACAGAAGTCCCCAGGTATAAGGATGCCGGGGATCATAATAAACCTCTTCCGCTGTCCCGATCTCAATGATCTTTCCTGCATACATAACTGCAACTCTGTCTGCGATCCTTGCAACAGCTCCAAGATCATGAGATATGAACACAATACTGATCCCTGTTTTTTCTCTCAGCTCAAGAAGCAGATCCAGAATCTTTGCTTCCACGGTTGCATCCAGTGCTGTAGTCGCCTCATCGGCAAATAATATTTCCGGATCACAGGCCAGTGCAATAGCCAGAACACAACGCTGACGCATTCCACCGGAAAAAAAATGAGGCTGCAGGCCATAGCGCTGTTCTGCATCCGGAATTCCTACCAGCTTCAGCATTTCCACAGCTTTTTTTCTGGCCTCATCCCTGGATACTTTCTGATTTTTGATGATAGCCTCTGTGATCTGTTTGCAACAGGGATCGTTGGATTCAGCGTCAGCATAGGGTCCTGGAACACCATGCTTACCTTACTTCCGCACAGCTTTTCCATTTTTTTTCTCTTATAAGCTGTGATATTCTCTCCGCAGAGACTGATCTCTCCGCTTTTTACATGTGCATTCGGTGGCAGAAGCTTCATCACACTACGGCACATAACGGTTTTTCCACATCCGGACTCACCTACGATACAAAGTATCTCTCCTTTTTTTTACCGTGAGGTCAACATTCCGGACGGCCTGTACCTCGCCGTCCGGTGTGTCAAAGCTTACCGAATAGTTTTTTAATTCCAAAACGGTTTCCTGCATGATCTTTTCCTTATTTTGTAATGGTCCAGTCTTCAATATTCCACATAACACCTACGGAATGATGTCCCAGAACACGTGTGGTATCCAGTCCGTCAAGTCCGGAAACGCCTACATAATCTCCCTGGAGATAAGCAACCAGAAGGATACCAGGTGCCTCGGCGTATGCCTTTTCGAATTCACTGTAAGCCTCTTTTCTGGCTTCCTCAGTCTCACCGTGACGGCCTTCCTCAAGATATTTGTCCACATCTGCATTGGAATAATGCATGTTATTTCCACTTGCGTCGGTTACAAAGTTTACATATGCCATATCCGGGTCAAACTGTGTTGAATAACCTGCAAGGAATCCATTGTATCCTGCATCCCAGTCAAATTTGGTAACAAGCTTTACTTCCATTTCCACGCCAGCCTGCTTCAGCATATCAGACATGACATTGGCAATATCCACACGCTCTTCTTCGTAATCACGCACCTGGATGGTAAAGTGGAATTTCTGTCCGTTCCTCTCATAGATCCCATCATCACCTTTTTTCCATCCCAGCTCTTCCATCTTCTTTGCAAAGGTATCCAGATCATAGGAGTAGATATTAGCTTCCTTATCTGTTCCGAGAGGATTTCTCTGGATCGGGCTGTATGCCGCCTCTCCCTGTCCTGCAAGAACACCTGCAATAATGGAATCCTTATCCAGCGCATAATTCAGAACACCGATGGAATCTCCGTTTTCCTTCCAGAAATCTGTGCTCATATCCATGGCAGCTCCACGGTAATCTGCTGTGGTGAACTCCCAGTAATTATATCCGTCCTTATCCTTGAACTGAGAAGCATAGTTGGAATTCAGCCATGCAAGATCCGCCTCGCCGGACTGGAGCATGGTTGCCTTTGTAGTCTCATCCGATACTGTACGGTATACAACGGTTTCAATATTCGGAACCTTTCCGTAATAATCTTCATTTCGTTTCAGTGTGATCATTCCGCCGGTAGCATCCCAGTCTTCAAATTTATAACGACCTGTTCCCACCGGATTCTGATTAAAGGATGTAGTATTCACATCCTCTCCTTCCAGAAGATGCTCAGGAAGGATTCCCATGGTAAAGTAATCCAGCATGGCAGCATCATACTGATCCAGTGTAAAGATCACAGTCTGATCATCCGGTGCCTCAATACTTGTAATGTCCTGGTAATTGCTGGTGATACTGGCTCCCAGAGTTTCATCCTCTGTAAGCTCCTTATAGGTGTATACAACATCCTCTGCATTGAAATCTTCTCCATCATGCCACTTAACACCATCTCGAAGCTTAAAAGTATAGGTATTGGTATCCTTGTCAAAGGTATAGCTCTCTGCAAGATCCTCTACCGGCTTTCCATTGGCATCATATTTCATCAGTCCTGAAAAATAAGATCCGGAAGCTCATCATGGTTATTCAGAAGGGGATTGATCGTACTTTCTGACTCACCTGCATATACCAGAGTTTTGTTTTCTTCTGCCGCAGCTACGGTTACCACACTGCCTGCAGTTGCTCCTGTACATGCTGCGGTCACTGCTGCCAGTGTTATCGCCGCATATTTTCTTCCATAGTTGTTTCCTGTTCTCTTTTTCATTCTGTTTTCCTCATCTTTCCTTATTTTCAAACCGGTTATCCACACTTCGGAATGTTTTATCACGGTTTGCGTCCAAATATTTTTTCTGACTGCATCAGAGATTGCTGTAATGATTATTTACCTCACTTCTCACAAAGCTTCCCATACTGGTAATGCACATTAAAGTAATGACCAGAAAAACTCCCGGGATCACGATCACCCACCAGGTATTCATGATCAGTGCTTTATTTGCCAGCGAGAGCATACTTCCCCAGGAAACTACATCTGCCGGAAGCCCAAGGCCAAGAAAGCTTAAAGTAGATTCCATGGTAATACAGCTGCTTATCGAAGAGATCACCACAAACATGATCGCCGAAACAAAATTCGGTATCAGATGGTGATACATCACATATCCAAAACTTCCTCCGCAAAGTCTTGCATACATCACATAATCACTGTTCCTTATCTGCCGCACTTCACTTCTTACAATACGTGCCAGTGCAAACCACCCGGTAATACCGATGATCACAGATATGCTGATCACATCATTGGCCTGAATAACCGCAGACAGGATCAGGATCAGCAGAAGGGTCGGAATACTTCCGCACATTTCCGTAAAGCGCATCATAACCGAATCCACCTTTGGACCTGCTGTTCCGCTGATGCATCCGTAGGTAACACCAACCAGGGTAATGATCGCCGCACCCAGAAGTCCGATCACCAGAGAAACCCTTCCGCCATACCAGATCAGTGAATAAATATCTCTTCCAAGCGAATCCGTTCCAAAGATAAATTCCTTTCCCGGCGGTGTATTCAGATTCTGAAGATAAAAACCTGAGGGATCATGATTTGCCACAACATTCGCAAATACACAGCCCAAAACGATCAGAAAAAGCAGGAACAGGGAAAATACCGGTTTCCCTTTCAGCCTTTCCCGAAATGTTTTTTTCCGTTTTTCAGATTCATGCTGCTTCCACCCGGCACCGACTACCTGAAAAAGCTCAGCTTCTGAAAGCTTCCGGTCAGCTACCATACCCTCACCTCCGAATCCTTCATTCTTGGATCGATCTCTTCATTGACAGTCTGTGCAACAAAACTGCTTAAAAATACGATAAATCCCGTGATCAGCACATCGATCATCAGCAGATTATAATCATGATATTTTGCAGATTCCACTGCAAGGTTTCCAATTCCCGCATAATTGAAAACAGCCTCCACAGTTACAGTTCCACCGGTTACATGGGGTACCGAAACTGCCATGATACTCACGATCGTTGGCATTACATTTCGAAGACAATGCTTCCACAGGATCTTTCTTTTGGAAAGTCCCTTGGATCTGGCAAGAAGTACATAATCCTTCCGCACCTCATCCAGGAATTTGTTGCGTATCATATATGCGTAATACCAGAGATGGCTGAAGATCATTACTACCAGCGGAAGGATCATATGCTTCATACGATTTCCGATACTATCTGCCATTCCCACATCATAAGCACCGCTGCTTGGGAACCATCCAAGATTTACACTGAAGATCAGGATCAGTACCACACCAAGCCAGAAAGCGGGCACATAATAGGCTGCTGTTCCGATCTTGCAGATCAGCCGGTCGATCCACTGATCCTCATGGAGCGTACAGAATATGGCGATCAGAACTGCCAGTATAAAGATCACAATATAAGCAATTCCTCCCAGCACCAGAGTATTTCCGATCAGCGGTTTGATCACATTCATAACCGGCTGCCTGTATTTCAGCGACAATCCGAAATCACCATGGACTACATTGGTAAACCACCTTACATACTGTACCCCGATTCCCTGATCCAGTCCCAGTCTCGTTCTGGCCGCAGCCACTTCCTCACTGGTCATCATTTCCAGGGAATCTCCGTAAAAGGACTGCAGGGGATCTCCCGGTGCCAGTCTCGCCAGCCAAAACACCACCACAGACAGCAGAAACATAACCACAGCAAGCAGAAGGATTCGCTTCAGGATCCGGATGACGAGTTTATTTTCTTTGTTCATAATTTTCCTTTCCCACTGCCCTTTACAGTTCAGACAGACATTCGCATTCCGTTCTGCTGCATGCTCATGAACACAAATAGTGGAGCGATTTGTGTTCATATTTCAAAGAGTTATGGCATCCAAAACCATAACTGCTTTTGAAAGGGTCGTGTTATTATTCGACAAAACATTTGTATGCACAAATAGGAGTGCGCGGAGGTTATGTGCATCACAGTGTTTTTATATTCAGCACGCGGAGTGTGCTGCTGATATTATTTTATCATTTAACAGCTTTCGGACAACCCCGGTACGGGGATATTGGACAGTCGGTTTTAGCATGGATGTGTATTCCATATAAAAACGGGACTTTTCTGTATCAGGAACCTGTGTCCCGTGCAGAAAAATCCCGTCTGGTCTTTTGCTTTATTCTTTTATCACTTCCCGGAAATCTGAAGTCTTTTCCTTCACGAATCCCAGAAAATCCTTTCCCTGTTCACTGAGCTCTTCTCCTCTCCGACAAATGCACCCGTAAACAAGTTTCTGGCCTTCTCCCGGAAATGTATGTTTCACGGAGGAATATCCCGGATCACGGCCGGAAAGATCCGCACCACTGATATTACACAACTCTCCGGAACCAAGAAGACGTTCCACGATATAATCACTGTTTGTTACAACTACGGTCTCTGCCTCCACTGCGGAATGACCGTTTTCCTCTACAAGGTTCCGGTAATTATCCGGGGAAAATTCATCGGGAAATCTCTGGATCAGCCTGAGCTGGGACATATTAAAATCTCCCTCATCTGCCGTATCTGCTTTCCCTTTCCCGGTATAAATATTTACCTCGGTTTCCGTCAGCTGCTCAAATTCCAGGTAATTCCGGGAAAGAAAATACTGGAACGCTGCCAGCTGATTCTGCATCACATAGGCGAATCCCATATCGTCCTGTCTGGCTTTTACACGTTTTATGATCTCATGGGTATCTGCTGCGTAAACCTGATAATGAAGATCATCGCACTTATGTGCTTCATAATACGTTACGAAGGTATCCGCAAACCAGGAGCTGGGATGAAAGCATACACACAGGCTGCTTTTTGCAAGTGGCTGTGCCTGCATTTCCAGTTCATCTATATTTTCCAGGATCCTCTGCACATGGATATATGCACGCTCTCCTTCCGGTGTCAGCTCTATGCCCTTTGCATGACGGACAAACAGCTGAGTACGCATATCGTCTTCCATGGAACGGATCACCTTGCTTACATTTGACTGCGTGGTAAAAAGCAGCTCTGCAGCCTGGCTGAAGGAGCCTGTTTTGACACAGGCCGCAAAATACTGGATCTGTTTGATATTCAGCATGCTCCTACTCGTTTTCTTCGCAAAGATCAAAAACATCGGGGTCGGATTATAAAACTCGTCTTTTTCTGTATAAATACGTTTGCTGATACCAAGATCAAAGGAAAATTCTTCCACACCTGTACGGCTCAGCGTTTCCAGATCCCATGCCGGACGCAGAAAAGAGCTGATAGCAACTGCCGCTTGATATCCTCACATTCCTGCATCAGTTCGTCCTGGATCTGATGATGGGCATGATTCTCCGGAAGATCCGCAGTGTCCGCAAAGTCTGCTGCCCCGTAATTTGCATCCAGATTTATCATCACTCCGCCCGGTTTCAGTACTCGGAACCATTCCTGATAAGCATGCTCCGCGTCCGGAAGTGTCCAGGTAAGATTCCGGGATACGATCACGTCAAATTCCTCATCCGGAAAATCCGGAGCTTCTGCATCCATCACCATAAACCGGCAGTCTGCTTTTTCTTCCTCAGCCAGCTCCTTTGCATGAGTGATCATATCCGGCGTCAGATCGATCCCGGTTACCTGATGGCCTTCCTTTGCAAGAAGAATGGTAAAAAATCCGGTTCCGCAGCCTACATCCAGGATCCTGAGATTCTTTTTCTTCGGCAGATACTTCTTAAGCTCAGCCATCCAGCGGCCTGCAAGTGCACTGTGAAGCTCTGCTCTTCTCTGTTCCAGAAAGCTGTCGCTGCGCCTGGTCCAGTACTGAGCGATCCTTGTTTTCCGCTCATCTTTTTCTCTTACGATATTTCCGTAGGTGATCACAGGGCCGCCTTCCACAACCTGAAGGCTTGATACCTGATAAAGGATCACACCATCCATGTCTGCGCGACAGATTTCCTGGACATTTCCCTCATAATCACGGATCTCTCCGAGATACTCATCCTGATGAACGATATCGCCTGGTTTCTTGACCGGGTACCAGAGACCGTTGACACTGGCACACTGGTAACGTACGTCATCCATCTTCAGAGGATAATAGGTGCTGTGGGAGCGGATTCCTCTGTAGGCCCCAATGCTGCAGAGAATATTCCGCACATCCCGGCGCATGGAATCCACTTCCTCCCGCTGCCAGGTTCCCATACATCCCCTTTCCAGAAGCACAGCCGGAATATCGCAGGTACTTGCCGCATAATTATAGGCGCCGCCTGTACTCACATTTGACTGTACCATATATGGGACATCAACCTGCTCTGCCATTTTTCGGGAGGCTTCCACGATCTCCGGCTTTGCCACACCTGCAAAATATACATACGGAGTCAGCTCCTCATAATCGTCACCGCCGTGAAGATCGATATAATAATCCGCCTTCCGGATCAGGGATTCTGTGATAGCTGCCGCCAGACGTTCCATTTTTGTTCCGTCCTTTTTGCCCGGGAAAACACGGTTCAGATTTTTTCCATCTTCCCAGCTGATACTGCCTGCACGCTTCTCAAAGTCTTCCCGGTTCAGCACCTTTACCAGAACCAGCTGGCCCTTTACCTTTTCCGGCTTCAGCCGCTTCGACAGCTCGATCAGAGTCTGGATTCCCACATACTCTCCTGCATGAAGACCTGCTGTGACGAGAACGGTTTTTCCCGGATCTTTTCCACGGATGATGGTTGCCGGAAGGACAAATTCTCCATCTCCGAGTTCAAGAAAACCTTCTGTTTTTTCTCCTGCCGCAACCGGAAGATTCAGGAAATGATCCGGTTTCACACCGGTTACCATAAACATTGGTGTGGACTGATAATTCAGTCTCTCTTCCTCACTCCAGACCGTTTTCCATATTTCTGTGTCTGTGCGGATTCCAAGAAGTCCTGCTTCTCTGAGAGTTTTTACGTCCCAACGGGGACGGCTGATCTTTGACAGCGGTACCTGGAGGGCAATCCGTTCCATGCGCTCAATATCTGTACAGAGATAGTGATCATCCAGGCTGTTGTTTTCCACATTTTTCCGGTCGTTTTCGTAGGCCTTACGCTGCTCTTCCTCATAAAGATAGCCGTACCAATTGGCATCAAAATTCAGAAGCCTTCCTCCTGCCTTCAGTACACGGACCCACTCTCTGTAAGCAACATCAGGATGCTCCAGATTCCAGGTAAGATTTCGTGAAATGACCACGTCAAAGGTATTATCCTCAAAATCCAGCTTCTGTGCATCCATCCTCCAAAAACGGATGTTCCGGCAAAGCTCTCCCGCATTTTCCTTTGCCTTTTCCAGCATTCCTTCCGTATAATCTACTGCATCTACATGATATCCGGCTTCTGCCAGGATCACAGGAAAAAATCCGGGACCTGTTCCGATATCCAGGATACGGATCTCTTCCTTGGGCTTGTCCGGAAACTGACTGGTCAGTACCTTAAGCCATGCGTTTTTCTGCGTTCCCGCAAGCTCTTTATGATTCACTTCGGAGTACCCTTCTGTACGGGTGCTCCAGTAAGATTCGATTTCATCGAGAAGTTTTTCCACGTTGATTCCTCCGCACTTTTCTATTCACGTGAGGGAAATCAGGTCCCCCCACAGGTCACGTTTAATGTACCAAATTGTCAGGGTATTAACAAGCCCCTGGGGGGGATTCCCCACATTGCTCTGCCGATAAAATTTCCGAATGCCAAACACTGCTTCCGTACTCCTGTCCACCTTGTAATTCTCCGAATGCTGTGGTATCATCCTGGCTGTAGTAGTTCAGTAATATAACCGAAATTGAAAGGATGGTTCATATACAAATGACAACACAGGAACTGGCCTATGAAGTTATCAGCGTTTAAAAAAGGAATATCCTGATGCAGACTGTACACTGGATTATGATGATGCCTGGAAGCTTCTTGTAAGTGTCCGTCTGGCAGCTCAGTGTACCGATGCCCGAGTCAATGTAGTAGTTCAGGATCTCTATGCAAAATACCCGGATGTGGCAGCCTGGCAGCTGCAGAGCCGGAAGCGATCGAAGCCATTGTACGTCCCTGCGGCCTTGGAAAAAGCAAAGCCCGGGATATCAGCGCCTGTATGCGCATTCTCCACGAACAGTATCACGACAAGGTACCGGAAGACTTTAACGCACTTCTGAAGCTTCCCGGTGTGGGCCGAAAAAGCGCAAACCTGATCATGGGTGACGTATTCGGCAAGCCTGCCATTGTAACAGATACTCACTGTATCCGCCTTTCCAACCGCATCGGCCTTGTCCATGACATGAAGGATCCGAAAAAGGTGGAAATGGCTCTCTGGAAGATCATCCCTCCGGAAGAAGGCAATGATCTCTGCCACCGTCTTGTCAATCATGGAAGAGAAGTCTGTACAGCGCGGACAAAACCTTACTGTGACCGCTGCTGTCTCAATGATATCTGCGAAAAAAATGGGATTTGAATGTATGCAGTTCAATAAACCTTCAGACCCCGGAAAGGAAAAACATAATGAATTTCAAAAAACTGGAAAATAATCTCCTGGACATGATCCAGGAACAACAGGTAAAGATCGGATACATGAGCGGAGTCACCCGTTTTTATTATCCGCTGCAGTCTCTGAACCGCCTTCTTGGCACAGAGCTTACGGAAGAAGAAATGCAGCATGCAATGGAAGAATTCTCAGATTATGCCTGTGACCGTCTTGGAAAGGTAACAGCTTCTTCCAAAAACGGACGTTTCTGCATCACCCTGCCGCCTCAGGCCTCGGACTACGTTCACGAAAACCGAAAGCCAAGTGAATTTCTGGTACGCTTTATAGGCACAGTTGCCCGTCATGGCTGTACTCTGGATGAAGTGATGGACGTTTTTCACGCTTATTCCGACCATGTACACGTAGAAAAAACAACCGGAACCGGATTTGATTATCTTGTATATTTCGAAGACGGGATCCCAGATGACTACCGGTATTGTCTGTCCCTGGAGGGTGAGCATATGATCTATCATAAGTTTACACCGGAGGACTATGAAGATTTCGGATTCTGATCTTAGAACACCGGACAAGTTTCCACACACTGCTTATTGCTTTTCGCAACCCTGCAGGAGATTTCCTGGATTTGATTAAAAAACCGCCGGTCTGCAGACAGATCGTAAAGCGGACATTCGCAATCCGCTTCGCTACTTGCTCATGAACGCAGTCGCTTCGCGATCTGCGTTCAAAAAATCCTCTGCAGATCGACGGTTGTTTTTATTTTCTATGCCCGGAACTTCTTCTGCATCTCCCGCACCATATCTTTCCTCTTAAACAGAAACAGCCATACCAGCATCAGGAAACTGACGCATATGCAGATCAGCGACGGATACAGCACCGTCACCACACCGGCAACCAACAGGATCACAGGAATCACTCCTCCGAAAGCTCCTGCTTCCAGAAGATAGATCATATACTCCGCCACCTCCAGCTTCTGTACCGCAGTGATCACCCACATGGAGCAGATCACAGCAAGCGCAGCCAGAGGAAGCAGATAATCCACAGACCAGCCACGCCAGCCGGTAAACACATCCCAAAGCACTCCTGCAACAGCTGCGATCACCAGCTGCCACATCTCATTCTTCAGAAGATTCCTCCGCTTCACATAAGCCACTGAAACCATCAGCCAGGTGCAGAACGCCCCTGCAGTCACAAACCAGGCCCAGCCTATATGACCATCCAGCAGATAATCGATCAGATTGCATACCACAGCCAGCACAATACACAGAAATGTAAAGCTTTCAAAAAGCTTCATCTGCTGCTTCTGCTCCTCTTTCTGTCCCGGAAGATCATTCTCCCGAATTGTACAGGACACCTGCTCATTTTTCAGTCTCTCCACAAAATTCCGCTCAATATTTCCATTGGGGATCTTGGACGTAAAACTTAAAACCATCTCATCACCAAAAGAACAGGAACACAGCTGCAGACTATCCGTGCTTGCAAAAAGTCCGAATCTCTGAATATATTTCCGATATTCCTCCGGCATCCGGATGATCCCCACATTGGAATAGATCGCCGTGATTGACCTTCCTCCCAGGGTCGTCCCGGCAAGAAGAAACGGGGTTTTGATCTCCAGTGGTACCAGACGCAGGATCGGATTCTTCTCCAGGCTTACCAGATCATTAAGCTTTGCTTCGATCACGTCCTTACTCAGTTCCTTTGCAAACTGCTCCTTTACGGATTTCAAAATATCCTCAAAGGCTGTATCAGACTGAAAATAACAGCTGATCTCAATCCATCCGAAAAAATTTGCCATAGACCGGGATGGAAAATAATTTCTCAGATTTACCGGGATCATCAGACCAATGGGCTTTTTCGCCTGATTCTGAGGCACTTCTTCATGGATCGCCCAGATAAGCGCTGCCGTAAGAAAAACCGTGATCGACACACCGGCCGCTTTTGCACGGGCGTGGATCTCTTTTACCGGAATACAGACTTCCGTAATACTCATATCTTCCTGCCTGAGCTTCTCACCTTTTAGCTGGAAGGCAGGCTTCTTGGACTCTCTCTTTCTTGGCGCATCGGAGGAATAATACTGAGAAAAACTGTCCTCCTCCATATCCCTGCCCGTAATGTTCTCATCCGGAAAAAGCTCCGGGAGCTCTGCGGATGGGTGCGTCTCCTGAAGATAATTTTTCACCAGCTCCATCAGAAAATGCATGGCTCCCGTTCCATCCGTCAGCGCATGAAATACCTCGAAGTTGATCCTGTTCTTATAGTAGCTCACCCGAAAAAGAAGCGTTTTTTTGTCCGGAATATAAAGTCCGCTGCAGGGTGCACCTGCTTCTTTCTTTACCACTGCCGGAATATCACGTCTCTCCAGATAAAACCAGAACAGTCCCTTTCTTAAAACTGCACGGAAAAGAGGATATTTTTCCAGTGTCCTCTCCAGGGCTTCCTGCAGTGTTTCTTCTTTTATCTCTTCTTTCAGTTCACAGTAAAAACGAAATACCCTGGTATCATTCTTTCCTGTCACCGCCGGGAACGCCAGCGCTGCGTTGTCAAGTTTTCTCCACTGTGCATATTCGTTCTTCATGATGCTTTCCTTCTTCCTGTTCTTCTGCTTCCAGAAAACGATTCACATATGCAAAGCTCTCCTGCACATGCAGAAATTTGATTCCCAGTGCAAAATACCCGTGAAACGCACCTGCGATCCTGTGCACTTCCACACGATTTCCCGCTTCCTTCAGCTTTTCACCAAATGCCTCTCCTTCATCCCGAAGAGGATCGAACTCAGCGGTAAGTATCAGTGTATCCGGCATATTTCGAAGATCCTTCTCCAGGATCGGCGCAAAATATGGATTCCTCCTGTCTTCCGGACAACTCTCATAGAGTTTCAGATAATCTTCCATCTTCTCTGCTGTGAGAAGATAGCCGGTTCCGTTTGTTTTTACGGATTCAAAGGGAGAGTCTTCCGTATAACAGTTATTCAGTGCCGGGTAAATAAGGATCTGTTTTTTCGGGAAAAATTCTCCGCGGTCTCTGGCCATCATACATACAGCCGCTGCCAGATTTCCGCCTGCACTATCTCCCATAATGGTGATACGATCCGGATCCGTATTCAGAAGAAAACGATTGGTGTAGAAAATCTTCGCAGCTGCATAACAATCCATCAGTCCCACCGGGAAACGGTATTCCGGTGCCAGCCTGTATTCAACAGACGCCACGATCTGACCGGTAGACTGCGCCATTCTGGCACAAACCCGCTGATAATTCTCTACACTTTCCGTAACCCAGCCACCACCATGGAAAAACAGGATCACCGGTGGTTTCTTTCCGGAGGCGGCACCGTTTCCATGTCCTCTTCTGTTGGAAAAAACAGACGGATCGGCACTTTATAGTCTCCGTTATAAACTTCCGCATCCAGTGTCCTGTAAAAGATCCTCATAGGATCCATCTTCTTAAGATCTGCCAGCTTTCTGGAAGCCTCCACTTCGATCCCGCCATAGGAAAGAGCATGGAGCACTGTCCGCACGGCACGTGGCATAGCAGTTTCTCTCCCGGTCGGAATGCCCGGAACTATGACCGGGCGGCTTCTTCTGTTTTCTTTTCTTGTATAGATATATTTTGTTTCTGTTCCATATCTTCCAGGAATGCAGACTTGTTTCACGCAGGTACGCCTGTAGGCAATCCTCTTCAGAATCTCATGATCTGTACGGATGATCACTTCCGTTCCCTTATAGCCCCGGATATAATATCTGTTTTCTTTCTTTTTTATACGTGGTTGTCTCAATCGCAGTAAATATTTTCTGATTACTTTTTCCTCCGTGGATTTTTCCTTTATTTTCACCTATGATAGCATCCGCAGTCTATGAGTACAAGTCATAGTAAAAAATATACTGCTGCATGATCCCACGCATTCCTCTGTATCTGCGGTTGGGAAATCCTCTTTTGTAATGCACGTCCATGACCTGACGGATGTGGGTATCTATGGGAAATGCATCCATATGATGCAGTGCAAACAGGCAGATACACTCAGCTACCTTTTCTCCCACACCACAGAGCTTCATCAGCTCCTTCTTTGCCTGATGGTAACGCATATTATAGATTTTTTCCAGAGAGATCTGGCCGGATGCAATGGTCCTGGCCGTTACTGCGATATATTTTGCCCGGTATCCCAGGCCGCATCCTCTTAACTCCTCTTCCGTTGCCTGACTCAGCGCCTCTACAGTCGGAAAAGCGTAGTATTCCACACCTGCAGATGAAATTTTTCGCTCTCCGTATTTCCGGCAGATGGTTTCGATACATTTGCGGATACGCTTGATATTGTTCTGCTGAGATATCAGAAACGTAACGATCATTTCCCAGAGATCCTGTCTTAATATCCGTATCCCGTCTCCTGCCTTTATTGCGGCACCCAGATATTTATCCCGTGGATTAGCCGCATTCATGTAAGCTTCATAATCCGTATCCAGATCAAAATAAAGCACCCAGTAACAGATAAACTCCTCCTGAGAGCAGCAAAAATCCACCACTCCGTCTTTCTGATGCATTTCCAGATACTGGTCTCCCGCCACCATGGAAAAATGTCCGTCTCCAAGCTTTTTCATCCGGAAACACTGTCCGGAATCGCATATTTTATCAAGGCTGAAATGTTCCAGTTCTACTGTGATCATGTCTGTTCCTCTCGTAAATATTTTTCCTTATATAATGTCCTGTATTCTCTTGGTGTCATCCGGTACCGTTCCCGGAATACCCGGTTAAAAGTCCTCTGACTTTCAAATCCCGCATTCATACAGATATCCGTAATACTTTCATCACTACATTCCAGATGGATCGTCACATAATTCAGTCGCTGCTCATTGAGAAACTGATTGAAATTCCGGTGAAAGGTTCCGGAAAAAACTCTGGACAATGCGAACCTGCTGATGCCCAGATCTCTGGCCATCCAATCCAGAGACATCTCCCTCCTCCATATGATAAAGCTCCTGTCCCATACCAAGCTCCAGAGTTCCCTCTGTGATATAGATAAACTCTATGGAGTTATGAAGATGGGGTGAAGCATGGGCTGAGGTCCGCAGATGAATATGGAGATTCTTCTTTTTTTCTTCGTATACTGGAAACATAGATTTTTCTCTCCGCAATATTTGACTACTTTTTCTGTGTTTTTGGCACGTAATATTTCCGAGAGTTTATTATAATGCATTTGTAAGTTAAAGAAAAGAGGAGGAAAACAAAATGAAAAAAATCATAGAATTTATCAAATATGCGATCAAATGCTACATGGAGATCAATGCAAGAAATCCATACTTCCGCTAAGAAGATCCACAATAATATCTGAGGTCACGGATATTTTGTGTGGACCATGCGCATGAAAAAACTGAATAAAGGTCAATAAATGACTTGTGCGAAAATAATATCACCTGGCATCATGAAGTATCTCCAAAGCCCGTTTATATCTTCCATGCAGCGTGATATCTGTTCAGCAGACATATTTTCGCAGTCAGAAAGACGTGTTACATCAGAATTGTGGAGCAGATCAGCCTGCTTCACTTTTTTTGCGATCGGATTTTTCCGAAGATTCCGGATATAATCGAAATAATTCATATTCTTATCTCTTGTAAGACAACGTAATGCCTCCACAACCTCTTCCGGAAATTCTCCGGTAAGATCCTCAAATGTGATCTCTGTATCTTCTATCACATCGTGCAGAAGTGCCGTACATACACTGAGTTCATCATCCATTTGCTCCGCTACATGAAATGGATGAAAGATATAAGGTGTCCCGCTTCGATCTGTCTGTCCATGATGTGCCTCGTATGCCACCTTCATAGCTTTTTTCGTCAAAGCTGTATAAATCATAGCTGTGCCCCCCGTCAGGTCTTTCGACCTCCCGTTCATACTCTGTATTACACAGTATAGCATCTATATTTCCTATATACAAGGATAAAAAGTTTTATATATCTATCATTTTTACTTATATACGACAATTTTCTGATTATAATATCCTCAAAACTCTGCTGTTCTTGTTTGGATCTTTCGTTCGGTCATGAACTCGCTTGCCCTCATTCTGAAATTGGTATATACTTATCTTGATCAGGTAAAACTATTCATATTCGTGGTATTACACGGATCACTTCATTTTAAAAAAGAAAGGAATCTTACCTATGAAATTTATATATCCCGCAGTTTTCCGTCCCACAGAGGACAAAAAATACAATGCTTTTTTCCCGGATCTTGCCTGCTGTGAAGCCAACGGTGACACGCTGATGATGCCATCGAAAATGCCAATGCAGCTGCATACGACTGGATCTACACAGAGCTTATGGAATTTGAGGGAAAGCTTCCTCCGGTTTCCGATGAGAGCGATCTGGAGCTTCAGGAGGGAGACGTTGTCCGCAATATCTCTGTAAATATCCGCTTCCAGGATGGCTGGGACGAATAAACTCCCGTATCACAAAACAAAGGCGACATTTAATATTATTTTCAATAAATGTCCGTGTTGAAAATGCCTGTTATGCCAAAAGCATCCAGATCGGTAATTGTCCTTTATTACCGATCCGGATGCTTTTATTATACGTTTCTTTATTGTTCATGGTACTGTCTGAAAAATTTACGCAATCCGTCCAGTGCTTTTACCAGCACTTCTGTCTCATTCTCATTCAGCTCTGCGATCACCGCTTCTGTCATCTGCCTGTGAAACTCCGCATGATGATGATATGCCATACGTCCCTTATTTGTAAGCTGGATAAATACCACACGCCGGTCCTTCTCACTTCGTTCTCTCTTCACATAGCCTTTTTTTACAAGACTGTTCATAGATGTTGTGAGGGAGCCTACAGTGATCTTAAGCTTAGCTGCAATGGAGGACATGTTCCCTCCTCCAAGACCTACAGCCTCGATAATGTGCATATCATTGTTGGAAATATCTTTATATTTATCTGTGATGATGGCTTCCTCCTCCAGTCGGAGGATCTCATTGAACAGATTCACCAGCACGTCATTTATAACTTCCCGATTGTCCACTCTACCCGCTCCTGTTTCTCCGGAGTAAAAAGGCTTCTCCGGTTCTCTGTTTATGAAGCCATCGTAACATAAATATGGCATTTTTTCCACTGGATTTTTACTTTGCGGGATACAAAATCACTGCACTTATTGCTTCTACATTTTCCGGAACGTTCATAGCGATGTTCCAGAAGCTTCTCAGACTCTTCTTCGCCATATTTCTCAAGAAAATCCGCAATTCCGTTTTCCAGATAACCTGCAATATCATTTATGTTCTCACGGCTTACAGGCTCTGCTTCCGGGATCACATGCTCGATCATCCCCATCTGGTAAAGGTCTGCAGCTGTGAGCTTCATCACTGCTGCAGCTTCCTTCGCCTTTTTGCTGTCTTTCCAGAGAATGGAGGCAAAGCCCTCCGGGGACAGGATGGAATAAACGGAATGCTCCAGCATCCATACCTCATCTGCCACAGCAAGAGCAAGGGCACCTCCGCTTCCACCTTCACCGATCACAACGGAAAGCACCGGCACTGTGAGACCTGCCAGTGTATAGAGATTTTTAGCAATGGCTTCACCCTGTCCACGTTCCTCTGCTTCTAACCCGCAGAATGCACCTGGTGTATCTACAAGACAGATCACCGGACGGTGAAATTTCTCTGCCTGCTGCATCAGACGCAGGGATTTCCAGTACCCCTCCGGAGAAACCATTCCGAAATTCCGGACAATATTTTCCTTTGTACCCTCTCCTTTTTCCTGTGCAAGAACAGTTACCGGCTGTCCGTGGAAAAATGCCACACCACCGATCACTGCCGGATCATCACCACAGTGACGGTCTCCGTGAAATTCCATGAAATCGTCAAAAAGTGCTTCGATGTAATCCTTTCCTGTAGGGCGTGTTTTGGCTCTGGCAAGCTGGACATGTTCCCAGGGAGTGAAATCTCCGGATGGGGCGAAGTCCGGCCAGATCGTATTATCTTCCTCAACAGTTTCCATTGATTCCTTATTGTCAGGATTGAGCCTGTTTTTAATGTCTGTATTATCGGACTGTACATTATTCAGGACTTTATTCTGATGCAATCTCAGAATATCTGCCAATACGATCCTCTGCTCCTCACGCTTTACGATCTTGTCCACAAAGCCGTGTTCCAGAAGAAATTCAGCTCTCTGGAAGCCTTTGGGAAGCTTTTGCCCGATGGTCTGTTCGATCACTCTGGGACCAGCAAAACCGATCAGCGATTTCGGCTCTGCAGGATAATATCTCCCAGCATGGCAAAGCTTGCAGTCACGCCGCCTGTTGTCGGGTCTGTGAGGACCGGCACATAAAGAAGTCCGGCATCGCTGTGCTTCCGGATTGCCATACTGGTTTTTGCCATCTGCATCAGAGATACCAGGCCCTCCTGCATTCTGGCACCGCCGGAACAGATATAGAGGATTACCGGCAGTTTCTCCTCTGTGGCATGTTCAAAAGCCCGGGTCGATCTTTTCCCCCACGACTTCTCCCATACTGGACATCATGAAACGGCAGTCACAGACACCAAGTGCCACAGGTGTCCCTTTTATAGTACACTTTCCGGTAACTACAGCCTCATCAAGCCCTGTCTTTTCACGAAGCCCCTGAAGCTTTTCTTCGTAGCCTCTGTACTGAAGGGGATTCTGTTCTTCCATGTGAGCATCCCACTCCACAAAGCTCTTTCTGTCTGCGATCATTTTGATTCGACGGTAAGCGGGTACATGGAAATAATTTCCGCAGTGGGGACAGATGTATTGATTCTGCTTTACCTCGTCTACAAAAACCGCCGCTTTGCAGGCGTTGCATTTACGCATCAGGTTATTCGGCACCTCCGGAGTGTTTTCCTGTTCCTCACCCCGGATATCCCTGACTGTTTTTTTGAACATGTGCTTAATTCTCATTGATCTTCACTCCCGCAATGATATGGCTGGCAAGAAAGCCAGTGTCAAAGTTTCCGGACTGATAATCCTCATCTTTCAGGATTTCGTACTGATAGTCAATATTGGTATCGATTCCATCAATGATCACCTCACCAAGAGCGCTCTGCATTTTTGCAATGGCTTCTTTCCGGTTACCTGCATGAACGATCAGCTTCGCAAGCATGGAATCATAATAAGGCGGGATCTTACAGCCGTTATACACACAGGTATCCACACGGATCCCGTTTCCTCCCGGAAAATGCGCTCCCTGGATAGTTCCCGGCGAAGGACGAAAATTTTTCTGAGGATTTTCAGCATTGATCCTGCACTCAATGGCATGTCCCTGGATCCGGACATCCTCCTGAGCGATCTCAAGAGGCATTCCGGAAGCGATCTTCAGCTGCTCCTTTACAAGATCGATCCCTGTCACCCACTCTGTCACCGGATGCTCCACCTGGATCCTTGTATTCATTTCCATAAACCAGAATTTTCCATCCGGTTCCAGAAGGAATTCGATCGTTCCCGCATTTACATAACCGGCTGCTTTCGCCGCCGTCACCGCCGCATGACCCATTTTTTCTCTTAATTCCGAAGAAACTGCAGCACTTGGAGATTCCTCGATCATCTTCTGATGATTCCTCTGGATGGAGCAGTCACGCTCTCCCAGATGGATCACATTTCCGAAGCTGTCTGCAAGGATCTGAAACTCAATATGTCTCGGATTTACCACGAAATGTTCAATATACATAGTACCGTCGCCAAAAGCGATCTCAGACTCTTTTCTGGCAGTTGCATAGCTTCCGGAAATTCCTCCGGTGTATTTGCACACGCATGCCTTTTCCGCCGCCGCCAAGAGCTGCCTTGATGATCACCGGATAACCGATCCTCTCGGCTTCCTTAAGACCGGTTTCAATATCCTCCACATCCCCTTCGCTGCCCGGAACTACAGGAACACCAGCTGCGATCATAGTGCTTCTTGCAATTTTTTTGTTGCCAAGCATGCGGATGACCTTTGATGGCGGACCCACAAATGTGATCCCGCATTTTTCACAGAGCTCCGCAAATCTGGCATTTTCAGAAAGAAAGCCAAATCCAGGATGAATGGCATCCGCACCGGAAACCATGGTTGCGCTGATGATCTGTTCCATATTCAGATAACTCTGTGCAGATGGCCCCGGTCCGATACAGATTGCTTCGTCCGCCAGCTGTGTGTGAAGGCTTTCCTCATCGGCCTCAGAATAAACCGCCACTGTGGCAATTCCCATTTCTCTGCAGGCACGGATAATACGCACCGCGATCTCGCCTCTGTTGGCGATCAGTAACTTTCGAATCATACAATCACCTTACCCGATCATAAATGTAAGCTCTGCCTCTACGGCAACCTCTCCATCCACAGATGCCACTGCAGAACCAATGCCTACAGGACCCTTTCTGCGGATGATCTTTGTTTCAAGACGGAGCTTGTCTCCCGGAGCTACCTTTCTGCGGAATTTACACTTGTTGATGCCTCCGAAATAAGCGGTTTTTCCCTTCATATCCTCCAGGGAAAGAATGGCTACCGCCCCCACCTGTGCCAGCGCTTCTACCATCAGAACACCCGGCATTACCGGCTCCTGGGGAAAATGTCCCCGGAAAAAATCCTCGCGGAAGGTCACACATTTATATCCGACAGCAAATTCACCCGGCTCATAATCTTCAATATAGTCCACAAGCAGAAACGGATGTCTGTGTGGAATGATCTCCTCGATCTGTTTTACATCAAGATGCTTCATTCTCTGTCCTCCTGTAAAATCCCGGAGAAAACCACCGATTACATAATCTGCATTCTTTTTCCCCGGAATACTCTCTCTTATTCTCTGATTCTGATCTGAAGGTACTTATCGGATACGGAAAGCTTCTGACCGTATTCTACCGCTGTCCGTTCTCCACATAGATTTCTGCGATCTCGCCGTCAAAATCGCTTTCGATCTCATTCATCAGCTTCATAGCTTCCACAATTGCAAGA
>ENA-OPZM01000332-OPZM01000332.1-human-gut-metagenome-genome-assembly--contig:-NODE-332-length-20901-cov-1.587946_pt1 | contig 20901 bp, 37 predicted proteins | sample MGYA00242478_ERZ504493 | MGnify/ENA primary metagenome ERZ504493 (study PRJEB26092, sample SAMD00036227) | human gut metagenome | host: Homo sapiens | study: EMG produced TPA metagenomics assembly of... | reverse complement strand
GATGATCTGCAGCATGTAGTTGTAAAGTGCGACAACCTGTCCCTGCTGCATACTGCCGATGTTGACCTGAGGCCTGCCTGCCAGATCAGGACAACGGCTGCGATGTTGATGAGGACATAGGTCAGCGGATTTAACAGTGCGGAAATTTTTCCGACAAACTCGTTCAGACAAGTCAGCTCATCGTTGCTCTCTTCGAAATCGGCAACAGACTGCTCCTCACGGCAGAACGCACGGATGACACGGACACCGTTCAGATTTTCTCTTGTCATTCCGGTGACGCGGTCGAGTGCCGCCTGTACCTTTTTGAACAGCGGGATGCTGACCAGCATAATGCCGAATACGGCAACGAATAGGATCGGAATAGTAACCAGGAATACGATGCACATTTTACGTTGACGGTAAATGCCATCACAACGGAACCGAATACGATAAACGGACTCCGCAGCAGCAGACGCAGACCCATGTTGATTCCGTTCTGCACCTGGTTGATATCGTTGATCAGACGGGTGATCAGCGTATCGGTTCCAATGGTATCCAGCTCCGTAAAGGACAGAGCCTGGATGTGATCAAAGACCGCCTGGCGAAGCTCGGTTGCACAGCCGACGCTCGCTTTTGCCGCGAAATACTGCGCGGTGAAGCTGCAGCAAAGTCCGACTGCCGCCATCAGAACGAGGATTCCAAAACGGCTGACGATGTACGGACGGTTATTGCCTGCGATACCCACATCGATGATCTGGGCAACAACCATCGGCACCAGAAGGTCGAATACGACTTCCAGAAGCTTGAACAAAGGAGCGATGATGCTCTCTTTTTTGTAGTGCTTCAAGTAGACTCCAAGACTTTTCATCTTCTTTTTCACTCTCCATTTCTTTGTTTCTTGACATTGACAGTATAATCTCATATGATTAATACGAATAGTATTGTTTTTATGGCTTAGTGATATAATTTTAATATCATAGATAATTTCACGAAAGGAAGTCTCTTATGGAACTGCGCCAGCTTGAATATTTCCGCGTCATCGCCGAAACCGAAAGCATTCACGAGGCCGCCCGCCGCCTCAATATGTCCCAGCCGCCGCTCAGTTATCAGTTAAAGCAGCTGGAAGCCGAACTGAATGTCACTTTATTTGAACGCACCCGCCAGCGTCCGCCTGACCGAAGCCGGAAAAACTGCTGTACGACCGCTCCGCCAACCTGCTCGAGTACGTGAAATCGACGGAGCTTGAGGTCGCAAAGGTCGGCAAAAAAGCGGGTTCTGCGCCTCGGCATCACACCGACCACCGTTGCGACGATCATGCCGTGCGTCTCGCTTTTTTCCCGCCGCAATCCCGATGTCAACTTCGAGGTGCACGACGGCATCACCTACACGCTGTACCGCTATCTGATGGACGGCATCATCGACATTTCCATCGCCCGCACGCCGCTACGGCTCGACGATGTCGACTATAAAATTTTAAGCTCTGAACCTATGATTGCCGTTTCTTCAAAAGATATGCTTCCCGAGAAGAACGGATCGCTAAAGCTCCCGGATCTTTTAAATATTCCACTTATCATCTACCGCCGGTACGAGGCACTCATCATGGATGCATTCCACTCGCGCGGCATGGAACCGGATCTCTTCTGTGTCTGCGACGATCCCCGCGGCGCGATGCTCTGGGCAAAGGAAGGCCTTGCCACTGCCATTTTCCCGCAGTCCATGAGCTCTCTCTGCCAGGACTCCGCATCCAGCCGCTCGCAGAAAGCGACCTGGAAACGCAGATCGCCGTGATCTGGAAAAAGGGCGGGAAACTCTCTCCGCTTCTGCAGGACTTTGTCGATGCCTGCATGGAGAGCATATTATAATAGAAGAAGTCCGCTGCGCCGGTCTCTTTTTCAGGGATCAGCGCAGCGGACTTCTTTTTTTATTTCTCATTCTTTTTACTGCACAAACAGCAGCGCGATATTCAGCAGTGTCACAATCACCGCAATCGCAAACAGGGCAATTTTCAGCCGCAGACTGTTCGCGTATTTTCCCATGACTTTTTTCGAGGACGTCAGATAAATCTGTGTAAATACCGTAATCGGGAGCTGCATTCCAAGGAACATCTGTGAATAGAGAAGGCCTGGAACGGGGAATCAATCAGAAGAATGACCGCTGCGGCCGGGATCATGGTAAGAAGGATTCCCCAGCGTGTCTCCTTACTCTTGATCTCATACGGCTTGTTAAAAATCCCCGAAAAAATCGTTCCGCCCGCCATTCCCGCGGTGATGCTCGATGAAATTCCGGCGAGCAGAAGCGCTGCTGCAAAAATCACCGATGCGGCATTTCCAAGGAGAGGTGTCAGCATCTTTCCCGCCGTTGCGAGATCATCCACCTGCTTTGCATTCTGCGGCTGGAAAAACGTTGCGGCCGCCATCAGGATCATTGCACTGTTGATGGCCCATCCGATGATCATGGAAAACAGGGTGTCTTTGAACTCATACTTTAACTGGCGCGCAATCACCTCATCATCCTCAAGATTCCACTGGCGGCTCTGAATAATTTCCGAGTGGAGAAACAGGTTGTGCGGCATGACGACCGCACCGAGGACGCTTAAGATGACCGGCATTGAGTGCTCTGGAAACGACGGTTTTACCCAGCCGACAGCCGCCTGCGCCCAGTCGATATCGGCGATCCAGACCTCGAAGAGGAACGAAAAGCCGATCAGCGAGACAAACACAATGATCAGTTTTTCAATTCGTTTGTAAGCACTTGTAAACTCACAGATCAGAACCAGCACGAGAATCATCATGCTGCCGAGCTTGATCGGAATGCCGAACAGCATCTGGAGCGCAATCGCACCGCCGAGGATCTCCGCCATTGCGGTCGCCACCGCTGCCATCATCGCCGTCGCAAGAATCGTGTTTTTCAGCCACGCAGGCAGATAGAGGCTCGCCGCCTCCGAGAGGCACTTTCCCGTGACAATGCCGAGATGCGCCGCATTGTGCTGCAGAAAAATCAGCATGATCGTGGACAGGGTGACCATCCACAGAAGCTCGTAGCCGTAACCCGATCCGGCGGCAATGTTGGATGCCCAGTTTCCCGGGTCGATAAAACCGACCGTGACAAGAAGTCCCGGGCCGAGATAGCGGAGAAAATTCATGCCCGCCGTCTCTTTTCGTTTTCGATTTTGTTTCATATTCTTTCCTTTCTGACAATTTGATGCGGAACCGGCCCATCCAGAACCGGCAGAAATCGTTTTGTTGTGGTTTTGGTTGCTTTGGTTAGTTGCAACTAACTGCATTGTACATGGGATTTTTCAAAAAGTCAAATCATGTTTTCTCTTTCTTGTGCTTCACCGTCCGCTGTGCTACAATAAAACTGCTTATTTTGAACTAAAAGGAGAATTTTTATCATGATACGACTTGCCGTCCCGGAGGATTTTACTTCGCTCATGTCAATCTATGCGTACGCCCGCTCTTTTATGCAGGAAACCGGAAATCCGAATCAGTGGGGAAACCATTTTCCGCCGGAGGAGCTGATTCACAACAGAATCCGTGACAAACAGCTTTTTGTCCTGGAAGAAAACGGCACGCTGCACGGCGCGTTTGCTTCATCATCGGTGAGGATCCGACGTATCTGCAGATCGACGACGGCTCCTGGCTCTCCGATGCGCCGTATGGCACGATCCACCAGGTTGCCTCAGACGGAACAATCCACGGATTTTTCTCCCAGATCGTCGATTACTGCTGGACACAGATCCCGCACCTGCGCGTCGATACGCATACGGACAATCAAATCATGCAGCATCTGATCCAGAAAAACGGATTTGAACGGCGCGGCATCATCTACGTACTGAACCACTCTCCGCGGATTGCATTTGAGCGCGTAAAATAAAACACCAAACGAAAACACCGGATCGTCACCGCTTCGCAGACTTTTCAGCCGCGGAATCACCGTTGGATCCAGGTAATATAAGGATCCGACGATCTGTCCCATCATCCCCTTTTTCGATCTTTCGTGTGTCATTTTTTTACCAACCTTATATCTTCTTACCCTCCAATACACACTTGCCCGTACCGAAATGCAAAGAAATCCGCTTTTTCCCCTCTGTTTCTGCACATTCCTTTGTGCAGAATACAGATGCAGAAAAAACGGATTTTCTTTTGCATTTTTCTTTATGCGTGGATTCCTCTGTTCTCGTCCCCGGACTCGTTTACGCCGAATTCGTAATCATTGCCCGGCAGAATCATGTTCAGCAGGATTCCTGCGATGGTGCAATGGCAAGTGCAGTCAGGGTGACGGTCGTTCCGCCGATCGTAAAGGAGAGACCGTTGCTGAAGCCCAGTCCGCAGACAAAGATGACGCCCGCATGATCAGGTTTCTCGATTTGGTCAGGTCTACTTTATTCTCTACCACGTTGCGCACACCGATGGCAGAAATCATACCGTACAGCATGAAGCTGACGCCTCCGATGATAGAGGACGGCATGGTGCTGATGAGTGCCGATACCTTCGGAATGAAGCTGACGATAATCGCAAAGACTGCGGCAATACGGATGACTCTCGGGTCATGTACGCAGCTCAATTCCAGAACGCCGGTGTTCTCGCCGTACGTCGTGTTGGCCGGTCCGCCGATGAAACCTGCCATTGCGGTTGCAAGACCATCACCGAGCAGGGTTCTATGCAGGCCCGGATCAGAAAGGAAGTTCTCTCCTACGGTTGCAGAGATCGCCGACATATCGCCGACATGCTCCATCATGGTCGCGATCGCGATCGGTGCCATGATCATAATGCTGGTCAGATCGAATTTGCAGAGCTGCAGCGGCGGAAGTCCGACGATGCCTGCCTGTGCAACCGGCGCAAAGTTGATGATCACGGATCCGTCCGGATTTTTGATGCCGAGTGCATTCAGGACAACTGCCACAGCGTAGGCAATCACAACGCCCATCAGAATCGGAATGATTTTGAACATTCCTTTTCCCCAGATGTTGAAAATGATGATGACTGCCAGCGCAACCAGTGCCAGGAACCAGTTCGTCGAAGCATTATTAATGGCGGAACCAGCAAGCTGAGGCCAATGCAGATGATAACCGGACCTGTGACAACCGGCGGCAGGTAGCGCATCACGCGTTTGACGCCGACCATGCGGATGATCAAGGCAAAAATCAGGTACAGAAGACCTGCTACCACAATACCTCCGCAGGCATAGGCTGCCTTGTCGTTGACACTCATGCTGGCATATTTTCCGGTATTCAGGTTTGCAACAGCGGCGAAACCGCTTAAGAATGCAAACGAAGAACCAAGAAATGCCGGTACTTTAAATTTCGCGCACAGATGAAACAGCAGGGTTCCAAAGCCGGCGCAGAACAGTGTGACGGATACGGTAAGACCGCGGGACGGCCCCTCGCCGCATGCATCTACAAAGTAGCTGTTTACCAGAATCGGCACCAGAATGGTTGCACCGAACATGGCAAACATGTGCTGCAATCCGAGAATCAGCATTTTAGGAATACCGAGCTTTCTCGCATCGCGGATGACTCCATTAGACTCGTTCATACGTCTCTCCCTCTCTTTTGTTTTTCTTTCCCATTATAGGCGTTATATTCTGGAAATACAAGCGAAAGATTCCGTTCCGCACACCTTAATTTTCAAACGGGCGGACACGAAGGGTAACACCTAATTTCATCGCAGATTTCCCGGCATTTTCTGAATCTTTCTTCCGGCATAACTTTCTCGACAACGGTCATCACAACATTCGGCACATACTGTTTTGCAAGTACCGCAAACTCCTTGATCGCCTCGTACGACTGGATGCCGAATTTCGACCGCGTGAGCTCCAGAAATTCCTTTTCATCCGGCGCGTTTAAGGAAATCGAGACGGTATCGAATCTTCCCTTTAATTCCGGGGTGACATCTCTTCCATAGATCAGGTTTGCAAGACCGATCGTATTCAGACGCACTTTCAGGTTCGGATACGTTTCTTTTAAGGAATCGATCACCCGACAGACATCCTCAAGCCGCTCAAGCGGTTCTCCGAAGCCGCAGAAGACCAGTTCATTGATCACGTTCAGATCGTACTGTGCGAACAGCTCCAGCATCGTCTCAACGGATGCTCGCCCTCTTTTAACCACAGTGTATTTCCCTCCTGCTGCTGTTTCGTCTGGCGCAGACAGAACACACAGCTGCACGGGCATTTGTTTGTCATGTTGACATAGACATTTTTTCCGGTAAGATCGCCGCTCTTTGCAAGGTCGAGATACCCTTCCTCGCCGACGGCTCCGGTTACAGTATATAAATACATTACGCTTCCTCCGTTAAGTCCTTCATAAACATTTCAAAGCAGAGTCCCCAGTAGCTCGGCACTTCGTTTTCTTCGCAGTAGCGGATGCATTTCGATACGTAATCCGCCGCCTTTTTCACCGACTCGTACAGGCTGTGGCCGTTCAGATACATGCCTGCGATAATTGCCGCAATGACATCTCCCGTACCGCTCCGGTCGCCGCCGATGCGGTCTACCATGACGATCTGGAAATCCTCGCCTTTGTTATAGATAAAGTTGGCAATCTGTGTCTGGTTAAAGTGGATACCCGTCACAACAATATGTTTCGGTCCCCGTTCCGCCAGTTTTGCGCACATTTCTTTCAGCTCCTCAATCGAAGCCCGTTCTCCGGATATGGCGCATCGAGCAGTGTACAGAGTTCTGTCAGGTTCGGCGTGATGATATCCGCGTAGTGAACCAGCTCTTTCATCTTGTCGCACATCTCTTTCGTGTACGTCCGATACAGCTTCCCATAGTCTCCCATGACCGGATCGACGATGACAAAGTTGCGGTCCGTCTTAAAATGGCGGATAAAATCAAGCACGATATCCACCTGCTGTTCCGATCCTAAGAAGCCGGTCGAGATCGCATCGAAATCGAGCTTCAGATCCTTATAGGTCTGAATGTAATCCTTCATCCGGTCAGTATAATCATCAAAGTAATACGTCGGAAACTGCGTGTGTGCTGAGAGAATTGCGGTCGGAACTGCCACCGCCTGAATCCTCAGCGCCGACACGATCGGCGCCATCACAGCCGTCGAGCACCGTCCAAAGCCTGTCAGATCATTAATCAGTGCTATCTTTTTCTGTTTTTCCATGTTGTTCTCCTCTTTTTTTCAGGATGCCTCCGCATCTGTTTTATGTCTATTTTTGCACACTCGCGTCTTATTTACAAGTTTTTTCCGGACAAAAAGAAAAGGGACTGTCGGGAAATAGACCGCCCCGTATGTAAAATGATCGGATAACTGAATTTTGTCTTTTTTCTGATTCATTTCTGCTCTCTCTTTAAAGTTTTTCCGTCTCCTCGCGCAGCGCTGCCGTCAGCTTTCTTGTCATCTCAAGATAGCTGTTCAGCTCTTCTGCCGAGAGTTTTCCATATGCACGGATCTCCGCCCCGCGCAGCCGGTCCGTCGTATTTTTCTCCAGTTCCCGTCCGGCATCCGTCAGCAGAATCCTCTTTTTGTTCCGCGTTCCCGGGATGAGCTCGAGCTCCACAAGGCCTTTCTGTGCCAGTCCCGCATCACCTGCTCCATCAGAAGCTTCGTGATCTTCTCTTCCAGACCGCAGCCCACGTAATACAAAGTTCCCCTGCCGGTCTGTTTTCTCGTCACGGCTGCGAATTCCAGATAGAACGCATCCGCGTAATGGAACAGCACTTCCGCATCCTGCACCTGAATGATATCACGGAAGAAACTCTGTATGTCTTACCAGTCTCTGATCGTCAATGCCGAACGCATAGCTGTTGGATCTGGTCTGCAGCAGGAAAATATTTTCGGAATGATTGATCACAATACCCATTTTCGCTTTCCCCATTTCTCTATCTTGTATCTTTCCTTTTTTCAACAGTACAAATTTATCATATGTTAAAAGTCAAAATATTTTACTTTTATTTTAGTAAAATTTACTACCTGCTTTTTGTGAAAAAATGCACAAAAAGAGGCATCTCCATCTATGCAGACTGGAAATGCCTCTTTTGTTGGCTTAACAGTGATAAGGAACTAATTTACTTATCAACTGTTAGCTGACGGTTTCCGGGGTGCATACGGACAAATCCCGTCTGATTTCTAACAGAAAGTCAGACGGGATTTTCGCTTTATATTACGAATTATGGAGGACATACCATGAAAACCTTAATATCTTGTGCCTACAATATGGATAATTGCTGTGTGGAAGTGAAATTCAGCGACGGCAGTATGATTGCGATTGACACTATCGTCGTTGAGAACGAGATTGCTGACAATATGTATCAGCGGTCAGAGCTGGATTATTTGATCTACAACGCTCCTTTGGAGTATGCAGACCTTATCTTGAACGGCGATCCCGAAACCTATTTGAAAACTGTAACAGAATACAAGCCTTGGGATAGCTGACAACACGCTGCCCGCAGGAGAAAATCCTGCGGGCGTTTTTCTGTTTATATTATTTCCCTCCGTTGGATCTCAATTTAGGAAAGAAGATGACAATCTTGAAGCTCTTTCCCCACTGGGAAGCTGCTTCCAGATGAAGATTTAGATCGTCGGCCATCTTCTTAACCAGGTAAAGTCCCATACCGGTAGCCTTCTTTCTGCTGTCAGTAGAATCCCCGGTAAAGCCCTTTTGAAAAATGTACGGCAGATTATATTTTTTTACGCCAATGCCGTTATCTTCAACAGAAAGGATATCTGCAGTCTCCGAATGTATCACGGAAATTGTAAGCATGGGACTATCGCTGCTATATTTGATGGCATTGCTAACGATTTGTCCCAACATAAACTGAAGTCCTCTACGGTCTGTATAGACTGTTTCAGATTGCAGTTTGTTGAGAATGACAAAATGCTTCTCTTCAAGAAGTGGGGCATAGTCCTCCAGAACTTCACCCAAGCAGTCATTCAAATTGACATCCTCAAATCGGTAATCCTTTGTACTGCTCTTCAACCGGGCATAGTACAGCATCTGCGTGACATCCTCCTGAAGCTGACTGCGGACATAATCCAGCTTTGCTTGCAGGGAAGGAGAGATTTCATCGTTCCGGTTATCCAAGAGCATGGTCAGCAACGATAGGGGCGTTTTCGCTTCATGTGCCAGCCCTCCACGTATTCTTCATAGTCCCGTAGGCATCCGCCATATTGTTACTCTCGTTTTTGTATTCCCGTAAAACCGAAGCCAAAAATCGGACAGATTCTCCTTCTTTCTGACTAATGGCACTGAGCAGCCGTTCTTCATTGCAGATGGTAGGATCACTGAGGAAATCTCGGAACAGTTCCATGTGGGTGTTCTCCCTCTTGTTTAGTACAAACAGAATCGCTGAAAACAAAAGGATGCTCGTCAGAACTACTAACCCGATCAAGGTTTGAAATACCTGAATGTCAGAAATCCAAAGAATGACAGCGCAAAAGCAATCCACGCCCAGCAGCAACAGAAGCCAGGGGTAGTACCGTTCTATCATGTGCCAAAGCTGCTTCATAGAGACACCTCCGCTTCCAAACGGTAGCCCATTCCTCGAACTGCAACGATTCGCTGCTTCATTTCAAGGGCGGACATCGTTTTTTTCAGCCGGGTTAGGTTAACCTGCAAGGCATTTTCATCTATGTATTCCGTGGTTCCCCATAGTGCCATGCAAAGCTGCTCCGTCGTGACCAGAGCATCGCCGCCGGACAAAAGAGCGACCAACAGTTTTCCCTGATTTTTTGGAAGCACCACAGAGGTATTATGAATATAAAGCGTGTAGGTCTGCTGGTCTAACAGGAAATCTGGTCCCTCTATGAGATTGGTACGGCCTTCATACCTTTTGAGAATATTGGATACCCTGGCAAGAAGTCGATCTTTTCTGCACGGCTTCGTCAAATATTCATCGGCACCCAACTGGAACGCTTGCAGTTCATCCTTTACCTGATCTCTGGAAGTCAGCACCAGGACGGGGATAGCAGTTTTATTCTTTAGCTCCTGGCAGATTTGAAAGCCACTGATCGGTTCATGGGTCCCTTCCACACGAATCCATTCTTCCTCCGGCTTATTGATGAGTTTACGGGATTTATACGACAGCGTTCCGGTCTTTCCCTGAACCATGTTGCCGATATAAACCTCGCTGCGGACGATATTTTTCACCGTCTGGTCTGCCCATTTGTGGTTGACCCCGGCGCGGATCGGTCTGTCCCTTGCGCTGGTAGTACAGCACACCGGGGGGACGGGATGCCTTCCTCATTCAGCATAACGGCGATGGCGTGAAACCCTGTTCCGGCTGCCCGCATCTCAAAGATACGGCGCACAACCGGGGCGGTGTCCTCGTTGATCACCAGATGGTGCTTATCTGCCGGGTCCCGCTTATAGCCGTAGGCGGGATAGGTTCCCATGAATTTCCCGTTTTCCGCACAGGCTTTTTTTGACTGCTTTGACCTTCTTACTGGTGTCGCGGCTATAAAATTCGTTAAATAAGTTCAAAAAGCACATGACATCGGTGCTGCCATTGGTGCTTTCCGTGTCAATGCCGTTGTTCAGAGCGATAAACCGGCAGCCCAGGGACGGAAACAGGTAGTCTGTGTACTGTCCAAATTCGATGTAGTTACGGCCAAAACGGGACAGGTCCTTGACCAGAATCACATTGATCCTCTTGGCCTTGGCGTCCTCGATTAGTCGTTTGACCCCAGGACGGTCAAAATTCGTACCTGAATATCCATCGTCGATATAGGTATCAACTTCATTCCAGCCCCGCTGCCGTACATAGTTCTGAAGCAGCAGTTTCTGGTTCTCGATGCTGACGGATTCGCCGTCGCGTTCATCGTCGTTACTCAAACGGCAGTAGATGCCGACGTTGTATGTTTTTGTAGCCATCTTTGTTTTCCCTCCCGATTATCCAGATTCCATACCTCGTGCGGCGTGATGGCTCCACAGGGAGTATCCCTGTATGAACATCGTAACGGAGAATCCATTGCCGCGCAAGGATACGGGCTGCCAGCGGCGACCTCTAAACACTGAGGGCGGTTAGAGGCACGACCGTTCCAGCGAGCGAGAAGCGGCAAAGCCGGAGGATGGTGTGACTATGTAGCCGTGTGTGCGGAGCAGCTGGCAGGTGTGGAACCTCCGACATGGCGCGCCGGACAGCCAGCTGCTCCAAAGTCTTTCCCAGCTCCTTTTCACCCGAAAAAAAAGCTGGTTACACGGTAAATGGTTTTCCCGATTTTCACCTCTTTGTAGGAGGTCGTAGGGTAATCTGCTGATCCATATTGACGCACCTCCAGTCAAAAAAACTGTTTCTTCATAAGATATGAGGAAACAGTTTGTCTCAATTCATATAAAGATAAGCAGCCGCACCGATAAAGTTGAGGGTATATGCGGACCAGTCAATCGGTACGGCTGCCGTATGATAGTTTGGTTATTGCTCGCCACATTTGCCACGCACCCCTGACGATGGGGACACTTCTGGTCTCCGCTGGCGCGGCTGTCATAACTCCGCAGCGTCGTTTTACTCGTGCGCCGCAGGGTTCCCCCCAAGTCTTTAGGAGGCCGTGAGGAAGTATCTTTAAGCCCCCGTGCAGTCCTCGCGCCGGATTTGCCACCATCCGCTTTGTGAAATCGTAGATCGCTCCGAAACAGCTTTGTTCATCACCTCCCTGGCTGCTCCATCTTCGCGGCGTTCCACACTCGCTCGTACACGGGTTATGTACCTGTTATGCTGTCTATGAAATTGTCAAAGTGCTGTCGAAGGGGGAAAACTTCTCCTTCTTATTAACTCTGACAAAAAGAGCAAAAAACAGGCGCTTCAAACGAAATTTTATCAAAATATTTTTGTTATAAGATGCAAAACAAGAACTTATCCAGTTTTATCTCCACTCTGATTAGTAGTACAATCTAAGAAAGAACGAAAATAGTTTTTAGCTAAATTTATTCATAATTTGTTTACAATCAAATTCCTAGCCATACAGCAGAAAAATGATGACGAAAGATCATGCAAATGCTATAATGTTTGCATATAGATATGACAATTTGACCATATCGGAATCTTTATTCAAACAGATGATTGGAGATATTGCTATTATGAGAAATCCATGGCCAATTTTCAGCATTGCGGCTCTCTCCGGAGCTGCGTGCCTGATATATGATCACTTTTTTTCTTACGAGACTATGTGGATTGCTGTTGTAGTGTTTCTTGCGCTGCTTGCTCTATGCTTTTTCGCATATTGCAAATATGAACACTGGCTGGCAAAGAAACTTAACCCCTATGTGGTGGCGTATCAAAGCGACCATAATCTTGAGAATTTGAAACAGGGATTGGATCGCTGGCGTCCTTGGGCACTCAGCAAGCATTCCAAAAACATCATTACAGCGAACTGGTTCTCCGCTCTGCTGGAACAACAGCGCTGGACAGAAGCGGAAGAAACTTTGGAGCAGTTTTTGCATCGAGCAAAATACGCAGGATAAACTGGGGTATCACCTACTTCGTGAAGATTACGCAAGGGCGATCGGAGACACTGAATTAGAGAAGCAGGAACGACTTCTAAGCGAACAGCTAAAAACCCAGCTTGGAAATAAAAAGGGAGAATCAAGAATACCCGCAAGCGCCAAAGAGAGTAAATATGCTTTCTTTTGCTGGCTCTCTTTCAGCGTTGGTCTGGCACTGTTCGGAATCATCAGCAATATCGCCACCGGGGACTCAATCCTTGGATCGTTTGGAGCCGGAGTTTTTATTTTGGGCTTGTTCTCGTTCCAGTCTGCTTGATCTGGCTGATTCTCTGGTTGATCCGGCGCAGAAAGGAGGCTGCTAAATGACTTATATCCTCCCGGTACTCTATGTAATTGTGTCTTATACATTCTTTCTTTTGGCAGTTCATTTTGGCAATGCAATCACATTGCAGATAGTATCGATCCTTCTGCCCTTTATTATGGGGATCGTCAATTTGATTGTTGTGCTGACCGTAGGAAGAAAGTGGTCGAGAAAAACATTGCTGAACTGCACTTTGATTATCAAGTATGGACTAATCCCGTTCTACCTGATCGGAGGGAGCATCACTGTATATGTAACGCTGATGGCATTCTTCCCATTGCCGCTGATGGCGTTGTTCGGACTGGTAACCATTGTTTTTTTGATTTTTGGATACGGGATTCTATTAGGGGCAGCTCCCTATGCTATCGCTTATCTGATAAAGTCATGCAAAGACGGCATACATCCGAAATGGTTGGCGGTTTTAGCTGGAATCTGCCAGTTCTTCTTTTCCTTTGATGTACTTGCAATGATGGTTCTGACATTAAAGGAGCGGCACAGGGTCAAAACGACGATTGCCGTTTTCTGTGCAATGTGTCTTGCGCTCCTGCTTATCGTACTCTATGTGGTCATGACGCTGATAGGGGCATAATCGACCTTTATATAGGATATGAGTTGTTCATACATAAAACAAATTTGATAGAATCGCAAAAAGGATTTACGCTTATGAAAAAACAATGGATTGCTTTACTGACAGGATGTGTGCTGGTATGCAGTATGCTGGCCGGATGCGGCTCAAAACCTCAGACATCAGCTCCGGCAGCTGCGGGCAGCGATAAAGCTGTACGGATGAGCCATTCTGTCTCAGCTGAAAAATGACGGGACACCTGAGTTCGTACTGGATGGTACTTACTATACGCTTCCTTTGAAACTTCCCAGCTGATACAAGCCGGATGGAGTTTGGAAACGGAAGAATATGATGCAGCAGAGGTTTCTCTGCAACCCGGCGAGCGTATTTATGGGGAACTTTCCAAAGACGATCAGGAAATAGATGTTGCAATCGTAAATGCCGGGACAGAGCCATGCAAGCCTGCTGAGGGCGGAACGGTGTAGAACTGGAATACTCTGCCGATAAGGATCAACCAAATCCTGATTTCTTTGTAACGCTCAATGGGATCAACTGTGCGATGTCCAACGCAGCTTTACAAAAGGCGCTGGAAGGTGTAGACGGATATAAACTGAATTCCGCAGGAAATATCGACATCAATCGTACTGTTGATGATGATGAAATTGCTGTTTATAAAGTCATTCTGGACGATGACTACACAGCAATCACGCTTGCTTCGGACAATGTTTTTGAATACAAGGATTATCAGCGCAAGAGGTAAAAGAACAGGCATCTAATGAAAAGATTGCCGCTTACAAGGATACTACAAAAGCCGAGATGGAGCCGTATGCTCAGGATTTCAATGCGATCATCGAGGATATGAAGAAAATATGGTCGTTGGATTTTACAGTGAAGGTACTATTTGGGGCGAAGAAGTCGGTGAATATAAATCTATTGCCGGAACGCCGCTCGCTTCGGATGTGTCTCTCTACATCGCAGAGGATACAACCGGCCAGCTCTACTGTATTGCTAACCAGATTTTGAATGAAGATGGTACTGTAAGCACTGCCATTGAGCTTGAGGAAGGCGATCAGGTCAAGGTTTGGGGTTATGCTTCACAGTATCTGGAATTGCAGGAAGGTCTGAAAATCGTCGTGGTTCAGCCTGGTATCATTGAACGCAACGGCGAACTGGTGATCCTGGACAAAAATTTGAAAGCAGACTAATGCTTTTGAACGCCGGGTGCATCTATCAAAGGATTGCATCCGGCGTTCTCAACTTAAAACAATAATTAGGAGGAACAATTATGCTTACAATGAATGAAAAAGATAAAAATGAAATGCTGGAAGCCATTTTGAAGGAAAACGAAGCCTATCAGTGCAAGTTATGGGCGGTCATCATGGCCGGAGCTGATACCTATGCACTGATTGGAGGACTTTCTACACTGACGGGGGGTGCTGCCGCTGCATTAGGCGCACTGAGCAATGCTTACTGCTATCTGGGAGTTACCGAGAAACACCTGAATATGGTCATTGTAAATTCCGTCAATGTCTCAAAAATTGAAAACCGGCTTTCTCTGCCTTAAGCAGCATAACAAAGGCAGAAGTCAAGGGTGGGCTGCTGCCCGGAAGAAAAGTCGTAATGCTGCATTTTGGAAAAGAAAAAATGAAAATTTCTTTGATGAACAATGCGATTGGCTCTGATATTCAGGGGCAGAAAGAAAATGTTGAGATGTTCTGCCAGATTGTTTCCAAACTCGGATAACCAGTATTATAAAGTGAGAGGAATCAGAGTATGAAAAAATCTTAATTGTGTTATTAACTATGGTGTTGCTCCTTGCTGGATGCGGCAAAAATGGGGCTTCATCGCCACAATCTCCCTCTGATGAATCTGTGGCGGATCGGCAGAAACCCTCTTCTTCCGAAACCGAAATATCATCTGAAGATCATGCGATTCCCGGAAGTTATACCGTCCCGAGATGGGAGAAATCTGAGAAGCATTCTACTGATTCGCAGATTTTCTATATAGAGGAAGGCCACGAAAATGATGAAAAGCCGGACAACATCTCCATCCATGTAGGAAAGAACAAATATAGTCTGGATGAGCATGAGCAGTTCCGGGATGCGATCGTCCAACAGATTTTGATGCAGCTGGATGGTATTGAAGCTCAACTGAACGGGGATGGAACCTATACCGAGCAGGGAGATCTGCTTTATATCTTTACCATCGACGAGGGCGATATTGTCACCACGCAATACTATATTGTAAGGGATTACGGGTTCTGCCTGATCCAGCTTACAAATTTCAGCGGATCAGAAACCACGGAACAGGCCGCCAGGGACATGTAGATAGCTTTGTTTGGGATACAGAAGGATAAATTGACACAGGAACCGTGATTTTATAGGAAAACGACGAAGATGGAGAAACGAAAACTTTCAGGAAAAACAATTTTGAAGCTGGCAGGGGCACTTTTGACTTTGGCTTATTTGGGATTTTGCCTCTATGCAGGTATTACCGGGAAATTTCCGAATATGCACAAAGCCGAGCATGTGATGCGTTTCGGTGACCTTAAAAACTGGGTGTCTGGCGGGATATCGGCTGTGATGATTTTTGCCTGTGTATTACTTCTGCGCTCAATGACCTCAATCTCCAGAAGGGACGCAAAAAATCATTTTTACCGTTTTTTCTTACTATGATTTTGCCAATTATCCTTTTACTGCTTTGGAGTCTTATCTGGATATTGGTTGGATCGGGATTGCCCTTTATGCCGGTATTGCAGTTTTTTCTATTTGGAGTTGCATGGACTCCACAACTGTTGAATCAGTGGATCGCCCGCCGACTTTGCGTGATGAACCTATGAGCGGCAAACAACAGGTACAGATCATTGAATGGATTCATTTTCATCCGCTGAAAAAGCTGCTGATTTTCGGGCTGTGGGGCTTTGGCGTCGTGCTGGTTCTGCGTGGCATCTGGGTAACGGCAACTGGAAAAATCGAAATGGACGGAGAGCTTTTCCTGTTTTTACTTGGTACAGCAGTTCTGGTTGTGGCGCTGTTTCAGAAAATGAGACGCTATATCTGCGCGCCTTACCGGAACATACCGGTACTGAATCAGATTCTCAGCAAAAATCAGCTGGAACAGCTGCTGGATGGAGAACATTTTGAACCAATAGAGTTTGAAGATGAGGGCATGAAAAAGTATCTGGAAATATACCAAAGCCAGAACTGGATGCTGATTGGCGGTAAGCTACTCTCAAAAAAAGCTGGCTTTATGGTTCACAATGAATCGGTTCAGGAACCATACTTCCCTGAAGGTACTTTACCTTAACGGCATGACTGCCAAAGCAAAGGTCGATCTGGATATTCGAGGGGACCGGTACACGGAGTTTACTGCTGTGCTGAAAGAATTGATTGGATACGAAGGCACACTTAAACTGTATGAAAAAGAAGAACAGTTGGCACAGAAATTTGCATCCTTTTCCCAGAGCAAACTTCCGAACAGGACCGTGTCGCTGCTTTTCTTTCTCAGGATGTGACAGCGATCCGGCAGGACTATATTCAGACCTTCTCCCGCCGCCAGATCCCCGAAAGAAAAAACGGAGTAGACGGGAACGGGAATAAAAGGTTTTCTTCAATTTCAATGGAGAAAGGCTTACGAAAATAAAGAGGATATAACTTGGAGGTTACCTATGAACTATGATATGAATATGATTAAATACCGCAAAAGTGGGTTTTTCAGAATTGCAGCAGCTATTCTGATGATCTGTTTTACACTATTTGGGCTTACCGCTTGCGCCGGTACTACTGACAGCAAAGGTAATAACGATGATAATGCACTGATACAAGGAACATGGGAAATAGATACCGGCTCTGGTGCTGGTTATAAATTCGTTGACGATAAGTTTATGTGGTTAAAATCCATCGAGAATGTTAACGATAACTACTGGTACGGAGATGTTGAGTATTATAACGGTGCTGAAGCAATGGATATAGCAGGACTAACAGAGGAGGAACTTAAGAGCAGCCTGCCAGGTCTTAAACCTGAAAACATTTTTTGTAACAAAATTAGATCCTGAAAAAATCATTACCGATGGTGAGGATAAAACTGCTACCAATATGAACGACCAAACCTTATGGACTCGCTTATGGCTTATTGAAGAAAATGAGGACAGTGTTGCTGCGGTAGTGTTTGATTTAGAAACTTTTAGTATGGAGAGCTACACTAAAGTTAAGTAAAACCAGAAATTAGAATTTATATAGGAGCAGATTATGGAAGTAAGAGAACTATTAAATGCATTAGCAGTTGCGGAAAGATTGAAAGACACAACTAGACATTGCTACACATCCAAAGGTAGACATGAAAGTGTAGCAGAACACAGTTGGATGATGACGGTAATGGCATTTTTTATGAAGAATGAATTTCCAGATGCTGATATGAATAAAGTTATTCAAATGTGCATTATTCACGATTTAGGAGAATGCTTTACAGGAGATATTCCCACTTTTATGAAAACAAAAGAACATGAGTGTACAGAAGAAAACTTGCTTAATGAATGGGTTGAATCATTGCCAAAAGCTACTCAAGTGGAAATGAAAGCATTGTTTAAGGAAATGGAAGAAAGAAAATCTATTGAATCAAAAATATAACAAGGCAATAGAATAGCTTAGAAGCTTTGATTCAACACAACTTTTCTGATATATCAACATGGTCAGAAAATGAATTTTCATTGAATTTAACTTATGCAGACGATAGGGTTGTATTTTCAAAATATTTATCTGATTTAAGAAATGCCATTAGAGAAGATACTATTAACAAAATCAATGAATGAAATTTCTGTTTGCATAACTGGCAGCCCAACCACAATTAAATCTTCACAGCTTTGCTAAGCAGGAAATCTGAAAAGGTCTCCTGCTTTTTTGCACCTAAAATTAAATATGGAACTTTAAGGCACTTGCTATTTTCGTTTTGAAAATGACAGGTGCTTTTTTCGTTTCAGGAAAGGAGTCACATGAATGTATTTGAAGTTGTAAAAGAAAATGTTACTGCCCGACAAGCCGCAGAAGCCTATGGCTTGAAAGTGGGTCGCACGGGTATGGTGTGCTGTCCGTTTCACTCGGATAAGTCCCCCAGTATGAAGCTGGATGAAACGCTATTACTGTTTTGGCTGCGGAGGCAACCGGAGACGCTGTTGATCTGACAGCGAAGCTATTCGGTATCGGCTGAGAGAAGCTGCTGTTAAACTTGCTGAAGATTTTGGTCTAACTATGACAGCCGACAAAAGCCCAGTGTCCGCCCTCGTATTCGTGAGCCGACACCGGAACAGAAGTATCAAAAAGAAAGAAAATCATTGCTACAAGGTGCTGACAGATTATTTTCATCTTCTTAGAGAATGGGAAAAGAAATACGCTCCCAAACAGCCGGATGAGGAATGGAATCCCCCTGTTTGCAGAAGCACTGCATAAGAAGAACTATATCGAATATCTGCTTGATATTCTTCTGTATGGTTCATTGGAGGAACGAAAAGCACTTGTGGCAGAACAGAGAAAGGAGGTGTTGAAACTTGAACAGCGAATTGCAGAACTGTCAGCAGACAGAACCATGCACAGTAGAAGAAATCCGAAACAGCTTAGAGCAGAGCGAGAAAGGTAAGGTTTATAATACTGCCGCAAATTATAAGCGTGTTCTGCAATATGACCCACTTTTGAAAGGGGCTATCCGAAAAAATCTTCTGACCGAAAGAATCGACATTGTGAAGCCCCTCGGTTGGTATCGTGACAGCCCGACATTGACGGATGTGGATGTGAAATATCTGCTCCTATATTTTGAAGAAAACTATGGATTGACCGTAGAGAAGAAAATCATAGACGCAGTTGCGGTTATTGCCAATGAAAACCGTTACCACCCTGTCTGTGATTTTCTCAATGCCCTGCAATGGGACGGAACAGAACGCATACGCTTCTGTCTGCACCGCTTTCTCGGTTCTGATACAGATGATTACACCTATGAAGCATTGAAGTTGTTTCTACTGGGTGCTATCTCACGAGCCTTTAAGCCGGGGTGTAAATTTGAGGTAATGCTCTGTCTTGTAGGCGGTCAGGGAGCCGGAAAGTCCTCTTTCTTCCGTTTGCTTGCGGTCAATGATGATTGGTTCTCTGATGACTTGAAAAAGCTGGATGATGAAAATGTGTACCGCAAAATGCAGGGGCATTGGATTATTGAAATGTCGGAAATGATTGCAACCGCCAACGCTAAGAGCATTGAAGAAATCAAGTCCTTTCTGAGCCGACAAAAGGAAACCTATAAGATACCCTATGAAACACATCCGGCAGACAGAAAACGACAATGTGTGTTTGGAGGTCTTCTAATACCCTTGACTTTCTTCCCCTTGACCGAACAGGCAACCGCCGCTTCGTTCCGGTTATGGTCTATCCTGAAAGGGCTGAGGTTCATATTTTGGCGGAAGTTGAACAGGCTTCCAGAGAGTATATCAATCAGATGTGGGCAGAAGCTATGGAGATTTACAGAAGCGGCAATTTCCGTCTGAGATTCAGTCCGGCTATGAACGATTATCTGAAAGCCCACCAAAAGGATTTTATGCCGGAGGACACAAAGGCAGGACAGATTTTAGACTATCTGGAACGCTATTCCGGCAGCATGGTCTGTTCCAAAACAGCTTTATAAGGAAGCACTGGGGCATGATTATGACGAACCGAAACAATGGGAACTGCGAGAGATCAATGACATTATGAATGACACCATCACAGGCTGGAGGGCGTTTAGCAATCCGAGGTATTTTCCAGAGCCTTACCGCAGACAAAAAGGCTGGGAGCGTATCAGGAACGACAACGAGCCTGACAACAGCATGGATGGTTTTCAAGAAATCCCGACAGAGGAAATGGAACAGTTAGGGCTTCCGGAAGAATGGTTGAAGCAAAAATAAAAGCCAGTTGTCGCTTCGGTTGTCGAGCCGGTTGTCGGTCTGGTTGTCGGGCAAAAATCCCGAAAGCTTGATATTGCGGCACTTTTCCCTTTCTGACAACCATGACAACCAATATTATAAAGAAAAAGGAAATAGTAAAAAGATAGTATCGCCCGATAAAGAAAAAAGGTTTTCTGATGTCCGTTGTCGGAACTTCGTTGTCAGACCTTTCCTTGTCGGGCTTTTTTCATTTAAGGAGGAATATCGTATGACAAATATTGTGAACAGTACACTACCCACCCAAAAATAACCATTCGGAGAAAAACAAACCGGATGGAGTTTTTGTGATTAAGCAAGGCAAAACAAATTATAAAGTCAAAGTGTTTTTTGATCATAGTAGCGGTTTGACTGCTGAGGACAGATTGAAACGCATTATTCAGGCAGAAGCAGAGAGAGAATCTGCGTAAGTAATATGAAAAATATCCACGCACCCCCTTGACAAAAGCTTTCAGAGGATACTCTGCTTTCTGCTATGGAACTGCCGGTGCGGACGAAATGCCTGATGAGGTGGAGCGCAAAGGTTTGGGAACGCCTGCGACCCGTGCCGGTATCATTGAGAAGCTGGTTCGTCATGCGGTTTCTTGGAGCGTAAAGGGTCGACTAAGAAAACCAATCACCATGACGTTCCGACCACAGGGTCACC
>ENA-OPZM01000331-OPZM01000331.1-human-gut-metagenome-genome-assembly--contig:-NODE-331-length-20954-cov-1.673645_pt1 | contig 20954 bp, 38 predicted proteins | sample MGYA00242478_ERZ504493 | MGnify/ENA primary metagenome ERZ504493 (study PRJEB26092, sample SAMD00036227) | human gut metagenome | host: Homo sapiens | study: EMG produced TPA metagenomics assembly of... | reverse complement strand
TCTTTCGCCCAGGGCCGGACCTCTGGACACCGCCGCTTCCGTTCCCAGTCCAGTGCGAGAAGCGCCTTTTCCGATATATCCTTTGATATTGTTGACAAAGTATTCTGCTTCTTGCGAAGGCGCCATTCTTTCCGGCAAAATGATAGACTCCGAGTTTTTTACCAAGTTTCAGGCCCTGCTGATATGCACGGTCGCAGTCCGGATTTACATAAGTCAGTCCTTCAGTTGCCTTTATGATCACAAAATCGCAGGGCACCTTCGCAAGGTCGATCCCGCTCTGCCAGCTGGAAATATCGATTCCATTCATACTCATACCTCTTGGCTCCTTTCCATGAAAGCTTTTTCATCTTTCAATACCAGCATATGGGACCAGTTCCGGAAATGTTCCTTACTCTTCTCAGACTCTTAAGATAACTCTCCGCATGACTCTGCACAGAGCTGCTTCGACCAGAAAAGCTTAAAAAACAGGCTCTTATAAAATATTCATTCTATAAAAGCCCGTCTTACTATTTTACGCTATCACGTCCTGTTCAAGAACTATTCTGTCACAAAAGCTGCTGATACTTCTGCGTTCTTTGCGCCATCCTCGATGATAAACAGATTATCTGTATCAAAGCCTGCATCCTTCATAACTGAAATAGCTGTCTTTGCGCAGTTATTTCCGCTGTAGCACAGAATATAAACCGGTTTTCCGGATCCATCTCGCCAGTTGCCAACTCATACATCTGTGTCTGTGCCTCTGCATCCTCGATCTCCTTCAGATTACACTGCAGTGAACCTTCCAGGTGTCCTGCCGCATATGTCTCATCATCCCTGACGTCCAGGAACTGAACCTCGTCATCTCCTACCGCAGCCACTGCATCTTCACCGGATACATACTGCCACTCAATATTTTCCTCCGTACGATTGGTAGTCAGCGCTCCGTCTACTTCCGCAAGAGCTTTTGCTCCCCCTTCTACTGTAAACAGACGTGACGGATCAATCCCGGACTCTGTCAGAACTTCTGTTGCCTTTTCTGCTCCTTTTGCTCCACTGTTGCAAATAATATAAATATCTTTATCATCCCCAAAGTTTGCATCTGCATATTCTGTCATAGCTTCTGCCAGAGAATCATCCTCCAGCGGGAAGATCGGACACCATTCAGAATTCACCACTCTGCCGCTTACATAATTTCCCCATTCCCTGACATCCAGCACATGTGTATCCCCCGCCTTTGCCGCTGCAACAGCATCCTCGGCGGACACATATCCATCTGAAGCCTCTTCGCTTTCTTCACCTGACGTCTCTTCAGCTGTCGTCTCTTCAGCAGATTCTCCGGACGTTTCCTCACCTCCTGATCCGCAGGCGGTTATCAGCGCTGCAGTCAGTGCAGAAGCCATCAGTAATGCTGCAATTTTCCTTTTCATTTCTTTTTCCTCCTTTACACTTTGGTATCACTGCTATTATAAATTGGGTCTCTTCTGTATTTCAATTAAATTGTCAGAATTTTCTATAGATTTTAGCCAACTGTCTTATTGGCTTTTTCTATAACTACTGCCCCCGTTTTCTGAACGCATTTACATCACGGCTATCTGGAAATAAACGCTTCCATCCGTTTCAGGAACCCGTCATCCAGATATGCTCCAGCTTTCGGAATGTAGAAAGGTTAAAGATTTCCTTATCCGGGTTCTGGTACTGCACCCATGCCATTGCACACCATGTAATCCCTCTCAGGCAGGTTACAGGAATATAGATCCCAGTTCTTTCCTTCAGACCTGTCACATCAAATCTCCCATCCACCTGCGGATATATTCATGAATAAATCTGTTCATTTGTTCCTTCTCAAGGATCACGTCCGTCTTCCAGAAGGTCGTGGTGGGCGCCAGATAATGTCCCAGATCCTGAGCCGGATCTCCGTACAAAGGCTTTTCCCAGTCAATCAGATAATCCCGTCCATCCTCATTGATCAAAAAATTCGTAGAATTCAATTCCGTATTAATACAGCAAAAATATGGGATCTCACCTAATCCATCCACTTTCTTCCATCCCTGATCCAGAAGCTTTCTGATTTTTCTCTTTTTTTCCTCGTCTGCCAGATCAGATTCCACATAGACCCCGAACATCTTTTCACATTCCTCAAGAATTGCCTGAAGTGGATTCTCCGGGCTAAGCAGCGAATGATCTTCCGGAAGTTTTATGCTGTGAATATCCGCCAGGCAACCGGCTCCCCGGAAAAGCTCTGTCTCATAATTCATCGCATGACCGGGTAGATATTCCATAACCATCACCCATAAGGAAGGAAATCCTCCTGCCGTCCACATAAAATGGCCGGGGTGTGCGCCCCGAATCCGAAAGCAGCTGAAGCGCTCTGTATTCATAACCGATCTGATCCTCCAGGTGCATCTGGCTTCCAAAATTAACCCGGAGCAGCATTTTCTGCCCGCTGGCAGGATGACAGAAAACATAATTCCGGTTATATTCCCCCTGTGCCAGCAGTTCATAGGTTTCTGTTATTTTCTCCGGAAGTCCCAGCGCTTCCCGGTATCGTTCCGATCTTACATACTCTTTTAACCCTTCCGTCCGTTCCATACGTTCCTCCGTTTTCCGCCAGGATCAGCGCACATCCCTGTACATTTCCGCAAGCCGTTCTGCCGGCACGCCGTCCCGGTACATTTTTCTAAGCCGGTTCATCTTCCACATCAACTTAAGCTTCGGCACCGTTCCTTTCGGGAACCGCCGGTCTGATGTATAGATCCTGCGGTCTGCCATTCCCAGTTTTACATGCATTTTCTTCAGCGTCAGTGAAAACTGATAATCTTCCATAATCGGAATCTCCGGAAATCCCCCGGCTTCAAAAAACAGCTCTCTGTCTATAAAGATCCCCTGATCCCCAAACATGACTTTCCGGTCTTTTACCCGGTGATTGGAGATTATCCGGCATGTAAACATAAAAAAATGACATGAGTGGAATGCGATCCCGAAACATCCCGCACGGTGATCCCGCATAACCTTTCGGATCCGGGCCAGCGGATGCGACGGAAGCTCACTGTCACAGTGAAGGAAAAACAATATGTCCCCGGTACTCTTTTCCGCTCCCAGATTCATTTGAAAAGCACGTCCTTTTGGCGACTTCAGCACCTCGATCCAGGCGGGGATCCTCTCAAGGGTACCGTCCGTACTCCCTCCGTCTACCAGCAGGATTTCACACTTCCCTCTAAGGTTTCCAGCTGCCTTACCATACTGTCAATAGTCCCCGCCTCATTATAGACAGGCACAATAACAGAAATCCAGCTGATCTTTGCCAGATATTTCCCGGTACTGCTCCGTTTCTTCTTAGGGTCCTTCCTCATTCGCTCCCGATATCCCTGAAGATCCGAAACTGTATCCATATCTGCCAGGGTTTCCGTATAGCCCACAGTAATCTTTTCCCGCTGCAAGTCCTGTATCGTTTCTTTCAGTACCTTCCCATGTCCGTACGAATCCAGCGCAAAGGCCGCCCGGTAAGGCTTTTTCATTCCTACCAGATAATATCCTCCGTCTGTGGTCTTTCCAAAAACTACATCCTTATTTTCCAGCACTTCAAACGCCTTCTTAAGGCAGCCGCAGCTTATCTCCGGCACGTCTGTTCCGATCAGAAGACATGCGTCATAACCATTTCCCAGTACCAGGGAAATGGCATGATACATCCTTTCTCCCAGACTTTCTCCATCCTGCGGAATATACCGCTGTCTGCCAAAAATCTGCTTTAGCCGCAAAAGGTTCCCCTCCGGAGAATAGCTCACAAAAATATCCGCTGATATTTTCTTACATTCCCGGAAAATATCCTTAAGAAAACAGGTATGCAGCTTCGCACACTGAGCCGGTGTAAGGCGGGGCATCATCCGGGTTTTTGTCTTTCCTGGCTCTGGTATTCTGGTGAAAATGATCAATGCCTTTTTCATTTATAAGATCTTCTCCAATATCCTGATCGTATCATCAACAACCTCCGGACAGAACTGAAGCAGTAGTCCTTTTTCCATCACCTTGTCCATCTCTCCCGGCTTTGAAATATCATGCCCCAGGAGTTCCCGGCACATACAGGATGGATATTTTTCAAGAAACAGGCGTTTAAATTCTGCCACTTTTTCGGACATAATCTGCTTTTGTTCCTGATCCCCTTTCCGGCTGTGCCCGAAGTTCATCCCAATGACCATCAGCGCCCCCGTCACTGCACCGCAGGTCTCTCCACACATCATCCCTCCTCCAAAGCAGGAGGACATCTTCCTTGCGTCGTCTTCTTCCATTCCCATCCGGTCTGCAAACCGGCCGGTCACAACCTGAGAACAATCAATCCCCTGTATAAATAATTCGCGAATCTCTTCTTGTGTCATATATCTGCCTCCTCTCTAGCCTTCCTGTAGCACCCCCGCAGCTGGACCCCTGACCGGCCGTACATCCGTAACAGTGATTTGCCAGGCAGAGTTTTCGTCTCGTATAGGGTCTGCCAAGCATGTCATAAATAGTCTCTCCAGACATCACCGGAAGGTCTGCTGCCTGATTAAAATCACAGTCGTAAAGCTTCCCGTCATATCCTACAGACACCTGAAATCTGCACATCAGTCCGGGGAGCGTACCTGCATTAAAGGCATCTGACAGCTTTTTCATATAGCTTTCCAGGTTGCCACTGCGTTTCAAAAATGCTTCAAACCGTCCCATTGGATTATTCGTCAACGTAAAAAGCCGGTTAAACACAATCCCAAAATCAGCTCCAAGCTTTGCTTTATACTCCTTTTCCATCGCACTTTGCACCGGCGGGAAAAAGGCTCCGGCCGGATTATATACCATATTCAGCACTAACCTCGGATCCTTCCATAGCCAAGGGCGTTCAGTTCCTGTATCACTTCGATCGCCGCGGAAAAGGCGCCGTCTCCTCTGACCCGGTCCATCTCCTTTGCCCGGTAATATGGAAGGGAACACACTATCTCCACCTTGTGATCTGCATAAAATTCCGGCAGATGGCGATACTTCTTCTCTTTTAAGATCACCAGATTTGTCCGCACAATCACATGGCTGCATATTTTAACAGCCTCTGATACAAGCCATTCAAAGTGTGGATTCATTTCCGGAGCTCCTCCGGTAATATCAATGGTTCCAACGTTCTGCTCCCTGCATACTGCAAGACAGGCTTCCATTACCTCACGGCTCATTACTTCTGTCCTGTCCGGCCCCGCTTCCATATGGCAGTGCTTACAGGAAAGATTACACAATCTTCCAACATTGATCTGCATTACATCCAGTGTATCTGTGGTATATTTATATTCCTCTTCCGTGATACGGCTTTCAAAATCCGGTATATTTTTCAAACTTTTCAAATCTTCTAAGGCCTGACTCATTTTCTTACAGCTCCAGTTTTCTTAATAACATTTTTCATCTGTACACCATGTACCAGGGTCGCCCCTCCTCTGATTGCCGCTGCCACATGCACGGCCTCTGTCATCTCTTCCTCACTGACACCCTTGTTCAAACAGTCATTAGTATAGGAATCAATACAGTATGGGCACTGTACCGCATGCGCTACCGCCAGTGCGATAAGAGATTTCTCTCTCTGCGTCAGCGCCCCTTCCGCAAATACAGCTCCATAATAGTCAAAAAACTTCTCTGCAAGAACTGGCGCCTCTTCTCCGATAGTTCCAAACTTTCCAAGGTCTTCAGGGTTGTAATACGTTTCCATTATTTTTCTCCTCCTTTTCTGGTACTTTGCCTGTCCATATATATTTTTCTTAACATTACGACCAGCGCCGATAAAGCGAACAGGGTCAGCAATCCCGTCATCAAAAGCTGCGCCCCTCCTGTCAGCATACCGCCCACATAAGAGTAAACGATGGTCGCCGGCAGCTGTCCGATCCCTGTCGCCAGAAAAAACGATCCAAATGACATAGATGTAAGTCCAGCCGCATAACTGACGATGTCAAAAGAAATAAACGGCAGGAGCCGGCAGATCAGAATCGTATTCCGGCCATATTTTTCAAAAAATGTATCTATCTGGGCAATACCGGCTTTGCTGGTCAGCCGCTCCGCGGCATCTCTCCCCAGAATCCTGGCAATAAAGAAGCAAACTGCTGCTCCTGCCATTGCACTGGACCAGGATAGGATTGCCCCCTGCCACCAGCCAAACAGATTGGCATTTGCAAGCGTCAGAAGAAAGGCCGGAAGCGGTGCCGCTACCGACTGAAAAATCATCAGCAGAAAAGATGCAAGAGCGGCATACGCCCCATAAGAAGCAACAAACTCCCTCACTACATCAAAATCTCCACTGGCAAACATCTTCATTACTCTGTTTATACTGCTGTTTACAGGCGGCACCAAAATGTATACCAGAACTGCCGCAGGATAATTCCAAGCAGAAGCACTTTTTTAACCCATGTTTTTTCTTTTTTCATAACTTTTCTCCTTCCAGCATCCTGCCTTTATTCGGTTCAGAACCGATTTCTTTACGTCTGGACGCTCTGTTCTCCCCAGGATCTCAGGCAGGATATGGCTGGCATTTCTATATCCTTTTCTAGTCAGGCTGCCGCTGCAGGAAGCACAGTATGTAAAGAAAGATTTCGAGTCTTCCAGTCCCTGCGGCATCTTTCCTGCAAGTTCCGGCTCTTTTACACCTGCACATCCGCCCAGCCCACAGCACTGTACTCCTTCCAGGACGTCTGGCTCTCCGGAGAGAAAGTAACAGATATCTCTGAGCATCTCTTTCTCTTCCCGATCCGGACATGGCGGAAAGATCACTGCTTTTTCCGCAATCTTTTTCCCCAGTCCCAGTTCGCGAAGTTTCCGGTAAACTGTCTTAACCTCTATGGAAAGATGCCCTTTCAGGAAATGATAGCAGTTGGGGCACATCGTCACCACTTCTTCTATCCCTTTTTCTTTCAACCGCTGATCCAGCCGCGTGATGATCCGTCTCTCTTCGTCTTCCATTCCAAGCTCTGCTACCGGTTTTCCACAACAATCGAAAAGAATTCCCATCCCCGTCTCCCTGGCAAGGATCTCCGCCAGATACCGGGTGGTTTCCGGAAAAAAGAAGGAAAATTACAGCCGGAAAGAGTATACTTTTTCCCCTCGATAATTCTTTTCATTGCGGAACCGATAATCCTCTTCTCCCACAAAAGCATCCCATATCCCTTTTCCGGGACTCTGCCGCCATTCTCTCTGACCGCTTTCTGCCGCATATTCAGGATGACCTGCCGTCCGTCAATTCCTTTCGGACAGACTTCCGTACACCTCCCGCACAGAAAGCAGTGATAAGCAAGCTCTTTCAGCCGCTCTGTATCTCCGATATCAATCCCGTATTCCCCAGAAACGCACAATGGTTCCGGCAAAGATGACAATGAACGCAGGCTTCTGCATCTGCACATTTAACCTGCTTCTTCACTTTTTGTCCCATCCTTTCCTCCTGCTTTGTCCTCTACATATCGTTTCTTAAAATAAAATCCAATTCCGAGGACAACCGCCGCCAGGATGACTGCAATTCCGATATACAGCACCCGGTTCTTCTCATCTGCAATCCCGGCTGTCCCGATTGTATACATTGCTGTTCCAGGCAGCATAAACACAAAAGATCCTGCCGTGTATGTCCAGAACCCTATATCCGTCACACCATAGGCAAAATTCTGGAGATTATACGGAAACAAGGGCACCAGCCTCGTGATCATCAGGATAAACAGCTGGTTTTTCCCGGATTCGTCAAACAGCCATTTCTTCAGGTACTTATTTTTCATTGCCGCCGGTTGATGCTGTCTTTCAGGAAAAATCTGCCCGCCACAAACGCCAGCACCGCCCCTGCCGTAGCCCCTATCGAACAGCAGATGGTTCCAAGGGCCGGTCCGAATAACAGGCCTGCAAGGATAGCAAAAGTGATTCCCGCAAGGCCAGAACCACACTCCCTACAATAGTAACAGCCATATAGATTCCTATGGCTAACGCAAGATTATCCTGCACCATTTTTTCTAAAAATTTCAGGTTGTCAGTGTCTCCCAGATAGGAGGACCACCCAAATATGTAATTTAATATCAGGATCAGGATTACTATCCCGATAAATATCCACAACTTCTTATTTTTCATCAGATTTCTTCCCACACATCAGCACTGCCGCACCGGTCTTTAAAATCTGAACAGCCGCAGCTATCCCAAACAGAAGGCTCAGAAAATAGTAGGCCCTCATGGTCTCTCTGGAGCTGATCACTGTATAAGAAACATAAAGCAGTGTCAGCAAGATCATCACAACATTCATAGATATCAAAAGCTTTCCTGCCTCCTGTTTCCTTTTTAAGAAAAATAAAAATACAAGGATGGTCAGAAGGATCAACACTGCCATCACAGCCGTTTTCAAGGTATCCATAGGATAATCTCTCTCCCACCCCTGGTTCTTATAAATTACCCATCTGGCCATCCCCATTTTCTTGTTTGTAAAATAATTGATTATATATGCACCTGCCAATGCCGCCGCTTCCAGCAGCACCATCAGAACATATCCCAGCTTTTTCATATTGTCGTCCTCATTTAGCTTGTTCTGTTTTCCATGGAAAATAAGCGCCGCAAAATCCGCAGCGCTTATCACCTTACTCCCTGTTTTATTCAGCCGCCTTGTCTGTAGACAGCTCGCCTACTGTCGTATGTACGCAGTCATCACTTGCAGGATCACCTACCTGTACCGGATTGCTGTCATCCATCTGCACTGATACCATCCGCCGTCATACAGTTCCATATTGGTGTAACCATTTTCATACATGATCAGGAACGGAATTGCTGCTCTCCACCCGGTTCCGCAGTAAAATGCCAGCTCATTATCCAATGAAGCCCCGGACTCTGCCAGATATCCCTCCAGTACATCCACGCCAACGGTAGTCCCGTCATCGTTGCAGTAGGATCCGTCGTCTGTATCATGTCCCCAGATCGCACCTTCCGGCTCTCCGGCTCTGTCAATATAACTGTATCCGCTGGTCTCGCCCAGCCACTCAGCCTCGCTGCGGATACTTACCAGTTTGAAGTTGTCGTCATTTTCCAGCTTATCCTGTACATCATCAATGCTGATAATATATTCAGGATGTGCAGGTACCGTTGTTCCGAATTCTTCCACTGCTTCCGGCTCATTGCTCTCGGACTCAGTTGCATATCCCGCATCATTCCATGCCGCAAGGCCGCCGTCCAGACATTTTACATTTTCCACACCTGCCCAGAGGAACGCAATGGCTACACGGTCATCTGCAGAGTTTACCCCGTCCTCGCCATAGCAGATTACCGTCGTGTCTTTGGTAATCCCGTAGTCCAAAAGCAGCTGCTCGATCTCTTCTGCCGAGCGGATATTCCACATTTCTTCAGATTCCACACTATCAGTATTCATGTGATAAGCGCCTGGCACATGTCCTTTTGTATAGGACGGAGAATCTTCCTCTTCTCCCCAGGAGCACTCCAGGATCACGTAGTCCGAAGACTCTTCCTGATTGCCGTCGATCACGCTCTGAACCCAATCCGGTGTTACATATACCTTTTTCGTATCTACCGGATCAGCCTGCACATCAGACTCTTCCTCTGCCGCATCCGCGCCTTCAGTATTTTCTCCTGCAGTCTCTTCCTGTGTGTCTGATCCGCATCCGACTGCAAGAGATGCTACCATTGCTGTACATAACAGAACACTTACAAGTTTCTTTTTCATGATAACCCTCCTAAACTAAATGTTCTTTTATATTCTAGTCTGGCAGACTTCCACTGTCCAATTGATATCAATCATAAATCCGCTTATTTATCGGCCATTTCTATAGGGTATCAGTAGATTCCATACGACACAAATCGCTTCCTGCATAGGTTGCCTGAAATGGCTGCCCTGTAATTTTCCCATCTTAAAAAAAGAGCCAACAGACAAATGCCTGCAGCTCTTCATAAAAATATTCGATTTTATAAGAAAAGATACTTAAGCATAAACAGCACTGCCAGCACATACATCAGCAGGCTGATTTTCTTCTCCTTTGCCTTCCCTGTCATAACATTCAGCACCACATAGGAGATCACTCCCATGGAGATTCCTTCGGAAATGCTGTAGAAGAAGGGCATTGCCCCGATACAGATATAACAGGGCAGCGCCTCGGAAACATCGTTAAAATCAATATTCACCACATTGGTCAGCATATAGAATCCTACCACTACCAGAGCCGGAGCTGTGGCAAAGGACGGGATTGCCAGGAAGATCGGCGACAGGAACAACGCCAGTCCGAACAAAACAGCTGTGGTCACGGCCGTAAGACCCGTACGTCCTCCTTCTGATACTCCTGATGCACTCTCCACAAATGTCGTGGTTGTAGAGGTACCAAGCACAGCCCCTGCGGTTGTAGCGATGGCATCCGCCAGCAGCGCCCCTCTGATATTTGTAAGCCTTCCATTTTCATCCAGCATATTTGCCTTGGATGAAACTCCGATCAGGGTTCCAATGGTGTCAAACATATCTACAAACAAGAATGCAAAGATTACCACCAGGAACTCCAGAGAGAAGATCCCGGAAAATTCCAGCTTGGCAAAAATCGGTGACAGGCTTGGAATAGAAAGCCCGGAGCTGAAATCCGGAAGTAGTCCGTAAAAGCCAAGCTCTGGGTTTGGAACATACAGTCCGGTAAACTGGCAGATGATCCCCAGAATCCATGTAATCAGGATTCCCCAGAGGATATTTCCTTTGACATTTTTTGATCACGAGGAAACCGGTGATCAGGATGCCAATCACAGCCAGCAGCACAGTGATGCCTGCATCCTGGAATGAAGCTTCCACGCCATTTACCTCATTATAGCCCTCGACAGAAAACAGCTGCAAAAGTGTGGAACCTCCGATTACGATCTTTGCATTCTGCAAACCGATAAACGCAATAAACAGCCCGATTCCTACGCTCACTGCTGCCTTCAGGTTCTGGGGGATCGCATTAAAGATTGCTTCCCGCACATTCGTCAATGATAATACTATAAAAATAATACCTTCGATAAAAACCGCCGTCAGCGCCACTTCCCAGCGGTAGCCCATGCCCAGAACCACTGTGTAGGCGAAGTAAGCATTTAATCCCATCCCCGGCGCCAGTGCAAAAGGATAGTTGCACAAAAAGCCATCAAAAGCGTTCCGATCAGCGCCGCAAGTGCCGTAGCCGTAAATACTGCTCCCTGATCCATCCCCGCATCGGCCAGAACGCTGGGATTTACCGCCAGGATATAAGCCATTGTCATAAACGTAGTGATACCTGCGATAATTTCTGTTCTGGCATTGGTTCCATTTTCTTTCAGTCTAAATACTTTCTCTAACATTCCTTTTCCCTCATCTCTCTACTGTCTGTTCTACTGGATGTCTACTGAATCTCACGGATCTTCTTCCTGAGCGCCAGCACCTGGTTGGGTGTTACGGACAGCTCGTCAATCCCCATCTGGATAAAGGTCTCTGTCAGATCCAGATCTGCCGCAAGATCACCACAGATGCTGATCTTTTTTCCTTCCAGATGTACATTATTCGCCACGATCCTGATCATCTTGATCAGCGCCGAATGGTGTGAGTTATAAAATTTGCCCAGCTTGTCATTTGTCCGATCCATGCCAAGAGTAAACTGGGTCAGGTCATTGGTTCCGATGCTGAAGAAATCCACTTCCCTTGCCAGTTCTCCGCTGATCATAACAGCTGCCGGTGTCTCGATCATAACTCCTATCTGGATATCCTCATCGAAGGCCGTCTTTTCCGCCTTCAGCTCCCTCTTTGCCGTCTCCAGCAGAAGCTTCGCCCTTGTCACCTCTTCGATAGCCGTGATCATTGGAAACATAATAGATACATTTCCATAAACCGATGCACGAAGGATCGCACGAAGCTGGGTCTTAAATACTTCCTCTTTTTCAAGGGAAATCCGGATCCCCCTCATTCCCATGGTAGGATTGGACTCATGGCCTACGTCCAGACAGTCCGCCTGTTTCTCCCCTCCCAGATCCGCCGTACGGATCACGACTTTTTTTACGCCCATAGACTCTGCCGCCAGCTTATAAACCTGAAACTGCTGCTCCTCAGTCGGAAGCTTTGGCCCGTTTTCCATATAAAGGAATTCGCTTCGAAACAGGCCGATTCCTCCGGCGTCACTGCGGATCACGTTCTCGATATCCTCTCTGGTGCCGATATTTGCACAGATATCAATCCTCTGTCCGCTCTGGGTAATGTTCTCCTTTCCCTTCAGGCGCTCCAGGTTTTTGACATGAGTCACGTTTGTATCCTGCTTCTGTTTCATTTTCGTCAGCGTTGTATAATCCGGCTCAATATATACCTTGCTCATAACCATCCACTACGATCATCTTACCGTCATAATCCTTTTTCAAGGCCTCCCCCAGGCCTATCACGGACGGAATCCCTTTTGTCCGGGCAAGAACTGCTGTATGGGAATTGATCGTACCGTATCTGGTTACAAAACCTAATACCTTATTTTTATCCAGCTGTACTGCCTCACTGGGATATAATTCTCCGGCCGCCATAACAAAAGGCTCGTCCATCAGCATCTTATCTTTCCAGCTTCTGGAGAGGACTCGAAGAAGACGGTTCGCCACGTCTTTTACATCTACATCATGTCCAGGAGTATAAATCTTATTTTCTGTATCCTCATTGGATAGATACTCCGAGATCACTGTCTGGATAGCATACTCTGCATTCAGTTTATCCTCTACGATAATACTGTTGACCCGATCCACCAGCGTCTGCTCTTCCAGAATGGTCTGCTGCATCTCAAAATGGCGGCATTGGCATCTCCGACTTCCTTTGCCGCAGTATCATAAAGCACTTTTAATTCCTGAATTGCCTTCTGCCTGGCCTTCTGGAATCTCTGGACCTCCTTTTCCACATCCTTTACATAGATGCGCCGGATCTCCTTTCCTTCTCTTTTATAAAAAGTCAGCTTTCCAATGGCGATCCCCTCTGATACCTTTTTCCCCGTTAATGTTATCATACGCATTCGATCCTTTTCTAAAATCTCTTCATTTTTAAAGCTAGTTATACTTTACATGTTTGCTTACGATTCGTCAAGATACTTGCGGCTCATTGACTTTTTGCCCCCTGTTCCATTGACTTTTAGACGCACATATGCTAATCTGACCTCGTATTCTTTTAGTTATGCTCCGGCATGACTGATTACAATTTTTTCATTATTTATGGAGGTATCTATATGAAAGGTACGGTAAAATGGTTTAACAACCAAAAAGGCTATGGTTTCATCTCTGATGAGACAGGCAACGATGTATTCGTACACTACTCCGGCCTCAACATGGAAGGTTTCAAGACCCTGGATGAAGGACAGGAAGTAGAGTACGACGTAACTGAAGGCGCAAAGGGACCTCAGGCAGTAAACGTGACAAAACTTTAATTCCCTGGGCGGTAATCATGATTTGAATGTACCTTTTATAATATATAAAGCAAAGCAGCATTGATTTAGATATTTAAAAGCAATACACTAAAATTAAGATTATGGCTGAGACCGGCAGCAGGCGCTGTCGGTCTTTTCATGGTCGAAAGGGGACGTACACTTTTTGCAAAAGTGTACGTCCCCTTTCGCATTTGCCGGTGTCCCTTTTTGAGGAAGCCCCTGTCCCCATCTGCATTAACTACTTGTAGGAATCTCATTTTAGTGATATGATGGACAACGAAAGAAAATTGCATAGAAGGGAAATAAAGAACGTGACCTACAAAGAAGCAAGGGTATATTTGGACCACGTGTCGAAATACGGAAGTGTACTTGGCTTGGATACGATTCGTGAACTGTTGCATGAGCTTGGGGATCCGCAGCAGGATCTGAAGTTCATACACATCGCCGGAACCAATGGAAAGGGATCTGTGCTCGCATACATTTCATCCGTATTAAGCGAAGCGGGATACCGGACCGGCAGATATGTATCGCCGACAGTGATTTCCTATCTGGAGCGGATTCAGATAGACGGCGCCTCGATATCTGAAGAAGCATTTGCCAGACTGACTGATAAAGCACAGCAAGCTATTGCCCGCATGGAAGCAGCCGGTAAGCCAAGTCCGACTGTCTTCGAAGTGGAGACCGCAATAGCTTTTTTATATTTCAAAGAAACATATTGTGATTATGTCGTCCTGGAATGTGGTATGGGCGGCGAGGGAGATGCGACCAACATCATCCCCGCTCCTCTGTGCGCAGTGTTTGCCTCTATCAGCCTGGATCATCTGGGAATCCTTGGAAACAGTGTCGAAGAGATCGCACGGACCAAGGCCGGGATCATCAAACCTGGCTGCCAGGTAATCTCTGCGCCCCAGCCTGAGGAAGCCGCCTTAGCCTTAAAGGAAACAGCCCGGCAGAAGGGCTGTCCCTTCCATCAGGTGGATGATATGTGCATCAGGCAGATTCGGGAGGGTTGGAAAGGACAGACCATAGACTACCGGGAACAGAAGGGCCTGTACCTTCCGCTCCCCGGCGGCCACCAGGCTATCAACGCCGCTGTGGCGCTGGAAACCCTGGACAGCCTGAGGAAGCAAGGGCTTACGATCCCGGAAGGAGCCATTCAGGAAGGCTTTAAAAAGGTTCAGTGGTTCGGGCGCTTCACCTGTCTTATGGAAAGCCCCTGGTTTTCATCGACGGCGCTCACAATCCGGCGGCCGCCCGCTGCCTGGCAGGACGGTGCACCGCTGCTTTCCAGGCAAACGCCTCATACTGATCATGGGCGTATTCCGGGATAAGGAATATGAAGAGATTGCAAAAATCATGGCTCCACTGGCCAAATCCGTCCACACCGTCACCTTGCCGGATGAGGTTCGCAGCCTTTCCGCTGACGTCCTTGCCGACACCATGAGGCGGTTCTGCGGTAAAGAGGTTCCTGTCACTGCCAGCCCCGGGATTATGGAGCCGTTGCATCTGCACTGAACGAAGCAGACGCCAGGATGCGATCCTGGCATTTGGTTCTCTGTCATACCTGGGACGGATTAAGGACGCCGTGTCCAAGATATGTGAAACAAAGACGCCGTAAAAGCAGCCGAAAAACAATAGAAGAAATAAGAAATATAGAAGAAATAAAAAAAGAAATAGAAAAGAGGATTGATAGGATGATCGATCAGGAAAAAATCAAAGAAGGGGTCCGGCTTTTGCTGGGAGGGCATCGGCGAAGATCCCTCCCGGGAGGGTCTCATCGAGACCCCGGACCGGATCGCAAGGATGTATACCGAGTTATTCAGTGGCATGGAAGAAGCGCCTTCCACACATTTATCCAAAATGTTTCATACCGACAATACGGAAATGGTGCTGGAAAGGACATTACCTTTTATTCCACCTGTGAGCACCATATGCTGCCCTTCTTCGGCAAGGTTCATATTGCTTACGTCCCCGACGGAAAGGTTGTTGCTTAAGCAAGCTGGCCCGGACGGTCGAGGTTTACGCAAGGAGCTCCAGCTCCAGGAACAGCTCACTGACCAGATTGCGGACGCTTATGACCTGCATGCAGCCCAGGGGGGTCATGGTACTTTCTGAGGCCGAGCATCTGTGTATGACGATGCGTGGCATCAAAAAACCTGGCAGCCGGACCGTAAGCATGGCACGCCGCGGCGTCTTTAAGACAGATCCTGCCCTGGAAGACCGATTCTTCCGGATGCTGGAAAAGAGGGACTGATATGGAACATGATATCTGCAGGGAACGGCTGGAAGCGATCCGGAACCACCCTCTATACCAGTCTTCTCTTCGGCGTTTAGACGATCTGGAACACGGCCGTATTTTCTGCCGTCACGGCATGGAGCATCTTTTAGACACTGCCAGGATTGCCTATATCAAAAGCCTGGAAAGAGCCCTTCCTCTTTCCAGAGATCTGATCTATGCCGCTGCCCTTCTCCATGACATCGGGAAATGGGAGCAGTATGAAAATGGCACGCCGCACGAACTTTCAAGCGCCCGGATTGCCGAAGAGATCCTTTCCGGACTTCCCCTCATCTTAGATTTTCTCCGGAGGAAACCGAAACGATCCTGACAGCTATCCGCGGCCACCGGAAACTCAGGGAGACGCCAGAGCTTCTGGAGGCTCTCCTCTATGAGAGCGACAAAGCCTCAAGGGCCTGTTTTAGCTGCCCTGCCAGCGAAGCCTGTAATTGGGATACTACGAAAAAGAACAAGGAGATTGACTTATGATTATCAGGAACAGACATTTTGACACCGACCACCACACCTATATCATGGGAATCTTAAACACCACGCCGGACTCTTTTTCGACGGAGGAAATACAACAATTTAGACGCAGCCCTTTTCCATGCGGAAGAATGATCAATGCCGGAGCCGATATTCTGGACATCGGCGGGGAGTCCACCCGTCCGGGCCATACTAAAGTCACGGATGAAGAAGAGATCAGCCGTACTGCCCCGGTCATTGAGGCTATCCGGAAACGCTTTGACATCCCGCTTTCCATCGATACCTACAAAGCAGGGGTTGCCCGCTGCGCCCTGGAGGCCGGGGCCGACCTGGTCAACGATATCTGGGGACTTAAGTATGATCCTGAAATGGCAGAAACCATCCAGAAATTCGGCGCATCCTGCTGCCTGATGCACAACCGCAAAGAACCGGATTACCAGGATTTCTTCCCGGATTTTCTGGAAGATCTGAAAGGCTGTATCCGCCTGGCAAAAGCGGCCGGCATCCCTGATGACAAGATCATGCTGATCCCGGCGTCGGATTTGGAAAGACTTACGAGATGAACCTGGCCGTGATCCGGAATCTTGGCTGCATGCAGGAGCTTGGCTATCCGGTACTCCTTGGAACCTCCCGGAAATCCGTGATCGGGCTGACCCTTGATCTTCCCGCCGATCAGCGAGAGGAAGGAACCCTTGCCACCACTGTATACGGAATGACTCAAGGGTGCGCCTTTGTCCGTGTCCATGATGTGCAGGCTAACGCACGGGCGATCCGCATGACAGAGGCTATTATGAATAAGGAGTGATTACTATGAACGATCAGATCACCATCAAAAATCTGGAAGTCTACGCCAATCACGGCGTTTTTCCGGAAGAGCAAAAGCTGGGACAGAAATTCATCGTTTCTGCCATTCTTTATACAGATACAAGAATAGCCGGAAAACGGATGATCTGGAAGCTTCCATTGACTACGGAACCATCTGCCAGACCATCACCCGCTTCCTGAAGGAGCACACCTATAACCTTTTGGAACGGGCGGCAGAAATGCTGGCAGAGGATCTTCTTTTGCACACAAAAGGCCTGTCTTCCATTCAGCTGGAAATCAAAAAGCCCTGGGCCCCTATCGGTCTTCCGCTTGAAACAGTTTCTGTTTCTATCGAACGTGGCTGGCATACCGTATATCTGGGCATGGGCTCAAATATGGGAAATAAGGAGGATTACCTTCTCCAGGCAGTCCAGGCATTAAAAGAAACCTCCTCCTGCCAGGTGGAAGCAGTCTCTGATTTTCTGGTCACAAAACCCTACGGCGTTACAGACCAGGATGATTTTCTGAACGGCTGTCTGAGGCTTCGCACACTCCTTACTCCCCGCGAGCTTCTGGACAGGCTCCACCACATCGAACAGGAGCTGGACGGGAACGCACCTTACGCTGGGCCCCCGGACGCTGGATCTGGACATCCTCTTTTATGACGATCTGATCCTGGGTGAAGCCGATCTTTGCATCCCACATGTGGATCTTCCCAACCGGGAGTTTGTTCTCCGCCCCCTGTGCGAGATCGCTCCTTACCTGCACCATCCGGTCACCGGAAAGACTGTATGGGAAATGCTGCAGGAGCTTTAATCTGCCAGAAACACCCACAAAGAGGACCGGATATCCGATCCCGCTTTTTGCGGCTTCATATTTCTATCTTTTCTTTTACTGGTTCGCCCGGTAGGCTTCATCAGCACTGTATACGTCAAATCCGCTGCCCTTCAGAATATCCACCACTTTCAATGGATCATCACTCTTTAAGACAGCCGCCGCATCGCTTCCATTGGCAAAGGCATACATGTATTCAATATTAACCCTGCCCTCCACGATCTGGTGCATCGCCTTGCTAAGGGATCCTGTCGCATGGGGCACGCGCAATGCCACTACATCTGTCAGCATGGCTGTGATGCCCGCATTCTTTAAGGACGCCCGCCCTTTTTGCGGATCGGATACGATCATGCGGAGCATGCCGTAATCAGACGTATCTGCCAGACTCAGCGCCACAATATTGACATCATTCTTTGCAAGCACATCCAGCACATCGTCCAGACGTCCTTCTCTGTTTTCCAAAAAAAACCGATAACTGCTGAATTGTATGATTCATACCCAAGTTCCCCCTTTTACAACACTCTGTTATCAATGACACGTTTTGCTTTACCTTCACTTCTCTGAATGGTCTTTGGTTCTACCAGCTTCACTCTTACGGATACGCCCAGTGCCTGCTTAAGCACGGCGCCCACTCTGTTTTTCAACTCATCCAGCTTACGGATCTCATCCGAGAAGTATTTCTCATCTACCTCTACCATAACCGTCAGCACATCCAGGTTATTCTCACGATCCACGATCATCAGGTAATGCGGAGCCACACCGCCTCCCATAGACAGAAGCGCTGCCTCTACCTGGTTGGGAATACATTGACGCCGCGGATAACCTTCATGTCGTCGGTACGTCCGGTAAATTTCTGGATCCGCGGAAGTGTTCTTCCACATTCGCATGCTGTATGATCAATGCTGGTCAGATCCTTCGTGCGGTACCGGATCAGCGGCATTCCTTCTTTAGCCAGCGTGGTAAATACCAGCTCACCGGTTTCTCCATCTGCACAAGGTGTCTGATCGGCAGGATTCAGGATCTCTGGATAGAAATAATCCTCATGGACATGCAGCCCTTTATGATGGATACAGTCCATTGCCACGCCAGGCCCGGTGATCTCACAAAGTCCGTAAATATCAAAGGTATTAATATGAAGGATACCTTCAATCTTCTTTCTCATCTCATCCGTCCAGGGCTCGGCGCCGTTGATGCTTGCCTTCAGCTGCAGGCGGTCCACAATCCCTGCTTCCTGTGCCGCCTCTGCCAGATATACTGCATAAGAAGGAGTACATGCAAAGGCTGTAGCGCCAAAATCTTCCATACACATCAGCTGCCGTTTTGTATTTCCTGCGGACATCGGTATTGCCATCGCCCCCAGCGCCTGTGCGCCAAAGTCAAGACCCCAGACCTCCGGTAAACAATCCGTAGCCATAGCAGATATGGATCCGGTCTCCGGCTGTAAGTCCTGCCATTGCAAGGCCTCTGGCCACACACTCACCCCACACTTCTACATCCTTCTGTGTATAAGAGGCCAGGGTCAGCTTTCCGGTTGTTCCGGAAGTTCCCTGTACTCTTACAATCTTCTCCTGCGGAACCGCAAGCAGTCCGAACGGATAATGATCTCTCAGATCTTCCTTGGTCGTAAACGGTAGCTTTCCGATATCCTCGATCCCTTTGATATCCCCGGCTCTACGCCCATTTCATCCATTTTCTTCCGGTAAAACTCTACATGCTCATAAACATTCTTTACCTGCTTTACCAGCCGCTCACTCTGCAGAGCAGTCATCTCATCCCTACTCATGCACTCGATCTTTGGATCTCTGATCATTTCTTTCCAGTTTTCCAACGCCACTCCTGCCATCTCTTTATCTCTCCTCCTGTGTCTCTAAAATAATGATTTCTATAACTGATAGCCCACATCAAAAGCCTTTTTGTTAATTTCTACTGTTTTTGGCGGTACCGTTTTTTCAATGACCTCATACCACTGCTCTTTTGTAAAATCCATATGCTGTGCTGCAATTCCAAGGACGATCAGATTAAATACCCTGGAATTTCCAAGTTTTTTTGCTTCCTCTGTTGCATTGACCGTATATACCTTATGAGTTTCCTTCAGGGTTTCAATAATGTGGTCCGGATACTGAGCCGCCCCAATCACTACAGGCATGGGATCGATCCGCCAGTCATTCACGACCAGTGCCCCGTCTTTTTTCAGGAAATGTGCATACCGTAAAGCTTCCAGGCGTTCGAAGGCAATGATGACATCTGCCTGGCCCTCTTCCACGATAGGCTCCGCCACGTTTTCTCCGTAGCGCACAAAGGTGACTACACTTCCTCCCCTCGTGCCATCCCGTGCACTTCAGAAAGCTTTACATCATATCCTCCGGCAATCGCCAGTCCTCCCAGGACCCTGCTGGTCAGAAGTGTGCCCTGTCCGCCGACGCCGACGATCATAATATTCTTTGTTTCCATTATCTGTCACCCTCCTTTACCAGCTCGATCGCATCAAATTTACACAGGCTCTCACACAGTCCGCACCCGGTACACATGGTATCATCGATGCGGATGGTGCCGTCTGCATTTTTTGTCATGGCGGGACATCCCGGCTTCATACACATGCCGCACTTTTTACATTTATCTGTAAGGGCCCTGTAAAGCGGCTTTTTCGATTTATCAAGAAGCACACAAGGTGTTTTGGTTATGATCACAGACACCTCGTCCTTTGCCACCTCTTCTTTGATCACCTTCTCCAGGTTCACAATATCAAATGCATTGATTTCGATCACGTTCGGCACGCCGATAGCCTTGCAAACGCCGGAATATTGATCGCATATGTAGGATCTCCCTGCAGGTCTTTCCGGTAGCCGCATGGTCCTGGTGCCCGGTCATTCCGGTGGTGGAATTATCCAGGATGATGACCGTGGCCTTAGACTGATTATAGACCATGTTCATCAGGGAGTTAATTCCCGTATGCATAAAGGTGGAGTCTCCAATGACCGCCACCCAGTCCTTGACGTAATCGGTGCCTTTGGCTTTCTCCATACCGTGGAGGGTACTGATGCTGGCCCCCATACAGATGGTGGTATCAATCACGCTCAACGGCGCTACGGCTCCCAGAGTATAGCAGCCGATGTCTCCGGCTGCCCGGATTTTCAGCCGGTTCAGTACGGCGAATACGCTTCTGTGGGGACATCCGGGACAGAGGATCGGCG